>JACXTT010008684.1_pt1 | contig 14045 bp, 10 predicted proteins | sample 9270951 | NCBI WGS metagenome assembly JACXTT01 (sample SAMN15532306, study PRJNA645909) | rock metagenome | isolation source: weathered quartz diorite | place: Puerto Rico | collected 2017-06-21 | reverse complement strand
ACGCCTGCTTTATAGGCCTTTGCAAAAGTGCCCTGGATGAGCGGGCCCACCGCCCTGGCTTTTTCGGCAATGATGGCGGGAAAATAACCGGGCTTGAGTGCAGAATCGGCTACCGATTTGCCCGCAATGATGGTGGGCACATACCAGGTGCCATACTGCTTAAACAGGGCAATGGCTTCGTCATCCATAAACGTGCCGTGCTCAATGGAAGTAACGCCGGCGCGTATGGCGCGTTTAATGCCTTCCGCACCATGTGCGTGTGCCGCCACCCGCATGCCGTAATCTTTAGCCGTTTGTACAATGGTGCGTATTTCTTCTTCGCTGAATTGTGCGCCCGCGCCGTCTTTTTCCAGGCTCAGCACGCCGCCGGTGGCGGTAATCTTGATGAGGTCGCTGCCTTCTTTATAGCGCATGCGCACGGCCTTACGGCATTCGTCTACCCCGTTTACCACTCCGTCTTCCGGCCCGGGGTCACCCATTAAATCTTCCCGCAGGCCATTGGTAGGATCGCCATGACCACCGGTGCTGGACAATAAACGACCGGCCGTATAAATGCGGGGGCCTTTTACCATCCCTTTATTAATGGCATTGCGCAGGGAGATGTTTACACCGCTGCCACCCACATCGCGTACGGTAGTAAAACCGGTGAGCAATGTTTTTTCCGCATAGCCCAGGGAGAGAAAAGCTACATCGGCCTTATTCAGCTTGAATTTCTGCTCAAAATTATTGGGACTGGTTTCATGCTCCATGTGTACATGCGCATCTATCAATCCCGGCATTACGGTACGGCTTTTCAGGTCAATTGTTTTATCGGCGGCACCGGCAGCCGTATATCCCTTTACCACATCCGTAATCTTATTGCCGTCCACAATAATGCTCATTTCCTTCAATACCTGCCCGGCCCTGACATCAATCAACCGGCCGCAATAAATAATCGTGTGCTGCGAAAAACAAACTACAGAACTGCATAGCAGCAGCAATAAACCCGGAAGGAATTTTCTCATACGCGTTGTTTCCTGAAAATTAAGGAATACTTACTACAATCGGCCGAATCGCGCTTCTATTTTCGCCCTGCGGCAATTAAAGAGATCATTTAGTTGCTTTTTTAAAAACAACCCGTAACGCTAACTCAGCAAGTTCCGGGTTTTAAATCGTTTGCGCACACCTGAAATTTGTAGTACAAAAAACAATACTATGCCATCATTTAGAATTATCCCACTGTCAAAAGAATACGCCCAAAGCATACACGCAGTACGTAAAGATGATTTTGGCCATGAAGTAACGGAACAGGTGGCTGCCGGGTATGGTCCCTGCCGGGTATCGCTGCAGCCGTTCCGCCCCGGCCTGGATCGCCGGCTGCTGCTTAGCCATAGCCCTTTTGAAATCCGCAATGCCTTTGACCAGCCGGGACCGGTATTCATCAATGCCGAAGCAGTAGAACCGTATGCCGACGTGCACCGGTTTCCGCCGGCCATAAAAGCAGATAAAAAGCATTTCCCGCTAACCCTTATCGGCTACAGTGCCGATCAGCGGATGGTATTTACCCGGTTGGTGGGCGATGCAGATGTAGATGAGCTGATACCAGCTGTATTGGAAGCGCACACAGAAATAGCGTACCTGCATGCGCGCAACGCGGAAGCGGGGTGTTATATCTGCAGGATTGAAAGAGAAGAGGAAGGGAAATGAGAAAGTGGGAAACCCGCTGTTAAAATTCATCAGCGATTAAAAAGCAATAGGGAGATGCCTGCTTTCTCATTTCTTATTTTTCATTTCTCTGTTTCTTAATCCAAATTAGGCTGCGGCGTATACCTCAAATAAGGCTTCACCACTTTCACCCCCTTGGGAAATTTCTTTATGGCATCATCGGTTGATACTGCCGGAACCACAATTACATCTTCACCATGCTTCCAGTCGGCCGGGGTAGCCACGCTGTAATTAGCGGTGAGCTGCAATGATTCAATAACACGGAGCACTTCATTAAAGTTTCTGCCCGTAGAAGCAGGATAAGTAATAATCAGTTTTACGGCTTTATCGGGGCCAATCACCACCAGCGAACGAACGGTAGCGGTAGCAGAGGCATTGGGGTGAATAAAATCGTACAGCAACGCTACTTTCTTATCATCGTCGGCAATGATGGGAAAGCCAACATTTACTTTTTGCGTTTCATTAATATCGTTGATCCAGCCCAGGTGCTTGTCCAGCGGGTCAACGCTTAATGCCAGCACTTTTACATTGCGCTTCGCAAACTCTTCCTGCAGCAGAGCAGTCTTGCCCAGTTCGGTAGTGCAAACGGGCGTGTAATCGGCCGGGTGGGAAAACAGGATGCCCCAGCTATTGCCGAGGTATTGGTAGAAGTCAATGTCACCGGCGGTTGTCTTTGCCTGGAAGTTGGGGGCGATGTCACCGAGTCGTAAACTCATATACTATAATTTTAGAGTGGATAAAAAAAGGACTTCAAAGGTATTGATTCCCTATCAAAAAAGTAGACTAAAATTTATTTCCGGCGCCGGTGGGCTGTTTTTTGATGGTACTGCCTGTAAAACAAGCCTTTAGAAAAATGGAACTATTTTTATACCTTACCGGTACATATCAACTCATACACACTTAAACCCCGTTTTATTATGCAGAAAGCTGACAGGCAATACGTTAAAAACCTGCTGACTATCGAAGACCAGCAATTAAAACAGCTCAACGAAATTGTATGCGAAGCGGTAAAACAGGAAGATCTGCTGCTGCAGAACCTGTCGCAAAAGCCGGTAGAAAAACTTACCACCGGTCAGCGCATCTCCGACCAGGTGGCCAAATTCGGCGGCAGCTGGAAATTCATTATTCTTTTTTCTGTTATCCTGGCGATATGGATCACCGTCAATATGCTGCTGCCCGGAAAGAGACAATTTGACCCCTTTCCGTTTATCTTAATGAACCTCATTCTCAGCTGTATTGCGGCTTTGCAGGCGCCCGTAATTATGATGAGCCAGAACCGGCAGGAGGAGAAAGACCGGGAGCGCGCCGAAAACGATTATATGGTGAACCTCAAGGCAGAGATAGAGATCCGCACGCTGCACCAGAAAATGGACCTGCTGCTGCAGGAGCAATTTAAAAAGCTGATTGAAACCCAGGCCGAGCAGATAAAGCTATTGCATAAGATAATTGATGAAACCGGCAAAAAACCGGGGGCCTGACCGAAAACCGCCCCATTTACCCCAAATGCTGTCTATTCCCGTTATAAAAAAGAACGCCGCTTAGAAAAGCGGCGCATAAACCCTAAAAAGAACCCTCTATTACTACGATCTTTAATTATTTGTGCTTGAGAGTGCTAAGGTGATGAAGTATTCCGCTACCATGAAATTTTTAGGGCCTGTTAACTGCTGTTTAACCAGTGTTAATACTTAACTGCTGGTTAACAAGAGGGGTTTGGGGCCTACGATCAAATGGTTGCATATTTGCAGGGTTTCGTATCTTTTGCCATGCGTTCTGCTACATTAAAATGGATAATGCTCACGCTCACGCTCCTTGTAGGAGCTATCATCCTGGTTCAGTTGTACTGGATCAACCGGGTGTACAATTATGAGCAAAAAGAGTTCAATACCAACGTAATAAAGAGCATACGGGGACTTTGCGAGGACATGGAGCTGGATGACAGCCCCGGCACGCAAATAATGGAATTAATTGAACGCCCCACCCTTAACTCCTTCGTGCTGCAGGTGGACACCATCCCCCAACGGGACTCGCTTATCTATTTTATGGCCAGCGAATTTAAAGACTTTGACGTATTTACCGACTGCAATATGGCGGTATACAGTGACAGCATCAACAATTATCTCTACCAGGTATACATGCCCACACCCGCTTCCAACCTCGTACAGGGCAATAACCACCCCCGGCCCATAGCCGTAGATCTGCCGATGTACCCCCGCCGGTTCCCCTATATCCACCTCAACTTCCCCCACCGCCAGCAATACATCATTCACCAGCTCAATTTCTGGATCGTTACCAGTGTGCTGCTCCTGCTGGTGCTTATAGGCTTTGCAGCCAGCTTGTTCTATTTCTACCGGCAAAAATTCCTGAATGAGGTACAGAAGGATTTTGTAAATAACTTTACACATGAATTCAAAACCCCGCTTGCTGTTATGAAACTTGCTGCCGGCGTACTCAACAACGGGTCAATTGCAGAGCAACCAGAGCGCCTGAAAAAATACAGCAGCATTATGGCCGAACAAACCGAACACCTCCAGGGCCAGGTAGAAAAATTACTGAAAACGGCCAGCAGCGAATACTACGAACTGCCGCTTGAAAAGACCAGTTTCATACCCAACGACATAACGATGGACGTGATAAAGGACATGGACCCTTTAATACGCCAAACCAATACCCGCATCGAACTCAACCTGGAAAATGAAGACAAATCTATCCGTGCTGATGAAAGCCATATTGCCATGGTGCTGGTCAACCTGATAGAAAATGCCATCAAATATTCCAGGGAACCCCACGTAATTATTACTACCGCCACGGAAAACGGGCATTATACCATTTCAGTAAAAGACAATGGTATTGGCATTGAACGCAAATACATCAAGCTGCTGTTCAGGAAATTTTTCCGGGTGCCCACCGGCAATGTGCATGATGTAAAAGGATTTGGACTGGGCCTGAATTTTGTGAAGAAGGTAATAGACGCGCACAACGGCAAAATAATCGTCAACAGCCTGCCGGGTATCGGCACGGAGTTTAAGATTGTGCTGCCGCGAATATAGCCACAAGCTTCAAGACTTTTACTTGCAGCTTCAAATAACACGCAGTTAACATCAACTGGTATAGAGTATGTGTCTTTAATAATGCTTAAAAAAAACGACTATGGCCGCAAAAGCAAAAGTATTATTGGCTGAGGACGATGCCTCACTGGGCTTTATCATAAAAGATGCCCTGGAGGAAGACGGTTATGAAGTAGTGCATTGCGCCGATGGCCAGACGGCAATTGATCGCTTTCATAAAAACGATTTCGATATCTGCCTGCTGGATGTAATGATGCCCAATAAAGACGGTTTTGCCGTGGCAAAGAAAATCCGCTCGCAAACAGACCTCGTGCCCGTATTATTCCTCACCGCCAAATCGATGGAAGAAGATAAAATAAAGGGCTTCCAGAGCGGTGCGGACGACTACATTACCAAGCCCTTTAATATGAGCGAGCTGCTGCTTCGTATGGAAGTATTCCTGCGCCGCACCAAAAAAATGCATTCGGAAAAAGTACAGGAATACCAGATAGGCAAGCTCAAATTCTCCTATACCGACCTTAAAATAACCTCCGATAAAGGTGCTTCTTCCATGACCCAGAAAGAAGCCGACCTGCTCAAATTTTTCTGCCAGCATCCCAATAAAGTATTAAAAAGAGAGGAAGTGCTGCTCAACGTATGGGGAAAAGACGATTATTTCCTGGGCCGCAGCATGGACGTTTTTATTACCAAGCTGCGCAAGCATTTTAAAGCCGACCCCGAAGTAATACTGGAAACCATCCATGGCGTAGGCTTTCGCTTTAATGTGCCTTCCCTCTCGGCAGTATAGCAGCCACCCGGCCATCCATGCCCTGCCAGCCGAATCTTAATTAACGATCGGTTAACAAGTGGCTGTTGCCACTTCTTAAAATGCGGCTATTTTTGCGCCTTCAGTCATTTGCACGGGGGCCCAGGGCGATTATAGCGCCTTAACCGGCTGGCACGCCTTAAAAGCCTGGTTTGAAATTGGCAATATATTTTGAAAAGAGTTGTTTTATGTAGGGGTGGGCCTATTTCCCTGTTATTGAGATTGCTCGTTTGCTAATACGCTTTCCAAAATGGCAGGCGTAGGCAAAAGGGGTTTGTCGCAGCAGGGTAACAAACAAGCGAAAACCGTTCAATAACTATTTTTTAACCAACTCAGGTAAATCGGCCGTTGTAGCATTCAATTAACCAGAGCTTAACGCATGTTAACTGGCACTTAACCAAAGCTATACGCAGATTTGCACCCGGATCTTTTAAAAACTTGAAAGCATGCTAAAACACCCGGCCAGGTTATTGCTAACCTTTTTGATAATAGGGAACCTGGCAAATGCACAAACACCCGATACCCTGCGCCTATCCGTACCTGATGCAGAAAAATTATTCCTGCAAAACAACCTGTTCCTGCTGGCGCAACATTACAATGTTGATATTAATAAAGCCCTGGTACAACAGGCCCGGTATTGGGACAATCCCGTATTGAATACCGACCAGAATATTTACGACGGCAAGTTTTTCCGTCATAATAAGGATTATGGACAGGTGTACCTGCAATTGCAGCAGGTTATTAAAACTGCCGGAAAGCGCAACAAACAAATACAACTGGCCAACGACGGGGTACTCAGTGCAGAGCAACAGCTGGGCGACCTGCTCCGCAACCTCCGCTATACCCTGCGTACCGACCTGACCACGCTGAACCAGCAGCTCCTTACACTGAAAATATATTCCGACGAAACAGCTGCCCTGCAGACCCTTGTTGTAGGTATGGACGCTCAGCTGCAGGCCGGCAACATTTCGCAGAAAGATAATATCCGTATCAAGGCTCTCCTGTTTAACCTGCAAAGCGATGCAGCCGCACTCCAGGGCCAGGTAGCCGATACACAGAAAGAACTGGCTACCCTGCTACAGGTAAAAGGCGATACCGTGTATGTTCCTGTTATTAGCAGTGCCCCCCCCGCGGCCTCCTCCTGGACGCTAACCCAATTGCTGGATTCGGCAAGAGCAAACCGCCCCGATTACCAGTTGGCGCAAACCAACCTCCTGGTACAGCAACACAATCTTTCCTACCAGAAGGCATTAGCGGTACCAGACCTTACTGTGGGTGTTGAATACGACCGGCTTAGCTCTTATGTGCCTAATTTCTGGGGACTTGAACTTTCGCTGCCTATTCCTATACTGAACCGCAATAAGGGAAATATCAGGGCAGCACAATATTCTGCCAGCCAGGCGGCCGTACAGGTGCAGCAGGCAGGCAGGCAGGCGGAAACAGATGTAATTGCAGCCTATAATAAATTGCTTACCATTCAAAAGCTACAGCAAGCCATTCCCACCGATTTTATGGTGCAGTACGATAAACTGATGCAGAACATGGTGCAGAGCTACCGCGGGCGCCAGGTAAGCCTGCTGGAATTCATCGATTTTTTTGACGCTTACAAAGACGCAGCCACCAACATCATACAACAACAAAGCAACCTGCGCAATGCAGCAGAAGAGCTAAACTTCAGCGTAGGAACAACACTTTTGACAAATAATTAAATACTAACAGATGAAAACCCTTCACTATTTATTAATACTGGCACCAGTTGCGATATGCATGAGTTCCTGCAACGATGGTAGTGCAAAAGAAGCCCCTAAAGTAAAAGAACAGGTGTGCGTGACAGACTCGCTTGAAAAAATCATCCGCCTCGATACCGCGGAAATGGATCATATTGACGACGAGTTAAAGCTCAGCGGCGAAATCAGCTTTAACGATAATAAAGTAGTAAAGCTGTTTCCCTTCAGCAGCGGCCGTGTGCTGGATGTGAAAGTATCGCTGGGCGATAAAGTAAGCCAGGGACAAACCCTGGCCATCATTAAAAGCGCCGATGTAGCCGGCAATTACAGCGACCTCTCTACCGCCGGAAACGACCTGGCCATCGCCAAACGCGCCATGGACAACGAAGAATCGCTCTATAAAAGCGGTATTGCCAGCGAACGCGAATACATGGAAGCCAAAGAAAACTACAACAAGGCCCTCGCTGCTGAAAATAAACTAAAATCACAGATTGCCATCAACGGGGGTGGTCATACTGCCGACAATGGCACCTATACCATTACCGCGCCCATCAGCGGCTATGTAGTAGAACGAAAAATCAACCAGGGCGGTTTTATACGCAGTGATAACACCGACAATATGTTTACCATCGGCGATATCAAAGACGTATGGGTATGGGCCAATGTGTATGAAACGGATATTTCCAAGGTAAAAGAAGGGTATAAAGCCAATATCACCACCCTTGCCTATCCCGATAAATTATTTACCGGCGTGGTAGACAAGGTAAACGAAGTGCTGGACCCGGTAACCAAGGTGATGAAAATCCGTATCCGGATACCCAACCAGAACAATATGCTCAAACCGGAGATGTTCGCCAATATTGTAATTATGAATGAAGAAGGGAAGAAGGCCATTTCTATTGCCGAACAGGCTTTGATAGACGACAACGGGAAAAGCTACGTGGTTATTTACCACGATAAATGCAAGTTGGAAATAAGACAAGTGCAGGTGCTGAAAATCACGGCCGGAAAAGCCTATATCTCTTCCGGTATCGAGGCCGGCGACCGGGTCATTTCACAAAACCAGGTATTGCTTTACAAGGCGTTGATTTCCTAAAAATCCAATTCATGAACAAGTTTATTAGAAGCATCATTCACTTTTCGCTGCGTCACCGTTACTTTGTTTTCTTCATGACCCTGATACTGGTGGTAATAGGGATATGGAGCTATAAAGAAACACCCATTGAAACCTTCCCCGACGTTACCAATACACAGATTGTTATTATCACCCAATGGCCGGGACGCAGTGCGGAAGAAGTAGAAAAATTCATCACCATACCGCTGGAAACGGTACTGAACTCCGTACAGAAAAAAGTAAACCTCCGTACCAATTCTTCCTTTGGTTTAAGTTATATCACGCTGATTTTCGATGATGATGTAGACGATGCCTTTGCACGCCAGCAGGTCATGAGCCGCATTATCAATGCCGATATCCCCGATGGCATCAAACCCGAAGTGCAGCCGCCCTACGGCCCCACCGGCGAAATTTACCGCTACACCCTTACCAGCGCCACGCGTAATATCCGCGACCTCACCGTAATACAGGACTGGGTGCTGGACCGCCAGTTTAAATCAGTGGCCGGCGTAGCCGATGTAAACAGCTTTGGCGGCGAAGAAAAAATATTTGAAGTCAGCGTAAACCCTAACCTGCTGATAAAATATGGGCTTACCTCGCTGGACGTTTATAACGCTGTGGCAAAAAGCAATGTAAACGTAGGTGGCGATGTTATCCAGCGCAATGGCCAGGCGTATGTAGTGCGCGGCATTGGTTTGCTGAACAATATTGATGAGATGAATAATATCATCATCACCAAGGTAAATGGCGTACCGCTGCTGGTAAAAAACGTGGCTACAGTGGTAGAATCGCATGCCCCGTTGCTGGGCGCCGTATTCAAAGACCATGTGCCCAACCAGATAGAAGGTATTATCGTTATGCGCAAGGGCGAAAACCCGAGCGAGGTGCTGGACAATGTACACGCCAAGATAGATCAGCTCAACAAATCCATCCTGCCCAAGGACGTAAAAATCGTTCCCTTTTATGACCGCACGGTACTGATGAGTTATGCCACTGAAACGGTTATCCATAACCTCCTGGAAGGTATTGTATTGGTAACGGCCATTGTACTTATTTTTATGGCCGACTGGCGCACCACCATTACCGTAAGCATCATCATCCCGCTCTCGCTGCTCTTTGCCTTTATTTGTATGCGCATCAAGGGCATGAACGCCAACCTGCTCAGCATGGGCGCCGTGGATTTTGGTATTATTATAGACGGGGCGGTAGTGATGGTGGAAGGATTATTTGTGGCCCTTGATCACAAAGCCCGCGAGGTAGGCATGGAAAAATTCAACCTGCTGGCCAAGCTGGGCCTGTTTAAAAACAAGGGCGCGGAAATGGGTAAATCCATTTTCTTCTCCAAGCTCATCATCATTACCTGTTTGATACCCATTTTCGCCTTCCGCAAGGTAGAAGGCAAAATGTTCTCGCCGCTGGCTTATACCCTCGGGTTTGCCTTGCTGGGTGCATTGCTCTTTACCCTTACCCTGGTACCGGCGCTTTCCAGCATACTGCTGCGTAAAAATGTGCGGGAAAAACACAACCCCGTAGTGATATTCTTTGAAAAGGGCGTAGAACGGCTGTTTAAACTGGTGTACCGCAACCAGAAAACAAGCCTGGTCATTGCTCTCACCGCCATGGTGCTCACGTTTGCCTCCGCCAAATTCCTGGGTTCGGAGTTCCTGCCGCAGCTGAATGAAGGAGCGCTTTGGGTAACGGCCGAACTGCCGCGCAGCGTATCGCTGGACGAGGCAGACAGCCTTTCGCAGAAAATGGTGGAAATCATCGGCAAATTCCCTGAAGTCAACCACACCCTTACCCAGGTAGGCCGTACCAATGATGGTACCGACCCCAAGGGATTTTTTAACGTGCAGATAGCGGTAGACCTGCTGCCAAAAGATAAATGGACCCGCAAAATCAGTTCCGACGAACTGGTGAGTGAAATGGATGAAAAGCTCCGCCAGTTCCCGGGCATTGTATACAACTACTCACAACCCATACGCGATAACGTAGCCGAAGCCGTGGCCGGTGTGCCTGCCGCGCTGGCGGTAAAAATATTCGGGCAGGATTTTAATGTGCTCGATACCAGCGCCACCCGTGTAATGGATATTCTCAAAAACATCAAAGGGGTAGAAGACCTTGGGGTGATCCGCAACCTGGGCCAGCCTGAGTTTCGTATTGAGCTGGACCAGCAGAAGATGGCCTTCTACGGCGTAAACACCGCCGACGCCAATGCCGTTATTGAAATGGCCATCGGCGGTAAGGCCGCCACGCAGTTGTACGAAGGCGAACGGAAATTCGATATCCGTGTACGCTACCAGGAAGAATACCGGGCTACCCAGGCCGAAATTGAAAACCTGATGGTGCCCTCCAACGATGGCAGCCGGGTGCCGCTGAAAGAAATTTCGCTGATAAGAACATTAACCGGGCCGGGATTCATTTACCGCGATAACAACATGCGTTATATTACCGTGAAGTTCTCCGTGCGCGACCGCGATTTGGGCAGCACCGTAGCGGAAGCCCAGCAGAAAGTAGCCGCCGGCTTCCAACTGCAGGACGGTTATACCATGACCTGGAACGGTGAGTTTGAAAACCAGCAACGGGCCACCAAAACCCTCAGCCAGGTAGTACCTGTATGCCTGCTGGTTATCTTCCTGTTGTTATTTATCACCTTTGGCAATGCAAAAGATTCCATTCTTACCATCCTGAACGTACCATTCGCGCTCATTGGCGGTATATTGGCGTTGCATATTACCGGTATCAACTTCAGTATCTCTGCCGGTATCGGCTTCATTGCCCTGTTTGGGGTGTGTATCCAGAACGGGGTGATATTAATCTCGGTATTCCGTAAGCATCTCGATGAAGGCATGCACCTGGACGAGGCCATACACGAAGGTGTTATATCGCGCGTACGCCCGGTAATTATGACGGCGCTGATGGCTATGATAGGATTGCTGCCCGCCGCCGTATCGCATGGTATTGGCAGTGAAACGCAGAAGCCGCTGGCCATCGTGGTTATCGGGGGGCTTATAACCGCTACTATCCTCACCCTGCTGATATTGCCGGTTATTTATGCCATCGTATACAATTTCATGCACCACCGCAGCAACCGTAAATACCTGCGTAAAGTGGGTGTAATAAGTAAACCGAGACAGGAATAATGAAGTCAGAGGTCTGAGGTCTGATATTTCCGACCTCAGACTTCAGACCTCAGACCTCTGACTTCAATTCTGCTCGAGCTTAATCGTAATCACCTGGCTTTTGTACGATTTCACTTTCCGCCCGTTTTGCTCGGCGGGTTTCCATTTACCGCTTTTACGGATCACATTAATGGCGGCCGGCTGTAATTCTTTGGGCCCCGACATTGCCGTAACATCGCTTACGGCGCCATCCACATCCACGATAAACCGTATTACAACGCTTCCTTCTATACCCTCGTCCAGTGCGGCCTGGGGCAGGTTTTTGTATAAATTCTGTTCCAGGAACCGTCTCCACGCATCGGCGCCGCCGGGATACGTTGATTCTATTTCCACCGGCATAAACTTCCAGTCATCATCATTCGCTTTTTTGGGCTGATCTATAATTCCCTTTCCGTTATCGGTGGGTACAATGCTGCCATCATCATCCCTTCCGTCGGTTTTATTCACGGTGCCTATTTTTACGTTATCGAGGTCGTCCATCTTTGGCGGCTTCTCGTCTTCAGGCGGGTCTTTGGTAATAATCATGTGAGAAGTAAACTGCCGCATGTTTACCTGTACCTGCTGCCTGGGTGGGGGTTGCACCGGCGGCGGCACAATCCGTTTTTCCGGTTCGGTCTTAACGCTCACCAGGCTCATATCTTCTATGTACACCGGTTTATATACCGAAGGTTTGATAAACCCCAGCAAAAAATTAATGCCAAAAAGTAAACAAAGCAGTGAAAGCATCAGCAACACCGACCGTAGCAGCCGCTGGCGATAGGTCTTTCGCAGGTCATAAGCGCCGTATGCCTTATTGCGACCCTCGAATAAAATATCGAGCGGGTCGGCGGATAGAATTTTATTCGCGTCCATAAGCAACTTGTTTTTAAATAAGAGTTCTTTCCTGCCCAAAATCCATAAGCAGGCAGGACTTTTTTTGCCGGAACCCGCCATTTACGCAGCAACAGTGCAAAGATTGACCCCGTATTTAATACACAACTCATCTTCATTAATTATTTTGCGGCCCAAATTGAACCCCTCGATGAGAGCATCTTTATTACTTATCCTTACCCTTGTATATACCGGCACCCGTGCGCAGATCATAAAAGATACCAGCGTGCAAAAAAACTGGTCGCTGCACCTGCAGGCCACCGTTATCCCCCAATACCATTTTGATTTTACAGCAAAATATTCCGGCAATAACAGCCTGCAGACTTCCGAAAGCATTAAAATATCGGTCACCAGCACGCTTTTTATCGGCCGCCGTTTATGGAAAAACGCCGCTTTTTATTTCAATCCGGAAGTAGCCGGCGGCAAAGGATTAAGCGGGGCTTTGGGCATAGCCGGTTTTGCCAATGGCGAAACCTTTCGCATTGGCAGCCCGCAGTTCAAACTGTACGTGGCAAGGGCTTACCTGGAACAGAAATTTGCCCTGGGCGCCGGCACAGAGCTTAACGAAGACGACCTGAACCAGGTACGCGAATATGCCCCCAAACAATACCTGTCTGTCCGCGCCGGTAAATTCAGCCTGGCGGATTTTTTTGATGCCAGCAGCTATAGCCATGACCCCCGCTCGCAATTCATGAACTGGAGCCTTATGAGTAATGGCGCCTGGGATTATCCCGCCAATACCAGGGGCTATACAGTAGGCGCCGTACTGGAGTACCATGCTCCCGGCGGGGCCCTGCGTGTTGCCGCCACCCAGGAACCCACCTATGCCAACGGCCCGGTGCTGGACGATCATATCTCCCAATCCATCGGCCTCACGGCGGAAGGAGAAAAAAACCTGGCCATCAATAACCACAAAGGCATACTGCGCCTGCTTGTTTTTCACAACAGGGCGCCCATGGGCAGTTACCGCGAAGCCATTGCCCAAAACCCTGCCGCCCCGGATATAACTTCGGTACAGGTATACAGCAAAACCAAAACCGGTGCAGGGTTTTCATACGAACAGGAATTGGGCAAATACGCCGGGCTGTTTGTACGCGCAGGCTGGAACGACGGTAAAAATGAAACCTGGGCATTCACCGAAATCGACAATACCCTTTCGGCCGGCATTTCATTTGACGGAAAAAAATGGAACCGCAAAGACGATCGCTGGGGGCTGGCCCTCGTATCCAACGGCCTTGCCGCCCCGCACAAAGATTACCTGCAGGCCGGGGGCTATGGGTTTATTATCGGCGACGGGAACCTCAATTACAGCCGCGAAACGATTGCCGAAACCTATTACAGCTTCAGTATACCGGCGCTGTTTTTATCCCTCAGCCCCGACTACCAGTTTGTAGTCAACCCTGCATACAATAAAGACCGGGGTCCGGTACATATTGTAGCACTTCGCCTGCACGTACAGCTATAATTCAGCCATATAACCTTATTTTGCACAAAAATCCATCCGTATCCCCAAACCCAACAGAACCCGTATTCATGAATTATAAACAATACAGGTATGATGACCCTGAAAGAAATAAA
>JACXTT010008683.1_pt1 | contig 14046 bp, 10 predicted proteins | sample 9270951 | NCBI WGS metagenome assembly JACXTT01 (sample SAMN15532306, study PRJNA645909) | rock metagenome | isolation source: weathered quartz diorite | place: Puerto Rico | collected 2017-06-21 | reverse complement strand
TGGGATGGGAAGGGAATGGCGACCTGACCACGACCAGGCTAGTGAGGCACTGCACCGGGGAAACCTGCAGCAACAGATAGGCACGGTCTACCGGCACTGAGCCATTCCTTTACCCTAGACTGACGCCCAAACTGCATTTGGCGCCATGATTCAAAAAAATACTGGCTCTAACCCGCGTTTCTTTGTGTTTAATCCCTTGAGCTGGACGAGAAGCGATATTGCCGACATTCCTTACACCGGGTCGGCTCCAGTCGATGTGATCGATCTCTCAACGGAGACGGAGGTCCCATCACAAGCTGTTACAATAGAAGGCGTGCAGTATCTGAGAATTGCCGTGCAGGATATTCCCTCGGTTGGTTATAAAGTTTTCGAAATCCGATCAGATAGCGGACAGGTGTTTACCAATCCGCTCACAGCTGACGCTTCCACCGGGATTATGGAAAATGAATTTTACCGCATCACCGTCTCGCCACGCGGCGCTATCACGAGCTTTATCGATCAACGGATGGATAATAGAGAATTTGTAGGTTCACTCGGCGATGTGGCGTTCAATGATCTGGGCGCATCGATTGGGTCACTCCGAGTGAAGGATGCCGGGCCTGTATCTGTTACCCTGGTTGCCACTGCGGACGGCCCGATTACGCACACTACACGGGTAACTCTCCTTCGCGGCTCTGACCGGGTGGCGATCCAAAATGAAGTAACGCAGAACTTTGGCGATACCCGAACGTGGAAATTCGGCTTCAATTTAACGAATCCCGACGTGCGACATGAAGAAGTGGGCGCCATCGCCCGCGCAAAGCTGACTACGGATGGCGGCAGCTATGCTCCACGCAACGCCCGGTACGATTTTCTTACACTCAATCACTTCGCGGATATAAGCGGCGACGGTCCTGTTGGCGTTACCTTATCCAACACTGACGCTTACTTTATGCGTGTCGGGGACAGTACGGTTACTGCTCTAGACACCACAACCCCGAAGCTTTCTGTGGTTCTTGGCGCCAGCCTACGGCCCTACAATCCGATTGTGTACCAGGCAGGCGACAGGTATGTTATGCAGCGTTTCGCTCTGCGATCGCATGAGGCCTACGATCAGGCTTCGGCCATGCGGTTTTCCCTTGAGCACCAAAATCCTCTGATTGTCGGCGCCGTTTCGGGCGGAGCGGAGTATCCGGAAACCTCGTATTCTTATCTTTCCATTTCCAACCCGGATGTCCTCTTATGGGCGTTAAAGCCTGCGGAAGAGGGAATTGGGGAAGGGGTGATCGCTCGCGTTTGGAACCTTTCATCTACTCCGGCTTCTTTCTCGCTCAAGCTCGCTGAGCCTATCGATCGAGCCAAACAAATCTGGCATGTGGAAACAGACCGCGCGGAGGCGCCAATTTCAGCAGGGGTATTAGATACGACAATAGCGCAAAACCAGTTGCTTTCGTACCAACTCTTCCCCGCTTCCCTGCCTGTCGCGGTGACAATCGTGGCGTCCGATGCCCGAGCAATGGAGGATGGGAGCAGGACCGGTTCGTTTACTATTACCCGCACGGGTGACGTGACTCAGGCCCTGAGTGTTTCTTATGCTGTAAGCGGTAGTGCTACTGTCGGTGTTGATTATCAGGCCCTGACAGGAAACGCCACCATTCCGGCTGGAAGTGCAACAACGACTATTGTTGTTGCTCCCGTCAATGATTCCGTTTCAGAACCTGAAGAGACGGTAGTCCTCACGCTTATCCCACAACCCACCTATCTTGTTGGTCTGTGGGCAAGCGCAACCGTTTCTATTCTGAATAACAATATCAACCCACCAGCAGAAGAAGTGTTGTATCCCTTTAATGAAGGGTTTGGGACAACAACCATGGACGTCTCGGGCGACCACCCCGCTACCCTCGTGGGCACAACATGGTCCCTTCCAGGAAAGTTCGGGGCGGCAGCTCTCACCTTCAATGGAATCATCAGTAAAGTGACCACCGGTCTGACTACACATACCCCCCAGCGCACCTATCTGTTATGGAGCAAGCGCACCGGAGAAGGAAACAGCTACTATCCCCGTCTTTTTGATAAACGTACATCCGGGAGCGAAGTCGAAGCCTTCTACTATGACAGACCCACCGGGGTATACCGCTATCTGCGTATCTGGTCAGGGAGTATTGGCTCATGGACAATTCCGGCCCCCTCGGCTAACGACTGGCATCACATCGCCGTAGTGTATGACGCCAGTGATGTGAGCAACAACCCACAAATCTACGTTGACGGGGAGGAACAAATAGTTATACGCGCCAATGCGCCGAGCGGAGTTCCGCTGACGAACCCAGACCCCTACATCATAGGGAACCGGGGGACCAGCGATCGGAGTTGGAACGGTCAAATCGACGAGGTGCGCATCTATAATAGAGCGCTCACTGCCCTGGAGGTTCTGATAGCTATGATTACGCCTGTCGATTCTCCGCTGTCTGTCGTGTCTTCAAGCGCTGGCGGAGCCGCTGAGTAGAAGTTTGTGGAATTGCTTGGTGCTTCGGCCAGATAGGGCCGAAACCAAGGGATCACTATAGAGGCCATGATGGGCGCAACCTCAGGCGGCTTTCTTCAGTTGTGCCCCGAGAATATCTAGCGCCAGAACTATGTCCCGTGCTGTCTCGTGCACCGACACCCGGGTTGGTCGATACTGGGGCACTCAAGGGCGCAGTTTCACCGTGCCGCGGCGTAAACGTGGGAAAGGTCTCGAAGCTTTCCAAAAATCGCTGTTTGGCTCCTGTAGTTGCCCCACATGCGCCGCCTCTTCCACCCTACCACACCTCCGACAGGTGGCGTGTGTCTTTTGCTCCTGACACTGCCGGCACTCAAGGTGCGCCCCTTTCCGCACGAAGGCGTTCTAGGCGCCCTCGCTACACCGGATTTGCCAGAGCACTCATACCATGGCGCATGGGGAGGAAGCACTAAAAGTTGTTGTTGCCCTATTTTCTCTCCCTCGTGACAGCACTGCCTTCCGTGGTGACCGCGCCCCGCCTCACCGTGGAGCGATCTGCGGAGGGCTTTGTCCTCCGCACTGTATATCCGTGTATGCACGAGGGAGGAAAGCCCGCAAAAAAGGGCGGAACACTCTCCAAAATGACGACGAAGATTGCAGGGTCGGAACGAGCGTTTGCTCACCGGCATTACATGGCTACCACTGCCATCGCGTAAGCGTTTTTGCCACGAATCGCGTTTAGCGATCGTCCCCGTCCCGGCCAGCCGAGGCTGGCACTGCAGGGGAGACCGTCACCCTCTCTCCCGTGAGCACCCAGGCGCGTTGGCTTGGGGCAAAGCGGGGGGCGAGTAACCCATCGTTGATCTCCCGCGTGACCGCGAAGCGATTGAATTGCGTGGCCGGAATGAACAAGCGCTCATTGTTCGGGAACCCGTCTGAAGCGGTGTCTACATCTCCTTCTGCAGCAGAGACGATGCCGTTCCCGTCCGTGTCTACCCGCGCCACTTCCGCTGCGTAGGCGTCGTACAGGCGCTGCTGCAGGTTCTTAACGGTTGGCTCAAACGACGTGCGCCTCTCGAACACATCCAGGAGGATCTCGTTGGCCAGGCCGCTTGGAATGAAGCGTTGGCGAAACTCGCGCTGCGCGTCGACACCGGCATCGAACTTGTCCGGGTCCCGCGGCAGGTTGGGGTTATCGCCAAACACGGCAGGGTTATTTTTCACTCCTGATGGACCAGAGCCCGGCACGATGGACTGGAGCTTGCCAATTTCCCCATCGATGAACGCGTCCGGGATATCGCTAAAGTTATCTGGAAAGCCGCCAGTGAAGGGCAGTTCGTACAGGGGATGAATCCAGTTCGTGGTGTAGTTGAACTCCCAATAGGCATGCCCATCAGACTGCTGGAGGGTATTCCACGCCCCCATGCTCAGCTGAAGAGGCACAACGTTCGTTTGCACATCGGGAAAATGGTCAAACTCATTAGGGAAATGTGCAACTTCGCCGTCGACGGTAAAGAGATGACCGGGAACATTGTTGCCCGTACCCATCGCCGCCAGTAGAGCGGCGTCTGCAGGCAAGAGGTGGCCAAAGGGCGCGTGGCCGTCTGGGCGGGGCGTGCGACTGACAGGGGCGACCGTGAGGTCGTGGATCATCCATCCCTCATACCAACCGCTTTCGTTGTTGATGACAAACAGGCCTGCGACGTCCGTGAAGATATCGATGAAGGCGTGCACATTATGAGGATCCGTGGGCAAGCCGGGTTTGGGTTCCAGCACGAGCCGAACGGCGCCGACGGTGGGTAAGAAGCAGTCGGGTCCCGTCGCGGTCAACATGGCGGTGTCATTAATGCCAGGAATTCTACTCGTGAAGACGTTGGGTTCAAAGCCCTGGGTATTCAAGAGGTAGTATTGAAAGAGTTGGCTGGGCTGGGAAGCCTCAGCATAGGCTTGTGTTGGTAGGGCGCTGTGAGGCCGGTTCGCCAATCGTGCCAGCCGACCCTTCAGCGGGGTAGGCAGACGGACAACGTCGACCCGGTTGCGAACGGTGGCCTCGTCCTGCGCGGCGGAAGGATTGGGGTGACAGGGCGCGGGCGGTTGCTCAGCGTATCCCGGACGTGGAGCGCCTGTGCTCAGCACAACGAGCGTCCAGAGCGAAGCACCTATCATGCTCTTCGGCATGCTGAGCGCCAAGCTCCGGCAGTGCAATAGTGGCAGTTGACGCATATATCCTCCTTATGAGTTGAGGAAAAGAACGAGTGTTTTGTCGCAGCTACCTGACGCAGGAAACCTTATGGTTGGGAGGCGCCCGCCCCTGCGCGCAGGTACGTCCGTCAGTCTGCTCTCTGGTGGGCCAGTCTTCAGTCGGGCCGGGGAATCCCGGCCACATAGTGCACAGCCACCTAGTGACTCCCTTGCGCGCAGCGCACAGTGGCCACAACCGGCCGTGGATAACGACTCTTTTGCGAACACCACCTGGGCTCCAACTCCTGCGAGTGAGGTAGCCAGCATTCTCCGCCAGGTACGTTTCTGCACGTGGTCGTAGCACTATCACTAGACGAGTGCTGTTGCGGCCTCGTTTCCTGCGCCGCTGTTGGCATGTACTTTCCACACACGTTGTTCCTCCAGAGGGAGGTCTGGGCCAAGTAGTCATGGTGCAGTGCAGAGGTTCATCATCCGAGCTAGAGCGCGGTGAGCGACTCAGCCTTCTCTCCGTCCTCTCTCCGGACGATATCGCTTCCCTCCTGTGCGTGGTGAGAGGGTAACTCCGACCAGGACCGAAAGCGCGGTTCCCCCCAGGATGGGCAGCACATGCCACGTGAGGATGTGTAAGCGCTCGTCGATAGGACAGCCTAGCCGAGTCACGGTAAAGGCAAACAACAATGCTGCCGCCCCGATCAGTCCCCCACTGGTCCCCACTGCCAAGGGGGCCCCACGCCGCACCGTCCAGTACAGCGCACTCCAGGGGAGTGCGGCAAGCACGTAGGTACAACAGACGCATCGTACGCCCGCCAAGATGAAGTGGTGAAGCGGCACTTCATCTTGGACCGGTTCGTCAAACACGATAGCGATAGCCACCCCTGTCACCAGGCATAGCAACATCAGTTCTCTTCCGGTTGCTTCCTCACCGGGGATCGCAGATCTAAGGGCAAGCCCCGCCGCCAAGAGACTAGCATAGACGAAAGCGCCTAATTCGAGCACGTACGGCACGCTCTGCAGCTTCATGGGCAGATTAGGGCGCGGAGCGAGGCCGACGACCAATGCCAGAATGCCAACCTGCAGCCCGAACCACAGAGCCAGGCGAGCGTACACTGGCCAGAGCCGCTGTACGGGCTGGAAGTTCGCTACCAGAGAGTCGAGTAGGGCCTGATACCGGGCCAGGGATAGCTGTGGTGTCTCCATAGCAAATTCAGATCATCCGAGAACGGACTTTTTCAGGGCTTCGTATGCGCGATGAGCCCGAACTTTCAATGTCCCAGTGCTGATGCCTATGCGTTGCGCGGCTTCCTTGAGGGAAAGCCCTTCCACTTTAAACATGACAAACGCCTCGCGCTGCAGGTGCGGGAGCTGGGTGAAGGCTTGGCGCAGGGTGACCTTGACGGGCGCCATGCTTTCCCCTCCCTCTTCGGGGAGCGCCTCCATGAGCTCCTGCCACTGTGCTCGCGTCCAATACTGGCGACAATGATCTGCAGCAACATTCCGGGCGATGGCAAAGAACCACGGCTCCAGAGGACGTAGAGGCTGATAGGTATGACGAGCTTGGTAGAGAGTCAACAGGATCTCTTGGCAGACGTCTTCTAACTCGCCGGCATCTGGGATGCGCCGGCGCAGAAACGTGCTGAGCACAGGGGTCAGCTCGTCGACGAGGGCGCGGAATGCTTCTGCATCGCCCTCCTGGGCGCGCCTCATCAATTCTGCTCGCCGGCGGCTGAGCTGCGCAGAAGTTTGGGGAGAAAGCATATCGTTCTCTTGCTCTAGAACCCTGCCCCGCTTAAGCCCTGTCCCTAGCTTGTGTGCCCGACCCCCGCGAAAGCGGCAGTCCGGGTAAAGACGGGCTGACCGACATCGGAGTGAAACGTTGACCCAGCGCATCGGTGGAGCGCGGTCTTACGACCCTGCGGGAGTATGCTCCAGGGAATGCTGTGCCAAGGAAGTCTCGCCCAGTGATGAACCTGTACTTACCTCCTGCTCCTAAGGTGCGACGAGATCTTCGACACGCCAATGTCGCTGGCCACCCTTCCCCACAAGCTTCTCTGCGGCAGGGCATGAGCATCTTTCCCTCACAAATCAGCAGCCTGGCGGGCTTGCCCCATCTCTTTTGGGGCGATTCAGAAGACGAAACACGTTAGTATCTTCTCGACCCTCATAGTAATCTTCCGGTGGGAAGCGCCAAAGGTTACACAGCTGCAAAAAGAAAAGAAGGCTCAACGGGGAACCAGCGCCGCCAACCACCAGGCAGCAGCACCGCTTTTCGCGGTCACTCCTCCCTATGCCATCATCACTTCATGCAGATATCGTGACCCCGGAACACTTAGGTAAAGGCTCACGGTTAGAGTACGAGCTCAGGAGGATTCTCACAAACATTGTTAACTTGTTGAACAGCCTAACTATGTGACGAAATTACAGCATGAACACCGCAGCACTAGCCGCGCGCGACAAAAACTATCGTGTTCCCCACAGAAATCGGCGAGGTATCAAATTAGTTGATGTCGTCAACTCATATCTGCAGACCGAACTCAAACCGGTGAGGAACAACCCCATGACAATTTCGTGCATCTGGATGGATGTGGAAAAGCAGAAAGTTCTTCTCACTATACGTTTGATGCGCGTACGCAGCGTGAGTTGCTTCCGCTCCAGCTGTTGGGTCCTCTCACAAGCGCCAGCTTGTTCCCTCCGGGGGTTTGTGACTTCAAGGAAGACATACTCATCCTCTGCAAAAGAGGGAGGTCGCCCGCAATCTTTGTCTGCAAAAAAGGGGAAGCGCCCCTCCTAGGCTGAGAGTCCATGAAAAAAAGTCAAGGCTTATTGCTTCCTCATTCCGCGGCATGATCTTTGCGCCTCCTCCGCCCGTGTGTGACTAAAGACGACTGTCTTCCTTGCTTCCTTGCCACCCTGGAGATCGACGGTCTCTCTTACATCCTCGCGCTTTGCGCTAGCTCACTTTTCAATAGGAGAAAGGGGATTGCCCAGGTGCAGGGGAGCAAGAAGAACGCGGGGACAGGAGCCCGCTGCAACCGGGAGCGGTCGTACGCTTGGGGAGGAGATATGGCCACGCGCAGCATACTACCTCACCTCTTCGCAAAGTTCATGCTCCTACTGAGTATCAGCTGGCTCTCTGCATGTCACTCCTCTTCCCAGGACCAAGAGGAAGACCAAAGGCAACGTCCCTTGAGCAAACCCGGTCTAGCGGTGAGCTTACTGGAGCGCAGCGTGAGGCTTGGGACAACCACCTATCAGTACACCGTGTCTCTCCCTCCTGCTTGGTCGGCCCAACAGCTGTGGCCCATCATCGTCTCTCTTCATGACCTGGGAGAACGGCACATGAAGAAGGCACAGAGAAGCCATGGCTTTGCGAAGAGGCTGCAAACCGCAACGCCGCCGTTCCCCCTCGTGGCGGTGTTTCCCCAGTGCCCTCTTCCGCATACGTGGGATGAACCAGCAATGCAGTCCATGGTCGTCGCCATTCTCCCACAGACCGTGCAAGAGTTTTACGGCGATCAGCAACGCGTCTATTTATTCGGGCATTCCATGGGCGGCGCTGGGGTCTGGGCGCTGGCGAGCGCCCACCCTGAGTTGTTTGCCGCTCTAGTGTCCGTGGCTGGGAGTGTGCGGGTGCTGGCGGAGGCGCAATGCCTTACGCAGCCCTGCACGGAAGAGTCCATTGCCGCCGCCTCCCTGGCAATCTTAAGGAAGATTGGCTCTACACCGGTTTGGATCTTTCATGGTGCGAAGGATCCTGTGTTTCCAGTGTCAGAAACACGGGCCATTGTTGCTGCTCTCACAGCCGGGGGGGGGAAGGTGCAGTACACAGAATATGCTGAGGCTGGACACCGGTGCTGGAGGAGAGCCTATAGGGACCCCGCTCTGCTCCCGTGGGTATTAGCGCAACACCGGAGTCCATAAATCACGTCGAGCCACCGTGTAGCCTCGGACGAAACGTGTTGGAGGCCTGAGGGCGCTCCCTCTCGCCAGTGCTCTCCTCTGTCCCGTTCTTGAGGCCGCAGTGAGGGCTGTACGACGAAGTCGGTAGAGATCTTTGAGGGAACCGAGAGGGGCAGAAGGAGACCATGCAAGAGAAGCAAGAGGATTTCCCTAATCAGCTCTGCCTCGCTCCCCCTACCCGTGTCAGTGCAAACCTCGGGAACTGAAGACGCCCGCCGAGGCTCCGCCTCCAGATTGGGGCGCGCCGCTCGGGGGCCTGTTTCCAGAGGGGGAGGAATCCACGTTGGGCAAACGTCATCTCCGGTTCTTTTCCTCATGAGTAGCAAGATCCAAGATCTCGGTGAGGAGAGGCAGATCGCAAAGGAGATTGTTTGACGAGGTGAGCACGGTGCGCAACGCACCTTTGGTGACTATTGTTTTCTCGTTCTGCTGGATCATTCCACCATGGAAGCGAATGGTCCGTTTATGTCGGAAGCAGCCACCCCGGGAAGGAAGCTTCCTTCAAGCGGGTGTGGATCAGAAAAGGGGAGATGGTTAAACCGATGTCCTTTCTTGGCCTGGGACGTTCAAGAACTCCCGCGCGGGAGCCGCATTACGGAACCGCGAGTGCTACTCGCCGCAACACTGTGCACGCCGTGGGGACCGCTCCAGGTGGGGCCTACCCACACCTCTGGTATTGCCATCCAGCATCGCACAATAGCTACGCATCTGCGGTCTCAGTTCCGCGCCCTGTCGCTCCTTCTCATGGGAGATTTTAACGCAGTGGAAGATTCTGAGGCGATGACGACCCTGACGCGTGAGGCTGGCTTTTCCGATGCGTTTCGGGTCGTGCATCCGACAACCGCGGGATACACGAGTGATCAATCTCTCGCAACGCCCACGTCGACTGTGACCCAACGGATTGATTCTGTCCTGGTAGTTGCGCCGGCGCGAGATTACGTCCCGGATTGCCCCGCGGGGTGTCGAGTCCTCCGAGCGACTGGGCCGTTATCACTGGATGGTAGAACGCACCGGAGCCTAGCTCAATCCGTATCGCCGCTTGCACATTCGGTATGTGAACAACGTGCGGATATTCATCTTGAGGGTCGGAGCTTAGGGGCTGGTTTTTCGTTTCTGGTTTCTGGTTTTCGAACTTGGGACTTGAAACTTGGAACCTGAAACTTGAAGCTGTTGTAGCGTCAGCTCACCTTTGAGTCGGTACAGCTCGGCTTCGTAGAAGCGCTCTTCACGGAGTTCAGCGATTTCTAACGCCTGGTTTAGCAGGGTCAATCCTTCTTCAATCTGTTTGGTACTTCCATAGGCTTCGGCCAGCAAGCCCATAAAATATAGAATGCCTAATTCTTGTCCTCCCTTGAGTAAGGCGTCGATTCCTTGGCGTAGTTGGGCAATGCCTTCTACTCCCTTTCCTTGCATGGAAAGTAGCCATCCGCGCACCATCGTTCCCCACAGCAAACAGTAGGGAAAGCCCTGCTCCTGACTGAGAGTGACCATGCGTTCGACATGCCGCTCGACCGTTGGCAGCTCACCACATTCTTGGGCAACACCAATGGCCCCATCTAACGCAAATGCTTCACTGAGAAAGTGCGACAGCTCGCGTGCTAAGGCCAGTCCTTTGTCGCTGCTGAGACGTGCTTGCTCTGGATATCCAAGACACCACAGGACCCAGGCAGCGCGGGATAAGCAGACGACTCCAAGGTCCTGGGCGATGTTGGAGACGCGAGGACTATATTTGTCTGGGTTATAGATAGTCAACGCTTGTTCAAGATGGTGCTGCGACGCAGGAAAGTCACCAAGGAAATACAAGACGTTTCCCAGGGCCAGGTGGGCCCGCAAGAGGAGTCCCGGCTTCTGTCCCTTCTGCGCGAGTGCGAGCAGTTGCTCGGCCATGGCTAAGCTCTTTTGTATTTCTCCCCGCAGTTCATATACCATACACAGGCCAAAGAGGATCGAGGCAAGCTGGGAAGACTCACCGTATTGTTGACACAACTCGTGTGCTCGCAGGTAAGCGTGCTCCATCTCTTCTAAAGCGGTCCGGCCCCCGATGGCGTAGAGGGGATTGGCAAGCGCAAGTTGCAACCGCACTTCTTGTTGCCTGCGCTCCGGACTGTCTGGCAGCATGGTGAGGAGTTCCAAGCCACGCTTTAAGTGACTCAGCGCTTCCTGATGCGCACTATAGCGTGCAGCCGCCTCACCGGCCTGTCGATGATATTGCACCGCCTTGCCATACTCTCGTCCTGCCTCAAAATGGACCGCAAGTTCCGCAGCGATCTCACGCGCCCGTTCGCCATACGCCGCTGCTTTCTGTTCTCCAATACGCCGATGTAACCGTACACGGCGCGCCTCAGCGATACGCTCATATAATCCTTGCTGATAGAGCGCGTGCAAGAAGCTATACTGTCCCCCCATGGTTCCATCCGGCCATTCTTCGATTCCTTGTGAGCGAAGGAAATGCCCGGTGCGAGCCAACGTTTCGCACTGCTGGTCCACGGCCTCCACCTCAATCTGAAGCCCAGCAGCCACTGCGGTCGCGGAAAACGTCACCCCGACGACGCTCGCCATTTCCAACAGTTGTTGGTGCTCCTCACTGAGCCGTTCAATGTGCTTCTCAATCAATTGGCGTAAACTCTCCGGCACCCCGCGTCCAACCTCTTCGACTCCTCTTTGCAGCCGCCAGCGCCCGTCTACTTCTGCAATTACTCCTTGGGCGGTCAGATACTCTATCATGTTGACGACAAACAATGGATTCCCATCGGTCCTCCTGTGAATCGCTGTCCCCAACCCCGACGGGAACTGATGCTGGGCGTACCGCCTCGTCAGGTAGTGCGTCACATCTTCCGCCGACAAGAAGGGTAGCCACAGTTCCTCACACTGCCCCTTCGCCACTAGCTCTTGCTTCACGGCTCTGAGAGGATGGCCACTCAGACTCAGATCGGAGGGGCGATAGGAGCCGATCACCAACAGCCGCGCCGGCGCTCCCCGGTGCGCGACCGCCGCCAACCAGTCTACAGTAGAAGCATCTGCCCAATGCAAATCCTCGAACCACAATACTAATGGGCGATGGGTCGTGAGGACCTCCATGGCTTCGATCATCTCGCGTAACATGCGCTCGCGCGTTGCCCCGACCACCCGCCGTTGCACTGTCTCTATCTCCTCCGCGGCAAGCAGCGCCGGCATCTGCGCCAACCAGGTCGGCGCATACTGATGCAGAATCTCTACAAACTGTTCCCCGCCCGGAGCCCGTCCAATACGTCCCAAGGCTTCGAGGACCGGTAAATAGGCCTCGCCGGCTCCATGCTGCTCCACACACTGGCCACGACCTAGCCATAAACTCGGGGTTGGGGGTTGGGGATTGGGGATTGGTTTTTGGATGGGACCTGAGGAAGAGGAACGTTCGCCCTCCCGCTTCCCGTCCTTCTTCTCCTCCCTACCAACCCCTAACCCCCAATCCCTAATCTCCGAGAGGAACGCCTCCACCAGCGTGGTCTTGCCAATCCCCGGTTCGCCCGTAACAAACACTATCTGGCGTTCGCCTCGTAGGGCCTTCTCCAACAAAATGTGCAGTTGGATAAGTTCGGCGTCACGACCCACCAGAACAGAGTGCTGAGTGCTGAGTGCTGAGTGCTGAGTTGGTGGAGAAGGGCTACTGGCTACTGAATGCTGACTACTGACTACTGGTCCGATAAACCGATGCCCGCGCCGCGGCACGGTCTCGATGAATCGGGGCTGTTGCGCATCATCTCCCAAAATGTGTCGTAGATCGCGAATGTAGCCCTTCAGAATTCCCTCATCCACTCGAGTGTCGGACCATACCCCTTTTAGTAATTCTTCTTTCGTAAGTAACTGTCCCGCGTGTTCCACCAGGAACCGCAACACAGCAAAGGTCTTGGGTCGTAGCGGCACGAGTTGGTTCTCGCGCCATAACTGTTCGTTGCCTGGATCCAGCCGAAAGGGTGGAAAGATAATCTGTTCAGTCAGTTTCACTGCCTACTACTCCATCCTTAGAGGTTCTGTACCATCCTCTTGCCCGAAATTCCACCGAAACGCCACCGAAATTCCACCGAAGCGCCACCATGCAACTCTGGTCTTCCACCGTCAAGATTGGTACTGTCCTGTCATAACGAACGCGAGGAAAACCCCGATGAAAACGACAAGCCAGAAACGCACTCCCCCATCATCCGCAGACCCGAGCAATGTGCCTCTTTCTCCGCAGTGGGCATTTGTCGTCCATTTCCGCGCGATTCCAGGTGGTCCAGCGTACGCCGCTGGTCGGATCGAACACTTAGTGTCTGGTCGTACCGCGCATTTCCAGTCATTGAAAGAGTTGACCAAATATCTTGGAAGAGAACTGCATGTGACTGACAGCGTCTAGAGCGGACTTCGAAATGCGGCAACATGGAACGTAACCGCAATATAGAGAAGCTCGGGAAGCGTAAAAAGGGGGGAGCGCCCATGAACGTCTTAACGTTGCCAGTGCAACACAAATCGCAGACTCAGCGACCGGTGGTTAAGCTGGAAACCACATCTCATTCCTTAGCCTGTAGTCACGAAAATCCGCCGGAAGCTGCATTCTGTGGCGAATGTGGAGTGTTGCTTAGCCCGCAGAATTTGCGTTGTGCGATCTGTGGCCAGGCCACTCCAGCGCACCTTAAGTTCTGTCGAAATTGTGGAGCCGATCACTCTCCCACACCGGACCCGGCATTCTCTTCCATGGCCGTCACTCGCCCCGTAACGGGTGAACAGTTTTCCCAATCTGCTCCTTCTACGCTTGAGCGTGTAGCAAAGGTCTCTTCTCCTCAAGAGGGCGCACGGGACACGGCGCTTGGGGCTCCTCTTGTCGGTCGCGAATCGGAGCTTACTCAGCTCCAGACTTTGTTCGAGATAGCGCTGCAAGGCAAGCGGCAGGTGGTGTTCGTCACTGGGGAGGCGGGTATCGGCAAGACGACGTTGGTCGACGCGTTTCTGGCGCAGATCCGCGATCGCGCTGATGTTCGCATTACTTCTGGCCAGTGCGTAGAACAATACGGTCCAGGCGAGGCCTATCTGCCCCTTCTGGAAGCCACTACGCGGCTGTGTCGTGGTCCAGGTGGTGAGCGTTACATCGAAGCCCTCCATCGCTATGCGCCGAGCTGGCTCGTCCAACTGCCGGGATTGCTCAACCCTGCAGACCGCGCCCCCCTGCAGCAACGTGTCCAGGGAACGAGTCGAGAGCGGATGCTACGAGAGATGGCCGAGGCGGCGGAATTGTTCACCAAACAGCGCGGACTTGTTATCGTACTTGAAGACTTGCATTGGAGTGATGTGGCGACGCTGGACTGGCTGACGTATATGGCGCGGCGGCGGGAGCCAGCCAAGTTGATGATCCTGGGGACCTATCGCCCGACGGACGTGTTGGCCAGCAATCTTCCGCTACGCGCAGTGGTGCAAGAGCT
>JACXTT010008682.1_pt1 | contig 14046 bp, 13 predicted proteins | sample 9270951 | NCBI WGS metagenome assembly JACXTT01 (sample SAMN15532306, study PRJNA645909) | rock metagenome | isolation source: weathered quartz diorite | place: Puerto Rico | collected 2017-06-21 | reverse complement strand
GTTGCAGCACGTCCAGTAATTGCCTGTGCCTGTGCCATCGCAGCGAGTGCCCGACGCACCGCATCCGGTACAGACGTTGGCGACACAGTCACCCGTGCAACAGTTAGCCGTCGACGTGCAGGACTCGGTGGGAAGTTCGCAAAGCGCCTCCTGTATCACGGCCAGCGTGATTCTAGAAAAACAAAGCGTCAGCCAGATTGTCAGCATGGGGCTACAGCGGACGCAAACAACTATTATGAGTGCGGGTCGACCAAACGAGTGAGTGAGTGAGTGAGTGAGGCGATGATTCAAAAATAGACTGTCTCAGTGTAGGAGAGGAGAGGAGAGGAAGAAAAAATTTTTATTTATCCCACCCGTCTCAAGCGACCAGGTGGGCGTACCTATAATGCTACAAGGGCCAGCACTGACTCTGCCAGCACAGTGTCGGCTCGTCAACCTGACAGCACTCGATATCGGTGGTACACTCCTCGCCTACCGGCGCGCAGTCTGTTGTGCTGTTGTCGACCAGCAACGGATGTATACCCAAATAAAGACGGAAGCGGCCGCTCCTTAAAGCCACCACCTCGACTGCACCATCGACGTGTCTCCACTGGCCCGTGTTTATCAACAGAGCGCGATCCAACTCGATATCGGTCCAATTACCAGCCACCAACGGCTGCGTCGTGTTACCTACGAGCACCAACGAAACCAGCGTTCTCTGCGCATTATCGTTGATGGCCAGTCCGATGATCAAAGCCGCACCCACCAACAAAGCCATATAAATCCATATGCCGCTGGGAGCGTCGTTGTTTTTTCTCTCTCTGTTTGTGTTCATGATCGATCGTCGTATCTTCCGAAATACACCATTCGATAGCGCTTCTCGCACTTGCGAACCCGCCCCGATCGCTTTGCGCGATGAAAGAAAAAAAACCGGCAGTGCTACTGGCTACTGTAATGAAGAAACGGTTCAACTATTCTGTTTTATTAATATTTTGGCCAGGGCGGCTAGTTTTCATCCCGTCTTTTAGCAGATTAATTCCAGTCAGTGATTATCGATGATGGTGAGGTAGGCCGATATCGGTTGCTGGTCGGGTCCGGCCACGCCTAACAAAGGCAGATCCAGCGGTTGTGGTACTAACGCCACCATACTGCACGAGGAGCGCCACTCGAAGCGATAGACGTCGCCAGGCTGTGCCTCCACCTCATAGTAGCCAGTCAAGAAGCCATTGTTGTAGGTATTGGTGGGCGAGGAGGGTGAGACTTCGAGGAACAGGGTACTGGGTGGGCGCTGGCGCAGTAATCTGAGTTGCGCGCTCAGATCAGTGCAGGGTGGTGCTTCGGTCGGGGACGAAGTGGGCGCTGGAGTCGGTGATTCGGTGGGCGCGCTGGTTGGTGATGGTGTGGGTGCTTGGGTCGGGGCCCTAGTTGGTGCTGTAGTGGGTGCTTGAGTCGGGGCGGTTGTGGGTGCCGCAGTGGGCGCTTCTGTAGGGGCTTCTGTGGGTGCGCGAGTCGGGGCCTTGGTCGGTGCCGTGGTCGGTGCGCGTGTCGGAGCCGTTGTAGGGGCTTCGGTGGGCTGTTCGGTGGGTGCTTGGGTGGGCGGTGTTGGGGCCTCTGTCGGTGTGCCCAGTGGGACTTGGGTTGGGGCCACGGTGGGCGACTTGGTTGGGGAGGCTGTGGGTGCTGTGGTGGGTTGTTCAGTTGGGGCTTCGGTTGGTGCCTGTGTAGGGGCTTCGCTCGGTGCTTGGGTCGGGGTTTTGGTGGGCGCTTTTGTTGGTGCTTGGGTAGGCGCACTTGTTGGTGATTGGGTCGGTGATTTTGTGGGTGCTACAGTGGGCGCGTTGGTCGGTGCCTGCGTAGGAGCCTTTGTTGGCGCTGTGGTAGGCGCACTCGTTGGCGCCTTTGTCGGTGCCTTAGTGGGCGCCGGAGTGGGCGGCGCCGTACACACATTGGAAACACAACTGTTGGGTGGCTGGCAACAAGAGACACCGTTGGGCGCCGAAGCGTTCCCGCAGATACCACCCAAAGTCTGACAATTCTGGCAGATTGGTTGACCACCTCCCGTTGAGTTACATGCAGAGGAAGCGCAGCACCACTGGGTCGATGGAGACTGACAACAGTTGGCATCGACCTGGCACACCCCACTGTTACCCGTGCACTGGCACACATTCTGGAAGCACAGGTTGGGTGATTGACAACAAGAGACACCATTCGGTGCAGAGGCATTCCCGCAAATACCCCCTGCCACTTGACAGTTCTGACAGATAGAGGATCCGCCACCTGTCGTGGTGCAGGCCGAGGTGCCACAACACCACTGTGATGAGGGCGACTGACAGCAATTATCGGCCGTCTGGCATATCCCACTGTTGCCAGTACACTGGCACAGATTCTGGACGCACAGGTTGGGTGGCTGGCAGCACTTGACGCCATTGGGGGCAGAGGCGTTGTTGCATATTCCTCCCGCCGTCTGGCTGTTTTGCAAGATGGGTACGCCTGACCCGGTGGTATTACAGGCCGTGGTCGCACAGCACCACTGTGATGATGGCGACTGGCAACAGTTGGAATCAATAAAACAGTTGGCACTGTTGCCGGCACAGCCTGTTGGGGCAGCGGTCGGAGCAGCAGTGGGTGCCTTTGTTGGGGCTTTCGTGGGGGCCGGCGTGGGCGGTATGGCCGGACAGAACCCCCCAGTGCAGGGCGCGCCATTCTGGCAGCAAGGAGCCACGTTGTTTCCCGTACAAGGATCACCCGGTGCACCACATGTCGCGCATAGATGTTCGTTCAGCCCAGTAAAGAAGGCACACCCGGCGAGTTGTGGTGTTTGGCAGCAGTCGGCGCTGGTTGTACAGAGGGTACCCACGGCCTCGCACTGCGGGTCCTGTTGAAAAGCTTGGACCAGAGCACCGGTATAGAGGAGATATAGTAATAGCGGGAGAAACATCACAAATGACCCGCTTGATGCAGTAGTGGGCTACTTGATACCAACAAAAATGTCGAGACTCAAATCAATAACCTCAGAAAAAACTGTATTTATTGGGCGCAGTTAACATGACTTCACACACCTGCGTCGTACTATAACACGGGACAAAACCCCGTCGCGCTGCAATTACCGACCTGGCAGCACGGTGCCACATTGTTGCCCAGACATGGGTCGGCGGGCGCACCACACACTGTACACAGGCGTGTGTTGAGGCCAGTAAAGAAGGCACAGCCCACCGCCTGTCCATATTGACAGCAGTCTTTATTTGTGGCGCATGGTTGGTTGTAGGGTGTGCATGGGGTGGCGGCGGCAGCATCGGTGAGGTCGCAAAGGAAACAAACGACGAAAAACATCACGATTGTTAGCAGCATTTCTCTGTATGTCTGTTTGTTCAGGCACTCGATAATGGCTTAAAAAATGAAACAGTCACTGTGTTGAAGAATTTATTCAAAAAGATATCAGGAGAGTCCATCCCACACTTATAACGGCCAACCAATATCAGGGATACCACTCACCGCGTTATCGCTAAGCCACGGTGCATTCACTAAACAAACACACTAATGGTCCACCCTCTTGACAGCAATCCATATCACTCCCGCACTCCTCGCCCTCCAGCACACAGGTTGTCACGTTATCGAGCTCCACCAGTTCTGGATGAATGCCCACAAAGAAGCGAAACTTCCCGCCACTTAACGCCAGCACATCTGACGAGTTGGTTCCCCCATCACTGTGCAGCCATTGACCGCCCTTTATCAGCAACGTCAAGTCGAAGTCGACCGTGGTCCAATTAGCGCCCTGTTGTTGTGGCTGCGTGGCGTTATCGACAAGCACCAGTGCCACACCGTTGGCTGGGCCGCCCTCCAAGATACCCAGTCCGATAAAGAGCGCCAAAGCAATCAGAATGCCCAAGTAAAGCCAGACACCATCGTAGCGTCGCCGGCGTTCCTCCTCTTCTTTTTTCTTGTCCTCCTGCTGCATCGTGAGCACCTCAAAGATCCCTGTTATCGAGAATCTCGTCCTCTTCTTCACTCTTTATCGGTTCAATAACGGCGACGCAATTCAAAAAGTAGTCACCACAACCAGTCTTTTTTTTCGAGCAAACAAGGAGTAAAGAAGAAGATGTCCTACAAATACGTCTTACTGGTGTTATTCCTGGATTACTGTTGGAGACTGGACAGTCTGGAGGTCGGTGTCTCACTGGAATACGAAGAGTGCTGGGATGTGCGCGTCGTTTTTGAGGGTGATTCGCGCGACGCTCCACCACTAAAGCAGGCCTTGTCGTGTCGTCCCGCCGTTCTTTATCGCACTAAGGAGGGTAATGGTTATTTCCATTTCGTCTACACCCAGTTGTTGACACTCTATATCGTTTTATCAGCATTTATCCAGTGGTTGGGGGTGTGGTTACTCGCCCTTGATAGGAAATGGCGTCTTCTCCATGTTCTTCACTGTTTTATCGTTAGCGGTGTTATTCTCACTGGCGTGTTGCTAAGAGGCCTGGAGCAACACGGCCAACTCCTCTTCCTGGCGCATCACCTTGATCATGTGGCTTATTTTGTCTACCTGTTGAATGAACCGTTGCGTCGCTTTATCGAGCACTGCGTCCTGCGTAGTCAGCCAGTGCGTGATCTTTTGTAGTCAGTCAGTCAGTCAATAGCGATGAATAAACACTCATTTATTCTCCTTTTCGTTCTCCTCCTTGTTCAGGTGTCGCAAGAGCTTTTCGGTACAAACATCGGGACATTGTTGCGTGGCCAAGAAAAGCTTGATGAGCGGCAGTGCCTTCTTCTCCCCTACAGCGGTGTGATAGAGGTTGCGACGAAACTCCACCATCGCAGGCGCACTGGAGTAGAGATGGGTGTAGTGGCGCGCAGGGCATTGTTTCTTGTCGTTGTTGGTCTCGTTATCTCTCGTCTCTGACGTTGTCGTCGTTGAAGCGGAACACCGGGCGTCCAGACAAAGAACCAGCTGATCCATTCGACCAGCACGGTGTTCCGGCGTGGAGAGACGCGGATGGAAGCGATGAAAGCGCTCGATATCGTCGCCCGTGCCAGCATCCACCAGCACCTTGATGGCGTCAAAGTAGTGCGAGAACCGCTCGGCACTCTCTCGTCCTCGCAGCCGGTCCAGGTTTGGAGGTAAGTGGCGTGTATAACCACCACCATCAAATGACTTGACGAACTGACTGATGGTGGTGGCACTCATTGGTGCGGCGTGTCTGAGACGCGGGTGCTGCGAGAGTAGTGTGATTTGGCGGCTCGCCGGATCAAAGTAGAAAACCTCTTCCGCCCACTCGTCGCGAAACACGCGCATTTTTTCTGGCCTATGGCAGTAGCCCACCTTATACGCGCTCTTCTGTGTCAATCGCTGCCACTGCCTGGAGAGCTCAACACGCCTCAACAACAACCAGAGCTCCTCCGCCTCCGCGCAGCCATCCAGCTTGCACAGGAAAATCAGGAGCTCGGTATCGGTGCGCACGTCAGGCACGATCAACAAGGCGGGATCGTAGCCCCTGCCATCAACCACGTTGACCCACTGGTTTGCATGAGTGAACCTTGGCGTGTCGTCCATCATGGCGGCCTGACTCGCCAGTATCTCTCGCCTAAAGACAACAATGCGATGCTTGGTTGCCTGACAGAGCCAGCGCTTGGCTTGCGTGCAGAGGGTGCAGAGTCTGCAAAGCCATGCATACTCCTTCTCCGTTGTCTGGAGGAAGCTGAATATATAACCCACAACATCGTAGGGTAGCGCTACAAGAGGCTCACCAGTGCCACTCGATTGGTTACGAGACCGCTTCATTTGGACGGGTTTTTTTAAAAAGTGCTCATTCCCCGCTACACAGCACCGATATCGACGACGAGGTCATTCTCCGAGCTGCTACCGTCCGCAATAAAATGCAGCGTCCTTGTTCGTGGCACAGGCTCAGTCGCATTCGTCTCATATTGGCCCCGATAAGGATGTTCTAGGAGGAGAGGCGGATAAGAGGCGTGATTGAGCAGCGCGACCACCCATAACGTCAGGCTTGTCGCGTTATAGTGCAGTAAGCGTGGATCGTTCGTGGCGGGTAACATCAAAGAGAGTGCCGAGAGCCATAGCAGCGCGAGAGTCAACAGCGCCAGCTTACTCGCCAACCCATAACGCCCCACATACTCGCGTATCGTGTAAAGTTGTCCACCCATGCATAAAGCCAGTAAGAGCAGGAGTGTCGTGTCCACGGTTCTTTGTACCCATATCAGGTGGTGCACAGTGAGAGATGTGTTCAGTAGCGTTATGAAGCGATGGTTCAACCAGAGAATCACCAGTGCAACCGAAAATGAGAATAAGCGCCACACTAACAACACCCATAACGCTGTGATGGAGGGATAGAGGGTGAGCCAGGTCAGCTTGCCCCACTGTCTCTCTTGATGATGCAGGAACATGGCAGTCGTTCGCCCATCAACATAGACCTGGTCCACCAAACACTTGTCACGATGATGGAAGGGAAAGTGTGGCTGCAGCATCACCGAAGCCTCTCGATAAAAGTAGCAATACCCCAGCTGGTAAAGATGATAGAGCGCCAGCCAGTCCAGCACATCACAACCATACTGCACGGCTAAAACGTGCCAGCCTCGTGGCCATGCCAGATCAGCGCAATGCAGTAGACGCGTCGCGGTGGGCGTGATCAATATGTAAGCAATATGATGATGGGGTTCATCGCGACGCCAGTCGCCGGTGCAGCGGGACCAGTGGCCCCATAACGAGACGGCAACGGTGGCCAGAGTGCAGGTGGCCAGTCCCGCTGTATAGATGAATTGGAGTGCCACTGACAGGTTGTCGGCGTCCTCCATAATCGCCACACGCTTATCGATCACGATGACACTAAGAACGGTGAAAGTAGTGAGATGCTACAAAAATACTTTATTGGCGTAGTTATCGAATAGAGACGACGCAGTTATCGATGACAGTGTAGTCGAGTTTAAACATGCTTCGATTTCTTCTTCTTACTCTTCTTCTCATGCTTGTCCTTCTTTTCATGCTTCTCTTTTTTGGCCTCCTTTTTCCGCTTCCGCTTCTCTTTGCGCGCGGCCTCCTCGGCTTCCAGCACCGCGTCCTCGACCGTACTCTCGTCGTCGCTGCTGCTATCACCGTCATCGTAGTCCTCGCCGGCGTACTCCGAGTCGTCCTCGTCGGGCACGTAAGAGACGTCGTCGTCACTGCTCCAGTCCTCCTCTTCCCGTATGCCACCCCTTCTTACAGCACCACCATACGAGTCATCATCGCTGCTGCTGTCATCAGAGTCGCTAGAGTCGCTTTCATCACTGGAGTCATCGCGCTTCTTTTTCTTTTTTGCCTTCTCTTTGTTTGACTTCTTGGTCTTCTTGTCTTTGTTGGCTTTCTTTGCTTTCTTTGGTTTCTTTGGCTTCTTTGGCTTCTTGGAGGGCGTCGATGTCTTGGCTTCATCCAGCAGTTTTTTGAGTGTTTTGCGCAGCACTTTAATCCCCGATATTGCCTGCTCCAGATCTGTGACGGGCTCGCGTGTCACCAACAACTTGAGGTCACCGGTCTTGACGTATCGCAGCAAGGGGTGGTGGCTCTCGTCGGCGTCACGCCAATAGAATTGGGAGAGAGGAGTGGGTGGTGACGCAGAGGCTGCCACTGATTGCTTCAGCGCAGCTTCATCGATATCGGCGTTATCGGTGGTGGTGGTGGCAGGTCCGATAAAGCACGCGCCATAGGTTTGGAGGGAAAAGACTTCTTTCGGTTTGTTGGGATTGCAGAAAAAGAGACGGTTGCCCAGCGTCTCGCCATCACAGCGTGTCTGGTAGGCCTGGCATTTCTTGACCAACTTCCCGTAAAGCTTGGGTTGCTCGCGTGCCATCTCCTCTAAAGAGCGGCGACGACACGGCAACATTAGCGCGTGGATGACGTTGCAAGTCCGCTTGATATCACTCTTCTGTTTCTTCTCGGACATCGCGCGACAAAGCCACGTTATCGCTTGTTGAATCAGGAGCTTAAAAAACTGGTTCAGTGACCTGGGTTTAGTCAATTTAATTACCACTCAAGCACTCTATATTGTAGGTGGGCTGCCGGCATGGAACACGTCGCACCCGATGATGTCGTCGTGACTCAAAAAGTGCTCTTACGCCTGGACAGCATCGATAACCAGCTGGAGCAGCTCAGGAATGAGTTGACTGGTCTCTTTACGAGTCCGCTGTTATCGACGGACGTGGTCAGCAACAACAACATTCCCAATCGCCCATCAACAACTATGATGATGGATGACGAGGATCGCCAGTTCTTTGACGGTGGAACCCCTTTCTGTGCCTGCAGTATCGGTGATTGGATTTCGTTGACTTTGTGTCGGTAGTTGTGGTTGACTCTGTTCCCTTTACTGTACAGGAAGTATAGATAAATTCACATTTATTGTCGTGTTACTAAGTCGACCTTCTTGCCCTCTTCATGATGCCACTCTCGCTTGGTAGGTCGTTGCTGATAGAGCGGGTCGAGGGCACGGCGTGATTGAACTGGATGCGGGTCACCGAGACACTCTCGAGTTCCATTTCGTTCAGCATCGAGTGCGCCGTCACTTTGATTAAACTGTGCTGCGTTCGGAGACCCGTCTTCTTGGAGAAGAGTTCGGCCGGTCCCGTGTCCATATCGACGATGCGCGAGGAGCGGAGCTCTTTCAGTGCCGTCTGTTTCACAAAGGAGAAGGTGCACTCGGGCGGCAGGTACATTGATATCACGTAAGTCACGAAAACTTCGCCACAGTGCGTGACTTTATGAGTGCTAAGCAACGCTCTGACGTTGTGGTGACGTTGCGCGAAATTGGTGCTGCAGAAGCCAATAATCATGGCCAGCATCTTGCGATCCTCGATATCCAGATCCCTGAGACTGTGGAACGTAAACATTGAGCTGTAGAGGCGCACGTTGTCGGGCAGTTTGTGAAAGCTGGTGCAGTCGTTGACCTGATCGTCGTCCTCCGGTTGCTCGACGCGGCTGTATTCCACCTCCATAGTAGCCCACTCAATGGCTGGCTTCTTCTTTGCGATATCGACGTCGTATCCTGGATTACTACCAGTCAACGATGTAGGTATAAACACAAAAACCGTACATCACTGGAGTTTAAGCACGCAACCTCTGCTCATCACGCAGGCGTTTCTTGCGCTTCTTGTGTTCCAACCTCTTTACTTGAGGCGAAAGTTCTTGCTTGACCAGCTTCAGCTGCGGATCGTGATAACTGCCTCCATGACTGCCTACCAGTCTCTCCCACTGCTGCCAGAGTTTGTTCATGTTGCGTACGGAGCCGGTCGCAATCACGAGACACGCCATACCGAGCAACAACAGTGTCAACGCGTTATCGAAGCCCATTTTATCAGCCATCTTGAGCGCCGTCATCGGTGTATCATCAGCCACCTGCATCGTGCCGACGTCCTGCTTTTTTTTACAACAAAGGGCGACGCCAACCACCACGCAAACAAGGCGATGAAGACAAAAAATGTGGGACGGTTTTATTTTTAACGAGGAGGCGTTGCAGCGATATCGTCTCAGTGAGTCTCTCCGCTCTCTTCATTCGCTATACTCGGAGGTTGAACAGCCACCCCTACCCTTTGAAGATCAGCAAGAAGAAGAAGAAGAAGAAGAACCATCGTTAATTGAAGACCCTGACTCAGTTGAAGACGATAAAGAAGAGATGAATTTTGATGACCTGTTGCCTAAAAACAACAACAACAACAACCAGCAAACAACGACAAACAACCACAACACACAGAAGACAGCAACAATGAACAACAGAGTGTTGGTGACGGATCCGCCGCCCGCCGCCTCAGTCTACAAGCTGTTCTGTTACTTCAGTAAGGATGCTGTAGCCTCATTCTCTTTACCCTACAGCGAAATCTGGGAGACTGTCAGGGATCGCTGTCCCTTGACGGTGCGTCAGGACTTGGTGGAGGGCAGGCAAAAACACCTGGAGTTTATCGTGGAGACGTTTGTGATGCGCCTGATACTGGAGACCTTCACTGTGGACGACAGGGGGACAAAAATCAAGCAAATCATGGCTGAACTAGACGAGACTTATCTCCTAAAAGATAAGGTGGCACGCACTGGGAGCAATGGGGGCGCTGGCAAGCCGAAACCAGTGAGAGGCATTGTGCCGGGCGGCCGCTCAAACTTTATCAATGCTGATGCTGTGCACAGATCGGCCAACAAGACGTGGGGCGATGCGCAGGGCACAGTGGACCAATTTTACGAGTCTTGTTCAAACCCGAAGAAGAGGGGCAGACGACCCGTCTCCGAGAAGAACAAGAAGACGGATAGGGTTGACTTGATCAAGGCCAGTCACATTCTGTCAAAAAAGAGTGTGGCACCAGTGACCTATGATGAGGAGGAGGATCGCTACTATACCATGGCTAACGTTATTGCTAACAACACCACCGATAATGCTGGACTTCAACCCCAACAAACACAAACGACGGGAGCGGGCTACGGCATCCAGAGCCCGGTCGACTTCTACGGCGTCTTCAAGAAATGCCTGGTGAATTTCCACGCCTGTATACCGGACGCCAAAACGAATCACGGGGCCTACTTGGCTGTCCTAAACCGCGCCGTCAGGCTGCTGGGCTCTATCGAGTGGCCGATGCTGGGGCTGTGTCGTGCCTTGATGAACGCTGAACGCATCTTTCCGATAAAGAAGGTTGTGGTGCCCAACAACACAGGCGACAAACAATATCGATGTGCCTACAGTGGCCAGTTGTTAGCGGGCGGAGAAGAGGTGTGGCACCTGCGCATCCTGGTCTACAGTGGTCAGCGATATCGAAAGTGGGTGCTCGATAACAAACAACCACCCTGCCCGATGACGGCGCGCAAATTCACCCGTTCAGTGCGCGCTTATTTTGTCCGATGTCGTCTCCCTGGCCCAGCGAATATCTTTTATACAGCACCACCGATATCGAAGAACAAACCACAACAGCCCGTCCGCATCGCACCAACACCCCAAAAAATGTTTCTCAGCACCACGCCTACCATTCCACTATCATCATCGTCGATGCATCCCACCTTACAATCCAAACTGTTGCTGCCACCGGGACGCGTCTTTTGTGTCAACACCCTATGGCTGGTGCTGAACCAACTCCGCGTGTTTGTCGCTCAAGAGGAGCTGGGTCGCCACATCTATAGCAGGTACCACTCCTCGATACCGTACAGCGCGATGGTCCAGCAACTCGTGGACATCTTCAACCAAACAGAGGGTGGACAGCGCGAGAGCGTCTCCCTCATGTTTGACGGCTGTCTGTGTATTGGTAGCCTGGTCAGTGATATGCAGTATCAGGTGGAGATGCCCCAGCTGATGCAGGAACCCGATGTCTGTGCCTACATCGCCAATCTCAAAGACTGTGTGCTGGACTTTGTTGACTTGATGTTTCCGTGGTTGTCCCCACAATCGCCGATATCGTCGGGACAACAACAGAAAAAACCCTCGATAACAGCTACAACAACAACTGTGCTAAGGCAAAGTTTTGGTCTGGCCTGTTTCGGCATCAAGAATGAGGAGCGTGCCAAGGCGCCGACGTGGGCCACGCCACAGCTCGCCAGGCCTGACTCCTTGCTCTTATCAGTGCTGTGGGAGCAATCGGCGGAGCGACGTCGGCGACGCATGCTGCCGGGCGGGCTGGGTGAGATCTCCTATATCGAGCGCCGAGACCGGATGGAGCAACTGGAGTGTCTGCTGGTCAAACACCCCTACATCTTTATCGCCCTATTCCAGGTGTTGTTCCAGCCGCATCCACTCCCACCAACCCAACGCCTGTCCTTCAAAGAGTGTCACCGATATCTGCAGGCGCTGGGTCTCTATGTGAACACCGATCCCAGCAAACAATCGCATCAGATTTGAGTGAACTCACTGAATTTACCCTGTTTTAAATAAATCTTTTTTTCCATCACACAGAGGATCAACCTTCCTTTTGTTGGTGATAAAACATGTTGTTCCTGTTGCTATGGACTGTGGCGATCTATTCGTTCGCTGCGCTCTTTCACAGCGATATCGTAAACGCGGTTCCCTTAATCAGACAGATCAGGTACGACGCGTCCTTGTTGTATCTCAAGATAACGATGGCCTATACCGGCGAGCCGTGGTGGAATCTAATCGAGCCAACGCCCCACTATCTGGGCGCGCAGCCACAGGCTGATTGGGGCCACGAGGAGCAAGTGGCTCGCCTGAACGTGGACGCTGTGCTGATTCTGCTGGAGGAGTTCGAGGAGCGAGGTGGGTGGCTGCATAAGCCCGTCCAAGTGCATGAGTGGGCTGGGCCTCTGATGGGCATGGCCGTCTATGCGGTGAGAGCGCGCGACTTTATGCCCCTGCGATTCGTGGAGTTGGACGCCGCGTTACAATGGCTGAGAGAGCAGGACCGAAAAGGTCACCGCGTCTACGTGCACTGTAAGGCGGGCCGTGGTCGCAGTGCCTCCGTCTTCTGGGCCTATTTAATCCTGGATTATGGGATGGCACCAGAGGACGCAATGGCGCGGTTGACGCGGCAGCGACCCTCTATCAATATCGGCGAGGCACAGCGTCAGCTGGTTCTGGACTACGTTCGTTATACGCAGTGCAGGGCCGACCCGACCTGTATCGCCGTTCACGATAATCGTTTCATCATGATGACGGCGGGCCCTCCTCCTCCATAGTGATAATGAGCTCACAGATTCGCGTGGATTTTTTTTAAATAAATGCTTCACTGAACCTCGCTTTCCACTCGCTTTAATCACAAAGATAGATGAAACGTTTGCTGGACGATAAAGAGTGGTTCAGTCACATCGACTCCCTCTCACTGGAGCAGCTGCAACACTTTGCCACCAATGTGAACAAGCGTGTGGCTGAACGTTTCTCTGCAATGTGGTCTTCGCTGTGGCGCGAGCACCACGACATCGTCGACCAGCACATCTTGAAGTCCCTCACTTATTTCATGCCTTTAGAGGAGCTACTGCGCCTTCGCCTGGTCTGTCGCCAGTGGTCCCAGTGGGTCAGACGCGCCACCTATCTCCAAATCCCGGGCAAGTCGCATCACACCGAGGGTGCCTACGTGTTCCTGCTGGACGTCATGTTCCCGCTGGTCACCGAGGCTGAGGTCACCGGCTCGGTGCTGTCGACGACGCGTCATGTGCCCGGCTTCGCGCGCTTGACTGCCTTGAAATTGTCTCCCTACTCGTCCTCTATCCTGATGGTGCACCAGAAACAGTGGGCGCATCTGACGTCGTTGCGTGCCATGAAGTATGCCAGTGGGACGATACCTGGCCTGTCGAGGCTCACCAACCTCACGCATCTCTCGGTCCAGTATCGTCACGTCACGGCGGCCGACATGACATCTCTGGAGAGACTAAGCCGCCTGAAAAGCCTGAAAATACGCCAGTTTCCCGAGGACTTTGTGCCGCGCAAGTGTTTTCCTTTGCTGGCCTCGCTGAACTCTGACCAGTGCGTGCACTTTGTTGGCTATACGGGCCACGGACGCCTGTTGGCGTACTGGCCTACCGAGTGTGGCGGCGATCGACTGGTCGATGACCCGGGTGGACGAATCAAGGCGCTGTTTGATCAGATGCACCCGGGCGCCTACTCGCTCGACATGCGGGGTGAGTGGGAGGACGGTGTGTTTACGGGCGAGGGCCGTGTCGAGTATGTTGAGTCGGTACCAGCCAACTCGTACCGCGACCTCAGTATGGTCTACCAGGGCGCTTTCGTCAAGGGCGAACGCGACGGCGCCGGCGTCGAGATTAACGAGCAAGTCAAGACAAAGTATCGTGGCTCGTGGTCCGAAGGTGTCAGACATGGCGAGGGTTTACTGGTGTACTGTCGCAACTTCTACAGCTTCAACGAGCTGGAGGTGCCGATGTCCCGACAAAGGTGGGTGCATGGCGTGCTCCAGGAAAGTGTGTCGTTGTAAAAAAAAATAAACCTTTTTTCCAGAAACCAATCGCCGTTCTCACGACGTTTGACTCGCTTTCACGTGAACCACTGCTTTACAAATGATTGGGTTGGTAATGAAAAAGGAGCAAGAACCAGGTGATTTTCTAACATTTTAGCACGGCACAGGAGGCTTTCGCCCGGTCTCGAAATGAACTGAGGGGCC
>JACXTT010008681.1_pt1 | contig 14047 bp, 15 predicted proteins | sample 9270951 | NCBI WGS metagenome assembly JACXTT01 (sample SAMN15532306, study PRJNA645909) | rock metagenome | isolation source: weathered quartz diorite | place: Puerto Rico | collected 2017-06-21 | reverse complement strand
GGAGCGGAAGGAGGTCCGGCGATGGGCCGAACTTGTGCAAGGATGGGGGGGAAACAGTGTGTTGGGGGTTTGGCCTTGCCGTTGGCGCAATGGCAGCGCTTGACGGCCTTGTTCTGGCGCGGAAAGGGGCCGCGAATTTTGTGCGCGTGCACGCCGATGTCATCGTCATCGCGCACGTAACCCTGATCGACGGCGCAGGCGGCCCACCGCGCATCGATCAGACCGTGCTTTTCCAGCACGGCCGCTTCGCCGCCATGGGGCGCCATCTTCCAATCCCGAACGGCGCCGCCCTGATCGACGGGCGCGGCAAGACCATTATCCCCGGCATGGTGGCCATGCACGAACATCTCTTCGCGCCCGCGCCTGTCGCGGGCCCGCTGATCGGTCAGGAGCAATTCGTCACCGCCCCGCTTCGCTATCTGGCGGGCGGGGTCACGACAGCGCGCACGACGGGCAGCATGGACCCTTATGGCGACCTCGGCGTCAAGCGCGAGATCGATGCGGGTCGAGCCATCGGCCCCGACCTCGATCTTTCCACGCCATACCTCGACGGTTCGCCCCCTTCCATCCCGCAACTCTATCCTCTGCGCGACGCAAACGATGCGCGCGAGACGATCCGCTTCTGGCATGCGCGAGGCTTCACTTCGGTGAAAGCCTACGCAAACATCACGCCCGACGAACTCGAGGCCGCGATCGATGAGGCCCATCATCTGGGGATGAGGATCACCGGGCATTTGTGCTCGGTCGGCTACGAGCAGGCGATCGCCTTCGGCATCGACAATCTCGAGCACGGTCCCTTTGTGTCGCCAGACGGCGACCTCGACCCAGCACGCGCGAGCGGCATGTGCCAATCGCCCACCGGGACAGGCCAGGGCGCCATTGGCCGCGACATTGTGCCGAACGTCGCTCCCGATAGCCCCCAATTGAGGCGCCTCATCGAGCTTATGGTCGCCCACCACGTGGCGCTGACATCCACCCTTGCGGTCATTGAAGGCGGCTCCGAGCTGGACTTGAACCACAATCCACGCCTGCATGCGCTGCTTGCGCCAGTTGCTTGGGAAAACATCAGCCGAGCGCGCGAGCGCGAGCGCGCGCACGACGGCCTGATCCAGATGCGCTTGCAAAAGGAGATGCAGTTCGAGCGCGCATTCGTCGCCGCCGGCGGCGTGCTTATGGTCGGCTGCGATCCAACCGGCGACGCCCACACAATCGCGGGGCTGGGCGATCAGCGCAATGTCGAGCTCTTGGCGCAGGCGGGCTTCACCATTGCCCAGATTATCCGCTTTGCGACGTTGAACGGCGCAAGTTTCGAAGGTCGCGACCGCGAAATCGGCTCGCTTGCCGTCGGCAAACGCGCCGATCTGGTGTTGCTGAACGGCGATCTCATGCGAGACGTGAACGTCATCGAGCGGCCCGAAATCGTGTTCAAGAACGGCGTTGGCTACGACGCCGAGGCGATCTACGCCAGCATCGCCGGCCAAGTCGGCTTGCACTGACGCGTGAGCGACACCGCTACTCCATTGGGTGTTTGGATCGGGGCGCGCCCGAGCAATAGGCAGATTTCTGCGCTGATGATCGTTGGCGTCGTAGGCTTGATGATCCCGGGCCTGCAGCCGCTGCTGCTTGGCGCGCTCTTGGAAGAAGGACGCCTGAGCGCAAGCCAGCTTGGCGTCGTCGCCACCGCTGAATTGCTGGTGATGGGCCTCACGGCGGGCTTTGCCGGCAGCCTGCTCAAAGCATCAGGCCTCCGGCCGATCGCCACTCTGGCTTTGATCGTGCTCGCGGCCATCGATGTGGCGACGCCGTTTGCACGCAGCGATTTGATTGCGCTCGTGCGCGCCTGCGCCGGGGCGCCGAGCGGCGTGCTCGTCTGGATCACCATAGCCTTCATTGCGCGAACGCCGACGCCGGAGCGCTGGGCAGGCGCTTATGTCACCGCCCAAACAATCGGCCAGTTCGCGATGGCCTCGTTGCTCACCGCTTTCGTGGTGTCGCGCTTTGGCGGCGATGGTGGGTTTTTCGCTCTGGCCGCACTCTGCCTCGCCACCCTTCCTCTGGCTTGGCTATTGCCGCGCGGACTTGAGCCTTTGCCGGCGGTCGCAATCGCCGGCCTCCCCAGCGCGCGCGGATGGGCCGCACTCGCCGCATCGTTTCTCTTCATCGCGCTCAGCGGCGGGGTCTGGGTCTATATCGAGCAGCTTTCGCGCCAGGCCCACCATGGCCGCGAGATTGCCGGACAAGCGGTCTCCGTCTCGCTGGCGCTCCAGGTCGCGGGCGGGATCGCTGCGACAATGCTGGCGGGGCGCATCAGCTGGCTCTGGGCCCTCATCGGCTGCGCACTCGCCGATCTCGCGATCTTCGCCGGCTTTGCGTCGCTGCCTTCGGCGACGGCGTTCATCGCGCTCACCGGGGCGCTTGGGTTTGCGTGGCTCTTCGCATCGCCCTTCCTGGTGCCGATGACGATCGAGGCCGACCCTACGCGCCGGGCCGCACTCCTGATCGGCGGCGCGCAATTGGTCGGCGGCAGCCTTGGACCGCTGTTTGCCTCTTTCTTCGTTACAGACGCCGATGCGCGTGGAGCGCTTGGCTTTGGCGGCTTATGTGTGATTGCAGCGAGCGCGATCGTGCTGGGGCTTCACGCCAGCCGCCCGCGCTAGACGTTGGCGTCGACGGTTCTTAACGTCTTTGGAAAATCCGGGAGCGACCCATGCTTGCTTCACTTCTGCTGGCGCTTGCGCTGCAAGCAAGCGGCGCCGCCACACTGCCAACGCCTGCTCAATCAGCGCCCACTCAATCAGCGGCTGCTCAGTTAGCGCCCGCTCAGTTAGCGCCTGTTCAATGGCAAACTTCAGAAGCGGATTTCGTCGCGCGCTCTGTGCGCTTCGGCGCGGGCGAAACGCTTTCGGAGGCGCGCATCCATTACGCCACGCTCGGACGTCCCCATCGCAATGCGCACGGCGATATCGACAACGCAATCATGCTTCTCCACGGCACCGGTGGGACGGGCCGTCAATTCCTCGCGCCGCAATTCGCCAATGAGCTTTTCGGTCCCGGTCAACCGCTCGATATCCAGCATTATTGGATCATTATGCCGGACAATATCGGCCACGGCCGCTCGTCGAAGCCGTCCGACGGCATGCGCATGCGTTTTCCGCATTACGATTATAACGACATGGTTGCGCTCCAGCACCGTCTTGTGACCGAAGGCCTGCACGTGAGGCGCTTGCGCCTCATTCTGGGCACGTCGATGGGCTGCATGCACGCGTTTGTCTGGGGCGAGACCTATCCAAATGATGTTGCAGCGCTGATGCCGCTTGCCTGTGAACCGATCGAGATCGCCGGCTTAAATCGCATGTGGCGCCAGATGGTCATCGACGGCATCGAGAACGACCCCAGTTGGAACGGCGGCAATTACGCAGCGCAGCCAGTGCAGGGCTTGCGTCTTGCTGCGTCCGTGTTGGTGATCGCGGGCTCAGCGCCTTTGAACTTCCAGGCGCAATATCCAACCCGCGACCAGGCCATCGAACAGGAGCGCAGCCGCGTTGAACGCGCCATGACCGGTATCGACGCCAACGACACCATCTATCAGTTCGACGCTTCGCGAACCTATAATCCCTGGCCCAGTCTCGAGCGCGTCACGGCGCCGATGATGTGGATCAATTCGGCCGACGATTTCATCAATCCGCGCAATTTCGATTACCCTCAGCGCGCTATCCCTCGCATGGCCAACGCGCGCTTCAGACTTATCCCGGAGAATGCCGACACCCACGGCCACGGCACCCATACCTGGGCCGTGAATTGGAAGCAGGACTTGATCGAATTATTGGCCCGAAGCGGCGGCTGAGGGATCGTAAGAAGAGACATGGTTGAGCGCGATCACCCAGCGCCCATGGATCTTGCGCATAAGCCGGGTATTGACGCCCTCTTGAGGGTGGTCGGCTCGTTCGAGGCGATAATGACTAATCAACATGGCGGCGTCGGGCGCCAATTGCTCGATGCTGATGTCGTAAAAGTGGAGCGCGCCACGCCGTTCCGGCGAGCCGCCATAATCGCGGACGTAATGGTCGAGCGCGCCTTGCCAGCCGTCTTGGATGCGTCCCCCTGAAACGAATATGACGCCGGGATTTTCAAACGCGTCCATGTAGCCGCGGAAGTCGCCGCGGTTCCAGGCGGCTTCCATATTCGCCACCAGCGCGCGGATCTCGCGCTCGTCTTGGACGAAGCTCGCCTGTGCGCGCGCTATTGGCGCAGTCGCCAAGAAAGCCAAGACGAGCAAAAGTCTGGCGAGCATCGGCTGCCCTTTTTTCAAGATGCGAGCGAATAGATGCTGTTCAATGCGGGCGCGCCGGAGCAGCGCACCCGGCCCATCTTCACCAACCGGATCAAGTGGGCGAGCACCGAATGGGCTGCAGCCGGATAGAGCCTGCGATCGACATCGGCGTAGATGATCGCCACCATGTCCATGATCTGGGTCTGGCCTGCCTCAAGGCGCGCAACGATCTGCGCCTCGCGCTCCATCCGATGGGCGCGATAAGCGTCGATGAAGGCGCCCACTTCGCTGACCGGGGGACCATGGGTTGGCCACAGTGTCGAGAAATCGCGCGCCCGCACTTTGTCGAGGCTGGCGAGGTAGGCTTCCATGTCGCCGTCCGGCGGGCTCACCACCGTCGTCGACCAGCCCATAATGTGATCGCCGGAGAAAAGCGCGTTCTCTTCTTTCAGCGCCAAGCACATGTGATCGGAGGTATGGCCGGGCGTAGCAATCGCCTCCAGGGTCCAGCCGGGGCCATGGAAAGCCTCGCCGTCTCGAACGACGATGTCCGGCTTGAAGCCCAAATCATCGCCGGCTTCGGCGACGAAATCGTCCTCGGAAAATCGCGGCGCGACGCCGCTTGCGTAAATCTTAGCGCCGGTTGCGCGACTTAAGGGCCGTGCAGCGGGCGAGTGGTCCAAATGCCGGTGCGTTACAAAAATGTGACTGACGCGTTCGCCAGCGATTGCGGTCTTGAGCGCCTCAATATGGGTCGGATCGTCGGGCCCGGGATCGATCAGCGCAATTTCGCTGTGGCCTATGATGTAGACGCCGGTGCCACGAAACGTGAACGGTCCTGGATTGTTCGCTACCACACGGCGGATGAGCGGGCTCAATTGCGCGGGCGCGCCGTATTCGAACGTCATGTCGCGCACAAACGGGATTTTCGCAGCCATCAGCAAGGCTCGCCCAGCGCATAAGAGCGAAACGCCTCCGCCAACAGGCGTGTGGCCTTCATTTTATCCGCGAGCGGCAATGCGATCGGGGGCCCCATGTCCGTCTTGTTGGCGTCGACGATGTAAAGCTTGCCGTCGGCGCGGTGGCGCAGCACGTCGATCGCGCCCCAATCCAAGCCGATCTCTTTCGTGAACGCGGCGATCTTGGCCATCTCGTCGGCGGAGAAGACCTCCGCCGGCATCCGGAAAAGCACTTCGGTGTTGGTATTCTGAAACCGCTTTGCGAGCGGGCGGCGTTTGATGAAGACGCAGATCGCCTCTCCGTTCACAGTGCAGGTGCGAAGATCGTCCACCATGGCGAGATCGCCGCCGCGATTGTCGATCAGGCGCTGATAGGCGCGCCCCGGCAAGCGATGCGCCGGGCATTGGATCACGTGCCCGTCATGGGCGCCGTTGATTTCAGATTTTTCGACCCCAAGCCCCGCATGCTCGGTGGGTTCGAGCGCGAGAGGGTAACCGAAGGTCGCTTCGAATGCGGCGCCGGTGCGCGTCTTGGAGACGTCGGGGCAGCCGAAATTGATGAGCCTGGCGCTGCGCTTCAGCTTCAGCGGCGCCTTGTTGGGGGTAATCGTCGCGTCTTCGAAGTGCATGATGACATCGGCGGTGGAGGTGTCTTTCGAAAGCCGTCCGCCTGCAATCCGCGACGCCGCCCACACGAAATACCAGGGTCGTGCGCGTTCAGGCGTAAAGGCGATGGTGAACGGCGCCCCGATCGGCTCGGCAGCGCAGACTGCGAGAAAGTAACGAAACCACGCCGTCACTTCGGCGAGCACCGACGGTGAATAGGGCACGCGCGCGCCGGTCTTGCGGACGATCAAGCTGGTTAAGCCGAAGCGAAAGTCGCTGAGCCAGACCGGGCCGGTCGTCTGGAACGCGCGCTCGTCAAGGCTCATGCTTGCACGCGCGGCCCGCGGCTTGCTTTAGAGGCGATCATGAAAGCCGCCGTCTCCGCCGCCGTCTTTACCTTGAATCGCGTGCGCACGGTGCTGCTTGCCCTCTCGTTCATCACTTTGATCAAGTGCGGCATGGTTTTGACCGCGCTTGCCTTGGCCCGCTAGCGCCTAGGCGCCAGTGTCTCGAGCGCCTGACGCGCGCGGCTCAAATCGTAACCGGCGCGTTCGGCGGCGATAAGGATCTCATCCGGGCTCGCGGCCCCCGACAGGGCCTGCGCCATACCCCAGGCCATGGCTGAACGCATGCCGCTGTTGCAATAGGCGAGGATGGGCTTTGCCGCCTGCTCCATGACAAGAACCGTTTCCGCAACGACCGCCGGCGGCGGCGGGCCGCTGAAAGGGAGCGCCTTGAACGCCATTCCGGCTGATTGAGCCGCCGCAACGATTTGGGCTTGGCTAGGCTGACCCGAGGTTTCGTTCTCGGGCCGGTTCTTGATGATGGTCTTGAAGCCCTCGGCCGCAGCGCGCAGGACATCTTCTAGCGTGAGTTGCCCGGCAACCGCGTAATCGGGCGAGAGGCGTCGGAACTCGGCCATGCGGGCGCCACGTTGACACGGCTTTCCGGGGAAGCAAGGTTTGCGTGCGCTTGCGCGCTAGGTGAGTCAGGGCGTTCGAATGCTTACCCTTGCGGTCCGGCGCCTCCTTGTGTCGATCCCGACACTGCTCACTATTATCGCCGCCTCATTTTTCCTGATGCACGCAGCGCCGGGCGGTCCGTTCGCGCGTGAGCGCCAGGTGCCGCATGCGATCGAACAGCGGCTCGAACAACATTACGGGCTGAACAAGCCGGTCATCTCCCAACTCATCGACTATGTCGGCGGCCTCGTCCGCGGCGATCTCGGCCCCTCCATGGTCTATCAGGACAAGTCCGTCCTCGACATCATCGCCGAGGGTGCGCCGACGAGCGCCGTGCTTGGCTTATCTTCGCTCATCCTTGCCCTTCTCGTCGGCGGCGCTCTGGGCGCAATGGCGGCGCTGCGGCAGAACAAGTCGCAGGATCATTTGGTCATGGCGATTGCGGTGATTGGGGTTTGCTTGCCGCCCCTCGTCGTCGGGCCTCTGGCGCAAATGCTCTTTGGCGTGAACCTCCACATTCTGCCGACCACTGGCCTTTATCGCGACGAGTTTGGGCTCATCTACCTTATCCTTCCGGTGCTGACATTGTCGCTGCCGATGATCGCCGTCATCTCGCGCCTCATGCGCGCCAGCATGATCGAGGCGCTGCGCTCGAACGCCATCCGCACCGCGCGCGCCAAGGGTTTGCCGGAGCGCGCGGTGCTGCTGCGGCACGCCTTGCCGATCGCGCTCTTGCCGATCGTCTCTTATGCGGGACCGGCGCTTGCCGGGGTGATGGCGGGCTCGTTCGTGATCGAGACCGTCTACCAGCTGCCTGGCATCGGCAAGCAACTCGTACTCGCCGCCGGCCAGCGCGATTACACGCTCGTGATGGGGGTGGTGCTCGTCTATTCCGTCCTCATCATTCTCGCCAATCTGGGTGCGGATCTTCTTTATCGCGTCCTCGATCCACGGACGCGAAGCGCATGAGCGATCTTCTGCTTGACGATGTCGATACCCCGCGCGCCGTGCGCGGGCGCTCGTTGTGGGAAGATGCGCGCCGCCGGTTGATGCGCAATCCGAGCGCTGTGGTCAGCCTCTATGTCGTGGCGATTCTGGTGCTGATTGCGATCTTCGGCCCAATGCTATGGGTGCATCCCATCGATGCGATCTACCCCGACCGGGTCGCCATCGGTCCGACCTTCGCTCATTTGCACCTTCTCGGCACCGATACAGAAGGGCGCGACCTCGTCGCGCGCACCATGTTTGGGTTGCGCATCTCGTTGTTGGTCGGCGTCGCCGCCACGGTGGTGGCGCTGACGATCGGCGTCAGCTATGGCGCGGTCGCGGGCTTCCTCGGCGGCCTCGTCGACGACGTCATGATGCGCATTGTCGATGTGCTTTACGCCATTCCGTTCATTTTCTTCGTCATCGTGCTCATGACCGTGATCAATACCCCCGATCCGTTCGTGAAGCTGATGCTCATCTTCATGGCCATCGGGGCGGTCGAATGGCTCACCATGGCGCGGATCGTCCGCGGTCAGACGATCGCGCTACGCAACAAGGAATTCGTGGAGGCGGCGCGCGCCGCCGGGGCCAAGCCCATGGAAATTGTATTCCGTCACGTCGTCCCGAACGTGCTGGGTCCGGTCGTCGTATTCGCCACGCTCAATATTCCGGTGATCATTCTCTCCGAGAGCTTTCTGTCGTTCATCGGCCTTGGCGTGCAGGAGCCGCTCACCTCTTTGGGCCGGCTCATTTCCGACGGCTCGGGCCAAATGATCAACGCGCCTTGGATGCTGGTCACACCCGCGGTCGTGATGTTGATTTCGCTGCTTGCGCTCAACTTCTTGGGCGATGGCCTGCGTGACGCGCTCGATCCGAAGGATCGCTAGCCGCTCATTGGACGCGGCGAACGCGAAGGGCCGGGCCGCCAGCTTCGACGTGCATCAAAAAGCTGCCCATCAGGGCTCGGCGAATGCGCACGTCGCCGCCGCTTCTGGCGTTGCGCGCGCTCTCGTCGTCGATCTGTTCCCATTGCTGGCCGTTATCCAATGTGAACGTCGCGCGTCCGCTGGAATCCATCGAGACGCGGGTGATGTGGGCGGCAATCTCGGCGATGTCTTCGGTATGGATGCGCGCGTGCGAGCCCCCGCCGCCGAAAAGGTTGCCCAAGCTCGGAAGCGAGAAGCCGAACGCCTCGCGGTTGACGCGCGCCACTTGCTGGCGGTCGACGGCCACCAGGTCGCCGCGGTTCTGCGCCTCATGCATGCGCCCCACTGCATGGTCGTAGCACTCCAGCCGCTGATGCTCGTCGGCGATCTGAGAACAGGCGTAAACTTCGTCGAGCACCGTGGGACTGGCCTGCGATTGTTGCGGAGCCGGTCCTTGCGCGGCGGCGGGAAAGGCCAGAACCGCAACAATTAAGCTTGCAAACACCAGACGCATTTCAGTGTCTCCCACCCATCGCCGGATCATCCTAGACTGGCCTTCGTGCGGTTGTCAGCCCGCGCTGGCAGGAGGTTTTAAAGCCCATGAGCGCTCTATGGACGAGCCGGAGGGGGCTATTGACGGCCGGCGCCGGTATGGCGGCGGCGCCGCTCTTCGCGGGATGCGCGAATTCCCACATCGTCGGCTTGGACAAGGCCGCGCGTTCGCTCGACATCTGCAACCAGGGCGAGCCGATTTCGCTCGACCCCCACAAGTGCAACAGCTCCTGGGAAAACAACATCATCGGCAACATGTTTGTCGGTCTCGTCACCGAGGATCAGCACGCACACCCAATTCCCGGCATGGCCGAACGCTGGGAAACGAGCGATGACGGTCTCACCTGGACGTTCTTCTTGCGCCCGGCGCAATGGTCCGACGGCAATCCCTGCAATGCGCACGATTTCGAGTTTGCCTTCCGCCGCATTCTCGATCCCGTGAACTTGGCCGTCTATGCCTCGTTCCTCTATCCGATCAAGAACGCCGAAGCGGCCAACAATGGGCGTGCGCATGTCAATCAGATTGGCGTTGAGGCGCTGGACGATCTCACCCTCGAAATCCGGCTCGAGCATCCAGCGCCTTATCTGCCGCAATTGATGAAGCACTACACGACGTTTCCAGTGCCAAAGCATCTGGTGCTTCGCCACGGCGCCGATTGGATCAAGCCCGAATACATCGCCGTCAACGGCGCCTTCACGCTGAAGCGCTGGTGGTCGAACTATATCGTTCACCTCGAGCGCAACCCGCACTTCTTCGACGCGCCGAACGTCGTCTTCCAGAACCTCTATTATTATCCAAGCAGCGACGTGAACGCCTCTGCGCGCAAAATCATGAGCGGCGAGGCGGGCTGGGCGACGCGCTTCGCCTCCAATCAGTATCGCCAGCTGAAGCGCGCGCTGCCGGGCTATCCGCGCGTTTCTCCGTTTCTCGTCTGCAATTACTTCGCTTTCAACGTGACGCGCCCGCCGTTCAACGACAAGCGCATCTGCCAGGCGCTCTCAATGGCCTACGACCGCGATTTCGTGGCTTCGCAAATCTATGGAACAGGCGAGCGGCCGGCTTATTCGATCGTGCCGCCGGGCATCGCCGACTATCCAGGCACGGCGCGCTATGCCTGGGCCGGCCTTGCCATCGATAACCGGCGCGACCAGGCGCAAAGCCTGCTTCGCGCGGCGGGATTCGGGGCGAACAATCCCTTGCGCTTCGAGGTCGCCCACCGCGCGACGGCCGACAATCCGCGTGTGGCTGTGGTGGCGCAGGCCAATTGGCGCGCCATCGCGCCCTGGGTCGTGGTCGAACTGCATCCGTTCGAGGCGCAGGTGCATTACGCCAATTTGCAGGCGCGCAACTTCCAGGTGGGAGATTCAAGCTGGGTCGCCGACTTTAACGACGCGCGCAATTTCCTCTATCTATTGGAGACGCGCTCGGGGCCGCAAAACAATCCCGGCTATTCCAACCCCGACTACGATCGGCTGGTGCTGGCGTCCGACTACGAAGCCAACGCCGGCATGCGCGCGCAGCTCATGACCCAGGCCGAGCAGGTCGCGCTCAACGATGCGCCGTTCTGCATGAGCGTGTTCCTGAACTCGACAAACCTCGTCCACCCCGATCTCATGGGATACGCCGACAATCTCGAAGACATCCACCGCGCCCGCTGGTTCGGCATCAGGAACGCTTAGCGCACGGTCTCGATTGCGCTGCGCGCCAGTTCGTCGGCGCGATTGTTCATGACGTCGTCGGCGTGACCCTTGACCCACTTCCATTCAACGACATGGCGCTGGCGCGCCGCATCGAGGCGCTTCCACAGATCGTCGTTCTTGACCGGCTTCTTGTCGGCGGTTTTCCAGCCGTTCTGCTTCCAGCCGTGAATCCACTTGGTGACCCCGTCCATCACATATTTGCTGTCGGTGTGCAGGTTGACCTGCGAGGACCGCTTCAGGGCTTCGAGTGCGGCGATCGCAGCCATTAATTCCATGCGATTATTGGTTGTCGCCGCTTCGCCGCCGGAAAGCTCTTTCTCCGCGCCGCCATAGCGCATGACCGCGCCCCAGCCGCCGGGCCCGGGATTGCCGCTGCACGCGCCGTCGGTCCAGATATCGACCGTCTTCGTCATGACCTGGCGTTAGCGGGATTCGCGATCGAAACCACGTGTCGGCCCCCATCGATCTCGACGACCACATCAGCCAGGACGAGGCCATCCATCATGCTTTTCGTGATGCGCTCGTAATGCAGGATGAAGCGGTCGATCCAGGCCTCCTCTCCCGCACTCAGCGGCCGGCCGCGTAAGCTGACTTCCTGCTGTCCCCGCCAGCGCCGGACGATCTCCCAATTCGGCGCGCGCAGATAGACAATCGCGTCGAAGGTCTTGAACCAATCGCCGTACGTGGTCTGCAGGAACTCGTTTTGGGTCTTGCGCCACACGCCATCGGCGTCTTCTTCCTCAACTGCGTTCATGGGCGGCGAGGGCGGGCTGGGGAGCGCGCCCAAGCACCATGCGTCCACCAGGATCGCCTCGGGGCGCCCGCAAACAATGGGCCAATCGCTGCGCCCTTTCATCGCGTCCTTGATCTTGTCGAAACGCGGCAGCGGGGTCTGGCTCTCGGGGCGGGCGGCGCTCAACGCCTCGATTGTTGAGCGCGCGAGCGCAATGTCATGGGTGCCCGGAGGGCCGCGCGTGACGAAGAGAGGATGGGTGCGCGCCGCGAGCGCCGCGCGCTCGGCGTGATCGAGATAAACGTCGTCGATGGAGAATTGCGCAAAGCGCGGCCGGTTTGCCGCTTCCAATAATTGGCACACCGACGTCTTGCCCGAACCCTGGGCGCCTGCAAGGCCAATGAGCGCGGGCCGATCCGGGGCGATCGAACGCTTATCTTCGATGAGGCGATAGATGAGATCGGGGAGCGGGTTTTCGCTCACCCCTCGAGTACGCGCGGCAATTTGAACATGACGTCTTCCTCGGTCACCCGCACATCTTCGAGGGTCGCATCGAAACGTGCGCCAATGGCGGCCACCAATTCCTCAACCAGATCTTCCGGCGCGCTGGCGCCGGCTGTGACGCCAACGGCATGAACGTCCTTGAACCAGGCCCAATCGACGTCGTCGGCGGAGCCAACGAGGCGGGCGTCCTTTGCGCCGGCGCGTCTGGCCACTTCCACCAGCCGCACCGAATTCGACGATTTCGGCGAACCGATCACCAGCACCAGGTTCGCGCGCGCGCTCATCGCCTTCACAGCGTCTTGGCGGTTGGTAGTGGCGTAGCAAATGTCCTCCTTGTGCGGCGCAGCCATCGTCGGGAAGCGCCGCTGCAAAGCAGCGACGATTTCGGCGGTGTCGTCCACCGAAAGCGTGGTCTGGGTCACGAACGCGAGCTTGGCCGGATCGCGCGGGGCAAACGCCTCTGCGTCCGCCACGGTCTCGACGAGGGTAATGGCATGGGTCGGCAATTGTCCCATCGTGCCGATCACTTCGGGGTGGCCGGCGTGGCCAATGAGCACGATCTCGCGCCCCGCTTTGAAGTGGCGCTCGGCCTCGACGTGGACTTTGGACACAAGCGGGCAAGTGGCGTCGACGAAAATCATCTGGCGGCTTCGCGCCGCGGCCGGCACCGATTTCGGCACGCCGTGCGCGGAAAAGATCACCGGCCGGTCGTCGGGGCAATCGTCCAGCTCTTCTACGAACACCGCACCCAGCCGCTCCAGGCGCTCAACGACATGGCGGTTGTGAACGATCTCGTGGCGCACATAGACCGGCGCGCCCCATTTCTCGATTGCGCCCTCGACGATCTGGATGGCCCGGTCGACGCCGGCGCAGAACCCGCGTGGCGACGCCAACAGGATTGAAATGGGGCGTTTTTCTGGCGGAGGCATCGGGTCAAGCGAACTCTTCGCGCGGGCGCCGGGGCTTGTTGCGGGCCGCTTTGGGGAAAGCTATCACGGCCCGACGCCGATTGCCTCGGGGCGGGGTGAGACATAAGCGGCCAACGCCGCGAGCCCAAGGCGCGAGAGGGTTCGTAAATGAAGCTTCCAGTCGTTGCTGCTGTGCTTGCCGGCGCAGTCGCCCTTTCAGGCTGCGGCACTAGCCAGGGCCGAACCGTCGAATTGCCGGGCGGCGTGCTTCCCGACCAGCAAAACGCCCAGCAGCGTGCGCCGAACGCGTTCGACCGCATGCTGGGCATCGACAATCGCCCCAATGTCGGTCCGTGCCCGCTTATGGGCGTGCTCTACGATAGCTCTCGTCTCGTCCAGTTCGCGCAGCCCAACGCCCAGCGCTACGCCAACATCGCCTTCACCGGCGAGATGCAGGGCGTGCAGGGCCTTTGCCGCTATGTCGACGCCAACCCAATCACCATGAACATGGACATCGCCATGGAGTTCGGGCGCGGACCCGCGGCAGGCGGAGACCACCGCGTCTATCGCTATTGGGTCGCGGTCACCCGCCGCGGCCGCGCCCCGATCGCCAAACAATATTTCGATGTCGACGTGCGCTTCCCGCGCGGCCAAGTCGTCGTTGCACACACCGAGCACATCAACCGCATCGTCATCCCGCGCGCCAACGCCGACATTTCCGGCGAGAATTTCGAAATCCTAGTCGGTTTCGACCTGACCCCCGACCAGCTGCAATTCAACCGCGATGGCCGCCGCTTCCGGATCGACGCGGCGACGCGGGCGACCCAAACCCAATCGCAGCCGGCGGCCGCCTCGCAACCCGCGCCGGCCCAGCCGCGCCAATAAGTCCGCGCGCGAGCCCGCGCTTGACGCCGGTGGAAGCCATGGGCGAAGTCGGCG
>JACXTT010008680.1_pt1 | contig 14048 bp, 10 predicted proteins | sample 9270951 | NCBI WGS metagenome assembly JACXTT01 (sample SAMN15532306, study PRJNA645909) | rock metagenome | isolation source: weathered quartz diorite | place: Puerto Rico | collected 2017-06-21 | reverse complement strand
AGAACGGCCCAGCGAATATTCGCGCGGTTCATACGTTCCTCCCAAGTTTTGTTGTGAGTCTGTTTTGTCCCTCAGCCGTTTTACTGACGGCCGCCGCGGGCGGGGCCGCCGGTTCCAGGTTTCGCGCCTTTTTCTGTAAGGTAGGCGACGACAGAATCAAACTTCAGATTCTTGGCGGCATCCAGCGCGCGGCGGCCATCTGTGTTCGCGGCATTCACATCGACGCCGAGGTCGACGAGGAGCTTCGCAGTTTCGAGTGCGAGAGCCTCGCGCTTAGACCGCTCGATTTCGGTCCAGGGCTGTCCGCCGCCGCCCATTCCCATCGCCGCCATCAAAGGTGTGAGAGCTTCCTTCCGATGTTCCCACGGATACCGGTCGACGATTCTGTCGGAATGGTGAACGAATAGCGGATCGGCGCCGTGCTTTAGAAGGAGGCGCAGGATATTCGGTTCCGTGTATCGGGCGGCGAGCCAGAATGGTGTGGCACCGATCAGTTCGGGTTCGAAATTGTAATCGTGAGAGGAGCGGCGCGTAGGTGTCCATGTGCGAAGCGCGGCGTTTGCATTCGCTCCATGAGCCAACAGTGCGGTGACCATTCTTTCATTACGGCGCATGACGGCCTCGTGCAGGGCCGTAAAACCGGCCTTTCCGCCGTTCGGATCGGCGCCCTGATCCAGCACGAATTCGACGACATCGGCAAAACCGGAATGCGCAGCAAGATCAGTCACGCTGACGCCCCAGGAATCCGTGTCGTTCACGTTTGCCCCGGCGGCGACGAGGAGCTTTGCCGACTCAAGATCCCCGACACGTGCCGCGAACAGCAAAGGCGTATCGCCACCATGCGGTATCGCTTTGTTGTACTCGAGATTGCCGTGCGGCGGGACAGCTTCGACATCGGTCCACGCGTCCGAGCGCGCATTTACATCGGCGCGGTGCGCGAGCAACACTTTGACAACGTCAGGATGTTTTTGAGCCACTGCCCACATCAATGCTGTTTGGTTGCGCGCGGCTCGCGCGTTGACGTCGGCGCCCTTGGCGAGCAACTGGTCGGCGACGACGGCGCTGCCCACTCGCGAAGCGACCATCAGCGACGTTTCGCCGCGCAGGAGCTTCGCGTTCGGATTGGCACCTGCGGCCAAGAGACGGCGCACCATTGCTTCGCTTCCGTTTTGACAGGCAGTCCAGAGCGGCGTTGCGCCAAGATCATTTGCCGCGTTGACCTTTGCTCCGGCACGAATCAGCAGGTCGGCCGCTTCGATGTCGTCTCGGTAGCTGGCCCAATGCAGAGCCGTCGAGCCGTCACCTTCAGTTGCGTTGACGTCGGTGCCTTTCTGCAGAAGAGATCGTAGTGCTTCTTTGTCCCCGCTTTTGGCGGCGTCAACGAGTGGAGGTCGAATGGCTCCGCGAGACAGGGGTGTCACCACAAAGGCACAAAGGCACAGCACAAGAATGTGCGCTACTCTGTTCATATCCCGGATACCGGATCAACGGACAGTTTTCCGTTGCTGCCGCCGACTTTCTCGACCGGCACGCCCATTTTGTCCATGAGCGTAACGAGGAGGTTCGCCATCGAGGGCTTCTCTTTGTAAACGATATGGCGGCCGCCTTTGAGAGTCCCTGCTCCACCGCCGACGAGCAAGATCGGCAAGTTGTCGCCGGCATGACGCTGGCTGTTGGAAATACCCGAGCCATACAGAATCGTCATGTGATCGAGCAAGGAGCCATCGCCGTCCGGCGTCGCACGAAGTTTCGCGACGTACTTCGAGAAAAGCTCCACGTGATAACGATTGATCTTCGACATATGCGCGATCAATTCCGGAACATTGTCGTGGTGGGACAACGGATGATGCGCCTCAGGTACACCGATCTGCGGATATGGCCGCGCGCTCTGTTCCTTCCCGATCATGAATGAAATGACGCGCGTTAGGTCCGATTGATACGCCAGGAGCTGCAGATCCAGCATCAGTGCGAGGTGATCCTCGAACACAGGCGGCACGCCGGCGGGCGCATCCATCGCCGGGAGCGGGACGTCGCGTTGCTCTTCGGCTTTCTGGATACGGCGCTCGACATCACGGATCGCATCGGTGTATTCGTTCACTTTCGTTTGGTCCTGCGGACCAAGTTCCTTCTTGAGGTTCGAAAGCTTCTGCGTCACCGCGTCCAGAATGCTCTTATGTTGTTGCATCCGCGCTTCGCGTGCCGCCCAATCGGTGCGACCCGTATCTCCGAACAACCGCTCGAAGACCGCACGCGGGTTGTATTCCACAGGCAACGGTTGCGTCACACTGCGCCACGAAAGCGTGTGTGTGTAAACGCAGCTCAGGTTCCCGGTGCAGGCGCCAGCGTTGGCCGGCGCATCCATCGAGAGTTCAAGCGAAGCGACTTGCGTTTCACTGCTAAACCGCCTGGCGAGCAATTGGTCGATCGAAACGTCGGCAAAGATTTCGATTTCGTTCCGTCCGCCGCGCGGCGTACCGGTAAGAAACGATCCCGACGCTCCCGCGTGGATGTAGTTCCAGCTCGCATGCATGCCGGAGAGCACTAGTAACTGGTCCCTGAAAGGCGCTAGCGGCTCGAGAATAGGAGAGAACTCAAACGCCGTGCCCTCGCCTTTCGGAGTCCAGTACTCCATGGCCATTCCATTGGGTACGTAAAACGTCAGGAAACGGTGAGCGGGCTTGACTGCAGCCCTGGCGCAGGGAACCATCGCTTCAAGGAATGGAAGAGCGAGGCTGGCGCCGATTCCGCGTAAAACAGTTCGTCGCGGCAATGATTTCGCAGTGAGGAAGTTCATCGTATGTTCTCCCTAATTGGATAACGTATGAGACGAACGCATCAAAAACGTCGGGTTTTTTACTATGCCCGCAATTATTGCCGACCAGCGGTAGTTCTGAGCTGCTGCGTCGTGCACGATTTTTCGGATAGCCGGCTGATCGTAGTATTCGGTACGCCGGCCGAGTGCATAGGCCATGAGCTTGTCGGTGATCGTGCGCGGGAATCGCTCAGGCTCTTCGAGCAAGAACGCCCGTAATCCCGCAAGACCTTCGATCTTTTTCCCGCTCGCAGTGGTGCCGCTCGCATCGACCGGCGAACCCGATTCGTCCACCGTACGCCATCCACCGATGACGTCAAAATTTTCGAGCGCGAATCCCAACGGATCGATCGCCGAATGACAGCTGTTGCAAGTTGGAATCGTGCGATGCTGCGCCAACCGTTCACGTATGGTTTTCGGCGGAGCCCCAGGTTTGTTATCCGCCAGATTCGTGTCGACGCCGGGAGGCGGACCGGGCACAGGCAATCCGAAAATATTGTTCAGCAAAAATTTGCCGCGCAAGACGGGTGAAGTGCGGTCAGGATACGACGTCGTCGCAAGCAAGGCTCCCTGTCCCAGCAATCCACCTCGTTGATCGTAGTTGGGCAGCGTCACTCGCCGAAAGCGGCTGCCATAGATTCCCGGAATACCATAATGTCGCGCGAGTCGTTCATTCAGGAACGTGTAATTCGCATTCAACAATTCACTGACGCTGCGATCTTCGCGCAGCGTGCTGGCAACGAAGAGTTCGGTCTCCCGTTGGAAACCCTGGAGCAGACTCTCGTCGTAATTTGGATAACGCTCCGGATCCACGATGACTTCTTCGACCCGCCGGAGATTCAGCCACTGCGCCGCAAAATCGTTCACAAGTGAACCGATGGCGCGCGGATCGGCCACCATGCGGCGCACTTCTTTATCGAGAGTTTGTGGATTCGTGAGTTGTCCCTTCTCAGCTAAATCGAGCAACCGTTCATCGGGAATACTGCTCCACAAGAAGAACGAAAGACGCGAGGCAACTTCGAGATCGCTGAGACGGTAAATGCCTTCGCTCTGTTTGGAATCCCGATACACGCGCAACAGAAAGTCGGGATCGACGAGAAGTCTTTCCAGAGCGAACTGGATGCCGCCATCAAAGCTGCCGCTGTCTTTTTTGCCTGAATTGAAGAACTCCATCAGCGACTGGACATCCTCCTTTGTTACAGGTCGCCGGTATGCAAGCCTCCCCATTCTCGAGAGGATTTTCGTGGCGCAAGCGGTTTCTTCGGACGCGGCGCGAGGGTAGCAAACGAAAATCGCGCGGCGGCTCGGTGTGTCCTTCGCGACGCCTGTTGCGTTGTAAGGCCCGCCGATTGTGAGAACGCCGACGTTGGCATATTCCATGTACACCTGGTCGTTCGTGATGACGCGACCTCGCTGCTGCGGTTGAGGAAGACCTTCGGGTTCCCACAACTCTCGCACAAACGATGCAGACACCATGTGTGGTCCGGACTCCACGGGGACTCGGATCTCTAATCCGGCATCTCCACCGATCTGCATGTACTTTTCCCATTCGTCGTCGCCCGCGAAGAAAGGTTCCCCATCGCCGGCATAACTCGCCGCTGCGGGCCGGCCTTTGGCCGTGCCGCCCACGGTGAATCGCTTGACGAGCCTTCCATCGAGACGAACATCGAGTTGCTGCGGCCAACCCATGCCTTTGATGTAGTCCTGATATTGCCTTTGGAGACGAACCCTGATGAGATACTCACCGTTCACCGGGAAGGTGTAATTCACCGCAATGCCGCCGCGAGATCCGAGGGGCAGATCTTCGCTCTGGCGGTCATCCTGCACCACGTGCAAAGGAATCTCGAACCGGTCGACTTTGGGATTCGTGGGAGGAAGGCCCGCCGCCAGTCTCGTGACTTGCCGAGCGACCGAAAGATAGCGTTCTAAATGCGCAGTCGAGATCGAAAGGGAGTCCGCGAAATTATCGAAGCTGCCGTCCGCGGTTTCATCTCCCGGAAGTAACGACTTCACATCGACATCAACGGCAAGCAAATCCCGGACGGCATTGTTGTATTCCGTACGATTGAGACGATGCACGGCGCCGATTCTGCCGGGGTTCGGCTTGGCAATCCAGGCGCGGTCAATTTCATTTTCCAACCACGTCGCAACTGCCCGATAGGTGCCGACGTCCGGCCGCGGGTTTCCCGACGGCGGCATCGATCCAGCGCGCAACTTTCCGATCACGCGTTCCCATAGTTCAGCGTTCCCGCTGGGATTAGCGACATCCAAAGTGTCGAGCATCAGACCTGCAGTCCGAAGCTTTTGGTTGTGGCAAGTAACGCAGTATTGGTCCAGGATTGCACGCGGAGCAGCTGTGCTTGCGGGGGCTTGATTCTGCGGTGCCGCGGTCTGAACACCGCCGGCCGAAACCACGGCGATACAGACACTAATAAATAGGCCAAAGAGCGACACCCGGCGCATCCGCGTTCCCCCCGATAAGTAGCTGAAAAGATTGCCGGAGCCATTATTCCCGATTGTCCCAATATAAGTAAAGGAATTCGGGGACGGTTGCGTCGTTTCCCTAATTCTGCATTTCGAATTAGGGAAACGACGCAACCGTCCCCGAATTTACTGGCACAGTTTGCCAAGGGTGGCCAGGGCGCGTTCGATGGAGTCACTCCATGGGTGCCCGCAACTGATGCGGATATGGTTTCGGAATCGGCCGCTCGCGGAAAAAATCAAGCCCGGAACAATACTGATGTTTTGGGTTAATGCGGCGCGATACAGCTTCAACGCATCAATCGTTTCCGGCAATTCTACCCACAGCACATATCCTCCGGCGGGCCGTGAGATTTTGGTGCCTTCCGGTAAGTACCTGGCCACGGCTTGACTGTAAACCTGTACCTGATTCGCCAGTGAAGTCCGCAGGCCGCGAAGATATCGATCATAACCGCCGGACTGGATGAATTCGGCGATGGTAAGTTGTGGCAGCGAAGGTGACGCAATCGTGTTGATGAATTTCAGCCGCGTGACTGTGTCCAAATAACGTCCGGGATGTATCCAGCCCACTCGGAATCCTGGGGCAAGAACTTTCGAGAACGACGAACACAGCAGCACGATGTTCTCGGTATCGAAAGCCTTGGCGGTTTTCGGACGAATGCCGTCGAACGTAATGTCGCCGTAAATGTCATCTTCGATCAACGGCACGTCGTGCTTGGTTAGAAGGGCAACGAGGTTCTTCTTGTAAGTGTCGTCGAGAATAAAGCCGAGTGGATTGTGACAATTCGTGATGCTGATACAGGCGCGCACACGGTGCTTGCGGATAGCGCTCCTGAGCGCATCCAGATCCATGCCGTTGCGCGGATGCGTTGGGATTTCGATCGCCTTCATGCCGAGTGATTCAATAATCTGAAGGATGGCGAAATAGGTCGGACTCTCCATCGCAATCACATCTCCCGGACGAGCCACCGCACGCAAGCCAAGATTCAGCGCTTCGATTCCGCCGCACGTAATGACCAGTTCGTTCGGAGAAAAGTTGCAACCGTGCACAGTCGATCGCCTCGCGATCTGCCGGCGGAGAGCCGTTAGGCCGATCGTGAAATCGTATCGGCTGCTGTGCGCAGGATCTTCCCGCGTAATCTTGTGAATGATCCGATTTAATTTTCGATTGGGATAAAGCGTCGGGCCCGCCGAAGCAGAGCTTAATGGAACTTTGCTTTGATCGCCAATAGTGCTTACAACTTCGTTAAGCACATCCCCAACGCCGATCTCGGTCGGCACGTTTCGCGACGCTTGAAAATCCGGTTCGGGGACAAGCTCTGCAAACGGTAATCGCACATAGAAGCCGGATTGAGGACGCGGTTCGATCCAGCCTTGATTCTCCAACCAGAAGTACGCCTGCAATACGGTCGAAACGCTTACGCCTTGCTGCCGCTTCAGGCCACGAATGGACGGAACTTTGTCGCCAACCCGGAGCGCGCCCTTCCGGATCTGGCCCTCAATCTGGCGCGCGACTTTCAAATACAAAGGTAGTTTCGGTTGCCGCATTTCTCGCATAGTGTCGTCGCCTAATGTACTGTACCGCTTCGCGAGCATACAGAACAGATTCAGAATCGCAGCAATTCGACGGGTACAGTTTTCGACTGTGCTCCTTCGGTTGCGGGGAACCTGAATCTGTTCGCCTCGAGCATCCTTCCGTAATCTCGGCGCATGCTTACACAATCACTCGTATTTGCGATGCTTGCACAGTTCGGAACACTCAACGGCCGAGTTGTCGATGCGCGTTCACACGCCGCGATTCCTTTTGCGAGTGTTGAACTCTGGCATCTTCAAGCACCTCTAGATCGGGAATACACGGATGTTGACGGCCGCTTTCATTTCCAGTACCTCGGGGCCGGTGTTTACACGATATTGGTCGATCGCGAGGGGTATGAGCGTTCGTCAGTTGAAGTCCCGACTTCGGAAATCACATTTCCGGTTACTGTCGAACTCATTCCAAAGAAGGCGCCGTCAACGAAAGCGGCGGTCACCTCTCTTCGTGATTACCTGGTTCCGAAAGGCGCGCGAAAAGAATTCGATCGTGCGCGAAGCGAGGCAAAACAACAGAACTGCTCTAAAGCAATTGATCACTTTGAGCAGGGCCTTCGGATTTTCGGCCAGGATGCCTCGGCTTATAACGATCTAGGGAATTGCTATCGCAAGATCGAGCAATTCGAGCGTGCGGAAGATTCCTTCAAGCGAGCCAGAGCGCTCAGCGACTCGATTTATGTTTCTTTGAATCTCGCCGAAGTGTACACGGCACAAAACCGTTTCAAGGACGCCGAGTCTGTGCTTCTTGAAACGATCCAACGAAAACCCAATGCCGGCGATGCGTACTATGGACTCGCGCTGGTTTACTTGCAGGAAGGCCGCTCGGCAGATGCAGAAGCCGTGGCGCTCGAAGCCGGCCGCCATCCTCACCAGATTGCCGACCTTCATTTGGTTTTGGCACAGATCCATTCGGACAAAGGCGATTCGGCCGGCGCTGTCGAGCAGCTTCAAAAGTATTTGAAGGAGGCGCCCAGCGGGACGCAAAGCGCTCGAGTGCGGGAGCTGCTCAATGGTGCCTTGCGCCCGAACGAATAGTCGACTTTATCTTTCCTTTCCCAAATGACCACCGCTTAAGATAGCGGCGTGAATTTGTGGAAGACGTTATACCGAAACGCATTTTCGAGCATGGCTGGAACAGTACTCAGCCTTGCCATTGGTCTTTTCTCGTTTCCATTCATCGTGCACCGGCTTGGAGCAACTTCTTACGGGATTTGGATGCTGGCTCTAAGCATCGTTGGTTATCTGGGCCTATTGGATATCGGCTTGGGGCCGACTCTCGTCAAGAAGACCGCAGAACATCTCGCGCACGGTCGCTCTGAAACCGACGCGTTGTCTCGAACCGTCAGCACTGTTTTCTGCATTTATCTTGTGCTCGGAATTGTTGTCGGCGCCGCGATTCTGGTCATTGGAATCGTCGGCGAACACTGGTTCAAAATCGGGACCGAATTAATGCCGGCTTTTCGCGCTGCGGTCTGGTTGGTCGGCCTCCAAACGGCCATCGGTTTTCCTATGGGAGTCGCAACAGGAATACTCGGGGGACTTCAGGATTTTCACGTCATGAATGCTGCGAACATCGCAGCGAACGTTCTACGCACGGCTCTGTCTATTGTTCTCTTACTTGCCGGCTACGGGTTGATCGCGTTGATCGTGAGCGGATTCGCAGTCTCGCTTGCGAACTGGCTCTTTACATGGGTCTGGGTCAAGACACGCATCCCAGAATTGACAATTGACCTGCGCGAGGTCAATCGTTCGAGTATCCGTGAAGTCGCTTCATTCAGCTGGGCAATGCTGCTGTGGTCGTTCGCGGGTTACGCATTACATTCAGTCGATCGTGTCTTGATCGGAATCTTCTTACCAGTTGCCACAATCACGACCTACGAGGTGGGCTCGCGCATTAATCAATACTCGAGGAATGTCTTACACAGCTGGTTGAACACCATCATGCCTGCCGCCGCGTCATTACACACTCAACACGAAACTGAAAATATTCGAGCGCTCTACATCAGAGCGACACGATATCTGCTGTTGGGTTATGTCGCCGTAGCTAGCGGGCTCCTGTGCTTTGGGCATTCGTTTATTACGCTATGGGTCGGCCCGGACTTCAATCAATCTGCGAAGATCATGCTGCTGCTCGTGGCGTCGAGTCTGGTGCAGAGCCAGACCGTAGTGGGACACGTCATGTTGGCCGCAACGGGGAAGCTCAGGCTGTTTTGTACGCTGATGGCCGTTTACTCAGTAGTCTCGGTACTGGTTGAAATTCTATTTGTCTGGAGGTGGGGTATCGTGGGTGCTGCAGCGGGAGTCGCACTAACGGTTGTTCTCGTCGAAAGCGCTTTCGCATTTAGCATTCTTCGAGCTTTTGGTATCAGCGCAATCAGCGTTCTTCGCAGGTGTCATCTACCATGCGTCCAGTCGGCCGTGGGACCGCTCATCTTTGGACTCATCCTCGGCCGAGTCATTGACATTCGATCCTGGCCTGTCCTGATCGCCACTCTGGGTCTTTACGGCATGGCGATGTGTTTGTCGCTATGGCATTTCGGTCTGACATCCGAAGAGCGGCTCGAGGTTCGATCTTTCACTATGGCGTACTTCAAACCTCAGGTCGTTCCGGATGAAACCTAAGACCATCTACGCCGGACTCAAATACAAACCTGACGACAATTCGAATATCACACTCGAACGGCAGAAAGTCTTGGATCGAGTCGTTCCGGGAAGCCGAATTCTGGAGATCGGTTCACACGGAGGACATTTTTCAAGGCTGCTTCTGGAGCGAGAATGCCAATTGACCGTGGTCGAAATCAACTCTGAAGCGGCGAGGATTGCAAAGCGCATCGTGCCTCGTGTCATTGTTGGCGATATCGAAGACGACGATGTGCTCGATGAGCTACAAGGGCGCAATTACGATTTCATCTTGTTCATGCATGTGCTGGAGCATTTGGTGGATCCCTGGCGCGTTCTCGACGCGTGCAGAGGGATGCTGCATCCGCATGGAGCGCTCGTCGCCCTGCTTCCGAATGTCGCATCGTGGCGGATTCGAAAAGACCTATTTTTTCGAGGCTCGTTCGAATACACGGATGTTGGGATCCTAGACCGCACCCACTTGCGATTTTTCACGATGAACTCCGGCAAACAATTATTTGAGCGGGCCGGATATTGTGTGCTTGATATCGAGGTTCTCGATACTTCCGTGCCTCTGGAAGTCAGGCTGCGACGATTGTTCGGGAAGTGCATTGGAAGGATGTGGCATCGCTGGATGATTCGCCACTACCCAAACTTGTGCGCGGATATCGTGTATTTCGAAGCGCGGCCAGAGTAAGTGTTCTATGGCGAAGGTCCTCATACTCACGGATCAATTTGTTACACCTGAAAACAGAATGGCAGGGCTTCAAATCAGAACCTTCGAGATGGCCCGTGCCCTTAGCCGATCCGGACACAGCGTCACGATCGCCGCTGTGAATCACGCTCCGAAAGTCTCAAATTGGAACGATCTTTCGCTCGTCGGAATTGATGCGGTAGGCCGGTCCGTGATTCCGGAGGTATGGATCGGTCATCCTCTATTAATCGATTCGGTGTACAAACGGTTGAAGGAGGTGCCGCTTGTCGTGGATGGTTATGAGTTCCCGTTCGCCAGCTTCTACGCGAATGCGGCCGATCATCAACGGCAGTTCGGGGACAAAGCAATTTATGCGTATCATTCCACAATCGTCCGCTACATTTCGGCATTGTCGCTGGCCGATCGAGTGGTCTGTGCCACAGATGCCCAGCGGATCGGCTATTTATCGCTCCTCGCGGCAATAGGACGGATCAATCCCAAGTACGATAACGAAGACATTCTGTTGACGGTGTGTTCCGGTACTCCGCCTGAGGCGCCGTACGAGCAGCATTCTTCGGCGCAGGAGAACGAAGATCTCACCGTTTTGTGGGCCGGCGGATGTTATCCATGGTTCGATATCGAAACCTACGTTCACGCTTTGGATCGCGTTGTTGAATCCGTACCAAAAGCGCGTTTTGTTTTTGCAGGCCTCGCCGGAGTAAACGGACGTACTTCGGACAAAGATGTGTACGCGGGCGTCATGTGGTTAAAGGAACACCTGTCTCGAACGCCTCACGTCAAGGGCAAATCATCATTTGTGGAATGGCTTCCGTACAACGATCGTGGAGAGCTGTACCGCAAAGCAACTATCGGCGTATGCACTCATCGAAGCAGCGTGGAATCGACCTTCGCAATGAGGACCCGCGTGATCGATATGATTTGGGGGGGCCTCCCGGTCGTCTGTACGGGCACCGATGCCATGAGCACTTATGTTGAGGCACATAACATTGGCGAGCGAGTAAACTCCGGCGATTCCGAGAGCCTTGCTAAGGCGATATCGGGGCTGCTTCTCAATCGCTCGCAGCGCCATGAAAGATCGCAAAGGGCACGAACAATTGCGGAGCATGAACTGAGTTGGGATACTCAAGTCCTTCCGCTTCACAAATTCTGTGCGAATCCCGCTTGCGATCCCAGCCGCAGCGATCGTGTAATTTCAGGGACGCTCGCAAAAACATTCGACCGCTCCGTGGTTCTCAGGTCCGGCATTCAGAACAATCTCATGCGGCTCGTATGGGCGTTGCAGAGACACTGGCGTGAGAATCGGATTTAACGCAAGAGTTCTCGCCGACGCGGAAGTTCGAGGGTTGTCTCGGTACACGGTCTGCCTACTCGAAGCGCTGTCTTCCATTCCTGAAGTTGAACTCATCCTTTTTTGCAAAGAACCGCTCTCGAGCAATCACGTCGCGAATATAAAAGCGCGAATTGTCACGTTCGATGCCCGACGGGAGATCCTCTGGAATGATGTATTCCTCCGTCGAGCACTGAAGAGCGAACGAGTCGATGTATTTCATGCCCCGGCAGACCGTGGTCTCCCGATGGTTCGCGTATGCCCGATGGTCGTAACGGTTCACGGTTGGTATGAGAGATTGCAGTGGCGTTCATTGTTCCCGACGACAAAAGGAAAGCTGTGGTACTGGAAAAACGAATTTGCCCATTATGTTAATGCGGATGCGGTGGTTACCGTTTCCAACACGGCTCGCGAAAACCTTATTCGACTCGGAGTCGCGCCACCGCGGCGTATTCACTTCACGCCCCTGGCTCCTGATCGGGCTTTTACACCAGACCCCTCACCTCGAGACGCACCGATTCTGGAACGCTATGAGATCCAGCAACCGTACGTGCTCAATGTCGGCGGATACGATCCGTGGAAGAACGTCGATGCATTGATCAACGCTTTCAATCGCTCATCGTTAACGGATCATCTGCTGGTCATTTGCGGCAGGCACACGCGTCATTACGTCGAAAGGATTCCTGAGTGGCAGACATTGCATAGTTTCCGGAACATCCGGTTCCTCGAGCCGGATGCAGAGGATTTGCCGGCACTCTATCGCCACGCCTCGTTCTTCGTTCATCCGTCTCTCTGTGAGTCATTCGGATTGCCAGTCGTGGAGGCGATGGCATCAGGTTGTCCCGTCGCCTGTGCTGAGGGATCGTCGCTCCCGGAAACCGCGGGAAGTGCCGCACTGCTTTTCGACCCACACAACGTGGAGGCGATGGCCAAAACTCTGGGCGATTTGGGCCACGATCCTGGATTGCGATCTTTATTGAGGAGTAAGGGATTTGAAAACATCAAAAGATTTTCTTGGGCAAAGACTGCAGAAGAGACGATGAAAATCTATACCGCCGTGACCCGCAATTCATGAAAATCATCATCGTCACGCCTGCAGTGCCTCATCCTTTCGCGGATACAGCCGCTCGCTGGTGTTTTGTCCTAATCAAAGAACTGCTTGCACGTGGGCATCGCGTTGTCTGTTTTTGTGCGACTGGCGAGAACCCGGGAATCATCGCGGAAGCACAGGAATTTCTCGGCGGCGTGGATCTTCGGATTTTTGCACTCGGCTATCAGGGCAGCAGTTTCGTACGGAAAGTTCTCAGTCTGCAACGGCCGTTCAGCGAAACGTATTACGCGCGTGGTCTACACCACAACCTGCGTATGGAGATGGCGCAAGGATACGATGTCCTGCACCTCGAACAGCTTTGGACAGGTTGGTTCGGATACTATCCACGAGCACTCTTGAATGTGCACCACTTCGAAATCATCGATCAGGAACTCGTGCGGCCCAGCAATTTGGCTGAATGGAAAACGCTCAACCAGATGAAGAGAGGGACGCGGAGAATACTGAACTTCAATACTCGCATTCGCGTATTCTCGAAGCGCCTGCTCCACAAAGCAAAAACCATCAATCCTTCCGTGCAGTGCTCCGTCGTTCCATTTGCTCTGGAGGTCAGCCGATATCCAGTGGTCCCAGTCGTGAACGAGTCTGTAGCAGGAATCATCGGTTCCATGCATTGGCTTCCATCCCGTTCGGCCGGCGAACGGTTACTGACTCGAATATGGCCGTCGGTTCGGGCAGAAATTCCCACAGCCAAGCTATTGGTCGCAGGATGGAACGCCCGCCGTCACTTGGAGCAATTCGCTCGTGTACCGGGCGTAGAAATACTCGACAGCGTCGCTCATCCGGCAGATTTTTTTTCCAAGATCGCGACCCTTGTTTATCCTTTGCCCCACGGTAGCGGGATGAAAGTGAAAGTGATGGAGTCGATGGCTTTCGGTGTTCCGGTGGTTACGACGTCACAGGGAGTTGAAGGACTCTCTGGAACAAGCGGATTGCATTACATGGTCAGCGAGACGGATGAAGAAATCGCAGCAGACACTGTTCGATTGCTCCGTTCGCATGGACTGAGATTGAATGTGCGCGAAGCGGGGCGAAAGCTCATCGAAGAGAGTTACTCGCCGAGCGTTGTCGTCAACCAGATGTTAGATGTTTACAGGGAGATCGTCTCGGATGTTTGATCCTGATTCCGCCGCGGAGCTCGGCACTGCGGGGCTGTTGCCGAAAGGTTCGGGTGAGACATATTCCCCTCCTTGCATCACCGCAAGGAGGGGTGGCCGCGCGAATAAGAAAGTCGCGCAGCATCCTCTGTCGCGCGGACGGGGTGGTTTTCCGATTCAGAACAAAAAGGAAAACCACCCCGGCTGCGTCATTTATGGTGGCTGCGCGACAATTTTCTTGACGCCGCAGCCACCCCTCCTTGCGGTGATGCAAGGAGGGGAATATGCCTCGCTTCGAC
>JACXTT010008679.1_pt1 | contig 14051 bp, 21 predicted proteins | sample 9270951 | NCBI WGS metagenome assembly JACXTT01 (sample SAMN15532306, study PRJNA645909) | rock metagenome | isolation source: weathered quartz diorite | place: Puerto Rico | collected 2017-06-21 | reverse complement strand
GTTGGAGGCGTCCCTCACGATGCGTGTGACCGAAAACGGCGAGAGACTGACCCTCAAATGGATGTTGTGGACGGTTGACTGTGACGTGCTGGAAATGGGTAGTGTGTGGATGGTTCCTTGGATCGAGTCAACCACGACCGATTGATGGCGGCACTGGCAAAACGCACTGGCGACAAGCGAATGCTGAAGCTGATCCGTGCATTCTTAAATGCCGGAGTGATGGAAAACGGTTTGGTGAGTCCGGTCGATGAAGGAACGCCGCAAGGCGGTCCATTATCACCCCTGCTGTCGAACATCGTGCTCGACGAACTGGATCGAGAGTTAGAGCGACGCGGTCATCGATTCGTGCGGTATGCGGACGATTGCAATATTTACGTTGGCAGCCCACGGGCCGGTGAGCGGGTGATGGAGAGCATTACGCACTTCATCAGCAAGAAACTCAAACTGAAGGTCAATAGTGACAAGAGCGCTGTGGCTCGACCGGGTCAGCGAAAGTTCTTGGGCTTCAGCTTTACGTGGGGGCGCTCGATTCGGCGGCGGTTGGCGCCGAAAGCGATTCAACGTTTCAAGCAACGCGTCCGGGAACTGACGCGACGGACACGAGGCGTCAAGATTGAAACCATGGTGGAACAACTGGCCCTTTATTTACGGGGTTGGAAAAACTACTTTGGGTACTGTCAAACGCCCTCGGTGCTGGATGGACTCGAACAGTGGTACCGACGCCGACTCCGGTCGGTGATCTGGAAGCAATGGAAACGCGGATCGGTCCGATTCGCCGAGCTACGTAAGCGTGGCGTTGGGCGAGATCTGGCGGCGCAAGCCGCCGGCAGCGCGCACGGTCCGTGGCGACTGGCGGATTCCCCGGCCCTGCACATTGCGCTGCCGACCCGTTTCTTTGACTCCCTCGGGCTTCCTCGATTAGTCACTCGGTGATCGCTCACCCAGCCGAACCGCCGTATACGGACCCGTATGTACGGTGGTGTGACAGGGAAAGTGAGCGATCACCTACCTATGTCAATTGGTTTCAATACGCCCGAGAGGATTCGAACCTCTGACCTACGGATTCGTAGGAAGCTGCGAGGCTAATGTCCACAAATGGATCGGAATTTACACGCAATACTGACAGGGATTTCAGGCGACTAACTGTCCTGTGCGTACATGCCCGTCCAGACGGAGAGTCCCCACAAAAGTCCCCACACCAAAATTCCGGGGGCCACGAAAAAATTCGAATGGGCACTCCCCGCCCGCCTCGACTCCTGTCAGACAAAAGCCCCCTCCACATGATCGAGATAAAGGATTCGTGTGCGGCTTAACCATCTTTCCAAGCGCGGGGAAAAATTTTTTGACGAGCCCTCTGTCTATATCGGAAGGCCTTCTATCTGTCTCCGAATCTCGGCCTTAACCTTTTCGTCAGTGTCCTGCACGGATAAGTCAATTACAGTCTCAAAAAATCGGTTATCACCGCCCGACAACTTCAAGTGCCACACGTGCGGTTTACTCTGATCGGGATCAATCGCAGACACTTCCAGGAGCAGGCCTAATTCGACAATGGCTTCATTGGCGATCCAATCCATGTGCTCTTGAGTCATTCGTACTCCTTCTTTTGCGTGGTCAATACGAAGTGGGAGCGAGGCGGCCCGTTCCCCACGCGGCTGTGGAGCGAACCCAGGAATAGTTGGGAAAGTATGTGCTCGTTATACGCCTAGAAGTTCTGCAATACAACTTTCCGGCCTTCTCACTACGCAATCCACAAAGCAAGTCATTGCTATCATCGGAATCGAAAGGCTCAGTACGCTGGAAAGCCGCATGGGGCGTAGGTGTGGCGTGTTCGGCGTGAAGTATCTGCCGCAACCGAAAAATAGTCGGTGAACCCTGAGAGGTGGCCCCAGCTGTTGCTCACTCCAATTCAAAGGATCGTTCTCGGGGAACTTTTCCATAAATCTTCAAAACCGGTCCTCTGAATACAGTGGCACTTCAAAGGCTCCTTGCAAACCAAAACCTTGATTCCGTGATGCCGGGGACGAGAACACTCATTTGGCCAGGTTTTTGCGCTAAACGGAGACGCTGTTCACTGAGGCAAGTAATGAAGAAGATACTCAAGAAATATCGCGTTATGAGTAATCGTGACGATTTTCCTATGACAGGACGTCACATTCATTCCCGGCGCATCCGTGCTTTCGCAAGTGAAGGCATCAACTTCACGGAGAAAGAGACCGCCCATTTCGATGTCTGCCGCGTCTGCCGTCTTAAGGTGATTGATGCGCTCAGAAACCGGGCACCCCTGGTCGTCACTATGCCGAAGGCTGCCTGAACCGGCTCCCATGCCCCTGGAAGGATAGGTAGAATGGCGCGCTCTGCGGTCCACGGGACAAGGAGCCGATGTTCATAAAAGGCCTTTAAATTTTGATGCGCCGAGAAAATTCGGGAACCGCCGGGCTCCGGAGTGTAGATCGCAGAGAGCATGATGCGGGTGAAAGGAGGCAAACGTTAGCTTCGTGCTGTAACGAACCAAATGGCACCCGTTATGATTCAAGAAACCTCAATCAGCGGAGCATGTGAAGAAAAGCGGCGGTTGTTTGTGGCTTATCAACGGGCGGGAATGCACTATTCGCAATTGGTGAGGCAACTCGCCGAAGCTGCAGGGACCGTTATCGATACCGAGTACGAATTCCTGAATCGGAAAGTGAAGAGAGCGCGCAAGCTTTCTAGAAAGGCTCGCGAACAGCTAAATAAACACAAATCCGAGCACAAGTGTTGACGGTATATCGCCCGAACGTTTGCTTCGCAGTATCGAAAATGGCGGCAACTGCATTTGTCGGGATCTAGCGGCGCGTTGACCCAGGAAAGTTCGGCACGGATCTTCTCGATTGATGAACGTGTGCGCGGAATAAATAAAACGAATTCAGTCCTGCCTATAGTACTCCCATCTGGGACAAGACCGTTATTGCTCTCAGCAGGTCTCGCTGTTGGTTAATCAGTCCTGTTCTTGCACGGTAATATAGGATTTTTCTCCCAGCACCCGTACCAGTTTCTCCTGCAGCGGTAGTGCAGAACCACTACAAGCTATTGAGAATGCAAGTTGTCAAGAATGGTGCTGTGTATGCTGGCGTACAGACTGTTTATGGCAGAAAGCGAAGAACATATCGAACCGATTCGTCTATTGAATCTCTCATGCAACGAGTGCCAGCACATCCTCGCGGCGTTGGTTCGTCAATGTAACAAACAAGGGCTACCAAACAACAAAGAAGAGGATGCAGCGAACATATGCAATCGGAGGAGGACAGTTCCCATATTGCGCTAGAGACCCTCTGGAGATTTCGTGCGGACATTACTCCACTCTCTCAGGATGAGCTAAAGCATCTCTACAGCTGCAACAAGTGTCTCAACTGCCTCGGCATGTGTCAGTATTCCGAGACCATTGAGCAAGCCAAACGGTTGCAACAAGGAAGGGCCAAGCGACCCGGCGATTAGCGTCGCGAGTGCACGCTGGCATTACAGATGATGCTTTCAATTACGCGGGCTCAACCAGCGTCTTTCCCGCGATATCCCGGTGACAGTTCGGACAGCCCGCCGGAGCTTCCAGAACATAATCCGTCACGCTGGGATCGGAGCCGGTGACCTGATCGAGAATGTTATCAAAGGGAATCTCGCCGCCTTCCGGATTGCAGGCTTCGCAGGATTCGATCAGCCGCTCCGCCTTACGCAGTGTCGCGGCCTGAACGAAGATAACATTCTGCTGTTCGGGTGAGGGGTCGAAGAAGCCGCGAGGCATATTCTGTGAACTTTGTGCAGGCTAATACCGATTCATCACAAGCCAGTTTCGAAGCGTACATCAATGCGACAGTTCGCTTGTGTAGCTACTGACATTTTCTGACGAATTTAGGATTGCCAAAAATCCCACAGATATGCTTCCATAGGCTGGCTCGGACACCGCCCATGTTCGTTCCGCTTGCATCAACGTAACACAGCGTTGGCGTTTAATGCGGAGCGCGTGTGGGGTTTGATCCGGGAGTTGCAGCTAGAGTATAACTTTTACCTCTGAGGGAACGGGCCAAAACAACATTGGCTAGTCCTCAGTGATTCCAGCAAACACGGAATCCCTAGCGAACCGAGAGCGAGCAGCTCATCTGCTCATTTTACTCAAGGTTCGTCTAGGAGCGCATGTGAGTGGAATCACCCTCCCTGAAAAAGGTTCGTACCCTAAATTATTATCAATTGCGGAGCTTCAAAAGCTCACCTTGGAAAGTGAAAGTTGCTGGAGAAAGCGATTTTCACGGCGAGAAATCCCGTTTGTGAAATGCGGCGCTAATGTTCGCGTCCGCCTCGAAGATTTTGAGCGGTGGCTGCAAGACCGAACTGTTCCGAAAGGAGGCGCGAAGCAATGACTCCTGAACTCCTCCTTTCCCGACTCGCCAACGTCCGACGATATGGCTCCGACCGATGGGGCGCCCCATGTCCGGCGCATGCTGATAGAAATCCCTCCCTGACTATCAAGCAGACGGCTGACCGAATCCTTTTGTATTGCTGGGCTGGCTGCTCAGCTTCTGATGTCCTCAAAGCATGTGGGCTAAAACTCCGTGATGTATACAACGATTCCCGACAAGTAAAAATCAATCCAGCCGCGAATCTACGGATTGCAGTGGCAGGATCTCGATTACAACAACCGGTTCGTGCAGGTCCAAAGAAACTGGGTCCGCAATCGGGTGGAGACGCCAAAAAAAACAATCAACTGAGAAGAATCGACATGTCGAATCATTCCATCCAGGTAACGGTGGACATTTACGGCCATCTGATACCCGGAAGCAACAAGCAGGCCGTGGACCGCCTCGACGACATGCCCGCCGTGGCTAGCGCAACAGCTTAGCCTTCAAGGTCCCCACAAAAGCCCCCACAATGCAAAAGGCCGGGTTTTACGTCCGGCCTTAAATCTTTCGTTAATCAAGTACGCCCGAGAGGATTCGAACCTCTGACCTACGGATTCGTAGTCCGTCGCTCTATCCATCTGAGCTACGGGCGCCCAACGCCTTACACGCCTTCAGATTTCACTGTCGGAGAAATCGTCGGGGCTTCTTTCCTCTTCATGTCCTGATTTCTCGCCTCCAGTCGTTGCATCGCTCTCTCAAGATTTTCTGGCGTCGGGTGAACGTATTTTTGACTCACCGTTACGCTCGAATGTCCCATCAGTTTCATGATCGTAAAAGCGTCGGCTCCAGACTCCCCGAGCCGCGTTCCAAAGGTGTGCCTCAGCGAGTGTATCACGAACTCCGCACCGAACAGCGGGTCCGCGGCATCAGAGCCGCAAGCCGTGCAAATAACTCGAGCCTTTTTCCCCCGAATGCGCACCAGCCCACAATCGGAGCATTTCAGAAGTTTTTCGCGCAAGGCCCGGTGCTGATTATCGAGAGCAAAGATTGTGAAGTGGGAGTCCTTTTTTCGGCCGGGAAAAACCCATCGCGAGTCCGCGTAAAAGGCGCGGCGAAAGACCAACATTTCGAGACTGCGTTGGGTCAGAGGAACCACGCGCCGGGCGTTTTTCGACTTACCTTTACGAACAAAAATATAGCCAAGCTCGGCACCCTGTGCCGGCGTCAGGTTCACGCTTCCTTCCCATTCGAGATTGACCGCTTCCAGATAGTGGGTTTCCATATCATCGCTCAAAACAAATTCTCGATTGATTTCACCGGGCAGCATCCGGATTTTCGGTACACGGTTCAGGTATCGCCATTCGTGAGCCAGGTGCAATGCGTGGCGCAGTGTGGCCAGTTCGCGATTAATGCTGGCTGGCTTGATTTTTTGTTTTGGTCGGATCGTGTGTTTGGAACGAGTGGTGACGTATTTTTTAATCGCTGCCTCGTCGATTTCGTTCAGCCGCTTGTCCGTCCAGTCTGTTGCGTCGAGAAGCCGTCGGACCTTCTCTTCATAAAACTTCACAGTACGCGGTTTGGCTTTGTGGTGCGTTCGTACATGCTCCAGAAACTTGCCATTCAAGAATTTTTTCAATGTCGGACATGGTTTAGCTGTCGCCAGTCCGAAACGTCCCATTGCAAGATCTGTTCTGAGTTTTGCCTCAATCTTCTCTGCTTTTCGTTTGTTCCTCGTTCGAGTCGAGCGGTTGTACCGAGTCCGTCGAATGCGAAATCGTAAAAGCAAATCTTTCCTCGTTTGTAAACCATAATGCCCGCGATTGTACGGCGGTGCGGTCATGACCGCCAAATTCTCCAAGAACCGGAGGGGTAGGAGGGCGGAGACGGAATCCGGTTCGGAGCGCCGTCTTGGAGAATGTTGGGAGCAAACCGGTTTGTGTTTTTGGTGTTTTGAGCCAATAGAGGCCCATCAACCCGGAGGGCGCAATCCGCGTCATGTTCGCGATAACGTGCCTTACGGAAAATGTGCGAAAGCTACATTCGCTCGGAAGAGTTCACGTGTTGTCAGCTTCGACTTCGGACTCGAAGACACTAATCGGGTCATTGAGCCGCGTCTTGATGTAGTGGCGGCTCTGCCTCAAGCGGTGGACCCCTGCTGGCATTGCAACGGCGCCGGTCGGTGTGTTTGTATTAGCTGCATTTTTTCCGTTGTCGATGCGATACCTTTCGCGCAGCGCGGAGAACCGCACAAGTGTGTCTCGTGTATGGGGACCGGCCTTCATGTCGCTCATAAGGCCAGCGAAGAAGGCGGTGCGGTGGAAGCGTTATGACAGCCAAGTTCTTTCGATCAACGAGCGTTCTTACTCCGCGTGCTGCAGATACAGTAAGTCCGGCGATTGTTATAGTCGAGCCAGACAGAAAAGACGCCAGAGAGCACGCTAAACGTGGTCGTCCGTCACCACTGACACAGGTTTGGGAGGAACGTGAAGAAGAGTTTGTGCAAATGCTCCGTGGATCAGATGAGAAGAAACTGAGGGGGATTTTGAGGTTTGAATTGAAGAGATGCGGAGTAAATGTAGGGGTAGCAAAGAAGGTTCGCGATTTCCTGCGCTACAGGAAGCAAATTTTGCAAATCACCTAAGGTTCTGGTAGCGAGGACAATATAAAAAGAATGCGGCCTAAATGATACTCCTGCGACTCATCGGAGACTCGCTCTCGGGACCGGATTCTCATCGGCTTCTGTCGTAGGCGAATCTTCTACACCAAAAGGAGTGTTTGTCCGGTTGCTCTGGCCCAGGCCCGCACCTAGAGTACCCGGCGCCCCGAGCTAACCCTAGAGCTAACATTTTATGCGACGACCGGGCATTAAGCACATTGAGCCTTCGAGGCTCTTCAGCGTCCTCGAAGTGGGCATCAAATTAACCCGCAACGAACAAACGCATCTCGCTATTTGCGACGATTGCCGGGAAGTCTTTGCCGTGTTTGAGACCTATATCGCCGAGGACGTAGCGTCTGACGATGGACGACTTTTTGCCCAACGACGAGCCAGGAAGGCGTTGCGCCGTGGCAGGCGAAGACAAAACTGATTGTATAAGGCGAGAAAACAACAGTACGATTGGACAACTTTGGAATAGTTTTCAGGGATGATGATGGCACTGCCGCAGCTTTCAAATCTGTATTCACTGAGTGACGATAAAATTGACGAGGTCGTGACGGAAACGTCGCCGGGTGTATACGCCTTAGATGAAACAACGACTGGCGGCTTCACGGTTTCATATGTCGGCAGGGCCGATGAAGATTTAAATAGGCGCCTCCACCACCATGTGCGTGGTAGGTACCAGTTTTTCGAGTATGTTTATTGTTCTTCTGCAGACGCCGCATTCGAAGCGCAGTGCGAGCTGTATCATCATTACCGACCGCCCGATAACATAGGCCACCCAGAGAGACTGATTAATTCTGGATGGAAGTGTCCTCGCTGTCGCCTTTTCGGCTGAGAAGTTTCAATACATCTTGAGTGGCGACTAGATATCCGTAATGCCAGTATGCCCGCTCAGCGGTACCTTTCTCTAAATGTTTCTGTTCCCGAACACAATTAGGCGCATTTTCCTTTAACCAGCGGGACGTACTCTTTGCGCGTCTCTCCAGCTTCTGCCGTAGATTTCGAATCGTTCCGCCTTCGCTGAACCCCATATCTTTGGATCAGTTGCACGCAACTAACCGTTCTTCACAAGTGGTAAGCTCCATAATTTCATCCAGTTTGGTGTGCGGAACCAAATAATCTAGGTTTGTTTTGGCATCGGCATTCCTTCTGTGTGCACCAGCAGTTGTGCATCGCGTTTCATTGTGCAAAACCTTGCTACTACGACAAGGCGAACGAGCAGGTGTCAAAAACCTCGTGTGTCCCCTCTTAAAACGAATTTCCGTACCTATTTCCGCACCCTGTAGCTAAATTTCCGCATCTAGACACGGCCGCTGAAGTGTTTATCTTTTATGAGCATGGGAGGTTTTATGGTCGATGAAGAGGCAGCCCAGAGTATCGAGGATCTGATTTGCGACATCGAGGATGCTGTGACGGATTTTGGATTAACTAGAAGTCAGAGTATCGGGGATCTGCTGGACGTACTGGATAACGCCCTTGAGAACGAAGAGACCGACGAGTGTCCGTCGCTCTATCCATCTGAGCTACGGGCGCCCAATCTCGCAGTATGGCAGACCAAAAAACGTGGTTACAAGATGCGCAGCAGACGGCGTGCTTCGGTATGGAGCTTATCCAGATCCACAGGTTTTGAAATGAAGACGTCCGCGCCGGCGTGAAGGATTTTCTTCTCGCTTGTGGGAACGCCGCTGATGGCGATGATCGCGGTCTTATTTGTGGGGTCCGCCTTGATGCGGCGGCATACTTCAATGCCGTCCACGCCGGGAATCATAATGTCGAGGATCAGCAGATCCGGCTTGATGCGGCCAACGCTGATCAGGGCGCTTATTCCATCCGACGCCAAGGAAACCTCATATCCGCCCTGCCGGTGAAAGTACGTCTTCAGCATATTGAGGATGTCTTCTTCGTCGTCGACGATCAGGACACTGAATGTCCCATCGAGCAGTGATGACGGAGTCGGGATCTGGTGTTTTCGGAGAAACGCCAGCAGATCATCGCGACGGATGCGGCGGTGCCCTCCCGGCGTACGATACGAGGGAAGGAGGTTTTGTTCGATCCAATTGATAACGGATCGCGGATTCACTTGGAGAAGACGGCTAACTTCGTGCGTTGTATAGATCGTCTTCGTCGTTGACCGGTCCACCACGGTTGGCACGGAGAGTTTACCCCTTTGCTTTATATCGGCTGCCATTATCAATGCCGTTAGATTACCTTGATATAGAGCGGAACTCTTTATCTCAGTTTGTTCTACATTTGGCAATGGAAATAAACATACGTAAATGGGAGCGGGCGGACCTCAGCGAAATCCAATCTAAATGGCTTGACTACTGCCGCACGGCTGCACGATCGGATATGCAGCTCAAACGTGACTTCGACAAAGCGATGACCCAATGGCTGATCGACCGTTTCAAGCAGAATGCCAGCATCGGTTACATCGCCGAGAGCCATGGAACGATTGCCGGTTTTCTCATCGGCCGCGTTGACGACTGGGAATCCGTTCCGCCTGTAATCGAACCCCGGCGGATCGGCGTCATAGATGCTGTATACGTTGGCGAAGAGTTTCGGCGGCATAGGATCGGCAGCCAGTTGATCCACCGTGCGATCGAAGAAATGCAACGTGCAAAGGTCGTTGCGGTCGAGACCATCTACGAAGCCTGGAACGAGGCATCCGCCCAAACGTGGCATCGTGCTGGGTTTGCCCCCTGGATGGTACACGCCTATAGGTTGCTATAGACTGTAGCGGCGGTCTATTTTTAGGTTGCGCGCTATCGCTTGATGTTTCGCGCTGTCGCGCTCACGCTTCGCGCGCGCTTGCGCTTCGCGGACCGCCCGGGCGCTCATAGAACGCCCCTACAGACTTCGGGGACTTGGAGAACAACCTGTGAAAATCATCAGCTGCATGAAGCCTGTGCCGGATCCAGGGTCCAGGTTGGTCATCAATGAAACCAAGAGCTGGATCAAGGATCAAGATCTGACATTCGTTGCCAGCGAGGCCGACAACTATGCACTCGAGGAAGCTCTTCGTCTGAAGGAAAAGAACGGAGGCGACGTCGTTGTGCTCTCCATGGGAGGCGAAGAAGCTGCGAGAGTCTTGCGAGCCGGCTTGGCGATGGGAGCCGACCGCGCGATCCATTTACTCGACCCGAAATTCAAAGGTGCTGACGAGTTCGCAGCGGCAACGGCTCTAGCGAAGGCTATTGAAAAAGATGCCGTGAGCGGCCGTCCGGACCTTGTGCTGGCAGGTGTTCAGTCCGACGACCTGGGAACCGGTATGACGGGAACGATGATGGCGGAGCTACTGGGCATGGCACATGCAACCGTCGTTGTCGGCGTCGAAACCAGCAGCGACGGAAAATTGCTCAAAGTTCGCCGTGAACTCGAAGGAGGTATCAATGAAACCGTCGAGCTGGCGATGCCCGCTGTGCTCACCATCCAATTCGGAATCAACCAACCCCGCTATGCCTCGCTGAAAGGCATCATGGCCGCCAAGAAAAAAGACTTTAAAGTTTGGTCCGCTGCGGATCTCGGCCTATCCGACGGAGCTGCCGGAAAGGCTGGAGCCATGTATGAGGTGAAGGAGATTTTCATTCCCGAAAAGAAGAGCAAAGTCGAAATCCTCAGCGGCACGCCGGAAGAAGCCGCGGCAGCTCTGGTCGAAAAATTGAAAAAAGAGGCGAAGGTACTCTAATGATCCTCGTCATTGCCGAGCACAAAGACAACAAGCTGAAACCCATTACTAACGAACTGATCGTGTTCGCACAGAGGCTTAGCCGCGACTTTGCGCAGCCGATTACCACGGTGGTGCTGAGCCAGGGTGCGGAGCCGGTCGCGAATGAGCTGAAGGCGCGGAAAATCGACCGCGTTATCCATGCGAGCCATCCGGACTTGGCGGAATACAATCCGGACTCCTATGTTGCCGTTCTCAAATCGATTATTGAGAATGAAAAGCCGTTTGTTGTTTTGATCGGCCATACCACGCAAGGCATGGATTTCGCGCCGCGCCTTGCCGTGTCTCTACGGCGTCCTCTCATTGCCGGCTGCGTAGAGTACGAGAAGCTTGGGGATCGCCTGATCCTTACGCGTCAAATTTTCAATGCAAAGATGAACATGAAGACCGCCGTCCGCGGTGAGCCGTCGTATCTGGCCACAGCGTCACCTGGCGCATTCCCTGCAGATGAAGTGGAATCAGGCGGTAATGCTGAAGTTGTCAACTTATCGATTGAACCAACAGTTCGTCCGCGCAGAAAAGTTCTGGAGCGCAGCGAAGCTCAGAAAGGGAAGGCAGACCTCACCTCCGCGCCGATCATCGTATCCGGCGGCCGAGGTTTGAAGCAGAAGGAAAATTTCGCTTTGATTTCGGAATTGGCCGATGCGATTGGTGGATCGGTTGGAGCATCACGGCCTGTGGTCGACGCCGAATGGCTGCCGCGGGAGTATCAGATCGGAAGCTCCGGACAGACCGTTTCGCCGAAGCTCTACATCGCGGTAGGAATTTCCGGAGCCATCCAGCACCTCGTCGGCATGCAAACGTCGCGGTGCATCGTCGCCATCAACAAAGATGCCGAAGCTCCAATATTCAAGGTGGCGCATTACGGAATCGTTGACGATCTGTTCAAAGTGGTTCCCGCTTTGACGAAAATCTTGAAGGATTTGAAGCAGGGGTGAGGCGAACTCCCCGCCTAAGTTAGGAGGGGAGTCCAGTTTGACTGCCTGTAACCTTTCTCGATAGTATCGAAAAGGCTGTTTTTTGACCGTGTTCCAGTCTTTTAAGGAGGATGAAATGCGTAGAGTCTCAGTACTGATCGGGTTCTGCATGCTCGCCGCGCTGGCCATCACGATCTGGGCCCAGCAGGCACCCCCGACGGATCTCTCCCCGATCATGAAGGAGGTCGGTCCCACCACGAACAAACTGCGGATGGACCTGATGTCCGGTAATGCGGCTGATGTCGCGGCCGACGCTGAAAAGCTTCAAGGCCTCTTCCGGCAAGCTGGCGGATTCTTCAAAGCACAGAAGGCTCAAGATGCTATGGATTGGGCGAAGGCTAACGTTCAGAGCGCTGGCGAGATTATGAAAGCTGCCAAAGCGAACAATCTGGATGCGGCAAAGGCTCCGGCAGGCGAACTTCAAAAGAGCTGCAAGAACTGCCACGATGTCCATCGTGAGCAGCTCCCGGATAAGACCTTCAAATTCAAATAGATACCAAAAGCCTCACTTCCGTAGCGGCGGAGGGAAAAATATTCGAGACTTTGCCGCTACAATTTCTTGGATTTTTTTTTCAAAAAGGTGTAACTTTCCTCTGTACCAAGTGTCTATAGTAGTGTATGTAGATTTCCTCCACCATCCCACCTTCCCCCGCGGGGCAACCCGCGGGGATTTTTTTGTCTCCTCGCGATCTTCTAAATAACGCGTAATCGTTTTCCGACCTTTTCGAATGCCGATAGGGCGCGATCGAGCACGTGTTGATTCAATGCCGCAGAGATTTGCGCACGCAGGCGAGCCTCGCCTTTGGGCACGACCGGGAACCACAGGCCTTTGATGTAAACGCCTTCGTCCAGCAGCGTGTCGCTCATTTCCATTGCAACGGAAGCCTCGCCCAGCATGATAGGAACGATGGGATGATCGCCTTGAAGAATCCTGAAGCCGAGCTGCTGTATGCCTTTTCGAAAATACGCCGTGTTGGCGCGCAATCGATCGACCAGGCTTCGATCGTTTTCTAAAACCGTGAAAGCTTCGATGACAGCGACGGCAATCGAAGGAGGAAGAGAATTAGAGAACGTGTAGGGCCGCGATTTCTGCCGGAGGAATGTAATCAGATCCTTCCTGCCGCTGATGTAGCCTCCGGCCGCGCCTCCCAAAGCTTTACCGAGTGTGCCGCTGAGCACATCGACTTTGCCGTGCACACCAAGTTGTTCGGGAGTTCCGCGACCGCTCAGCCCGATGACACCGGTCGCGTGTGAATCATCCACGAACAACAGGCGGCCGTATTCTTTTGCGGCCTCAATCAGAGCCGGAAGAGGGGCCATGTCGCCCTCCATGCTGAAGACACCGTCGGTCGCAATGAAACCGAAGCGGTACGGCGTATTTTTGTCGAGTTCGAGTTTCGTGCGGAGATCGCTCACGTCGGCATGTTCGTAAATCTTGCGGTCCACAACCTCGGCTCTGCACAACCGGGTTCCGTCGATGATGCTCGCGTGATTTAGCCGGTCGCTGTATATAACGTCACGATAGGGCTCGGCGCCGAGCTTTTCGTTGATGATTGCGGCAAAGAACCCTTCATTGGCTGCGAAGCACGACGAAAACAAAATCGTGTCGTCGGTTCCCAGAAAGCTCGCGATCTTTTCCTCGAGTTGACGATGAACCGTCAGGGTCCCACAAAGAAAACGGACAGACGAAACGCCATAACCATATTCGCGCACGCCGCGGATGGCCGCTTCCTTGATTCGAGGATCGGAGGCGAGGCCGAGATAGTTATTCGACGCCAGCATGATGACATCTCTGCCGCCGACGCGTACGACCGCGCCTTGTTCCGACTCGATTACTGTTTCCTTCTTGAATGTTTTTGTCTGCTCGAGCCGTTCGAGCTCGGCTCGCATGGCTTGGATTAAATTCATGGTTTCAAGATCACCTTGAAGGCCTCACCCCGGCCAATCAGAGCCATGGCATCATCGATCTTCTCAAGAGGAAATTCGGCGGTGATGAAGCCGCTTTCGATAAAAACCTGCGCCAATCCCGACGTCAACATGCTGCGCATCGTTTCCCATGTTTCGAAGAGACGGCGGCCGATGATGCCGCGAATCGTCAATCCCTTAAAAATGACATCATGTGCGAAGTCCATTTTCATTTCGCCGTCCGGGATGCCTAGAAGGACGAGCGTCCCTCCCATGCGGAGCAGATCGAACGCATCACGGTACGCGCTGTAGCTGCCGGACATTTCGAATGCCACGCCTACGCCCGATCCGTCGGTGTCGCTCAGTATGGTTCGGCGCAATCTTTCCCGCTCTTCAGACAAGGCTAGATCAAAGCAGTCATG
>JACXTT010008678.1_pt1 | contig 14053 bp, 14 predicted proteins | sample 9270951 | NCBI WGS metagenome assembly JACXTT01 (sample SAMN15532306, study PRJNA645909) | rock metagenome | isolation source: weathered quartz diorite | place: Puerto Rico | collected 2017-06-21 | reverse complement strand
CCGCCCGGCAGCTACGCCGACACGGCGGAGCTCACGGAGCTCTCCCGCGAGGCGGCCCGGCTCGGCGGCATCTACCACACCCACGTGCGCTACAGCCTCGGCGACAGGTTCCTCGATCCCTTCCGCGAGGCTCTGGACATCGGCCGGGGCAGCGACATCCCCGTCCACATCACGCACTTCTACCACCGCACGACCTCGCCGGGCAGCGCCGGCCGCATGCTCGGTCTGGTGGAGGACGCGCGCGATGCCGGCCTGGACGTGACGTTCGACAGCTATCCGTACAGCCTGTCGTCGACCCGGCTGACGATCCTGCTGCCGCAGTGGACCCACAACGGCGGCTACGCGCGGCTGATCGAGGTGCTCCGCGATCCGAAGCTGCGCTCCCGGCTCCGCTCGGAGATGGGGCCGCGCGCCAGCTCGTGGGGCGACATGTGGCTCACCAACTTCCGCAAGCCGGCCAACCACCGCTTCGAGGGCTGGTCGATCCTCCAGGTCGCCGACTTGCTCGACAAGGACCCGATCGACGTCGTCTGCGACCTGCTCGTCGAGGAAGATCTGGAGACCTGCTACGTGTCGGCAGGCGGCAACCTCGCCACGTTGCCGAAGTTCGTGAGCCATCCGCTGTCGATGGTGGGCAGCGACGCGGTGCTGATCGGCGACTACCCGAGCCCACGCACGTACGGCTGCTTCCCTGTCATCCTCGCCGAGTTCGTGCGCGAGGAGCGGTTCCTGGCGCTGCCCGACGCCATCCGGAAGATGACGTCGTTCCCGGCCCAGCGCCTCGGGTTGCCCGACCGCGGCCTCTTGCGGGACGGCTTCAAGGCCGACGTCGTCGTGTTCGACGCCAAGACGGTCAAGGCGCCGGCGACGCGGACGCAGCCGAAGCAGTTCCCGATCGGAATCGACTACGTGATCGTCAACGGTCAGGTCGTCGTCGACAGTGGCAAGCACACGGGGATGCTGGCCGGCCGGGCGCTGCGGAGAGGCCGGGCCTCGACGTAGAGCGACATCGAGCATTGAGGTCCTTCGTGGGAGCCGCACTCCTCAAACCTATCGAGCCGCGCGCGTACTTGACAGGGTCGCTGCGCACACCTAGTATCCGTGAACCAAAGTTCTGACTAAGAGAATGCCCGTCGACTGATCCTCGATACTGGAGGCGAGCAATGCTTAGAGCGTCACTCTTCGCCGGTACGCTGGTCGCGGTGCTGTTCTTCGCCTTGTTTGCGTCCGTTGAGACAGCGTCGGCGGGTTGCTGGACGAGTCAGGCGGGCTGTGACGGTCCGGTTCTTTTTCAAAACACGACGACCAATGAAACCGTTTGCTTCCGAATCTATTGGTTTACTCCAGGCCACGGAACGAGCAACTTTTGTCTGCCGCCGCGAATGAGTAGGTCAGAACGGATCGTGACCGGGGACTCCTACTGCTACAACTATAGGAACGAGGTCCCGCAATCGTGCGTGCGGCATCAGATCTGGGTTCCGTGAACCTCACGGGCTGAGCCCTTTCAGAGCACGCGGCGCAAGGCCCGCCATGGGCGAACCGCCAAGTGGGTGAAGCGGTTCTACGCGAACGAATGCCATTTACGATGATTTGCGCTGATGATACTTCGTGGCGGTATGCTCTCGTCCCCCTTTACGCCCTGAGGCGAGGTCGGAGGTGCCGGAAGCGGGAACGATACCGGGGAGTCAGGAGAGAAAGATGAGCCAAGCGCTCGAAGGCATTCGCGTCATCGACTTCACCCACGACCAGGCTGGGCCGTCCTGTACCCAGATGCTGGCCTGGCTCGGCGCCGATGTGATCAAGATCGAGCGGCCACCGCACGGCGACCGGGCGCGGCGGCTTTGGGCGACGCCGGACGATCCGGCCGACAGTTATTTCTTTCTGCTGCTCAACAGCAACAAGCGCAGCATCGTCGTCGATCTGAAGACTGCCGAGGGCAAGGACATCGCGCGCCGCCTGGTCAGGGAGGCCGATGTCATCGCCGAAAACCTCGGCCCTGGAGTGATGGAGCGGCTCGGGCTTGGCTACGAGGCGGTCAAGGCGCTGAACCCACGCGCGGTGTATGCCTCGGTCAAAGGCTTCGGCTCCTACGGTCCATACAGCGCCTACAAGTGCTTCGAGCCAGTGGCCCAGGCGACATCCGGCGCGATGAGCGTGACGGGCGAGGCCGATGGCCCGCCGCTGCTCAACGGCGCCAACATCGGTGACAGCGGGACGGGCATGCACCTCGCCATCGCCATCCTCGCGGCCCTCGTGCAGCGCGGCCGCACTGGCAAGGGCCAGCTCGTCGAGGTGGCGATGCAGGAGGCGGTACTGAACCTGACCCGGGTCAAGTTCACGCCGACCTTGCGGGATGGTAAACCGCTCGGTCGCACCGGCAACCGCTCGGCGACCGGCGGCTACGCCGACCTGATCCGCTGCGCCGGCACCGGCGTGAACGAGGCGGTCTACCTCATCATCCCGCCCGACAACCCGGAGATGTTCACCGCTGTGACGGAGGTCATCGGCCAGCTCGAGCTGCAGAAGGACGAGCGCTTTGCCACACCGCCGGCGCGGGCCCAGAACGCCGCGGCGCTGACCGAGATTCTCGAAGCTTGGGCGCGCTCACGCAGCAAGCATGAGGTGATGAATGCCCTCGCCAGCCGCGGCGTGGTTTGCGGGGCCGTCCTCGACACCGCTGAGGTGCTAGCCAACCCGCACCTGCGCGAGCGCGGCGTGGTCTATGACATCGACCACCCGGCGCGCGGACGGTTCTCGGTGATCGGCTGCCCGGTACGCCTGTCCGACTCGCCGTTCGCGCCGGCTCGAGCACCGCTCATGGGCGAGCATACCGAGACGGTCTTGACCAGCCTCGCCGGCTTTAGCGCCGACGAGGTGCGGGCCCTCCGCGAGAAGCGGGTGATCTGAAGGCCTTGAATCGAGTCCGCGACGGAGATCCCGCTGACCACGTTCGAGCGCGCGGCGCTGGATTGCCTGGACGAGCAAACGCGCCGCGCCGACCTGCGGCTGGACATGGATCTCCAGCCCGGCGACATTCAGCTCATCAACAACTACACGATCCTGCACTCGCGCGCCGGCTTCGTCGATGGGCCGGAGCCACACCAGAAGCGCCACATGCTCCGTCTGTGGCTGAAGTTCCCGACCGCCTGGCCGCTGAGCGCGGAGTTCCCGACCCACATGGGCTACAAGCCGGCGCCGGATGCGCCGATCCTGATCGAGGCCGAGGCGTAACTGATAAGCGGCTTGCTCTTCGGCTCTCGGCCGGCGAGCGCCAGCGCGGCTAACTCAGCGAGGTCGCCACCCGATGTGCTCGGCGTCGACCGTCACGCCGAGGAAGACGATCGCCATCTCGTCCGTCGTGCCTTCGCCCCAGCTGACCGGCCGCGGCGGGTGACTCGGCTGGCGGAGGTTGTCGGCGGAGTTGTCGAAGACCGCGACCATGTCGATCCGCGTCCCGCTGGGCAGCGGGATCGGCTGCGCGAACGTGTACGTCGTCTGCCAGTTGAAGTCCCAGTCGTCAATGTGAATGAGCGGGCGGACCGTGCCGTCGGGGTACGTCGCGGTCACTTTCATCTCTCGGCCGAGCAGGTGCATGTGTGGCGTGATCGTGCTGGCATGCAGATCGCGGTTGAACGGGTTCGTCCACGAGCCGCGCACCTCCCAGCGCCGCTCGCCGGGCGGGATCGTGAACGTCTGGTTCAGCACCGCGATGCCGCGCTGCCGCCTGTCGATCGGTCCCTTGGCGAAGTGAAGCGCGACGCGCGTCCGGTCGGTGCGCGCCACGGTGGCGCCGTTGTTGTAGTGCATCTGCAGCACGACGTTCGCACCCTTCGGGAGCAGCATGCCGACGCCCTCGGCTGTCTCGCGCGGCTGATTGCCGGGCGCCCAGCCGGAGAGCCCGCCGGCCGGGTTGAAGCCGGGGCCGCCGAAGCAGGTGTAGCCCGGCCCGGGATCGGCGCGGTCGAGATTCTCGGCCGCCGTCGTGGTGTCGATGTAGGCCAGGATGTGATGCACGAGCTTGCGGTCGCCCGGCGCGTACTCGACCTTCGTGACCCAGCGGTCTTCGGGGAACTTCGTCGGGATCACGAAGCAGCGGTAGACGTCGCTGGCGCGCGCGGCCACCGTGTAGGTCTCCGGCATCTCGAGGACGTGATCGGGCGGGCCGAGCTTCCAGCCCTCGGGGAAGACGAGCGGCGGCGGCAGCTTCGCGCGATCACCCTCGGGCGCGCCCGCCTCGATCCAGTTCACCAGGGTCGCGAGCTCGGCGTCCGGGAGCCGGCGCGACTCGACAAAATCGCCGAAGCCCGGCACAGGCTTCCAGGGCGGCATCACGCGCCCCTTGACCGCATCGCGGAGGTCGTCCTTCTTGTCGAACGCGTCGCGGTAGGTCACCAGCGGGAACGGCGCGTGCTCGCCCGGGCGGTGGCATGTCTGGCAGCGTGCCTGGAGGACGCGGACGACCTCGTCGCTGAAGGTCGGCGACTCCACCGCCGGCGCCGTGGCTGTCAGCGACAGCAACGCGAGAGCCGCGCCGAGCAAGAGACGGAGCCGCATGGCGCGAACGATAGCATGACGTTGGCTCCACCCGAGAATCTCGCCCACGGGTCGGTTCTTTCACCAGAGTTGTGGTGAGTTGTGGTGCGATCGGCCAGCGCGGGCGCGTTGACAGGCGGCGACGCCAGGGCTATCTGTTCGTCGAACACTGATCGAATCGACGACGCCGAGGGGACCCACCATGCTCGACCTGCTCATCCGCGGAGGGCTCATCATTGACGGCTCGGGCGACCCGGGCTTCTACGCCGCCGTTGCCGTCGAGGACGAGCTCGTTCGCATCCTGCGCGGCGACACGGGGGGCACCAGCAGAGCCGAGACCAGCGGGTAGGACTCCCCGGCGCGCCCGGGCCCGGGATCGTTACCATGAAGCGCGCCTGTCTCTTCTCGGTCTTGACACGATGGGAGCATCCCTCGAAGATGGCATCCGATGTATTCATCATCGGGTGGTCGCTCGATGTGGCGTGCTCGTCGCAGGTATCCAAGTCCACCAGGTAGGCCAGTAAGTCCCCGTAGCGCCAGAGGCCGTGTCAGTCAAGGCGAGCATCTTCAGGCCGGTCGTTCATTGCCTCGGACGACATGACGCCGTCAGAACCGACTTCGGTAAAGGTATACCGCAGCGGGGACGCGCCTCCCGGCGCCCTGGACGGGGAGTCGATTGCCGTGCTGGGTTACGGCAATCTCGGACGCAGCGCAGCACTCAACCTCCGCGACTCGGGAGTCAAAGTCCGCATCGGCAATCGTGACGACCAGTACGCCGAGCGCGCACGAGTGGACGGCTTTGAGGTCGTCCCGCTTGTTACCGCGGCCGGCGATGACGTCGTTTTCGTGCTGTTGCCGGACGAGGTGATCCCCGAAGTCTTTTCCCGTGACGTGGCCCGCCAGCTTCGACCTGGAAGCGCCGTTGCCTTCGCCTCCGGCTACAGCTTGGCGTTCGGTCTCGTCCTTCCCCCGGAGACGGTCGACGTGCTTCTGGTCGCTCCCCGCATGGCCGGCGCCATGGCACGGACGCGGTACCTCGCAGGCCAGGGCTTCTGGGCGTGCGTCGGAGTCGAGGCCGACCGGAGTGGTCGAGCCCACCGCCGCATGCTGGGGCTGGCCGACGCGCTGGGCGCCCTCCGCCCCGCCGCGATCGAGATGACGGCCGCCACCGAGTCAGCTCTTGATTTGTTCGTGGAGCAGACCGTCGGCCCGCTACTCGGCACAGCTCTGATGACCGCCTTCGAGATCGGCCGCGAAGGAGGGATCCCGCCTGAGGCCGTGGTAATGGAAATGTACATGTCGGGCGAGATGGAAACGGTGTTCGAAGGCTTCCGGACGGCCGGGTTCTTTCGGTCCTCCGAGGACCACGGCCCGACCGCGATCTTCGGAGGGCTCATACGCGCCATGGAGATCGATCGCGAGGACATGGCCGCGCGCTTCCGCCGTGTACTCGAGGACATCAAGAGCGGAGCGTTCGCGCAGAGGTTCCAGGCCGAGGCACGGGACGGTTACTCCATGCTCAGCGCGGCGCAGAGCCTCCTCCGCGGAAGTTCAGCAATGACTGATGCTGAGGCTCGGCTCCGGCGCGCCGCGAACCTCCCTGACCTATCGACCGATCGAGGGTAGCCTCCGGGTCCGGGTCGCCCTGGTCGGGCTGGCTGGATGGCTCCTCGCCGCGGCAACGACGGCGCCGTCAGCGAGGACGTCAGAGGATGTGCGCCGCCTGACCGTCGGCGAGGTGATCGTCACCGACGCGCTGCCGCCGGGCGCGAGCAAGCAAGCGCGCGGTGGCACCGCGCTCGCCCTCCTGCGAGCCTCGCCCGAGCAGGTGTGGCGAGTCATCGTCGACTATCGCGGTCACCCGCGATACTATCCGCGTGTCACCGCGGCCGACGTGGTGGAGATGGACGAGCGGCAGGTGATTGTCCACTACCGCATCGCTGTTGGCCCATTCTCGTTCGGCTTTTACATGGAGAAGTATCCGGATCCGCTGCGGCGGCGGGTGGAATGGCATCTTGCCGCCGGGCGCCCTCATGGCCTCTTCCGAGAGAACTCGGGCTACTGGCAGATCGATCCGACAGACGCCGGAGACGCGAGCCTCGTCACCTATGCCATCGCTGTGCGCACGCTGCTGCCCGCGTTCGTCGTCGCCGGCGGCGAGAGCGCCAGTCTCACCGAGACCGTGACCGCGCTGCGGAAACTCGTCGAGGCTCCGCGCTAGCGGGCATACCCGAGTCGGGCCGACTCCAGCCACAGGCGCCCAGCGGCCGCGTCATCGAGTGCCTCCTTCGAAGGCGTGATCGGGCGGCATTTGTAGAAGTAGCGACCACTGACATGAGCCACCTCAGGTGTAGAAGCCAGGTAAACGATCGTGTCCGCACCTTTTTGGGGCGAGATGGCGAACGTCTTCGCGATGCGGACGACGTGGGAAAACAGACCGCCACTCTGATCCGCAAAGCGAGTGGCGACGAATCCTGGATGGAGGCAGTTGACCGTGACGCCCGTGCCTGACCAGCGACGCGCGAGCTCGCGCGTGTACAGAATGTTGCAGAGTTTGGAGCGGCGATAGACCTTGAATCCGCGATAGCCGTGAGCCGATTGCAGGTCGTCGAAATCAAGCCGGACGCCCTTGTGCGCAGCGGAGGCAGTGTTGACCACCCGCGCGGGGGCCGAGGCGATCAGTCGCTCGCGCAGTCCGTGCGTCAACACGACATACGCCATGTGATTGGTGGCAAAGGTGCGTTCCAGGCCGTCCTCGGTCACCTTACGGGAAGCAAAAAGAGCGCCCGCGTTGTTGATAAGGACGTCAATGCGCCTTTCTGCCGCGGCAATTTCGGCTGCGGCCCGCTGTATCTCACCGAGCCGCGAGAGATCAGCATAGTGGATGCTGTGCATGACGCTGGGTGCGCGCTCGCGCAGCCGTGCCAGCGCCGCCTGGCCACGGGTCGCGCTGCGCGCAACCAGGACCAACCGCGCACCCATGCCGGCCAGCCGTTCTGCCGCTACCTGCCCGATCCCGGAGGTCGCGCCGGTGATGACGATGACCTTCCCTTGCATGGCCTCTTTCCGATGCCCGTCTACCAGCAGTAAGGGTCAGAGAACGTAGGGCCGCGCCGGAATCACGCCGTATCGTGGCATGGAAGCGCCGCTCCACGCCGTCAAGCTCTAACTCGACTGTCTCGTATCCGGGCAATTCGGATGCAAGAAGATGGGCTTGAGTGCGGAAGCCTCGCCGTTTCTAAAGGGACGTTAAACGTAGTGGATCTCGACGTCATGTGGCTCAAGGATCTGCATCTTGAGCGGGTTGCGCAGAACAAGAGGAGAAGCGGCGCCAGAGTGATGTTCGCCGGGCCGAGCGGTGCTCCCGAATAGAGGCGGGCGGTCACGTCTTGGGTCCGTCCGGAGCGTCGGAGGCTTGACGTCACGTTGCTTGTGTTTCCAACACTCCGCTGATTGGCGAGGAGACTCTACGACGCCACTGCGGCTACTTAGCCGAGGACGTGAACTTGGTGCGCGTCTTGCTCAGCCGGCCAGCGGGCTGGGCACCGTGTTGCCTCTCCGCAAAGGCGTGATCCGATTCTTGGAGGAGCATCCTGGCTACGTTTGCGCTGAGTGCCTAGCTTCGAGCGTTGGGGCACCGCTTTGCCCGACCACGATGATCACGCTCGGTCTGGGCGAAGTCGATGGGGTTACCTCCGCAGACAGTGTGTGTTCTCGGTGCCATCGCCTTCTCCGCGTGATCAAAGCAGGGAGAAAGACGTAGAGTCCACCTGGCAAAACGCGACTCATGGCATGGCCGGATGCAGCAATGCGCGACGGCTCACGCACATCTTGTCCACATATCCACAGACGTCCACATGTCTTGGGGGAGTTGCACGATCTGGTGCGCTCTCGCGAACGAGGGCACAAACATGCTGAGGATGACAGGTCGAATGATGCTCCTCGTGCCAGGGTTCTCTCTCATCATGGCCGGTGCCGCGACGCCGATGATGAGGCCATCTTGGCAGCTCGGCGATCCCCTGTCTGACTTGACCCCGAACCAGGTCGCCCGGTTCACACAGGGGAAGGCGGTGTTCAACCGGGACTTCACCCCCACCACTGGTCTCGGGCCGTTCTTCAACAACACCTCATGTGCGCAATGCCACGAAGATCCCGTGATAGGTGGTGCGGGCGCGTTCAATCAGAGCGACGTCGATGTCGAACGGCATGCCTCAGCCGGCGACCAGCCCACCTGCGATGAACTAATATCAAGTGGCGGGCCGGTCTTCCGTGAACAGACAACCGGGGTCTCCTTGCCGCCAATTCCTGCCTATGCGACGGTGCATGTTGGGTTGAGGTCAACCCCGGCGCTCTTTGGCTTTGGCCTCATTGAAGCGATTCCCGAGAGAGAGATCGCAGCCAACGAGGGCAGGGCCGGCGGTCGCGCTGCTCGCCTCCCGGATGGACGACTTGGCCGCTTTGGCCGGAAGGCGACTGATCCTGATTTGCCGAACTTTGTCACCGGGGCTTTTGACAAGGAGCAAGGTGTTGAAGTGCCGAGTGAGTTGAGCCCTGCCGATCGGGATCTCACCGTGGACTTCATTCGGTTCCTGGCGCCACCTCCGCCGCTCTACGGGAGCCCCGAAGGTCAGAAAGTATTTCATCGGCTCGGGTGTGCCGAGTGCCATGTCCCGTCATTCATGACGGTGAGCCCCATCAGAGTGCTCGATCGGCAGGTGGTCCACCTCTACTCCGATCTGCTCTTACACGATATGGGCCCCGCGCTGGCCGATCTCTGCAAGGGCGTCGCCGGACGGGCCGAATTTCGGACAGAGCCACTCATGGGCTTGCGGGCTCGGACACGCTTTCTCCACGATGGGCGGGCCCTGACCCTTGAGAGCGCGATCGCCCTGCACGGCGGCCAAGGGACGGCGGCGGCGACGGCGTTCTTTAGCCTCTCGCACCAAGATCGCGACACTCTCCTGCGGTTCCTGAAGAGCCTGTGACCTTGTTCGAGGTGAAAAGGACGCCATCGTCTATCATGCCCGTCACCTCATTCCTGGTGATGTCTACCCTGTCGCCTGTTCGACCGCCTGAAGTATCTACTCAAGATTGACCGAGAGCGGTTTGGCGACCAAAGCATTCATTGCCTCGTGAAGCTCGCGCCCCAGCGGGCGCTGCTTCCCGAGTACGAGCGGTCCGCTGACTCTATCACCGAGATTCAAGTACGGACGGTCCTGCAGCATGCCTGGGCCGAGATCGAGCACGACATCCAGTACAAGTCCGCGTCGGTCATTCCCGCGGAAATCCGGCGTCGTTTCATGTCGCTCGCCGGAATGCTTGAAATCGCCGACCGCGAGTCTCAGGCGATTCAGGATGCCGATAAGAGGCTCAGCTGGGCGGAGGCCCGACGGAGACCCGCGTTCACGCGCTCAACGATCATGGCACGTTCGAACTCCGCGAACCCCCCAGGCATCTGGAACAGTGCGCGGCGGGCCGGCGTGCTGGTGTCGACGGCCTGCTGGTGAAGGTACAGGTCCACACCCTGCGCTTTCAGCTCGCTCAGGAACGAGAGGAGATGCTGCAGCGAGCGCCTCGGGCTTGAGCGGTATGCGGAGTACCTTGCTGGTGGACGGCGGTGGTGGCTCGGACTTCTTCTCCGGACGTTGCCTAGCCATCGCGGCTGGCCTTTCGTGGTTCGTCTCGCTCACCGCTGTGCGAGCGCGGACGCAGGGCCGGTGTAACCAGGCAGCCTTTTTGCACCTCAAAGTCTGCGAAGAGTTCGAAGCTGGCCTAGTGCGAGGAGGATCACTCATGTTCATGCTCTACGCTCTCATAGTGCTGCTCGCGCTCGTCCTGACGGGGCCAGCCGAGGCTCAGGTCCACGTAGATATCCACTTGCCTGCGCCTCCGCAACTTGTGATCGTACCGGGCGTCCCGGCGGTGCAGTACGCTCCTGCTGCACCGGTCAACGTCTTCTTCTATAGCGGGCAATATTGGGCCTTCGCCGATGACGGCTGGCATGTCAGCCGTCACCACGACGGTCCGTGGATCTTCGTTGGTCCCCAGTTTGTGCCCCGGCCCCTCCTGTCGGTGCCAGTGAGGTACTTTCCCGTGCCTCCCGGACACTGGCAGCAGTGGAATCACGAGGGGGCGCCTCGATGGGGGCACGAGTGGGGACGCGAGTGGGCAGATAAGAGGGCCTGGAAGGATCGCAACGATGATCGCGGGGATGATCATGGCGATGATCGCGGGAGGGGCCACGGCGAGGGGCGCGGCGAGGGCCGAGGAAAGGGTCACGGCAAAGGCAGGGAGTAGAACGCGACGAGCAGGGGGGCCCTTCGCGAGGGCCCATCATCGGTAGCTCACCTCCGCGTTCGTCAGTGCCTCCCCGCCGCCCGCTGCCACCCTCGATCCACAGACCCGAGAAGCGTTCCAACTGCGAAGGCCACGTGCTCGACCGGATGTGGGGCCGGCCGCGGATCGTCGAGCGGCATCAACACGATCCTCGGCACGCGGCACGTCTGCGATGCGATCGGCCGCTGCAAGACGGTGCCGATCGGCGGATGGCCACGCCGCTCGCGAATTCGATTGCGCTGGCCGCGCTCGGTAGAGTATCTAACGGACCGGTATCCGAGCCGTGACCGACGGGATCTTCTATCTGTTCTCCGGCTTCTGGCTTGGAGCTCTGCACGCCGCCACCCCGGGCCACGGCAAGACGATCGCCGCCGCTTACATTGTGGGCGCGCGCGGCCGTCCCGTTGACGCCCTCGTCCTCGGCGTGTTCGTCACGCTCTCCCACACGCTCGGCATTGTGGGCGTGGCTGTGCTCGCCTCGCTGGGGGCCGCCCGCTCGGTGCCAGCGCGCACCGAGGCCTACCTGGCCATCGTCACGGGGCTGCTGGTCGTAGGAATCGGGTTGTGGATGGCGGGCAGCCAGTGGACAGTACTCTTTTCTCACTTGCGTGGCCATCGCCACGACGCGTTGGGCGATCACGCTCACGACCACGAGCACCATCACCGCCACGGATGGGGACCCGTTCACACACACCGTCTCGACGTCTTCACCGATACCCGACCGAGCTGGACGATCTTGCTCGGCCTCGGGCTGGCCGGCGGCCTTCTGCCCGACCCGGGCGCGCTGGCGCTGCTCCTGGCCGCGATCGCCAGCGGCAAGCCCGTGACCGGCCTCCTCGCCGTGCTGGTGTTCAGCCTCGGCTTCGCGCTGGTCCTGGTCGCGGTCGGCCTGGTGGCGGCTCGCGTCGGACAGCTCGTGTTGACATGGTTGAGCGGCCGCTGGATCCTCTGGCTCCAGTTCGGCACCGCGCTCCTCATCCTGGCCGTGGGCGTGGGGCTCACCGTCAACGCGTGGAGCGCCTTCGCCGCGCTCACTTGAGCGCGCGTCAGTAGGCGGCGAACAGATAGGGGTTGCGCGGCTCCTCCACCGGCGTGATCCGCCGGGCCACGACGGTTACCAGCCTGTCGCCCTCGCGTTCGCGGCTCGCCACCTCGCCCTCGATCTCGACCCAGTGATCAGGCGGGATGTCCGCAGACGTCGGGGCGACCACGAGCAGCGCCACCGGGCGGGCGTCAGCGACGCGGTGGGCGATCGCGTAGCGGAGGAGCGCGAACTCACCCGCCCCGAGCGTGTCGGCCCGCACGACCAGGCCGGTCACGCGCACCGGCTGTCCGACGCTTCCAGCGCCGACCCTTCGCAGATAGGCGAGCAGGGGGCCGATGTCGTCCAGGGGCTCATCGGGCGTCGGCGCGCGCGACGCTCCCGCGGAGCCTCGGGCGAACGTCAGGAGCAGGCGCGCCACGTGCTCTCCTCCCAGCGCGGACGTGCCCAGCGCGCGGGGCGTTACGGCCAGCCCTAATACGAGCGGCAGCAGCACGACCGCGTACGTGAGCCCGCCCTCGAGCGCGGCGCCCAGCGTGCCTTCGGCGTCGTGACCGTGCTCGACGTCGCACGTGGCAGCAGAGGCCTCAGCCGCGTGCCGGCGGGGCCCAGTGCGGAGCGCCCGCCACGCTTCCATCGCGCCCATCACGCCGAGCACGACTCCGGTCAGTGCCGTCAGAGGGTCGAGCGCCGGCGCGATGTACTTCACCATCTCTCCGGACGCGAAGAGCTTGGCAATCAACGCCGCCGACGTTAGCAGGAGCGCCGCGCGGCCGAGTGAGGTGGTCCGCTCGCTCATGGACCGAGGAGTACGCGGTTCACGGCCAGCGCCTCGACGAAGATGAGTACGTAGGCCACGACGACGATCAGCGCGACCAGGAGGGTCCGAAACAGGAGCAAGCCATTTCTGAGGTCGACGATCTGGCCAATCGTCATGAAGGCGAGGAGCGCGCCGATCGAGAAGGTCGCCGCGAAGGCCCGCGCTACGAAGGCGTCGGCCTCAGAGCAGATGGAGAGGAGCGTGGCGACAGGCATCAGCGTCGCCACCGATCCGATCGAGCTCCTGCCGAGCGCCACCAGGTCGCCCCTGGGAACGAAAGTCTGGGTGACCGCCGTGAAGAGCGCTCCCAGGACGATGAAGAACGCGGTGTCGAAGTACTCGGCTACAGCGTGCGCGACGATGTCGGCGAGGGCGCCCGCTCGTCGTTCCTCGGCGCCAGTGGCCGGCACGGGGACGGACAGCGGTATCGCGTCTGGCATGAGCGTGGCCGCCAGCAGTCCCACGGTCACCGCGACGCTGAGGCTCATGACCATGCGCAGACCCACGATGGTCCAGTCGCCCTGGAAGGCAACCGCCGTCGAGGCCAGCACCACCGGGTTCACGACGGGGGCAGCCAGGATGAAGGCGGTCGCCGCGTAGAGGGGCAGCCCCTTGGCCCCGAGGCGTCGCGCCAGCGGGATCACGCCGCAGTCGCACACCGGCGCCACGAAGCCGAAGCCACTGGCGAGCAGGACGACGGGTAGGCGGCCGCGCGGCAGCCATCGGGCTAGAAGCTCCGTCGACAGGTAGCGCTGAACGGGGGCGGAGGCGAACACGCCGAGGAGAACGACCAGCTGTGACTGGAGAACGATGCTGACAAAGACGACGAAGAGCTCGTTCAGCCGTCCCGGCACGCTCAGCCCGAGCGGAATGGTCGGGCTACCGCCCGCGCGCCCGCTCGGCGGAGAGGCGCCCGAGCCCGCCGCTCAGGTCCGTGTACCAGACGTTGCCGGCGCCGTCGACGGCGATACCAAACGGACGGGCGGTGCTCTGCGGAAGCGGGAACTCGGTGATCACACCGTCACGCAGGCGGCCCAGCCGCTGGCCACGCAGCTCGGTGAACCACACCCCGCCGTCGGGCGCGATGGCCAGAGCCGTCAATCCGGCTGACGGCGTGGGCACAGGGAATTCGGTGAACTGGCCGCCGGCGAAGCGGCCGATCTTGTTCGCTTGCATCTCGAGGAACCACACGGCGCCATCTGCGGCGACCGCGACGTCCCCGAGCTGGGCGGCGCGCGTCGGTGGATCGAGCTCGGAGATCTCCCCGCGCGCCGAGATCCGGACGAGCCGGTTGGCGCGGGGCAGCGTGCCCCACACGGTCC
>JACXTT010008677.1_pt1 | contig 14054 bp, 14 predicted proteins | sample 9270951 | NCBI WGS metagenome assembly JACXTT01 (sample SAMN15532306, study PRJNA645909) | rock metagenome | isolation source: weathered quartz diorite | place: Puerto Rico | collected 2017-06-21 | reverse complement strand
GAGCCCTTCTCGGCCGTCACCAGTGGGATTCCGGAACTGCGCCGGCTGGTCAGGGCTGCCGAGCAGCGCCGGATCGTCAAGGGCCAGCGCACGATCCTGTTCGTGGATGAAATCCATCGCTTCAACAAGGCCCAGCAGGACGCCTTTCTGCCTCACGTCGAGTCAGGAACGGTGATACTCATCGGCGCCACCACGGAGAATCCGTCCTTCGAAGTGATCAGCCCGTTGCTCTCCCGTTCTCTGGTCGTCCTCCTCCAGCCGCTCTCGGAGAATGCCCTGTTGCAGATCATTGAGCGGGCGCTCCGGGATCCAGAACGGGGACTCGGTCGGTACCATGTCGAGATGGACGTCGAGGCGATGATGAGCCTGGTGGCCTTTGCGAACGGGGACGCCCGCGTGGCCCTCAACGTCCTGGAGTTTGCCGTCCTGCACACGGCTCCCGGGCCGGACGGCATCATTCATATGAGCAAGGAAGCCCTGGCGACGGCCTTACAGAAGAAGAGCCTGCGCTACGACAAGGGGGGCGAAGAGCACTACAACATCATCTCCGCCTTCATCAAGAGCCTGCGAGACTCAGATCCCAATGGAGCCCTGTATTGGCTCGCGCGCATGCTGGAAGCAGGCGAGTCCCCGCGCTTCATCGCCCGCCGCATGGTGATCCTGGCGTCGGAGGATATCGACAACGCCGACCCGATGGCGCTGGTTGTGGCGACGGCCGTCGCTCAGGCGGTCGAGCTGATCGGCCTGCCGGAGTGCCGGCTGAACTTGGCGCAGGGCGCGACCTATTTAGCGACCTGTCCGAAGGACAACGCGTCCTATGCCGGGCTGCAGGAGGCGACCGCGGATGTCGAAGAGCACGGGAACCTGCCGGTCCCCCTGCACCTGCGCAACGCGCCGACCAGCCTGATGCGGGAGTTGGGCTACGGGAAAGGCTACCGCTACGTCCATGAAGACCCGGCGGCGCGCACCGAGCAGACGCACCTGCCTGAGAAGTTAGGGAAGAAGAAATACTACCGGCCGAAAAAGTCGGATAAGAGTTAAACGTTAATCGTAGGGGCTTTCCGATTAGCGAATAATGATTTACGCTTAACGGCTCACGCGCTCCAGGTCTTTCAGGCTTGCCCGAAGCTGCTCCGCTTCTTCGCAGTGCTCAGCCCACTGTGAGGTCAGGACGGACTGATCCTTCACCCAGTTTTCCCGCTCTCTCATCAAGACCGTCCACCGTTCGTAGTCCTGGTAGAGCGCCTCGCTAGCGAGTTCCTGGTCGCGGGCTTGGAGCCGTTGTTCGCCGGCGGCGATCTCGTTTTCCAGCCGGGCGATCTGCCGTTCGACGCGGGCCAAGGTTTTTGTGAGCTCTCGCCGCTCCTTGAAGGCACTGGTGCTGCTAGCACGCGACCTGGGAGCGGCAGTCGAGGCCGTCTTGGGGGCGCTGGGCGCCTTGGACGGTTTGGATTCGAACGCAGGCGCCCCCTTGATGGGCTCGACCTCCTGCATCTTTTTCCACAAGTAGTACTCGTAGTCTCCATGGTAGTCGCGGGCTAGCCCGCTTTCGATCTCCACGACCCGCGTGGCGACGCGCGTGAGGAACACCGGGTCGTGCGAGATGAAGACCATGGTGCAAGGAAACTCCACGAGCGCATCGGTGAGGACGTCCACCGAGGCGGGATCCAGGTGGTTCGTTGGCTCGTCTAAAAGCAAGGTATTGGCCGGCTTGACGAGCATCCGGGCAAGGGCCACGCGGTTCCGCTCGCCACCGCTCAACACCTTAATCAGCTTTTTTTGATTGGCGCCTTCAAAGAGGAACGCGCCGGCGATGGCGCGGATGAAGTTCATGTCGGCGCGGTCGTCCGCTTCCGCGATGGACTCCAGCACGGTGTGCTCGGGGTTCAGGATATCAGCCTGGTGCTGGGCGAAGTAGTGGAGGGTCGCGGCGTGGCCGACCGTCCGGACGCCGGCATCGGGCGGGAGGACACCCGCCAACATCTTGAGCAGGGTGCTCTTGCCCGCACCGTTTTCGCCGACGAGGGCGACGCGCTGGCCGCGCTCCACAGCGAAATCGAGCGATCGATAGACGACGTTGTCGCCATAGGCCTTGGCGACGCCCTTGAGCTCCAGCACGTGTCGGCCTGAGGCGGAAGGGATGGGAAAACGGAAGCGCACGCGCTTGGGATCGCGGGTCCGCTCGATCCGCTTGATCTTTTCCAGTTGCTTGAGGCGCGACTGGACCTGGCGAGCCCTGGTGGCCTGGTACCGGAACCGGTCCACGAACTTCTGCACGCGCGCGATCTCCTTGTCCTGGCGATCGACGGCGGCCTTCTGCGACGCGTCGTACGCCTCTCGCCAGGCGAGGTACTTCGTGTGGTTGCCGGTGGACTCCAAGATTTGGTGGTGGCGGATCTCCCAGACGTGCGTCGCGATGCGGTCAAGAAAGGCGGTGTCGTGGCTGATGACCAGCATCGCGAAATTGGACTTCAGGAGAAAGTCCTCGAACCAGCGCTGCGTCGCCTTGTCGAGGTGGTTCGTCGGCTCGTCCAGCAGGAGGACGTCGGGGGCGGACAGCAGGATATGCGCCAGGGCGACCCGCATCCGGAACCCGCCGGAGAGCTCCGCGAGCGGCTTGGTGAAGTCTTCCTGAGAAAAACCGAGACCGGACAGGATGCGCTTGGCTTCGTGCTCCGGGTACTGCCCGCGATGGGTGGCGTCCAATACAGTGGGAAGGCAGGCGGTATTGCCGAGATGTTCCTCGAGATCTTGAGGGAGATAGCCGATCCGCAGGCGTGGGCGCTTGCGGATGCGCCCGCCGTCCAGTGTCTGCTCGCCCAGAATCAGACGCAGCAGCGTCGTCTTGCCGATGCCGTTCGGGCCGACCAAGCCGACACGGCTCCCCGGGCGCAGGTGGGCTGAAGCCTCCTTGAGGATCGTCTTGGTCGCAAAGTGCTTGGTGACCGATTCGAGCTGGAGCATTGAGAGTGATTTCTGTTGGTTGAGTAAGCTAGAAGATGAATGGAGGCGGTTTGGTGGAGCTGGCGCGGATTGAACCCGCGACCTTCAGACTGCCAGTTCGCCTCGAAGTTGATGATACCCGCGAATAGCGAGGATTTCAAGGGATCAGGCGGACAGGTCAAGGCACGAACGGGCCACCCGTCCGCTAATCCGCAACCCAGGCGCAACCTAGTAGCCCTACGGAGCCAGTCGCTACCTTGCCAATCACGCCCCATCCCACCGGGGATACCCTTGGGAACCTTCCTGCCCACCGAGCGGCTGCGCGCAGGGGACCCGTGGAATTACTTCTTCTCTAAGAGCGTGTCGAGCTTGGATTCTAGGATATAAAGCTGCAATATAAAATATGCAAGAATGGCACCAAGTCCTGCCTGTAGCCACTCTAGCTTGGTGGCGGTCATCTCGATCCCGATGTAGCCCCAGAGCAGCAGAGTTAACGCAAGAAAAATCCCTTTAATCCAGCGCATCACATTGCCCTCCATATTCCCTCCTTTCTCACCCGGAAATTTGCCCATATTGCACCTCCAATTTCAGGATACCAGCTCGCACAGAGGGTGATACTACCCTCGAATAGCATGGATTGCAAGGGAGTAAGCGGGCCCCGTCAAGGTGTCTAGCACCCCTGCCCTTTCTTCAACTTCCGGTAGCACCACGGCGGCACAGGGTGAGGATCAGCCCACAGCCCGCGCTTTGCCTTCCGCGCCGCCTGTTCCAAGGCAGCTAGAACAGGACTGTTGCCGTATTTCAGAGACTGCCACGCTAAGCCCGCCTTTACCAACTCTTGGTTTAGCACAGCGCCGTCCGGCAAGATGACATCGGCAACGAGGAGTCCAGCCTGCACTAGATGCTTCACTGCTACGGTGACGGGCTTCCCCAATGTCATCTCGGCGGTGAACTGCTTGGCCGCCTTCCCGTAGGGTTGTCCTTTCTCAGGGCAATCTATCCCGTTCAGGAGGATGCGTACAGCCTGGCCTCGCTGGAGGACTTCGAGGGTGTCACCAGCGAGGACCTCCACAACGATGCCGGTGAAGTTCGGCAAGGCGAACGCAGGTGGGAGCAGCGTGAGTGCGAGGACGAAAGGCAGGAGGACCCAGCGAGGCATATCAGCCTCCGGCGGAGAGAAACGAGATGAAGTCTAGCGCAGTTGGTCAGATAAGGCTAGGTCGGTGCTCGCCCTAGGATTAGGGGCTCCACGCAGAGCCGGTCATCATGCCTTGGATTGTTCACCCGCAAGTTCACCAGATAATACGTCATCTGCTCAGGTGGGAATGGTTGCAGGAGAGGCTTGAAGCGTGATACCTCTTGCACGTTTGGATCGAGCCACAGATCGTAGTCCTTCGCGTCAAGGATAACCGGCATCCGGTTGTGAATCGGTTCAAGCAGATCATTCGGCTCCGTGGTGAGGATCGTACAGGACTCTATGAAATCATCTTCCTCCCTCACCCAACGTTCCCAAAGCCCGGCAAAGGCAAATGGCTCCCCGTCCTTCATGCGGATATAGACCGGCTGCTTGCGCCCACCATCTTGCTTCCACTCGTAAAACCCATCGGCAGGGATGAGGCATCGTCGCTTGCGGTAGGCATCCCGAAAAGATGGTAACTCGGCGACAGTCTCGGCTTTCGCGTTGATCGGCTTTCTCGCTGTGCGCAGGTCCTTCTCCCAGGCAGGAATTAGCCCCCAATGCAGCAGGTCAAGACGTCTCCGCCGTTCCTCAGGGAGCAAGCGGACCGCGGCCACCGGCTGCGAGGGCGCGATGTTGTACCGGCGCTTGAGCGGGATGATTTCAGGGAACTGGAACTTCTCGGAGAGTCGTTCAACGGGAGTCTTGAGCGTGTAGCGACCGCACATGGGAGTGAGTAATCAGCAGAGCCGAACCTGGAACCGTTTAGTGTGTCTGGCCAGCCGGACTTTCAGGAGTCCAGAGCAGGGGAGCGAGCGTAGCCGGCGCGGCAATTGAGAGCGACAACGTCTGGTCCGAGCTGGTCAATCGATGGAGACTGTCTAATAAGTTCAGGTCAAAGGGATTGGTGAGAACAAAGGCGTTCATGACCGAACTCTCGTGGATCGCAATGACCTGATGGGTCCGGCAATACGCTGCTGGCAGCACCCCCAACCGAATCTTTTCCGGGTTGATCTTGTCCAGATAGGGTAGTTTCAGAAAAGCGGCCAGGGCCTGCGCAATCTGGCGCTCATCGATCCCCAACAAGGAGGCCATCGTATAGAGCTTTGCCGGAGGAACCTTGGCCGCTAACTCCTGCTTCTCAGGCAGCAGCCTTAAATAGAAGAACAGAAAATCCCTGAAAAGCCAAAAATCCTCCACCTTGCTGTGCTTCGGGCTGGGTGCTGTACGCTGTTGCAAGGCCTGCCAGCGCGGGATCGTCTGCAAACACGCTTTCACCTTGTCAAAGAGAATCTTCCGATCAAAGGGCTTTTCCACATAGTCCACGGCGCCCAGCGCGAATGCGCGGGCCTTATCCTGCTCACTGCCCACCCCTGAGACGAAGATGACGGGGATCTGCGCCGTGTCTTCGTTCTCCTGCAGCCGCGCGCAGACTTCGTACCCGTTCATGCCCGGCATCATGATATCCAAGAGGAGGCAGTCTGGCTTTGCCTGTCGGATGGTCTCAATGGCCTGCTCTCCGCTTTCGACCGTAAGCACGTCGTATCCGAAGGAGGTCAACCACCCCTTGAGGACCTTCAACGTGAAAAATTCATCATCCACACAGAGAATCAACGGCTTTGCGGTATCAGTGTTCATTAGTCGGACCCATCTGAACGGTTGTTCGTCTCGTTCTTTCCGAAATACTTGTCGGAAGGTTTCTTGTAGCAGTCAGGCATACCCCGTGGCTGAACAGTGCCTCCGAATGCGTGACCTGCCCCACAGTTGTTGTGTCACCCTCAAGAGTTAAGCAACACTAGGCCGCCCATCGGGACCTGTCAAGCCTGAGGGCAATGGGTGGTGCGACGTGACTAGCCACCACGAATCTACCCCCGTCCTAAGTTATCCTGGTGCGAATGCACAACTAGTTTTACTAGATACTGGCCCTCGCATGATAGATAATTGGCAGGCCGTGTCAACCCCAGTAAATAGAATACCATACCCTTACCAAATCCCCCATGGGCGCTGGCATCCTCTATGCCGTGGTGCACGTCCACCTGCACTACCGCTGACCCATGCAGAACGTCCGCACCTGACTGGCTATCGTCGGCGTCGCGGTCGGCTTTGTCATCCTGCTCTATCTCCTGTTCAAGGAACCGGAAGAAAAGAAGGAGTAGGGGGTGTTGGATACCGTATTCGATGCATAGGAGGCTGAGATGTGTCGCTGTCTTGAAGACCCAATGCCGTCCAAAGAGGTCACACTCATTTCCATACTCCTTGTGGTAACGGTGTGCGCGGTCATGGCCGATGACACGGCATGGGGAGGCACGATAAAGGGCACCGTCCGATTAACGGGTCAGGCCGTGGAACAAAAGAAGATCACCCTGACGATCGATCAGTATTACTGCGGGAAAGAACAGGACGCCGAAGACATCATCCTGACCACCGACAAGGGGATCCGAAATGTTGTGGTGTCTCTACAAACTCCTCCTCTGGGAGCCAAGTGGAAGGAGCCTCTCCCTCCTGTAGAGATTGATCAGAAGCAGTGCCGCTTCGTGCCACATGTAGTGGTGGCCCCGGTGGGCGGAACAGTGAATTTCCTCAACACCGACCGCCTCCTACATAACCTCCACAGCATCAGCAAAGAGAACCTCATCTTCAATAGGGCACAACCAAAAGGGCGGACGATTCCCATCACATTCAAAACACCCGAGATCATTCAGGTGGATTGCGATCTCCATTCGTGGATGCGTGCCTGGGTTGTGGTGGCCGATCATCCCTTCTATGCAATCACCAACGACATGGGGGAGTTCATCCTCGATAACGTCCCCCAGGGGAGGTATACCCTCTGGGTCTGGCAGGAAAGCTTGGGAGCCATGACGATGGACGTGACGGTGGAGGACAAGAACGTCACGTCTGTGACGATAGAAATGAGCAAGACCGGCATGGCTCCCTAAGTCCCTAGGGCACGACTTGGATCTGTTGCGAAGCTTCCCAAGCAGCCGAATGGGTCGGCTCCTCAATGGCACGAAGCAAGCCTCCTTCATCCAGGGCAAGCGTCAACGTGATCTTAGGAAAAGAATAAACGGGGTGCAGATAGACCCGGGCTATCTCGGTCGTGTCTTTATAAAGGGCAATATACCGCACAAAATGTTCGGGCAGGGATGGATGATTGGCACCGATACCAACATTGATGGTCACATCGAACCATTGCCCACGCTTGACGGAATCAGGCGCCACAATTCTGGGCGTGTGTTTCGGATCGATGGTGCGATGGATCTCCTTGTACTCAGGCGTGAATTGCTCTTCCTGGCTGGCCCCTACTTTGGCCTTTGCACCGGAACCGACAGCTGGTGGGGTCTGCTGGGGTACCGTCTCAGGAACTGTTTCGAACCCCGCCAGACCCGTCACGAGCGCCGTGACGAGAAAGAGAAACGGTGCTCGTGATCTCATTGGTTGATCTTCAGCAATAATGGGGACCATTCTACTCTCCTTTTGTGAGACCTGTTTCTTGAGTCGAAGGAGTAGCCACGACCATTTACGCAGCGCGCCGTCCGAACACATCGAACGACTTCACCCCTTTGTTCTTTCCCTTCTTCCAGGTCCAGATACCCGAGCTGAGCGCCTCTCCTCTCCTTCAAGTTTCCGGTAGAAGCTTATGGATCTGTGCGAGAAGATCGCGTGGACTGTAGGGTTTTGCAATATATGCTGATGCGCCGGCGTCCATTGCTTTCTTATCATCCCCACTCAGCGCATAGGAGGTGATGACGATGATCGGGATGTGGGCCGTCTTCGAGTCAGCACGAAGCATGCGTGTGGCCTCCAGACCAGAGAGTTTTGGCATTTGAATATCAATGAGAATGAGGTCAGGCGTCTCCCGCAATGCCGTTGCCACTCCCATTTCCCCATCGGATGCCTCGATCAAACGGTAGGATGTGGTGGCTAGGAGATCCCGGACAATCTTCCGGTTGAACTCGTTGTCCTCTACATACAGAACAGTCTTACCTGTCACGCTGCTTCTCCCGCGTACACACGCAAGGGGATCGAAAAGAAGAACGTCGAACCTTTTCCCGATTCACTCTTTACCCAGATCCGGCCTCCATGCATCTCAATTAATGTCTTCGCAATGCTGAGCCCGAGTCCTGTGCCGCCGAAATCTCGGCTGATGGTTGCATCCCCCTGTTGGAACCCTTCAAAGATTGTTTGAATCTTGTCTGGGGAAATTCCGATCCCTGTATCGGTGACACTGTAGATCAACGTTTCCCCCTCGTGCTCGACCCTGATCTCGACCTGCCCTTCCTTGGTGAATTTGAGCGCGTTCCCAGTCAGATTTATGAGGCATTGGGTGATCCGTTTCGCGTCCCCGTAGGCTAGCGGGATCCCTTCCTGTACCGTGGCGATAAATCCCAGTCCCTTCTGCTGGGCCAATGAGTGCAGAGCAGCTCTCACGGAATCCACAACATCCTGTACCGAGTATTCATCAAGGCTCAGCTCCATGCGCCCAGCCTCGATCTTGGAGAGATCGAGGACATCGTTGATCAGGCGGATCAAATGCCTGCCATTGGTCTGAATGTCGGTGAGGGGTTCCTCAAGCTTGGGTGGAAAGTTGCCATAGATCTTGTCGAGGATCATTTCCACAAATCCCAGAATCGCATTCATTGGCGTGCGGAGTTCGTGGCTCATGTTAGCCAGAAATTCTGATTTGGCCTGGCTGGCCAGTTCCAGCTTTCTGTTGACTACCTGAAGGTCTCGGGCGGCCTGCTCCTGGTCCTTGTTAAGGCGGTCTAGCTCACGGCTCATCCGGTTCATGTGGTCGGCCAAAGCACCCAATTCGTCCCGATTGGGCACCGTGATAGTCGTAGAGAAGTCTCCTTCCGTCACATGACTGAGGAACCGGTGGGCTTGCTGGATGGGCAGGAGGAAGGACCAGCTGATCACAAACCCCAGCAGTAGAGCCAGCAGGATCGAAGCCATAATAAGGTTGCTCATGAAGATCAGGGCTCTATGGTTAAAGGCATTGAGGTTACGTCGGTGGTTTTCCATTTTGTCGGTTTCGGTCTTTACAATCTGGTCAACGAGTTCTCCAACTTGCAAGTACAGGGAGTATCCTTTGCTAAGCTCCAACGTCATTGCTTCGTTGACCTTGCCATCCCGTATTTTGTCTGCGATATCGGCTACCATGGTCATGGTTTCGTCTTGGATCGTGTGAATCCGTTGGATCACCGCATGCTCGTCGGATGGGGCAGTTTCTTCAATTCTGGCGATAATACTGTTGAACTGGTTGTTCTCACGCAAGATTTTTTGAATTGCGGCCTCTTGTTTTTGAAGCATGGCCAACGCTGTGAAGTTCATCTGCATGGCAAGAGAGTGCTGGAGCTGGCGCGACCAGTTTACCTGCTCGTGGGCCTGATTCAGAAGCCGGCTCTGGTGGTCCATCGTGAAGACGGCGTAAAGGCTCAACATTCCCGTGATGATGATCAGCAGCGTGATGAAAAGGAAGGCAAAAAGAAGTTTTGTATGGACAGAGGCCCGAACCTCCGCGACCCAGCGTACCAAGAGACCAAGAGGTGAACGGGTCAGGAGAAAATGTGCTATTCCTCTCTCTTGGTCGAAAGCCACGCGAGGCTCAGATGGCATGCCCTATCAGAGACATTGACTCTTTTGAGGACATGTTTGCGCACCTCTGGTCACTCAGAGGGGATGCTACCATGAGCGAAAAATAGCGTCAATAACCTGCCCCAGTAGTTGTACCCCCTTTACGAATCGGTCAAGGCTAAGCCACCCGGTGGGACCTGTCAATTACTAGCACTTCGTAAAACCCATCGGCAGGGATGAAGCATCGTCGCTTGCGATAGGCATCCCGAAAAGATGGTAACTCGGCGACAGTCTCGGTTTTCGCGATGCTCGACTGTCTCGCTGTGCGAAGGTCCTTCTCCCAGGCAGGAATCAGCCCCCAATGCAGCAGGTCTAGCCGTCTTCGCCGTTCCTCAGGGTTCAAGCGGACCACGGCCACCGGCTGCGAGGGCGCAATGTTGTACCGGCACTTGAGCGGGATGATTTCAGGGAACTGGAACTTCTCGGAGAGTCGTTCTACTGGCGTCTTGAGAGTGAAGCGTCCGCACATCGAAGGCGATTAATCAGCAGCGCCGAACCTGGACCGGTTTAGTGGGACTGGTCAGCCGGAAGTTTAGGAGTCCCGAGCAGGGGAGCGAGCGTAGTCGGAGCGGCAACATAGAGACACAACGGCTGGTCCGAGCGGGTCACTCGTTGAAGGCTGTCCAGTATGTTCAGGTCAAAGGGATTGGTGAGAACAAAGGCGTTCATCACCGAACTCTCGTGGATCGCAATGACCAGATGGTGCCGGCAATACACCGCTGGCAGCACCCCCAACTGAATCTCTTCCGGGTTGATCTTGTCCCGATAGGGCAGTTTCAGAAAAGCGGCCAGTGCCTGAGCAATCTGGCGCTCATCGATCCCCAACAAGGAGGCCATCGTATAGACCTTTGCCGGAGGAACCGTGACCACTAACTCCTGCTTCTCGGGCGGCAGCCTTAAATGCATGAACAGAAAGTCCCTGAAATGCCAAAAATCCTCCAGCTTGCTGCGCTGTGGCCGGAGGGCTGCGCGCTGTTGCAAAGCCTGCCAGCGCGGGATCGTCTGCAGACACGCCTGCAACTTGTCATGGAGAGTGTGGTGATCAAAGGGCTTGACCACATAGTCAACGGCGCCCAGCGCGAACGCACGGGCCTTGTCCGGTTCACTGCCCAGGCCCGACAAAAAGATGACCGGAATGTTCGCTGTCTCCTCCTGACCTTGAAGGTGGGCGCATAAGTCGTACCCGTTCATGCCCGGCATCACGATGTCCAAGAGGAGGCAGTCTGGCTTTGTCTGTTTGATGGTCTCCATGGCCTGCTCTCCGCTTTCGGCCGTCAGCACGTCGTATCCGAAGTAGGGCAACCACGCCTTGAGGACCCGCAGCACCGTCGGTTCATCATCCACACAGAGAATCAATGGCTTTGCGGTTTCGCCCGTGGTTGTTGGTTCTGTCATGTCTACGAGGCTTTGACGGTTGGCAGGTCCCACCAGTTCGTCGTGTTGACGGGCGATCGCCACTCAAACCGCACTTCCGCCTGCGACTCAGCGCCCGTGCGTCAGCTCCACGAGAAGCGTGCGGAGACGGGTTAGCTCTTCATCGCGGATGTTGACGAACTCCAAGCCGAACCTCCGGCCGGTAAGCGTTCGGACCACCGCCTCATCAATCCTAAGCGGCTTCTGCTGGGGTGTCATCTCAATCTCCAGGCGCACAAGGTCTCCTTTGTGCAACGGCGCATTGGTCCTGATTCCACAGCCTCGGATCGAAATGTCAAACAGGGTTGCTCCCTCCTGTTGGATGTGATCACCTTCCGCCCCCATTGTCCTTCCTCTGAGGTTTGGGGTAAGCCGCACCGGGTATCGGCTTTGGATTCGGTTGTACTCGCGACCCGGATTTGTGCTTGGCCGCCACTTGAGACCCAGAAACCGGTGGGTGCAGAGCTGGCAGCGAAATGGGCCGATGAACAGGATACTTAGGAGGTATTCAAGCCGTCCATGCCTTGGAACCTGGTTTACCAGCGAGACCTTACACTGTGGACAAGACGGCATCTCGGTAGCCTCGATTCTCCACTGGCCCGACAGGAGCAAAACCACGCAAGGTTCAGACCGATCAGGCGCGCGGTGCCTGTAGTTTGTCAGATAGTGTAGCAGAATCAACGGCGGGTGTGAGTCATCGCCATCGGTGGTGCCATCCCGATGCTCCTATTGAGGCTCCAACGGTATCCGCTAGAATGTCCCACACATCTGCTTGCCGAAGCGGAACAAAATATTGATGGAACTCATCAGACACACCATACCCGAACGCGGCAACAATGGCCAAGAGCAGAGCGTACCGAGATGCCCATTCGCCAGCGGCGTATCGAAAAGCGCGGTAACAGAGAACCCCCAAGACGCTATATTCGAGAGCGTGGTCGAGCTTATCACCTCCCGGGAAGGTAAAAATGGGCACGTACTTCTCGGGATAAGACTGATCGGATAGAAGAAAGATCAGCCCTGCGTAAACGATAACAGGTATCCAATATCCCCATATCCCATTGTCAAAGCCTCTTGTCATGCTAGCGGGACCTGCCATAGAGGTTTTTACGAAGCCGATGACACACCCCCCACGCAACTTGAGTCGGTTGGGCGTGAGGCTGACAGTCAGAAGTCTGTGGAAGAATTGGTGGAGCTGGCGGGGATTGAACCCGCGACCTTCAGACTGCCAGTCTGACGCGCTCCCAACTGCGCTACAGCCCCAACCGTGCGGCATCTTATCATTGGATTTTCTCTAGAGTCAACAAAACCCGGCATCTGCAGGCCTAGGTACTTTCCTGACGTGCACGATGTTTATTGACATCGTCACTGCTGGGTCCTAGACTGGAAGCCCTGTGGGAGCTCTCGCCAATCAGGCCAGGGCTCCTTTTCATGTTGAGAGGTTTGAGGTAGTTATGGGCGCATTGGTTGTGGTCGGTACCCAGTGGGGAGACGAGGGCAAGGGAAAGATTGTCGACCTCCTCGCTCGCGATGCCGACATGGTGATGCGGTATCAGGGCGGCTCGAATGCCGGCCACACGGTGGTCAAGGGAGGGACGACCTTCGTCTTCCACCTCGTCCCGTCGGGGATCCTGTACCGGGGCACGACCTGCGTGATCGGGAACGGCGTGGTGGTGGACCCGGCAGCCCTGATCGAGGAGCTGGATGGCCTCAGGGAGAAAGACGTGCGCACCGAGGGCAACCTTTTCGTGAGCCAGGCGGCCCACGTGATCATGCCGTACCACAAGGCGATTGAGAAGGCGAGCGAGACGCAGAAAGGCGGGCGTCGCATCGGAACGACGGGACGGGGCATCGGGCCGGCCTACGTGGACAAGATGGCCCGCATCGGCATCCGCATGGGCGATCTGCTGGACCCGCCCTATTTCCGCCAGAAACTTGAAGACAACGTGGCCGAGACGAACGCCTTGCTGCAAGCACTCTATCACGCGCCGGGATTTCACGCGGAGAAGATATTCCAGGAGTATTTGCGCTATGCCGAACGTCTGCGCAGCATGATCGTGGATACCGGCCTGCTCGTCGGCAAGGCCATCACGAAGGGCAAGCATGTGCTGCTGGAGGGAGCGCAGGGCACACACCTGGACGTGGACCATGGGACCTATCCGTACGTGACCTCCTCGAGCGCTTCGGCCGGCGGGGCCTGCACCGGCGTCGGGATCGGGCCCACTGCCATCGACGGCGTGCTCGGGGTCGCCAAGGCCTATACCACGCGCGTTGGCAGCGGACCGTTTCCCACGGAACTGTCCAATGAAGTCGGGGCGAAGTTGCAGAAGCAGGGTAACGAGTTCGGCGCCACGACTGGTCGAGCCAGACGGTGTGGCTGGTACGACGCCGTGCTGGTCCGCTGCGCCGTCCGCGTCAATGGTCTCACCTCTCTGGCCATCACCAAGCTGGACGTGCTCGATCACCTCGACGAGGTCCAAATCTGCACTGGGTACAAGTTCAAGGGTCGTCGTCTCGACGAGATCCCCCAAGAGCTGGCCATCCTCGCGGCCTGCAATCCGATGTACGAGACGTGGCCAGGCTGGAAACGGTCTACCACGGGGATCACGGCCTACCGTGCCTTGCCCGCCGAGGCGCGGCGCTACTTGGCGCGGGTCGAAGAGCTGGCCGAGTGCCCCATCGATCTTGTCTCGACGGGGTCCAAGCGGGAGCAGACGATCGTGCTCCGCAACCCGCTGCTCCGGTCTCGCCGGCGGTCGGGCACTCGCCCTGTCGCGTGAGCGTGGCTCTTTCTTGAACGTTTTTTGTACAGTGTGTTAGAGTGCGGCTCGTGAGCCGCTAGCTCAGAAGGTAGAGCATCGCCCTTTTAAGGCGAGGGCCCTGGGTTCGA
>JACXTT010008676.1_pt1 | contig 14057 bp, 14 predicted proteins | sample 9270951 | NCBI WGS metagenome assembly JACXTT01 (sample SAMN15532306, study PRJNA645909) | rock metagenome | isolation source: weathered quartz diorite | place: Puerto Rico | collected 2017-06-21 | reverse complement strand
TTCGGGGAGGTGCTTGAGCAAATGCGCCATGTAACACCGGGTGTGGAATTCCTTGTTGTGGGGGTTGATGGGGATGGGGCGCATATTTATTCCATTGACGAGGCCGGCCGCGGGAAATGTCGCGATGAGACCGGCTACTGGGCCATTGGCTCTGGGTCTGAGTACGCGATAACCAGCTTGGTGCTCCGGGAGTACACGAGACAAACACCAAGCATTAACGCGTGGTACTTGGCCTACGAAGCGAAGCGTCGGGCGGAACTGGCACCTACCGTTGGGAAGGATGTAGACCTTGTCTGTGTCGCAAGCGCTGGCATTGGTGTATGCCTCATGCCGCCTGGCACAGTCAAGGTACTGGAGCGCACGTACGAGAAGCACGTTGCACGGCCAGAGCGCAACCTGAAACGCAAGCTTGGCAAGTTACTTGAGGCGGGCGGCATCATGAAGGAACTCTTGAAGGAATTCCCTCCGGTTCAATTGCCAGAGGACGCGAGTAGCTCTCCAAGCGACCAAACATGATCGGTAATTCCCGCTTCCATTGCCGGTGTGACTCTCAGGCTCAGATGAATTCGGCAGAAGTTGTAATGGGCAAAGTAAATCGCGAGAGCGTGATTCAGATTCTCCCATTTCTTGCTGAATCCGTTGGTGAGCCTAGTAAATCGGCGGTTCGCAAGGCGTATGTTCAAGTTGGACCTTTCCACAATACTGGTGCTGATCCTCCTGACGTTCGGATTGCCACAGATAACCGTCTTGGTCGAAGCAACGAACTTTCCAGGGCTATAGCGATGCTCTGCCGTAGCCGCTTCGAGTGGATGAGATTCAAAGTTCTTGACCAATTGGGCAAAGGCAATGTTTTTGCCAAAGACCTTTTCCACGGCTGGTCGATAAGCGAAGAATCCATCTGTTGTGAGCTGAAAGACATCGCTCGTGGCTCTTGCGAGTTTGCGGATGAACTCAAGAGCGGTCTGCCCGTCACGCCGACCGAGGGTATAGCAGACAACGAGCTTGGAGGTTGCCTCGATAGCGACGAACGTGTAGGCGTCTCCAATGAAGTAGTTGTCCGCTTCTTCTGGTCTCTTGTGGGCTTCCTTCTTTGTGACGAAGGACCAAATTTCGTCGGCTTCAATGTGCTTAACGGGAACCTTGCGAATCTTCTCGTCCATGACCCTGCTGCACCATTCGCCAGCGATGCGGAGCAATCGGAGAACCGTACGTTTTTCCAGGCCAACGATACGCGCAGTGGAGCGGATCGCGTTGCCCTCAACCAAGCATTGAACCGCAAGCAGAATCTTTTCTTCTGGTATGCACATGCCCTCAAGGGTTTTCGGATAGGGTTCGATAAAGGTGATCTTGCAAGTAACACACTGAAATCGTTGGTGGGCCTTGCGGTCTTTGCCGAACCGTCGCGCTCGGTTATTGCAGGTTGGGCAGTTCATTTGTTTTTCCCTTTTCTTCTATCAACACACATCGGCATTATACTTAGGCGAGTAGGCAATGTCAACATCTTATCTTAAGAACCATCTTATTACGGCGCGATCCTCTACGCCGTGGGAGCCTGACTATCTTGTAACCCGATTCTCCCCTGAGGCGCAGACAGTAGTTGAGAGTTACATGCTGGCTGAGGTAGTTTGCCCTCGATTAGGCGGATTGAATACGGAGAATGGGGGGACATCTATGACTGTTTGCATTGCGGCGATCTGTGATGATGGTAAGCACATCGTAGTGGCTGCTGATCGAATGCTGACTTGGCCGATGCTTAACATGAAGGCGGAATCGCACGTCGTAAAAATCCAGGATCTAGTGCCAGGATGCGTCCTTATGGGGTCAGGGCCGGGTACCTATGTAGGCGGCATTAGGGCGATGATGGCGTTTGACAATTCCTCCAAGGTTGAGGTGCTAGGGAACTCTGCTAAGCGAGCATACGCCGAGTTTCGGGAGCGCGTAATTGATGAGACCTACATAAGACCGACGTTTGGCCTTGCCTTTTCGTTATCTGGCTCGGGACCACCCTCTCTTCCTGATCACCTTGAAAAGCATCCAGCTACTATGGCGCAGGTATTTGGGATTACCGGTCAGTACAATATCGGGGTGGACTTAATTGTCACTGGCGTCGATGACGCCCAGACACAGATTGGGTGGATTGGTCATCCAGGAACGCTTCAGTGGCTTAGCGACGTCGGCCATGCAGCGGTTGGCGCGGGCGGCGTCCACGCGATGATTCGCTTAACCCTTCTCGGCCAATCTCCCAAGACGTCACTTTCCACCACGCTGTTCAACGTGTACTCCGCTAAGCGTATAGCCGAAATTGCACCAGGTGTTGGGAGCGAGACCGATATGGCGATCCTTTCAAGGCAGAATACAAGTTGGTGTGACGAGGAACTCCTTAAGGAATTGGGGGCATGCCTTGAAGTTCCGCCTGGACAGGAACCCGACCTGTCCAGGCTCAAAACGAAATTGCCCGTTTCTGGAGGCGGCGATGTCAACAGCTAAAGGTATCAGTCTCGTCTTGTACATTTGGCTGGCCGCTCCAGGTCTCGCGTTCGCGAGTTTGTCTCAGGGGCAGCTACAGGAAGCGATGCTCACACAAGGTCAAGCTAATGGTCGGTATTGGGAACAGCTAGACAAGTACAGCAAAATGACATTTCTTCTTGGCGTTCTGGATGGCATAGGGTTGCTCAAGGGTGAGATTGATAGGCAGGACGGCAAACCTAGCGAACACGCTCATACTTTGCGCGCCACCAAAAGGCTGGCCGTTGAAGGCGCAGACCTCTCCGACATTATTGCCGAAATCGATAGGGTCTTTGGGGATCGGTCTAACATTCGCATCCCTGTCGCGTACGTTTACAGCTTTGCAGCTAAAAAGATGTCGGGATCTGAGCCAAGGGTGCTGGAGTCATATCTTGCGGAACTGCGAAGGAAGTTCAATAAGTAAGACCAAATGCATCCATTAGGAGTCCATCCTAGCTTTTACTCTTCCCCCATCTCACTCTCGCCGCCTGAATCGCAATTTCCTTGCGTTTTCTCGCAGACAAGTTCGTGGCTCTCATCTTTCCGCCTTTCGATCCGCCGAGCTTGCCAAGAGCTACGGCATGGGGATTCTTCTTCGGTTCAACCTTCTTGGCGGTGGGATCGGCTTTCTCAAGAAACTGGTCGAAGATGGATTTGGCGAGCAGGTTTGGGTCTTTTGGTGTGCTTGGTCGTTTAGGCATAACGGGAGGATTGTAGCACGGCGTGAAACCAATGGAGCGAGTTGAGGAATTCTCTCAACACAGAGATACACCATTACCAACAGACGCTCACCGGTGCTGAACGTCAGACGATGGGGAGATTCATCAATGGTGACGGGATAGGCCCATACGACTGATCCTTCTTTATTTCGCACTAGGAAGAAGAGATTCTTCTCCAACTCATCCAGAATGGTTACTACCCGAGTGAGAGACAGACGCAGATCTCGAGCAATGCGCGCTGGCTGAATCGGTTTTCCGATCCGAGGTAATTCTCGGACGACAAAGTAACGAACTCGATGATGGTCCTTGGACATAAAGCTCAGCCTTTGTTTCATGTGTTGAGGAATTTGCAACAATTGTTTTTCCCATTCGCCCCGGTCAAGCCGGATCAATTTGCGTCCGCGCCCCATTAGAACCGTCCCGCTCATAAAAGCGTCTCCTCGGGTGCTCTCGTTTTGGGTTGTACAGCGGGGTGCTGAGCTGTCCCCGGATATGAAAGGAGTTCAAGTGCCCGGCGGCCACTTTCATGCCGGTGAGGAAGGGTCTCCTGGAAGTTGTGCTGTTCTGTCGACTCTGGACCGTTCGGCAGGTCGGTGATCTTGGTTTGTGATCACGTGCTGTGTGCGCCACGTTGATATTGCTCCAAACCCAGTTTCATAAACCTCTCATAACAGTCCGGGCAGATGCTATGGCTGAACTGGGCAGCCGAGTGCTCGCCGATATAGGTCTCAACCTGCTGCCAGTAATTGTGATCATCGCGAACCTTTTTGCAGTAAGCGCAGATGGGAAGAAGACCCTGAAGTTGTCGAATGTGGGAGAGAGCATCTTCCAACTCGGTCACTCGCCGCGCAAGTCCCCGTTGAAGCTCCACCGTGCGCGTACCAACCTGCACACGCGCGTGAAGATCGTCCCGGTCGAAGGGTTTCGTGATGTAGTCATCCGCACCGGCCTGAAGGCCCTGGACAATCTCTTCTTTGGAGTTCTTCGTGGCTAAGAGGATAAGGTAGTGGGGAACTGCCGTCGTTAGCTTGCGCACCTGTCTACAGATTTCGACGCCGTCCATACCTGGCATCACCCAATCGAGAATGGCCAGCCGTGGGGAGTCATCGGCTCGCAGAGCCGTGAAGGCGCTGGAACCTTCGGAAAACGCGATGACGTTGTACCCCCAATTGGTCAATCTCTCTTCGAGAATCAGACGGGCGGCAGGGTCATCATCGGCAATTAGGATTTTCATGTTCTTGCCTCTCTCAATCGTCATGACCCGGGATGAGGCCATCCGCCAGCACATCCCCTGCGCGGGTCATCGCTACAGATAAACACGAACTTTCGCGTCCGATGGACATGCCCCGAGTCCCCAATAATCTGCCAAAAGCAAATACAATCGCCGTACCAGCCCTGGCGGAAAGAATTATCCTCTTTGCCCACTGGCTTTTGTGGAATCAGACGGTGCATGGGAACCGGTGGCGCGCCGCAAGCATACGGGAGAGTTTCCCTGATTGGCCGGAACTCGCGCGCTGCAAACTCATTGCGATAGCGGGACGAGATGGGTTCACTTGGGTATTTCCGCTCCTTCGGGAACGATCCAGAACTCCACCCGGCGGTTGCGGGCGCGCTCTCCGCTTGCGTCTGGGCGGTCGTTCCCAAAGCTACGCACAATGATCCGCCCGGCATCTATCCTCTTCTCCTTCACCAGGTAATTTCGGGCATTTTCCGCTCGCCGCCTCGCTAGCGCGACGGACTCACCCTTGTCCGAATGGCCATCTATGACCAGCGTCGTCTTCGGGTCTTGCTGGAGCCGAACTGCCACATCATCGAGTATCGCCTTATGGAGATTATTTATGCGGGCACTATTGCGCGGGAACAACAAATCGCGTCCGAGGCGCGAGGCCTCAGGTTTTTTCACTGAATGAACGGTGAGCGTATGCGATTCGGTATCGGATCCTCCCCGACCGTCGTTCACGGTCAAGCGAATAGTCACATTGACCGGCGGCGCTCCCGGTCCGCTCGTGATGCCGGTAGTGTCGAGTTTTACTTCACTCCCGCGCCCGGTCAGTGTTCCCGGCATGCTCGACCAGTCGTAGGTGAGTGGATCGTTGTCCGGATCATGCGCAATCGCCCAAATGCGAACCGTTTCACCATCCGTTATCTGGTTCTCGACCTGCGGCGTGCCAATGACGGCGTAGTTGAGTTCATCAATCTTGGGAGGCCGATTGGCAGGGGGCGGAGGAGGCGGGGCCGGAACGGGCGCAAGCACACGAAGGCTGCGCGAGGCTGCGGCTATGCCCCCTCTTCCATCGTCGACCGACACGGAGGCAAGCAGCTCGACCGGCGCCGCGTTATACTCGGGATTGACCCCCTTGGTGTCGAGCGTGACTTGGGAATCGGTACCAACGATTCGGCCCGCGCTTGTATGCCAGGTGTAAGTAAGCAGGTCGTTGTCTGGATCGTGGGCCCGCGCGGTCAATGTGATGGGCTCGCCATCGGTGACAACCGATCTGTCCGCGTCGAGTGCAACGGTAGGTGGGCGGTTGGCGGGCGTCGCAGGCGGTCTCTTAGGCCGATGGCCATAGCCCAAACTAACCACGAAACCGTTCACGTCACCGTGTTCAAGGACAGTCTGCCCGAGCGATCGCGTTATCGGGTTGTATTCAAAAAAGGAGCGGCGATCGGCCGCATCCAACAGCGTGCGCCAGCCGCCGCCGAGTTGAAACTTTCCGTCATCCAGGAAGAAGCGTGAGCCGATCACCAAATCGAGCGGGTTGACCGGATCTAAGTTGGGTGTGCCCCCGCCCACGAAGACCGTGCCGTTCAATTCTCCGATGTAAACCATGTAGCGATTCGGAGCCCATTCGATGCCGGTATTGAGCATCAGTTCGTTTCGACGATCGAGGATCTTGATCCCCGCCGATTTCGGATCGCCGGTGAAGATATATCCGATGTTCTGATGAAGCCTGAGGCGGTCATCGAGAAACTTCTGGCTCGTGATCAGAATCGGGCCGGCATCTAACTCACCCGCGCCTCTACCTTGAGCCATGCCTTGGAAGCTGGAGGTAGTAGGGATCCGCACAATGCCCGCCAGGCCCACACTGAACCACTTGTTCACATCGCTGACTGCAACCTTTCCTCCGACGGTCACATTCCCCAATCCGTTCCCAGACATTCGAGTTCCGAGAGGACTACTGAACGGGAAGAAGGGCAGGTCGTTGTAGAAGCCCGGCCTGCTGAAGGCTTGCAAACCTGGAATTCCCGTCGCGAAATACCCAATGACCGGGAGGATTCCACCTCCCAGGGCGCGCGTTCCAGGAAAGAATGCGGTCCCATCTCTGCCGCCAATCGGCGGTCCCAGCGCCCGAAAGGGATCGGCGGCGGGTCCGCCATTGGCAATCCGGATAAGATTAAATAGCGTACCGCTCAATAATCCTGGTTGTCGCGTGGTCGCCTGCTGAAAGACATCGACGTTGACGAAGAATTCAAGGCGATTGAGAACGCCGTAAGCGAGGTTCACTGGAATTCGATTAATGTCTGTGTCACCCGGATCCCGATCGATGTTGTTCCACATCACTGAGAAGGTGTATTCCCCCCGCCTCAGGGTTCGTGTGCTGAGGGTGCTGAAGAGACCTGTACTGGTCCCCCCCAGTGTTGTTGCGGTCGTCTGGTGGGCTAGGTCGACCTCTTGCTGCTGCTGAGCTGAAGCGGTTCCCATAGCCGATAGCAAAAGTACCACCAGCGCGAGAGTGCAGTAACAGCTTCTCATGGCTGCCTCCTACGGCGTTAGGAAAAGCGTGGCAAGGCAAATCGACACCAATAAACTCGTGGATCCGGTCTAAGTCCTAGCTTCTGACCTGCTCGACGAAGTTCATCGGGACAATCCGGTCAATTAATCCAATCTCCAGAGCCATCCGATAGAAGAGATTTAGTCCATGCAAGTGCTCGGGCGTGAGCTCGTAGCCGATACTTTCGGTCAAGTAGGCCAGCAAGTACGGGACGCTTAGCTCGAGCTCGCAGGCGCGCTCGGCCGCCATCACCGCCAAATTCGCTAATCCTTCTTGCCGAGCAGTGAGGAAATCGACGCTGGCGCAAGCCTCGATTGCCGCACGCCGTATTGCCCACACAGCGAAAGCGAACGGATAGCCGGTGTAGTTCTTCCATAAACGTGCCAGATCGTAGACTCGAAGATTTCCTGGGCTGTGCGCGCGCTTCAAGGCAGGATCGCCGATGAGCAGAGCCGCATCAGCCACTTCCAGCATCTGTTCTAGGCTTGCGGGGGCGTTCTCGAAGGAGACCTCTTGCCTGAAGAACTTCCGGAAGAGGATTTGAGTGAGGGCCGCGGCGGTCCGCGATGATTGATCCAGCACGATTGAACGCGCCTGTGCCAGAGGCCGGCGTGAGACTAAGAGTACACTTCGAACCTCCTCTTGAGCAGCGACGGCGATGTGCGGCACCAGAACGAGGTCCGGAATGCGTTGGACCTCGATTGTGGGAATCAGCGCCGCATCGACTTCCCCCGCTGCGAGCAGATCCGCACATCGTGCCGGGGCCACATCGCCAACGAAATCACACTGATTGCGTTGAGAACCGGAAAGAAAGCTGTAACACAGAGGAAGTGAATTGAGATAGGTTGAAGCGGCTACACGCGGAGTCCGCATTACGTGACGCTCGATCGACTCGGTTCAACCACGATCGGAGTTTATCGAAAGGGACAAAAGGTTGGCAAGGATTCTGACCCGATGGCTAACCATTCGAGCGGAACCATCGTCCGTCCGCCTCGTTGAAGGTGAGAAATACCCTCGATCCATCCTCGAGCAGCGCCCAGAACTTCCGGTGGAGGGTCCAACCGTCCGGCGAAGAGTGGATCTCCTCGGTTATGATTCGCCTGACGCCCAAGCGCTTGCCCCTGAGATGGACCCACCGAGGTGAGACATCCGCGCGGTGGCCCGCGTAGCACTCCACTCGTGTTTCGTCCGTAGGAAGTCGGCTCTCTGAAGGCATGTCGGAGCTGAATTTCATCTGAGACCCGGGGACTTGGTGCACTCAAGGCCAAAGCATTGTGCCACCCGGGGTGCGTCGAGGCCAAGGACCGAGATTGTTTTCATGCGGGAGGTTTCTCCGCGAACGATTGTGATGTTCGATCTCGCAATCCTCAGCGTTTTCACGAGGAATGTGATCAAAGCCTCGTTGGCTTTTCCCGCGACGGGGGCGGCGGTAAGACAAACCTTGAGCGCCCCATCCCACTCTCCCGCGACTTGGTTGCGTTTGGCCCTGGGCAGGACCCTGACCACAAATGTGCAGCCTCCCTCCTGTTCATCAATTCTGACCATCTCGACTCAGCCGAGTAGCGTCACCTGAATCGCCCAACGGACCAGACTCAGTAGGAAGTAGGCAATCAGGGGCGAGAGATCGAACATGCCCATGGGCGGGATCGTCCGTCGCAGCGGCTCCAACACCGGATCTGTCACCCGATAAATAAACCGCGAGAGCCGGCTTCCGTACAGCCCCAACCAGGAAAAAAGGACTTGCAAGATGATGCAAATGAGGAGCAGCGAGATCAAAACCAGTGCCAGGTGGCCGATCAGGAATCTTGTTCCCTGGAGGATCTGGCCCACCATCAATGCGCTGCCACCGAAGACCAACCCTTGAACAGCCGAGCGAAGGTCCGAGAGCAGTTGCAGACTGAAGGCGGCCATAATCACTACGAGAATAACCAGGAGCACTGGCGCAATGTCGTGCCGCGAGTTCACGGCTGCGGCACTGCGCCTCAAAGGATAGAGCAAGGGCTCACTGTAGCGACGAACATTGAAGGCGAACCATCCGAACGGATTGAGCTTCAACCAATTGATCGCCGCGCGCAGAAAGACCAGCAAGACTACCGCCGTAGCCGCGATCCAGATGGCCAAACGGGTGAATCCATAAATGAGATCGATGACCGGCATGGGTCAGTTCACATTGGGCCGCGGCCCAAAAATGGCGGTACCGACGCGCACGATGGTGGCGCCCTCCTCGATTGCGGCCTGGTAGTCATGGCTCATTCCCATGGATAACTCGGTGAGGGGCGCGGAAAAATTGGCGCGTCGATTCACCTCACTCAAGATTTCTCGTGTACGGCGGAAGTAGGGTCTGCCCTGCTCGATATTTTGTCGATAGGGAGGGATGACCATTAACCCTCGACAATCCAGGTGAGCGAGCGCTGCCAGCGGAGATAAATTGAGCAACAGCTCCTCGACTTCGAAACCGCTCTTTGACTCCTCCTCGCCGAAGTTGATCTCCAATAGGATCGGAATTCTCCGCCCCGCCTCGCCCGCGAGCCTGTTCAAACGTTCTGCCAGCGCGACACTGTCCACCGCCTGTATAACGTCGAAAGCCTCGACCGCCCTCCTGGCTTTATTCGACTGCAAGTGGCCGATCAAATGCCAGCGAGCGGAACAATGCTTCGCCCGGGCCATGGAGATCTTCTCCACTCCTTCTTGCACGCGGTTTTCACCGAAATCAGTGACCCCTTCGGCATAGGCGCACAAGACCCTCTCTGGCTCCACGGTCTTGGAAACGGCCACGAGCACGATGGACTGGGGATCCCTCCCGGTCCTTGATGCCGCATCGCAAATACGGCGTCGCACAGCCGCGATTCGCTCACCGATTTCACTCGCGCCTAGCGTGCTGTCTCGCTGCATTAATTAATTGAGACTCGTAACGAGCTTCTACTGCAGAACTTCTCGGAGCGGCTGGCCCGTGGCCGCTGCCGGAGATTCGATGTTCAAAATGACAGCCAGAGTAGGAGCAATATCGATGGGCCCGCAAGGACGCGTGAACCTGCCAGCTCGAATTCCTGGGCCACAAAGAATGAGCGGGACATGGCTGTCGTAGCTGTAAGGCGATCCGTGACTGGTGCCGGTTGTGCTGGAAAGCTGCTGGGTGAATGGCTCCATCACAAGGATGAGGTCACCGCTGCGAGCCGGGTGGAATCCGTTGGCAACGGCGCTCGCCACGAAGTCAGATGCCAGATGATCAGCTTGCAGGCTCGCCGGCGTGAAATATCGAGCAATCCCCGGGACCGTCAAGGCAGCCTCTCCAGCGATGGCGGCCACGGTGGAGGCCTCGAGTCCCTTCTGGGCGAGCAGTGCACGATTGAGGTAGATGCTGCCTCCCTCGATTGCGGCTATCCAGCCTCCCTCCCCTAACCGTTTCCGGAGCGCCTGGTCCATGGCGTCGCGGATCTGCTGTAAGGGAATGCGGCGGCCATTCAGCTTGTGCTGGGCGGCGAATTCCGGGGCGGGAGACACACCATGATCCGCGGTCAGAACGACCGAGTAACGGTCCAACCCGACTCTTCGGTCAAGGAACGATAGAAATTCTGAAATCATGCGGTCTGTGCGTACGGTGATGTCTTCGACTTCCTGACTGTAAGGTCCGAAGGCATGCCCTACGAAATCATTTGAGCTCAGGCCGACCGTAAGGAGGTCGGGGTATGCCCTCATTCCTAATCGTTCAGCTGTCACTGCGGCACGCGCGAAGTCAAGGACTAACGAATTTCCATAGGGACTGTCTAATAATGCACGATAGTATTTGGGGCCCGGCGAATTCAGCCCCCTTCGCAAATCGTGGGGAAACGTTCGCGTGTCGCCCTCACCCGGAATTTCGTAAGGTTCATCGTCGGACGTAGATCTCGCATACGCCCCATCCGGGAGGAGTTTCCTCCAGGGCGTATTGAAAAACTTATCTGCCGGCTTAGTCCGATTGAATTCCTGAACCCAATCAGGCAGCGATTCGAAATAGTAGTCGCTGGAGACGAATCTGCCCGAAGCTTCGTCAAACCAGAAGGCTCCATTCGCCAGTTTCCCTCCCAACAGTATTGCGGCCCGGTCCTTGATCGATATCGAGACGACGCGGGATTTGCAGTTGTTGCTCAACCTCAACTCGTCGCCGATTGTATCAGTCAGAAGCCGGGACGGTGATGCGCTGCTTCGCGGTCCAGCCCCCAGCAGCCGAGTCTTTGAGTCAGACACGCTGGTGACCAACTGGCCTGATTCACGATCATACCAGGCGTTTCCGACAATGCCCGTGGTTGAAGGTTGTGCGCCCGTGCTAATCACGGCATGGCCCGGCGCCGTGTAGGTTGGCGCATGGCTATATCGGGCGTTGGTGAAATTGGCCCCTCTCCCCACCAGCCGGTTGAAACCGCTCGATCCGAAGAGATCCCGGAATCGTTCTAAGTAGTCGTACCGGAACTGATCGATCGCGATCAGAACCACGAGTCTCGGCTGTCTCCTTCCCAGGCTGTTCAGAATAGGAGGTCTCTCCAGAGACCGACCCTCTTGGGAAGGACGCGGGGACGCGGCGATAGGGGGACGGGGCGGAGTGGGAGGTCTCTCCAGAGGCCGACTCAGTCGGGACTCCTGACCGAGTGGGGTTGGAACTGAGAGGGGGAAGGGCCCCAGCACGATCAAGAGAATGGCGAGTGAGACTCTCCGTAGGGGCGTTTGGTTCATTCACACGGACGAAAGGAGATGCCCCATCTTACTCTTTTTTGCCTTCAAGTATTCGAGGGTCTCATCTGCGGGGGGCACCTCTAGAGGGACGCGCTCGGCCACGACTAACCCGGCCTTCTCCAGTGCCGAGATCTTTCCCGGATTGTTCGAGAGAAGGCGGATTTGAAGCACGCCCAGGTCACGCAGCACCGCGGCGCAAAGCTCGTATGATCGCTCGTCGACACCGAAGCCGAGCTCGAGATTGGCTTGCACAGTATCCATCCCCTGATCCTGTAAGGCGTATGCCCGAATCTTGTTGATGATCCCGATCCCCCGGCCTTCCTGTTGCTGGTAGATGATGACCCCCGAACCCTCGTCTTCGATTATCTCCATGGCTCTCCGAAGTTGCCGGCCGCAGTCGCATTTAACTGAATGAAAAACATCTCCGGTGAGACACTGGGAATGAATTCTGACCAGGGAGGGTCGCACGGGTGGTAGATCCCCTTTGACCAGGACAACCAGCTCTTCCTCGCTCGCCAGGTCACGAAATCCGAGGATACGGAACTCGCCCACTTCTGTGGGCAACCGGGCCTCCGGCGATCGTTCTACCTTCGGGAGAGCGGGGGAGGCGTCAAATTCAAATCTCAACTCATCCCCGGTCGAAGGCTCGGTGAACCAGGGCTTCTTGTCCCTCTGCATCATCGTTCCTCGCCATTTACTGCCATGGCAGCGCTCACACCATCCGGATGAAAAGGAGAAATTATGTCATAGCGCTCGGGCCTTCGCAAAGTCCTGTGCTATACTGCGCGCTTTTTCGAACTATTCAAGTCTCGTGAAGGTGATCATCACGACTACGAGGGGGCAATTATGAAAGAGGGGAAGGTGGTCCAGATCATCGGGCCCGTGGTAGATGTGGAGTTTGAGAATCATCTCCCTGCCATATACAACGCCATTCATATCAAAAGCGAAGGCGCCGATGCGGCCGCACCGATTGATATCATTGCCGAGGTGGAACAGCACCTGGGCGAAGGCCGGGTGCGGTGCGTTTCACTGCAACCCACCGAAGGTCTGGTCCGCGGGATGAGAGCCTTGGATGTCGGAGCGCCGATTACCATGCCTGTGGGCAGAGCTTGCCTGGGTCGCGTGCTGAACGTGATCGGTCAGCCAGTGGACAAGGCCGGTCCGGTCGAAGCGGCGAAGCATTATCCGATTCATCGTCCGCCTCCTAGTTTCGAGCAACAGTCCACCGAGCTGCAGATGTTCGAAACCGGCATTAAGGTCATCGATCTGATTCAACCATTTCTTCGCGGCGGAAAGATCGGGTTCTTCGGCGGGGCGGGGGTTGGCAAGACGGTGTTGATCATGGAGCTGATCCATAACGTGGCGCTGCATCACGGAGGGATTTCTGTGTTCGCTGGAGTCGGAGAGCGAACGCGGGAAGGGAATGACCTGTGGCTCGATATGAAGGAATCAGGCGTAATCGATCGGACGGCGCTGGTATATGGGCAGATGACGGAGCCGCCGGGGGCACGATTACGCGTCGCCCTTTCGGGCCTGACGCAAGCTGAATTCTTCCGGGACGAAGAGAACCAGGATGTGTTGCTCTTTATCGACAATATCTTTCGGTTCACGCAGGCGGGCTCCGAGGTCTCGGCGTTGCTCGGTCGCATGCCCTCGGCGGTAGGTTACCAACCGAACTTACAAACGGAAATGGGAGAGCTCCAGGCGCGGATCACTTCCACCAAGAAGGGATCGATCACTTCTGTGCAGGCGATTTATGTCCCGGCGGATGACTTGACCGACCCGGCGCCAGCCACCACGTTTGCCCATCTGGACGCAACGACGGTGCTCTCGCGTCAGATCGTCGAGTTGGGAATATATCCGGCGGTCGATCCGCTCGCCTCGACCTCTCGCATTCTCGACCCGCGTATTATCGGCGAGGAGCACTATCGGGTAGCCCAACAAGTCAAATCGATGTTGCAGCGGTACAAGGATCTTCAAGACATCATCGCGATTTTAGGTATCGACGAATTGTCAGAAGAAGACAAGCTGGTGGTTGCCCGCGCGCGAAAAATCCAGAAGTTTCTTTCCCAGCCGAACTTCGTCGCCGAGCAGTTCACAGGTCTCAAGGGCAAGTACGTGAAAACGGAGGAGACGGTCCGCGACTTCCGCCAATTGGTCGACGGCCAGTGTGATGACATTCCAGAGCAGGCGTTCTGGATGGTGGGGAAGCTGGATGAGGCGAGGGAGAAGGCCGAGAAGATCCGGGCCGCTGCCGCCTGAGCCTAGGATGGACGAACGGATATGGCCCTTCAAATTAGGCTCGAGGTAGTGACCCCTGACCGACCGGTAGTCGACGAGATGGTCGATGAGG
>JACXTT010008675.1_pt1 | contig 14058 bp, 11 predicted proteins | sample 9270951 | NCBI WGS metagenome assembly JACXTT01 (sample SAMN15532306, study PRJNA645909) | rock metagenome | isolation source: weathered quartz diorite | place: Puerto Rico | collected 2017-06-21 | reverse complement strand
GCGCAAACAGATTTCCGAGAGAGCAGCTTTGGCCGCTTGACTCTTACGAAGCGCAACTGTTCTCGTCCGAGCAGATAGCGGTGAATCAACCTGCCGGCAACGTCTCGCTATGGATTTCAAAGGCCGACGCCTTGCCGGATGGTTGGGAGATAGACGCGGAGCAAATCGTCTGGACGAGCGGTTTGCAAACGTGGAGACGTTTAGCTAAACGTGGTGTTTGGGTAAATGGATCGGCTGAAAGTCTAGGAGAACACGAATCGCAGCGCATAGAAACGATCGTGGGTTCTGAAATAAGATGGCTCAAGCTAACCCATGATCGCGGATACGAAGGCGACCTGCCGACCTTGGCGACCTATCGTCTGGTTGCGCGGGATGGCGACGTTGATCTAGCGGGACGCAAGCATTTTTTCTGGAAGAGCGGGTCGAGTTTCGAACATGCGCTCTCGCGGAATCCCTGGCTAAAGGAAATGAACCATTATTGTGGGCCGGGAAACACGCAGCGAATCCTGCGCTGGTGTGGAGTTGAGCCGAAAGTGTTTCTCGATCACGAACAATGGTTGAAGGAGATGGCCGAATGAACCGACTGATGCGGCTGCGTGCGTCGCCACACCTGCGCGACTTGTGCGCGGAAACTGAATTCAATCGCGCTCAGTTGATTCAACCGTTTTTCGTGGTCGAAGGCCTTGTGCACGAAGAGCCGATTCCCGGACTGCGCGGCAACGTCCGCCACAACATTCCCTCAGCTCTGAAAATGATCGAAGTGGATCTGGCCGCGGGTGTGACGCAGTTTCTCTTATTCCCGGTCCCGGCGGAGAAGAAGGAGCGTGGCTTTTCGCACGACGCGACTCAGAAAACGATCTCGGAGATCAAAAAGCAGTTTGGTGACAGCTTCTGTCTTTGGATCGATACCTGTCTCTGTTCGTACACGACGCATGGACACTGCGCAGTGCTCGACCAAAAGGGAATCAAGCTCGATGAGACTCTGAATGAGCTGGCGAACTCAGCAGTCGCATTCGCTGAAGCTGGTGCAGACGGAATCAGCCCGAGCGACATGATGGATGGTCGCGTGGCGGCGATTCGCGCGGCACTTGATGAAAAAGGATTCAATCTAACTCCGATCATGAGTTACAGCACGAAGTTCGCGAGCAACTTCTATGGGCCATTTCGCAATGCCGCAGATTCAGCGCCACAGTTTGGTGATCGTCGCGGGTATCAACTCGACGTGCGCAATCGCAGCGGCGCGATCGCTGCGAGCGTGCGTTGCGCGGCAGAAGGCGCAGATATCCTGATGGTTAAGCCGGGCCTCACTTCGCTCGATCTCATTCGACCAATTTCGGAAGCTACCGGATTGCAGTGTGGCGCCTACCAGGTCAGTGGCGAATACGGCGGACTGTCCGTTCTTGCCGAACAGGGATTGATTAAATTTGAAGAAGCGCTGGTCGAGACGTGGCATGTTTTTAAGCGCGCTGGCGCGCAATACATCATTACTTACGGCGCGCGCTACGCAGAGAGTTTGGGAATCGGCAGGTGAGCTCCGCGCTGTCATCAGTCCGCGAAGCGGACGGGTTGAAAATAGCCCAGCGATTTATCGCTGGGTTAATGGTGCAATTAATGAGGTCCAAGTCCGCGAAGTGGACGGCAGAGGTTTGATTGTGTCAGGAATTTGAGAAGAAGTCTGTCGCCCGTTTCACGGGCTCTGATTTCTTTTTGTCCCGCGATCCCAGCACTGAAGTGCTGGGCTATTTTCAAATCATCCGCTGCGCGGACGAACGAGTAGACGACAACGTTAATGCCTAAAGAAACCGCAGCTCTTGGTCACGCAAGTCTTTCGCGCGAGCTTTTCGATCGCGCGATGCGCGTCACTCCCGGCGGCGTACACAGCCCGGTGCGCGCCTTCAAAGGCGTCGGTGGGGCACCAATCTTTTTCAAGAGCGCGCAGGGCGCGACGATGACTTCCGTTGATGGCCGAGTGTACATCGATTTCTGTCAGAGCTTTGGTCCGCTGATTCTCGGACATCGCGATCCAGACCTCAGCGAAGCCGTGCGCGCAGTGATCGACACGGCCTGGAGTTTCGGCGCGTGTGAGCCTTATTCACTCGAACTCGCGGAATGGATTACTTCGCGCCTGCCCTGGGTTGAGATGTTACGTTTCGTCTCTTCCGGCACTGAAGCGGTGATGAGCGCGCTCCGCGTCGCGCGCGCGGCGACCAATCGGAATCGAATTCTGAAATTTGAGGGTTGCTATCACGGTCATTCCGATCCGCTGCTGGTGAAAGCCGGCAGCGGACTCGCCGGCGAATCTGCCAGCTCAAGCGCGGGCGTTTCTAATCAGGTCGCGAGCGATACTTTGGTGGCTTCGCTTGACGATGAAGATTCAGTGCGCGAAGTTTTCGATCAGCATGGTCACGAGATCGCCGCCGTCATTCTCGAACCGTTGCCGGCGAACTATGGTTTGCTCATTCAAAGGCGAGAGTTCATCGATGAAGTTATTAAGCTTGCCCGGGCGAACGGTGCGCTCGTGATCTTTGACGAAGTAATTTCCGGATTTCGCGTAGCACTCGGGGGCATGGCTGAGGTGCTCGCGATAAAGCCGGACCTTGTGACTTATGGCAAAGTAATCGGCGGTGGATTTCCGGTCGCTGCTTATGGCGGTCGCCGAGATTTGATGGAGCTGGTGGCGCCGGTTGGCCCGGTCTATCAGGCGGGAACGCTGAGCGCGAATCCGGTTGGAATGCGCGCGGGTTTGGCGACCCTCCAGAAAGTCGAACGCGTCAGCGCATACGATGAGCTGGAAAAGCGAACGTCACATTTCTGCGACCGGTTCAACGCAGATTTCCAGGCGAAGGGCTTGCCGTTTCAAATCACGCATACGGCTTCGATCTTCTGGTTGCATTCAGCAAATGATCAGCCAATTCGTCGAATTGAACAGATACCGGCAGACAACGCCGCGGCTTTTGCTAAAGTCTTTCATGCGGCTTTAGACCGCAAAGTTTATTTGTCGCCCAGTGGCTATGAAGTCAACTTTATCTCGTTGGCGCACAGTGACGAGGCGCTTGAGCAGGCGCGCGATGCGATTTTGAGCGCGGTCGAAGCTACAGCAGGAAACTAGTCTCCCTCTCCCTTTGGGAGAGGGCTGGGGTGAGGGACGACGTTACGCGGAAAGAAAAAAGAACTATTTCTTATTTCTCTGCTTACGCCGTATTAACGCCCTCACCCTAACCCTCTCCCAGAGGTAGAGGGAACAAGAAAGAAATGAGCACTGAACGCAAACGCAGTCGATTGGTCATCGCGTTCGTAGCACTGTGGGTAGCCTTCACGGTGACGCTGGCGGGGTGGTGGCTCATCTTCGGTTTGCGACAACTTGATCTCATCAAGCAGTCGAACATCGAAGCCGGCAGCCGGCTTCAGCGTCAATACACGATGCTGATGTGGGAAGGCGGCATTCTAATCGCGTCCCTTATCGGCGGTGGCGTCGCTTTGTTCTATTACGCCAAGCGCGAGCAGAAGCGTCACGCCCAGGTCGAAGAATTCTTTGCGGCGTTTACCCATGATGCGAAGACAGCACTCGCCAGTTTGCGCCTGCAGGCCGAGAGCCTGCGCGAAGACTATGTGCAGTCTGAAGCGAATCCATTGCTGGAACGTTTGCTTAGCGACACGCTGCGTCTGCAACTGCAATTAGAGAACTCTTTGTTCCTCGTGAATCTGCCGCGCGGAAAATTCTTTTTGCAGCCAATCAGGTTGAGCGATCGGATCGATGCTCTGCGAATGAATTGGCCGGACGTAACGATTGCATTAACCGGCGATGCCGAAGTGATGGCGGACGCGCGCGCGCTGGAAAGCGTGATGACGAACCTGGTGCAGAACGCTTTCATTCATGGCCGCGCGAGTCGGGTCGTTATTGAAGTTCGCAGCGAGAACAGCCGCGTGCATGTCACCATCGCCGACAACGGGCAGGGATTCAAGGGCGACTTGAATCAGCTCGGCAAATTGTTTGTGCGACCGGCGCGCAGCAGCGGCAGTGGCGTCGGGCTTTACATCGTGCGGCAGTTGGTGCGCGGGATGAAGGGTGCAATTAGTTTTCGCAGCGGTGACCAAGGCGGCTTTGTGGCTGAGTTGTCATTGCCTGAAGCTGTTTTGTCGCCGCGCTCTCAGTTAGCTGATCGAGTTAGCCATGAAGCGACTGTTGCTGGTCGAAGATGATCGCTCGCTCGGCGCGACTTTGGCTGAGCGACTCGAACGCGAAGAGTACGAGGTCTATTGGGCCGAGACGAAGCAGCGCGCGCTGAAGAAACTCTCCGAAGGCTTGTGGGACCTGGTGATTCTCGATATTGGTTTGCCGGACGGTTCGGGATTCGAACTGGCGCGGCACATTAAAGAGAACCTTTCGCTGCCGATCATGTTCATGACTGCCCTGAGTACGGCGGAGCATCGGTTGGAAGGATTTGAAATTGGTGCGGAAGAATTCCTGCCAAAGCCGTTTCACTTGCGCGAACTACTTCTGCGCGTGCAGCACGTGCTTGAGAATCATCCGGTGTTGCATCAGGTGAATTGCCATGGCCGGACGATCGATCTCGACAATCGCGCCATCGTTCAAACTGATGGTTCACGCGAACATCCGGCCGCGAAGGATTTTGATCTGCTGCAACTTTTGCTGACCAGCGCTCCACGCGTGATTAGCCGGAATCAGATTCTTGATTCGCTTTGGGGCGAGGACAAGCTGGCGGCGAACCAGCGCACGATCGACAACATGGTGGTGCGGCTGCGACACATGCTTGGCGACACCGAGAGTACTTGCATTCGATCGGTGCGCGGGGTTGGGTATCAATGGTGCGGAGATGAGTGATTTGGAGTGCGCCGGCAAAGTCCCGATTTTGGCGGGACGGCGACGGCGCTATGGTTTGTTCGTGAGTAACGACAATGATTGAGGGAACAACAGCTTCATCCAAAGCGGCGTCGCCGCTGAGTTCTGCCGCCGCACTCCAAATCGGCAACGCGCGTTTTCAAAATGCGCTCGCACGGATTCCGCAGCGTAATCCACCAATCTGGCTGATGCGTCAAGCGGGGCGCTATCACAAACATTACCAGACGCTGCGCGCGAAGCATTCGTTCAGGGATTTGTGCAAACACCCTGAATTGGCGGCCGAAGTTGCGCTTGGGCCGGTCATGGATTTCGGCTTTGATGCCGCGATTCTGTTTAGTGATCTTTTATTTCCGCTCGAAGCTTTGGGTATGGGTTTGGAATACACGGAACGCGGACCACAGCTCGGATGGCAGGTGGATGAGGACTCAATCTCTCGTTTGCGATCGGTTGAAGATGCGTTTCCGCACTTGCTGTTTCAGGGCGAGGCCATGCGCGCGACGCGCGAACGCATTCCGTCCGATCGCAGTGTGATTGGATTTGTGGGGGGGCCGTGGACTTTGTTTGTGTACGCGGTCGAAGGGACGCACAAGGGGGCATTAACTAATTCGAAACGGCTGCTTAGTTTGTTTCCGCGGTTTTGCGAATCGATTGTGCCGTTGATTGACAAGCAGATTCAGTCACAGCTCGACAACGGCGCAGAAGTCGTCATGGTTTTTGACACGGCGGCGGGCGAGTTGGCGCCACAACTCTTCAACTCGGATGTGGTGCCCGCGCTGCAGACGCTAACTCAAAAGAATGGATCGCGCGTTGGTTACTATTCCAAAGGCACGCAACCGGCGCACCTGCGAGATTCGTTCTTCACGAGCGGAACGCTTGCGGGCATCGGCGTCGATCATGGCTGGGACATTCGCGAAGCGTTCGATCTTTGTTCGAATGGATTCGTGCAAGGCAACTTCGATCAGGCGTTGCTGCTCAGAGAGCATGACGCACTAAAAAAGCACCTCAAGAGTTTTCTCGCGCCGCTGGCTGGTCATGATTGGCCCGGATGGATTTGCGGTCTTGGTCACGGTGTTCTGCCCGCAACGCCTGAAGACAACGTGAGACTTTTTGTGGATACAGTTCGAGAGGTAATGCAGTGACAGATTTGTTTGCCAAGTACGACGTTCCGGCGCCGCGGTACACGAGCTATCCAACGGTTCCATTCTGGACTGATTCGCCGACGACTGATCAATGGATCGATTCCCTCAATGAGGCGTTCGCCGATGAAGCAGCAACGTGGTCGTTGTACTTCCATTTGCCATTCTGTGAATCGCTGTGCACCTTCTGTGCCTGCAACACCGTGATCACGCGCGATCACAAACGCGAATATACGTACGTCGATTTACTTTCGACGGAATGGAACCTTTACGCTGCTCGCGTGCCCGCTTTGCGCGAGCGCAGTCTCGTCGGAATTCATCTTGGCGGCGGCACGCCTACATTTTTCTCGGCTGAAAATCTTTCGCGCATCCTTTCGCCCATCATCGCGCAAACGCACGTCGATCAAAATCACTTTGAAGCGTCGGTGGAAGTTCATCCCGGACATACGAGTCGGGACCAGTTGGCGATGCTGCGTGGCGCGGGATTTACGCGCATTTCGATTGGCGTGCAGGACTTCGATCCCGAAGTGCAGAAGCTGGTGAATCGGCATCAACCATACGAAGTGACGAAATCAATTACCGATGCGGCGCGAGAGCTGGGCTACAACTCGGTGAATTATGATTTGATCTATGGCCTGCCGCGCCAAATGCCGGATCGATTCCGCCAAACGGTGGCAAAGACGATCGAGTTACGGCCGGATCGGATCGCTCTCTACAGTTTTGCGCGCGTGCCCTGGATCAAGCCGGCGCAACGCAGTTACAAAGACGAGGACATCCCGGTCGCCGGCGAAAAGCGCGCGCTTTACGAGATTGCCCGCGAGATGCTTTCACGCGCGGGCTATATTGAAATCGGTATGGATCACTTTGCGCTGCCGCACGATGGCATGGCCGAAGCGCAGCGCAAGGGCACACTGCATCGCAACTTTCAGGGGTATACAGAGACGCGTACGAAGGTTTTGCTCGGGCTCGGCGTCAGCGCGATTTCGGAATCGCCAACTTGCTTTCATCAAAACGAAAAAGCTTTTCCGGTTTATGAACGACGGGTAGGCAACCAAGAGATTCCCACGCTCCGCGGCCATCTGTTGGATGAAGAAGATCGGCGCTTGCGCGAACAGATACTGCAATTCATGACGCGCTACAACGTACGCCTGACTGACAATCAAGCCGGAGATGCACGTGAATTTCTGCAACCGATGATCGAGGATGGGTTGGTGCAAGTGTCGAATGACACGCTGAAATTGACAGAGAAGGGAACACCTTTTCTGCGCAATGCCTGCATGTTCTTTGACCAGCGTCTCCGCCGGCAGGAGCAGAAGCCGCAGATGTTTTCTCAGGCGTTGTGAGTACTTGTTTTTCTCCCTCTCCCTTTGGGAGAGGGCTGGGGTGAGGGTTTAGCACGTCGTAACTTCGTCCCTCACCCTAACCCTCTCCCAAAGGGAGAGGGAGTTTTTATGGCTAACTCCATCACAGTCATCGGCGCCGGATTTTCAGGGCTCGTTACTGCTTACTTCCTCGTCAAGCGGGGATTCAAGGTTCGCATCCTCGAAAGAACGAATCGCGCCGGTGGCTTGATAGAAACGATTCAGACTGAGCATGGCATCGTTGAAAAAGCTGCGAACGGAATTCTCAGTTCAGCAAAGTTGGAAGCCATTGCCGCTGATGTCGGAGTGCCTCTACAAACGACGCGGCGCGAAGCTCGGAAGCGGTTCATCTATCGCGGTAAGGCGCGACAACTTCCACTCGGCTTAGCGGACATGCTGAAGACCGGCGCGCGCTTGGCGACGCAAGCGGTTAGGTTTTCTCCGCATCCTTTTGAATCGATCGCGGAATGGGGACGTCGGGTTGGGGGAGATGCGGCGACTGATTATCTGTTGACGCCGGCGCTCGGCGGCATCTATGCCGGCGATCCGGAACGACTAAGTGCGTCTCTGATTCTGGGCAAAGCCAAGCTGCCGGATCATCTCCGATCGAACAAACCCGAGAAGGGAAGGCTGCATGGGACGGTCGCGCCGCGGAAGGGGATGCAGCAGTTGACTGATGGGTTAGGTGCGTGGCTCGAAGATCGCGGCGTCGAGTTTGTTTTCAATTCTGATTCAATCGATGTCGACGCGACTGACGCGATCGTGATTTGTTTGTCGGCGAACGGTGCAGCCGGGTATCTGCGCGAAACCGCGCCAGACACCAGTCAGGCATTGAGGGCGATCGAGATGCTCTCGCTGGTCACGGTGACCGCGTTCTATGAAGCAGACGCGGCGACTCTTCAGGGCTTCGGTTGTCTGTTTCCACTCGATCAGGGATTTCGGGCGCGCGGCGTGCTCTTCAATAACTCGATTTTTGAAGGGCGCGGGCCCGCGAATTCCGAGACGTGGATCTTCGGCGGTGCTTTAGATCCCGACGTCGGTGATTTGAGTGACGATCAGTTTCGAACCTTAATCGCCACTGAACGCGAAAGGTTCTACGGTAAACGAGACGAGCCGCGAGCGCTTTACATCAACCGACGGGCCTGGGCAATTCCGCATTACACCACTGAGTTGGAAAAAGTCCTGACGAACCTGGCCCCGCCGCCGGCCAACGTTAAGCTGGTCGGAAATTATTTAGGTCGCATCGGCCTCGCGAAATTGATTGAACGCGCGGCGATTGTCGCGGAGGGAGTGACACGAAGACCTGGGGCGGGCTGACGAACACGGAAAGAGAGCACGCCTCGACGTGCGGATCCTGATGACTGGAGTACTTCTGATCAATCTCGGCACTCCCGACGCGCCCACACCGGACGCGGTCGGTCGATATCTGCGCCAGTTCCTGATGGATCCGTTTGTCATTGATGTGTCGGCCCCGCTCCGTTGGTTTCTGGTGAACGTTGCCATCGTACCGCGCCGCAAGTACCAATCAGCCGCCGCCTACCAAAAGATTCAAACGCCAGAAGGATCGCCTTTGCTAGTTTACACGCGCTCGCTGGCGCGGGAAGTTGCGCAGAAGCTAGGTAACGACTATGCGGTAGAGTTCGGTATGCGCTATGGCAATCCTTCGATCAAGTCGGCGCTTGCTAATCTGAAATCACGCAACGCTGATCGCATCATCGTGCTGCCGCTTTATCCTCAGTATGCCGAATCAAGCTTCGAAACCGCGGTCGTCGAAACGAAACGCAGCGCGCGCGAACTTGGCGGCGCAGAGCGGCTGACTTTCCTGCCGCCGTTCTACGATAATCCACGCTTCATCCGGGCGTGGGCTGAACGCATTCACTCAAACATCGATCCGGAAAAAACCGATCACCTGGTCTTCAGCTTTCATAGCTTGCCGGTTCGTCATCTCACGAAGTTTCACGCGAACGATCATCACCAGCCTTCGGCCGAATGTTGCACCGAAATCAATTCCGCAAACGCAAATTGTTATCGTGCGCAATGTTTCGCGACGGCGCGCGCGATTGCTTCCGAACTCGACCTGCATCTGGACGATTACACAGTCGCGTTTCAATCACGGCTCGGCCGCGCCGAATGGATTGGCCCGAACACAGTCGATGTCTTTCAAGAACTCGCGGGCCGCAACATTAAACGGATCGCCGTCGCTTGTCCTTCATTTGTTTGTGATTGTCTCGAGACGCTCGAAGAGATCGGATTGCGCGGCAGAGAGACGTTTCTCGCCGCCGGCGGCGAAACGCTAACCTTGGTTCCGTCATTAAATGCCGAAGCGAGTTGGGTGGAGGCGGTCGCGCAATGGATTCGTGAAGCGGCCGCTCAAACTTGCGTCGCCGCGAGTCACGCGCACGCATGATAGAATTCGTCCCACCGTTTCTCAGAACATGAATTTATGGACCCAAATTGAGTACGCGTCCGGCATGCGCTGGGTGTTTCCCTGGGCGATGGTCCTGTTCATCGTGGCCGCGTTCGCGTTAATGGCTCTCCGCCCGACGGAGCGACTGCGTATTCGCGCTGCGTTGCTCTTATTCGTCCTTTCGTTGGGCGGCCTCATAACTGTGGCGATATTGGCCAACAACGGGGTTCAGCCCGACAGCCGTTTGTATCTTTGGTTTGATTGGGCCGCGCTGTTCTTTCTCTGGATTGCCGTCGTGAACGTCGCGAGCGTGCTGCTCTTTGATGTCTTGCTCAATGGACTGCGCCTGAGTCCGCCGCGCATTCTGCGGGATCTCCTCCTCGCGATTGCTTACGTGATTGTCGGCATCACGCTGCTCTCGATTCCGCACGTAGACATCACCGGAATTGTGGCCACTTCCGCGGTGCTGACCGCCGTCATCGGTCTGTCGTTTCAAGACACACTCGGAAACATGATGGGCGGGATGGCGTTGCAGATGGAACGCGCAATTTCCGTTGGCGATTGGATTCGCATCGAGAATCAGGAAGGCATGGTCAAAGAGATTCGCTGGCGTCACACGGCGATTGAAACGCGCAACTGGGACACGATTATTCTTCCGAATAGTGCGCTGATGAAAGCGCACGTAACCGTATTGGGTCGCCGCACCGGGCAGCCCCGCCAGCATCGCCAATGGGTCTACTTCAACGTGGATTTTCGTTACTCGCCAGCGGAAGTAATCGACGCGGTGGAGAAGGCTCTGTGTGTTGAGCCCATCGCCAATGTGGCTACTTCGCCGCCACCGAACTGCGTGTTGATGGATTTCAAAGAAAGTTACTGTAGCTATGCGGTGCGTTACTGGCTGACAGATATGGCCGTTGATGATCCGACGAATTCCGTGGTGCGCACGAGAATCTATTTTGCCCTGCGTCGCGCGAACATTCCGTTGTCGATTCCCGCCCATGCTCTGTTTGTGACTGAAGAAGAAATATCCCGCGAAGAGCGAAAGCTAACTGAAGAGATCGACAAACGTGCCCGTGCGCTGAAGCGGGTCGAGTTATTTGAAAGCCTGACCGATGCAGAGCGACGGCAGCTTGCGGCCCAGATTCGCATTGCCCCGTTTGCGCGGGGCGAGGTGATGACCAAGCAAGGTGCAGAGGCGCATTGGCTTTATGTCATCACAATGGGCGATGCTGAGGTCCGTTTCTCTCTGAATGGACAAAGCGAACATGTGGCGACTTTGCACCCGGGAGATTTCTTTGGCGAGCGCGGCATGATGACGGGCGAGCGCCGTTCGGCTGATGTGATTGCGCTAACTGATGTCGAATGCTATCGCGTCGACAAGGACTCGTTTCATGACATCGTCCGCAAGCGGCCCGAAATTGCGGAAGACATCTCGAAAGTGCTCGCCCGCCGGCGCGCGGAACTCGAAGCCGCTCGCGAAAATCTGACGGAAGAAGCCAAGCGCGCGCGCATGCGCGACCACGAAGGCGACCTGCTCCAGCGCATCAGGAACTTCTTTGCCCTCTGACACCAGCATCTTTGGACTAGCGAAACATGGAAATAAAGGAATTGAACATTGAAGGCTATGAACGCGTGGCGTCGTGTATTGACGGCGACTATCGCGGATTCATCGCCGTGCATAGCACCAGGCTCGGACCGGCCGTGGGAGGCACGCGGTTCTGGAAATACGATAGCGACGCAGCCGCAGTTAATGATCTCCTGCGGTTAGCACGGGGCATGACTTACAAGAACGCGCTTGCGGGTTTGCCGCTGGGTGGTGGCAAATCGATTGTGCTGCGGCCCGATGCCGAGGTCAATCGCGAAGAGATGTTTCGTGCGCACGCGCGATTTGTTGATACGTTCGGGGGAAGTTACATCACCGCCGAAGACGTCGGCACGAATCCGCACGACATGGCGATCGTGCGACAAGAAACAAAGCACGTGGCCGGATTGTATGGTTTGTCTGGCGATCCTTCACCGTTCACGGCCCGCGGCGTGTTTCGTGCGATGCAAGCCGCGGCGAATTATCGATGGGGATCAGACTCGCTTTCCGCAAGAAGAATCGCGCTCCAGGGCTGCGGCAATGTCGGTTATCACCTCGCCGCGAATTTGCATGGAGCGGGTGCGCAATTGATCGTGAGCGATGTCGATCAAGCAAAGGTCGAGCTGGTTGCGAAGGAATTCAACGCCGCGATAACTTCGTTGAATGATATCTTTGCGAGCGACGCGGATGTGTTTGCGCCGTGTGCGCTCGGTGGCATTATTAACGACGACACCATTCCGCAATTCAAAGTTGAGGCCGTGGTAGGTGGCGCGAACAATCAGCTACTGGAAGAGCGGCACGGCGAAGAGATCGAACGCCGCGGCATTCTCTACGCACCTGACTATGCCGCCAATGCAGGCGGGATCATCAACGGCTGTCGCGAACTGCTCGAGTGGGAAGAATCGCAAACGACCGCAAAGGTCGACGAGATTTACGATACGGTGTTGGCGATCTTCCGCACGGCCGCAGCGGAAAAGATTCCGACTTATAAGGCAGCGGATCGATTGGCTGAGGATCGACTAACGGCCGTGCGTTGATATTTCGACCATCGTAAGATCGGCATCAACCACCACGACGTTAATGACGACGATCAATGAGAATCACTTCAGTCGGATCCGGCTTGGAAGACGGCTTCTTAGGCAGAACACAAACCTTGCTGCCGGGAGCAATGTACAGGTCAAAGATCTCGTTCTCTCCCAGTGCGGCGTCAGTGCCATTCAATAAATCGCCCAATTCTTTGGCGATGGAAAAGAATGCCGTCGCGGCAATGAACCGCGTCTTGTCGTCATCCGCGATTGAGCCAACTGCGACTGAGGACGCGCCGGCGACTGCGGTAACCACCGGTGCAACCCTGGCATCGCGCCGTCCGGCGATGCAGTTTTCCGAACGCAAGCCATAGTTGCAGGGTTTACTCCGGAGTCTGGTGTCATCCAAATCGTCGCGAACAACGCCGTGGCGCTTGATGCCGATTTCCACTCTGCCACCATCCCAGTTAAGCAGCGGTTCAAGTGCAATTTCCAGCTGACCGCCCCTAAACGGGAATCCACGATGTTTGCGCCACGTGACGATCGCAAAGATTGAGGTTCCGCTCGGGAACAATTCCTGAGGATAATCGTCAACAGAATAGATCGGTTCCATCGTTTTGAATTCCAGGTAATCTCCGACGCGACCATTTTCGCTGCTGACGGTCTTGGCTAGCTTAATCTTGAAAGGATTTCTAGCGAAAATAGGGGTTGGTCCCTCTGATTTTCGAAATGGACAGGTTGCCAGCCTATCCACAGTTGGCTGGGCAGCCCGAATGATTCTCGATTGCGCAGATGCCGTGATGCTGATCAGTAAACCAATTACGATTGTGACAAGGGACTTCATTGAGGTGACTCCTATCAGAGGTAATAGGTGGAGCGCGCCCCTTTTATTGCAGTTACGGCGATAAGTCAATACTGAACGGTAGTTAAGGGTGAGAAGGTGATGAGTCGGCGTAAAAACCAACTCATCGCAGATGACTTGATCGGTTATCTCCCAAACCGCGACGTGCTTAATGTCACATCGGCCTTGGACCAGGCTTTCTTGAAGCGAGCTTCGACCAGCGCCGCGTCGTCGTTCTTGCCTTGCGCTTTCAGCGCCTGCATCAATCCATAGAGCGCCCAACCATTTTCCTTATTGCGTCTGAGATCTTCCCAGTAAACCGTTTCCGCTTCGGCAGGGCGACCCGCCGATAACAGGATCGCGCCCAGCGCATGACGCGGTGGATAGTGAAACTCGGCCGGCTCGGTATAAACCAGCGCGTCTTCCAAACGCACCGCGCGCTCCAGATGCGCAATCGCCGTGTCATACTTCTTGTTGGCCGAATCGATCTCTCCCGCCAGCACTTCATCCGCGATCGTGATAATCGCGCGCGCGGTATTCGGCGAAAACAGCGGCTGATCCAGAGACTTATCCGGCATCAACGCATTCAGCTTGGCCAACTCTTGTTCGGCGTCGCTTGTTTGCCCTTTGCCGACTAAGGCTGTGCCGCGCGCGTAATGCCACATGCCAATCAGATAAGTGTTCGCCGGCGGCGGCGCAGGCTCGCTCAGCATCTCGTCCCAATGTCCGAAACGCGTTAGCGCGTAATACGGCACCACGCGAAAACCGGCGAGCAGCGGCACGGCTTTCAAGGTTTCATCGTCCACGCGCGAGGCGACTTTGCGCGCGGCTTCGATCGCGAGTTT
>JACXTT010008674.1_pt1 | contig 14060 bp, 11 predicted proteins | sample 9270951 | NCBI WGS metagenome assembly JACXTT01 (sample SAMN15532306, study PRJNA645909) | rock metagenome | isolation source: weathered quartz diorite | place: Puerto Rico | collected 2017-06-21 | reverse complement strand
GATTCCAGGGTCAGCGTGCGGCGCACGGCGGCCTTCAGGTTGACCTGGCCCTGCAGCTGGTTGTGCCAGTTGGGGGTGTTGGAATCCTCGAAGTCGGTCATGTAGCTGTCAGCGCCCGAATTGAAGGCGTTGATGACCATCTTGGCCTCGACCGGGCCGGTGATTTCCACGCGGCGGCATTCCAGGGCCTGGGGGATCGGGGCAACTTTCCAGTCGCCTTCACGGATGCTCTTGGTTTCCGGCAGGAAGTCGGGGATCTCACCGGCGTCCAGGCGCTTGGCGCGTGCCACGCGCGCGGCCAGCAGTTCCTGACGGCGCGGTTCAAAGGCGCGGTGCAGCTTGTCTACCAGGGCCAGGGCTTCCGGCGTGAGGATATCTTCGTAGGCCGGCAGGATCTCGCCGGTAATCTTCATGCCCGCGGGCAGCGTGATAGCCATCAGTCTTCTCCTGTGTTCGATAGCGATAAGGCTTGGTTGAAGGGACCCTGCTACACCGCCACGCCACGGGCGCGGACGAATTCCAGCAGGTCGTTCATGTCATGCCCGGTGCCGGAGGGGGCTACGTCGAGCCGCTCCGCCGGATGGCCGGCACGGTTGATCCAGAACGTGGTGTAGCCGAACCAGGTGGCGCCGCAGGCGTCCCAGCCGTTGGACGAGACAAAGAGCATCTCTTCCACGGGCAGGCTGAAGGCTTGCGGCCCCAGCGCGTAGGCGGCCGGCGCGGTCTTGTACTGGCGCACCGCGTCCACCGACAGCACATGGTCGAACAGGCCATGCATGCCGGAGCTCTTGACCGAGATGTCCAGCATCTCGGCATTGCCGTTGGACAGGATGCCCAGCGGCAACCCGGCGCGGCGCAGGCGCTTGAGCGCTCCCAGGTTCTCCGGGAACGCGGACAGGCACGCATATTCCTTGAGCAGCTGCGCTTCGGCGGCTTCGTCCAGCGTCAGGTTCAGGCGCTCGGCGGCGTAGCGCAGCGCGTCCACGGTGATCGCCCAGAACGGCTTGTAGCGCGAGCCATCGGGGGCGGCCATGGTGCGGATGCGCGTGTAGTCGATCTGCCGGTCCCGCCACAGCAGCGCCAGCGCCTCGCCGCGGCCCGGGAACAGCTGTTCCGCGCGCGCGGTGACGGAATACACGTCGAACAGCGTGCCGTAGGCATCGAAGACGACTGCGCGGATCTTGTTCATGAGGGCCTGGGCAACCTGCAACGGTACGGGCGACTGGGTGGATGGACGAGCAGACCACAGCTGCGTGGCTCTGTACACCATTGAATGCATCGAATTGTAGGGAGACGCTGCAGTGCGGCAAAGTGGTCGCGGGTCACTTGATCTTTTACTTTTACGCCACTAATCTTGGCTGACTAAAACAGAACTCCGCACCAAATCCTCCTCACTGCCGGCCGTATGGACGCAACGCCACCGATTGTGTGACCATGCCGGCACACCGCAGGCACATCGGGCAAACATTTGTGGACCATTTCAAACAACTGGAGACTTTTGTATCCGTCGCCTCGCGCGGCAGCCTTTCCGCGGCGGCGGCGGCTGAAGGCGTGGCGCCGGCCATCATCGGGCGGCGCATCGACGCGCTGGAGGAGCGCCTGGGCGTCAAGCTGCTGGTACGGACCACGCGCAAGATCAGTCTGACCTTTGAAGGCTCTGCCTTCCTGGAAGACTGCCAGCGCATCCTGAACGACCTGCACAACGCCGAGGCCAGCGTCTCTGCCGGCGGGGTCAAGGCCAGCGGGCACCTGCGCGTGACCGCCCCGGCGGGCTATGGCCGCAAGCACGTGGCGCCGCTGGTGCCGCTGTTTATTGAGTCGCACCCGGACGTTTCGATCACGCTGGACCTGTCTGACCGCGTGGTCGACCTGGTCAATGAAGGCTTCGACTGCGCCATCCGCCTGGGCGACCTGCCCGATTCCAGCCTGGTATCGATCCGGCTGGCCGAAACGCGCCGCGTGGTGGTGGCCTCGCCCGAGTACTTGGTGCGCGCCGGGCGCCCCACGGCGCCGGAAGACCTGCAGCGCCACAACTGCCTTGCCTTTGGCGCCGGCGCCAATGTGCAGCGCGGCTGGGTATTCCAGGAGGAAGGCCGCGCGGTCACGGTCAAGGTGGGCGGCACCATGGAATGCAGCGACGGCGCGGTGCTGCATGAGTGGTGCCTGCAAGGCAACGGGCTGGCGTGGCGCTCCTGGTGGGAGGTGGGCAGCGAGATCGCCAGCGGGCGGCTGGTGACGGTGCTGGATGAGTTCCAGGCGCCGCCGATCGGCATCCACGCGGTGTTTCCGCAGCGCAAGCACCTGCCGCTGCGGGTGCGGCTGTTTATCGATCACCTGAAGAACACCTACGGCAACCCGTCCTACTGGCGCCGGGCCGAACAGGCCGCGGCCATGCCGGTTGCGGAGGCTCTGGCGGACTGAAGGATGGGGGCCGCTGCCGGTGTGCTGAGACACTTTTATTGCAATTGATTCCGCGCAATGCCCTTCTCGGCACACTGACTACAATGGATTCGTGACAGGCGCTTCCCGGCGCCCCGGCATCCGCCGATGCCAGCTGGCTGCCCTGCCCCGATCCCCAAGTCAGAAAAGGAGCCCCGCATGTTCCAACATATCCTGCTACCCACCGACGGCTCGGAACTCTCCAAGAAAGCCATCAACGGCGGGCTGGAGCTCGCCAAGGCCATCGGCGCTCGCATCACGGCCTATGTCTGCCTGGAGGAGTACCCCTACACGCCGTTCAGCGAAATCGTGGTCGAGGCCCCGCAGGCCTTCAAGGACCGCATCGAGAATCAGGCCAAGCTGTATCTGAAAGAGATCGAGAACCTGGCCACGGCGGCGGGCGTGATTTTTGATGCAGATATGTCGACCTTTGCGGTGCCCTACCTGGGCATCATCGACGCGGCCGAGCGCCATGGCTGCGACGTGATCTTCATGGCGTCGCACGGCCGGCGCGGGTTGTCCGGCCTGCTGCTGGGCAGCGAGACGCAGAAGGTGCTGACGCATACCGACATCCCGGTGATCGTCTACCGCTGACCCCCGGCGCGCAGCGCCAGCTAAGCAAAACCGCCCGCACCGGCATGACCGGTGCGGGCGGTTTTTTGCTTGCGCAGGCCGCTTACGAAGCCTTGCTGATGCGCTGCTCGATATGCTTGGCGCGGTCTTCCGAGCCCGGGTGAGACGAGAACATGCTGGACTTGCCGCCGTCCAGCTTGGCCAGCTTCTGGAACGCCGTCACCAGGCCACGCGTGTTGGCCTTGTTCTTGGTCAGCAGGTCGAAGGAATAGTCATCCGCCGCGCTTTCCTGCGACTGCGAGAACTGCGCGTTGATCAGCTGCTCGCCCAGTTCACCCAGTTGCGACTGCGACAGCGCCGCCACAGCGCTGTTGCCGGCAGCTGCCGCCGCGCCGCGTGCGGCCGTGGCGGTGTACGCAACCTGCATGGCCTTCTTGGTGTGGCCCAGCGCCACGTGGCCCAGTTCATGGCCCAGCACGCCGCGCACTTCGTCGTCGGTCATCATGTCCATCAGACCGCTGTAGACGCGCACGCAGCCGTTGGCCATGGCCCAGGCGTTGACGTCCTTGGTCATGTAGACCTTGGCGTTGACGTTGGGCACATCGCTGTTCTTCAGCCCGCCCATGATCTTGACCAGGCGCTTGCTGTAGGTGGTGTTGGCAGCGGCGATCTTGTTGGTCTTGTCCGATTCAGCGCAAGCCTGGTCGGACAGGCTCTTGACGTCGGCGTCGGACAGCGTGGCAGCCTTGGCCAGCGAAGTGCCGGCGCTCATCACGCCATCGAGATTGGTGGGCATGCCGCCGGAACAGCCGGCCAGCAGTGCCGCCGCGACGGCGCAGGAAGCGAGCGAGAGAGATGCTTTCATGATGTTGTTCTTGGTGAGTAGCTCGGAAGTGCCGATAAAGGCCCCGGCACTTTAAGCCATCTCTCTTACGGCGGGAATCACCCAAATGCTGCAAGTTGCCAAAAGTGACAATTTATTGCGTTCCAGCAAATTCGCGCCCGCCGCAGGCCCAGCGCTTTGATGCCGGCGATGCGGGGCCGCGCCCCCCAACCTGTTCGCGGGCAATCACTGTTTGCGACTGCCATCTCCCGATTCGTTGCCGCCAACCTTGACATCTGCTGGGGGTAGCGCCCGAGGCAGCGCTGACGCCGCTGCGTCCCCAATCGCCTCGATCTCCCGCGCGACTTCGTGCGCGCGGGTCGATAGTTGATATTTGAAATATCCAAAAGCGACAAGCGCCGCAAGCGCGTATGCGGTGACTGCCATCCATACTGGAATACCCCACAGCGGCCGGAAGTTCCGTTCTTTAGAGACCTCCAGATCGCCGGATAGTGCATCCCGCACCGGCGGATGTTGTGACTTCAATCGTTCGTAGAGCTTCTGCCGGATATGCTCATGCTGCCGGTCTCCTCCGGCTTCCACCCGATAGCGGCCCATGAACCCAAGGCTCATGACGAGATAGAACAACTCTATCAGGTCGTATTTGCCGTGCGGGTCCTCAATGGCGCGTGCCAGCAGTTGGTAGACCTTGATGCCGCCTTCGCGGTCTCCATGGAACTGGCTGGATAACGCCATCTGTGCCCAGACGCCGGTGCCATCTTTTCCGCCGCCCCATTTCGAATGCTGTGCCGCCTCGTCCAGTGCCGAACAAAGCGTGTAGCTTGCAATGGTGATCTGGTCGGACTCGATGTTCGCCTGATGGCATAGCGTCTTGAATGCGTGAACTTCGCGCTCCAGCAAGGCGCGCAACTGCTCCACCTGCCTGCGCTGAAGCTTCATCTTCGGCTTCAGGTCACACATTGCCCGCAGTAGTGGCCGAGCTGCCTCACGGAGCGGATTGGGGGCGGCCTGAATGGCCTTAAGTCGCTTCGCAAGCGCCGCGTCATCGTAGGGGGCGACCGTGACCGGTTCCGTATCCTTGCCCTGAATGGCCGCATCGATGTCCTGGGCGGATTTCCGCTTTGCCTTCGGCTTCTCCCTGGGGCTCGGTGATGGCTTGCCGCCCGGTTGGCTGCCCTGTTTCGGCAACCAGGACGGGGCTTTGCGAGGGGTGGGATTAGTCTCCAACATGTGCCGTTACCGATCCGATCAGGGTGCAGCCGCATTGGCAGCGGTGCCCGTGCAGGGCCACCGGCTTGCCGCCCACCATCATGGAAGTGTCGCCTTCGACAATCGGGTTGGTACCGTGAGGACGACCGTCCGGATATTTGCCAGGACAGGCCACCAGGTCGCCCAGGCGGGCGATCGGCCGGCCGTCAATGGTGTCTGCACTGGAACCCGTAATGACCGGGCCGTTGCTCGAATTCACGTCGCCGACGACGATGACTGATTTTGTCATGATCGATTTAGCCAATCGCTGTATTGTTAATCATGCATCGCCATTTCCGCAGGCGTAGGCTTTGGACCCGTATTGACACTCTTGACCAGCGCATCCGTGCCGAATCCCAGATGCCGCACGCAGTTGTCATGGCCGATGAAGAACACGCGCGCCCATCCATAACCACCGGGCGCATATTCATGGAAGTCGGGCACGCGGAACCAAGCCCGGCTGTCGTGGATATAGTTGTCGAACAGGGCAATGGCTGCCTGCTCCTGGCGCGCGAATTGGTCGACCACCGCTGGCGCCGTCCAGGCGCGCAACTGATCGAGCATGTCTCTGGCTGGCAGCACCAGGACATCGAATTTCTCCGCGTCGAATTCTGAAAATACCGCGGTCTGGACGTAGAAATCCTTGGGGATCAATAGCACTCGCTTGCTGTCGGGGTTGCTCTCGCGCGGCACGCAGAGGTATTGACCGGTAGGGTTGGTATATGCCGCCAGCGGAACGCGTAACGGGCAAAGCATGTGAACGTCTACCGCAGGCAGTCGCGGCGTCATGGGCGATAGCTCCACGCCGAGGCTTGCCCGCTGCTCGGGATGGAGATAGCCCAGCAGCAGCCGGAATTCCTCGGCAGCTTCGCGGAGATCGTGCTGGTCGTTGGTCACCGTCTCAGCGGCCCCCTCTCCGGGCCGGGTCTTATCCTTCGCTCGTGCAACCTCCTGGTACTTCTGCTCTCGACGCCGCTGGAGCGCATCCCAGGCCTGCCTTGCCTGCTTGTCCAGCTTCTCGCCCTCCTTCACCTGGTCTGCGCTGATGTATCCTTCCTGCGCCATCCCGGCCAATCCAAGCATCGTGCGGGCAGCGGCCAACTCATCGATGCGCTTGCGAATCTTGATCGCCTCGGCATCGGTTTTCATGGCCTTGTCGACCTGCTGCTCCAACTGGTGCGGCGTCATGCCGTCCTCATGCGCTGCCAGGAAGAACGGCTGGTTGGTCACATAGCCGCCCTTGTTCCATCGGGCACGCAGGGTGCGCCACGCAAGGCTCTGGCGCATGCCGAATCGCAAGGCATCTTCCACGCGCGAAGTTTCGACGGTCCTGTCTAGCCAACGGTTGAAGGCGTCGATCAAAGACTTGTCCAATTGGAAGTCATGCCGGTCACCTTGCTTGCGGATGATTTCCTCCCCCAGTTGCAGATGCACTCCGGCCCGCAGGGCTTCGATATACATCTGGTGCAACGGAATCTGGCTGAGCTTGCTGGCATCCCCGTTCCGTGCCTTCCCTTGGTCTTCTGGTGGATAGCCGCCTCCCACGTCCGAGTGCACCCCCGGAAAGGCCACCTCCAGCCGTTTGCCTGGACCACCCGGATAGACGCTGCCTTCCCGGATGGTATCCAGAGGGAAACTCATGCGCTGCTCGTGGATGGAAAAGAAATGCACGCAGCGTTGCACGTCCTCGGGAACGTTCATCAGCCCGTCATTCGACCAGGCAAAATGCCCATCAAACACGCTGATATCGATGGCGGCCTTCACCGAATCGGGCACCCCCACCGAAGCCACCGTATCGAACAGCCCCATGAAGTTGATCTTGTAGGGAATCTCGCCGGCAATCTTGCCGCCTGGCGCCCAGTCGCGGGTCAGCTTGCCGATGAACGACCGTGCCCCGGCGGCCCCGCGCGAGAAGCCGAAAACATTGATCCAAACCTGCTTGACCACCTTGTTGCGCTGGCTGTCCCGCTTGCTATCCCGCTGCATGCCGGCCAGCTTCTTGTGCTTCATGTTGAAGACACTGGAGAACGACCGGAAGCCATCGGCAGCGGCAAGGCAAAGCGCCTTGGCTTCATCATTGGGAATCAAGCGATCTTCCTCACCGCCCGCAATTGCCTTATATACGGCATTCAAGACACGTGTATAGCCCCACACGCAGCGACGTCCGTAGCCTACGGCAAATCCCTTACCGGAAGAGGAATACTTCATCTCCCCGATTTTTTTGAAGACGGTTCCGACGCCCGCGATGTAATATCGAAAAATACCATTCAATGGATCATGGCGCGCGACCCTGGATAGACGCGCCACATTCGTGTGAGCACCCCACTTGGAGTCCCGAAATTCTTGATTATCCTCATCGTCGTTGTTATTGGTGCCATCAAAGAACAGGCTGATGTGCAGCGTCTGTTCGCAGCCCGCCTCGTGATCGCGGACTTTTCCCTTGCCGAGGTCGTAAGCCTCCTTTCCCTTTGGCAGCAGGCCATCCTCCGGCATTTTTTCGGGCCAACGCAATACGCTCATTTTTTCACGTCTCCAATTGATGGGTCCGCCTTCAATATCCTTCCGAACCTTCTTAAGCTCGCCGCCTCTTCCTTACGATTCGCTTCGTCATCCACCTCACCAACTGCCACATAAGGATCGTCGTCGGCAGGTCGAGCCATTACCTTGTTGTTGCCATTCGCATTTCCATCCATGACCATGACCTTGACGCGATCTCCAGGCAGAAAGATGACCCAAATGCCATAAGTGGTTGTGCCATATTCAGGAATTTCCGCCTCTGCCTTGTACCAGGAACCCCATGCGTGACCATCGAGCTTCTTATTTGCGATCCAACGCACCGTGACCTTTAACCCCGAGCGCCAGTGGACCGGAAACGTGCCACAGCAGGCGCCACCGGCCTCCATCGGTATATCGCTCGATCTTGCCGGCGAGATGTTCTGCCCACCACCTCCAATACCATTATCGTGACCCGTTAAACTGAAGGTATCGATGTAAAAAGGAGTGTAATTCCGGCCATCAACATCGCCTGACATCAGGGCGTCAGGATCATCGTTTGAGTGAGGCCCAACGACAGAGCTTTCATTGCATCCCGGCAGAATCGCGAGGCACACCGCCATCAAAGCCCACGCGAACAGCGATTTAATGCGCTGACCTCCCGTTCCGAATGTTCTTCCAATTACTCCCAGACGGATGGATGCACCCCATCCGCGCAGGCAATCATAATTTCCCCGAAACGAGCACTCGCTATCGATTTCAGGCCATCGCAATATTCTCATTGTTTTAAATCTCCAATTGATGGATCCGCTTTAATTACGCTACCGAAATTTCTGAGGTGTCTTTCCTCTTCCTCGTGATTCGCTTCGTCATCTACCTTTCCAACAGCAACGTAGGGATCATCATCCGCTGGACGAACTGCAAGGCTGTTGTGGCCATTCGCGTTGCCGTCTTGCACCATTACCTTGATCCGGTCCCCGGGTAGAAAAATGACAAACATGTCACCTGATCTTGGGCCATACTCTGCAATCTCTGCATCTGCCTGGTACCAAGAACCCCACGCGTGGCCCTCGAGCTTCTTGTTGGCGATCCAACGGACGCTAACATTCAACCCCGGCCGCCATTTCGCCGGGAACGAGATACAACACATTGTTGCGCCCCCACCCGATGGCATGTCGCCCGGAGTGGCCGGTGAGATATTTGGACCACCACCTCCCAAACCGTTGTCTCCGGTTATGTCAAAGGTAGCTATGTAATAGGGCGTGTAGTTCAATCCACTGACGCCACCCGGTAGCATTTCGTCCGGATCATCGGCTGCCTGAATCGCACGAGGCTCGCATCCTGACAGGCATGCAAGGCACAGCGCCATCAAGGCCGATACGAACAAGGATTTCATGCGTTGACCTCCCGGTTTGCATTTTTCGCCAACTGTTCCCAGACGGATGGATGCACCCCATCCGCGCAGGCGATCATGGTTTGCCCGGAACTGGCACGCTCTTCCAATGCACGTCGCATGTCATCGTGGGCATCGAAGTCAGGGCCGTATCGGTACGAGAGTTCGCAGAAGTACATTCGATCCGCTGGCTCTGTCAGCCCCCACTCGGCGGCACGCTGGTAACGGGGCAGAAACGCCATGAAGCGCGTGAGATAAGGATCTGCCCCATCAACCACGCCGCCCTCCACAAGCGCCGCAAGCAACTGATCCGGCTCGCAGTGTTCGGTCAGTCGGTCCAGTTGCTCCTGGCTGAGCTGGATGGAAAGCGGCGTGTCCTGGGTGCTCTCACCCTCCATCGGCCCATCAATGCACTGCCATTCGTCGCTGTAGCCACGGTATTTCCATTGCTGAATGGGTCGCATGATCCGTTCCACGATGTCGTCGCCCCAGACTTCCATCGTCACCAGCAGGTTGCGCGGGTCGTAGTAGCGAATCAGGGCGGTCATGCCTTCGCCAATGTCCGCAACGAGAAACTGATGCAAATGACGGGCGAGGCGGTCAATGTCCACCCGGCTCCAGATGAGCGTGATGCATGGCGCCCGCAAATCCATCGCGTCGAATTGCGCTAGCCAGGGCGCTTTGGGATCGTCCACCCGCGCCAGGAACACGCAGGCGTCGCCAGCATCGGCTTCGGGCAGGCCGGCATACACATTTCGAAAGTCGGCGCCCGATTCGCGCAGCAATGCACCAATGCGAGTCGGATGCACGGCGCCATCGGCCAGCATGTAGATATGAACTGCGCTTTCTTCTTCTGTCATCGAGCTGCTGTTCCTGGTTATTTATCGAGGAACCACGGCGGCATTGCGTGCGGCCGCCTTGAGCAGGCATTCCAGGCAAACTTGTCTGGCCTTTAGCTCCACCGGAAGACTGCTGGGGCCGATCAGGTTCTTGCTGGCCGCGTGCACGACCCACCCGCCATTGGTGCCGTTCTCAATGCCGCCTTCGGTCAGCTTGATGTAGCTGCCGCCGCCGTCGAGCAGCACTTCCTTTGCCTTTAGGCTGATCTTTTCGGCAGTGGCGTTGATTTCAAGCTTTGCCAACAGGTTGATATTGTTCTTGAGGGCTTGCAGGTCGATATCGCCCATGTTGGCAACCAGCTTCATGCCGGCTTCATATACGAACAGACGCAGTGCCTTGCGAATGCTGGCAAAGAAGCCCCCGCCCGTGGTCACGGACAGGTGCTCCCCGGTAGTCAACGCGGTATGCGTGCCGCTGGCGATGTGCGTGGAACCCGCTGCGGTGGAAACAATGCCAGCGGGGCTGGCTGATACCAGGTGCGGCGCCGTGAGCTCCTTCAGCTCGCCACCGCCCTTGATTTGTTCAAGCTGCTTCTCCAGCAATTTTGCGATGTCGGGCTGTTCGCCATCTTGCGCCTGCGCCTCGGTCGCCTTGTCGCCCATGGTGCTGGCGATATCCAGGGCCTGTTGCATCAGTTGAATGACATCGCTGACATTGATCATGTTGCCTTCGGCGTTCCGGCGCGAGAAGGTGGTGATAAGCATGCCGAGTGCGGCGCGCAGTGCTCCATGCGCATCGGTTCGAAGCTCAAACCCTTCGCCGCGCTTGTCCTTGCGCCCCTCCCAATCGTTGACGCGGACGTTGTGGCCCAGCGCCAGCAGGCTGTTCTGGTGGGCCGACGCGACCTGCACCTGCTGCTGGCCTTGGGTATCGTCGTAAAGCGTGTGGTTGCGCCCCTCGCCGAACAGTTCCTTGCTCTGGTAGCCGGACAAGGCATGCTGGCTCGGCAGAGCCCACGGCGGCAGGTTCAGCCGGTTGTTGACCGGTCCCATGATGAGGGGCCGGTCCGGGTCGCCACCCTCGTAGATGACAATGACTTCCTGGCCGATGCGAGGCAGGTGCGTGTTGCCGAAGCGGTCGCCGGAGGAAAAGCCGGTGACGCGAATCCAGCAGGAGCTATTCTCGTCGTAGGTGCCATAGCGGTCCCAGACAAATTGACAGCGCACCCTTCCCAGGTCATCACACCAGATTTCCTGATTGGCTGGACCGACGACCCTGGCTTTGTGATGACCGCCGATGTAAGGCTTTTCGACCCGCTCAGGCCGGAAGATTTCGCTAGTGGGCTGCGCCTCGAATTCGACCTCGCAGCGCCAGGACTGGCCGCTGCCAGCGAACTCGCCCACGTCCTCGATCAGCAGGTGCGTGGCAAAAATCAGGTACTCGCAGTTTGCCTTGGCGCGCAGGAAGCGCTTAAGGGTGAAAGTGTGGCCCGACGCCATCGCGCGCACATTGCCCTTGCCGCGCGCCCGTACGCCGTGCTGCCGCAGGCGTTCCATGTTGATGCGCGCCAGCATGTCGCCTTCCTTGCGGGCATCGTTGCCGCTCTTGGGTTCGGCGTAATCGCCCGGCCAGTGATACAGCTCATAGGTCGCGTGGCTGGTGTCGCGCGGGTCGGTGGCGCAGACATTGAGGTCGGCGCGCGGTTGGTTGTGGTCGTAATCGCCTTGCGCCCAAGCCCCTGAGACGAGCCGGTCGCGCACCTCGAATTCGTGAAGGTGTTCCTCGTCCACCCGGTCCGAGGACGGGTACCAGCTGATGGCATGGTAGGCAGGGCTGGGGATATTCCGGAAAGCGCCATTGCCATCGGTCAACACCATGCGGTGGTGGCCGTCCGAATGTTCCCAGTGGAAATTCACGCCCCATTCCGCGAGCAGGCGGCGCACGAACTGGTAGTCCGTTTCGCCAGCCTGCATCTGAAATCGGCGCTTGGGATACTGGCTATCCAGCAGGCGGCGCTCGACCGGGAAGATGTATTTGCTGAGCACTGCCTCCACGATTTCCAGAACAGTCATGTTCCGATAAGGCCGGATGGTGCTGGTGAGCGTGGCCAGCCACAGCCACGGGCGCAGGGTCAGTCGGTACAGGATGCGCTCGTGTTCGTAGTAGGGGCCGCGCACGTCCGTGACGAGGCCGGTAATCTCTCTCTTTCCGCTGCCGAAGCCGCCATCCAGACCGGTGCCGGAGCCGTCCAGTTCAATGCTGACGGTCAACTCCTTGCCTTGCATGGCCTCCATATCGAAGTCACCCGCCGGCCCGTATAGCACGTTGCGGTCGTCGGGCGTCTTCAGTTCCAGTTCGTATTCGAACAGGGAATTGATACCCTCAGATCCAGACAGTTTGGAGAACAGCAGCAGTGGCTGTCCCAACAGTTCCGGCAGACCGTCGCCGGAAACGGTGACGGTACGAAAGGAAAACCGCAATCGGCTACCCATGCAATCAGGCTCCATGGAAGTGGACTGTCGCCGCCGTCAGCAGCCAGTGGCCCGATCGTTCATCAACCAGCCAATGAGAGCGCAGCAACCCGGCCTCGATAATAGGAGCAGCGAAGTGGGGAAATAAATCAGACGAATCCTAATTTCGCAGCCCAAGACGCTTGAAAGCAGGATTCAGCAAGACTGAAATCGCGCTGAAAGCCCTTTTCCGCAAAGGCGCGTGGGCACATGGACTGTGCTGACGCTTCAGAACTTTCCAATTGTGAAGAATTGAAAAGGCGGTAAGGCGCGAAGCAAAAAGGGGCGGCGCACAGAACTTGAGAACGCGCGCCGTTCTGGAAGATGCGGGCATTGACCTGCCCCGCGTCAGGCTTCTAAAGACCCGGCGTGAACCTGGCCAGGCTTGGTAGGTAACTCTGCATAGAGTTTGAGTTTTGAACACCCGTTGAACAGCTACCCGCTAACCCTCGCCAGCATTGAGAAACAAAAAAACCGCGCCGTCCCTGAGAGAGAACGGCGCGGCGCCTAAATCAGAAAGCGCGATGGTCGCACGCCTTCTTTAACCGCCGGACCCACGTCCCGGCGGGGGTGACCAGGAGAGTCAGGCCACTTTCTTGTCTTCGAAGAACTGCTCGTCTTCGGTCGATCCCTTCAGTGCGGTCGTCGACGACTGGCCGCCTTCGATGGTCTGGGTCACGGCGTCGAAGTAGCCGGTGCCGACTTCGCGCTGGTGCTTGACCGCGGTGAAGCCCTTCTCGGCTGCCTTGAACTCGGCTTCCTGCAGTTCCACGAACGCGCTCATCTGGTTGCGGGCGTAGCCGTAGGCCAGGTTGAACATTGAGTAGTTCAGCGAGTGGAAGCCAGCCAGCGTGATGAACTGGAACTTGTAGCCCATGGCGCCCAGTTCCTTCTGGAACTTGGCAATGGTGGCGTCGTCCAGGTTCTTCTTCCAGTTGAACGACGGCGAGCAGTTGTAGGCCAGCATCTTCCCCGGGAACTTGGCGTGCACGGCTTCGGCAAACTTCTTGGCGAACTCGAGGTCCGGCTTGCCGGTTTCGCACCACACCAAATCCGCCACTTCAGCGTAGGCCAGGGCGCGCGAGATTGATTGCTCCAGGCCGTTGCGCACGCGGTAGAAACCTTCCACGGTGCGCTCGCCGGTGCAGAACGGCTTGTCGTTCTCATCCACGTCCGAGGTCAGCAGGTCGGCGGCCTCGGCGTCGGTACGGGCGATCACCAGGGTCGGCACGCCCGAGACGTCGGCGGCCAGGCGGGCAGCGGTCAGCTTGGCGACGGCTTCGCGGGTCGGCACCAGCACCTTGCCGCCCATGTGGCCGCATTTCTTCACCGAAGCGAGCTGGTCTTCGAAGTGCACGCCTGCGGCGCCCGCTTCGATCATCGACTTCATCAGCTCGAAGGCGTTCAGCACGCCGCCGAAGCCGGCTTCAGCGTCAGCCACGATCGGGGCGAAGAAGTCGGTGTCGCCCTTGCCTTCGCTCCACTGGATCTGGTCGGCGCGCTGGAAGGTGTTGTTGATGCGCTTGACGACTTGCGGCACCGAGTTGGCCGGGTACAGCGACTGGTCGGGGTACATCTCGCCGGCCAGGTTGGCGTCGCCGGCAACTTGCCAGCCCGACAGGTAGATGGCCTTCAGGCCGGCCTTCACTTGCTGCATGGCCTGGTTGCCGGTCAGCGCGCCCAGCGAGTTGACGAACGGCTCGGTGTGCAGCAGGTTCCA
>JACXTT010008673.1_pt1 | contig 14060 bp, 10 predicted proteins | sample 9270951 | NCBI WGS metagenome assembly JACXTT01 (sample SAMN15532306, study PRJNA645909) | rock metagenome | isolation source: weathered quartz diorite | place: Puerto Rico | collected 2017-06-21 | reverse complement strand
TGAATCTGTCGCGCTGCCGGAACGTTGGCTCCGGTGCTGGTCGGCGTCCACGTGTCCGTGGCGGGATTGTATCGGCCACCGGTGTTGAGGCCGGGCGCGCCGCCCCACACGATCATCACTGTTCCGGTCCAGACCGCGGTGTGATACTCGCGCGGCCCCGGGGAATTGAGGCGGTTCGTCTCCGTCCAGGTATCGGTCGCGGGGTTGTATCGCCCACCCCAACCGTTGTTCCCCCAGACGATCATCTCGCTTCCGGTCCATACCGCCGCATGGTTCTGCGCGGAGTCCGGGACGTCATCGCGAGTTTGGGCCCACGTATCGTTCGTGCAGCCGGTCGTCAGCGGCGCGGTCACGGAATACGCTTGCTCCGGTGCGATCAAGTCGGCCGAGATGCCGGCTCGCTGTTTCTCCCACCACTCCGACACGTCGCTTTGGAATCGCTCGTCATGGGCAGACCAACTCCGGAGGAGGCGATCCGCGAGGATCGGCCGCGCCAAGCACTCCGCGATGACCGCGAGGTCGTTTCCCAGGGCGTCGAAGATGTCCCGGAGCATGACGCCGTCCCTCGTCTCGCGTGCCATTCGCTGCATTTCGGCCTGGAGCTGATCGGCGGTGATCGGTCGCTGCCAGTACTCTTCGAGCGCGTTCGACTTTCTGAGATAGTCCTCGACCTTCGCCCGGATCGCGCTCTCGGGCATGACGGCTTCCAGTGATGGCTTGGGGCCGGGATTCTCCGTCGGCCAGATCCGGTGCGCCCAGTAGACCCGCTCGATCGCGGTCTGGGCGGCGACGCGGTCTTCGATTGTCAATTGTCTAGCCCCAGCGTCGGGGCAGAGCACGACCGCCGCGAGGACAATGGTGCCCGTCGCTACAATTAGAGTTTTCATGTGCTCCCCCTGAGCCGAGGGCCCCGAACCTGCTATACGCCCCTCACCCGTGCGCGTCAACGCAGCAGGGGCGACCGGGCTCGAGGCTTCCGGCAATTTCGCTCCCCTGACCGACGGTCTCACCGTATACTCCGCCAATGCTTCAAGCGCAGCCTTCGGACTGCGCGGAAGCTGGCACGGGGGCGATTCGACAACCGGGAGTCTCGGCCGGCTCTTCGCGCTATCTCGACGGTCCGCTCAGGCGGGCCGCTGACGTCGCGTGCGCCGCCGTCGTCTTGGCCGCCGGTGCGCCGCTTTTCGCGATCATCGCGGCGGCGATCAAACTCGACACGAGTGGCCCGGTGCTCTTCCGGCAAACGCGCGTCGGGCGCCACGGCCGCCCGTTCACGATCCTAAAATTCCGTAAGATGCCCGACGACCTTCCCGCGCAGGGGCCGATGCTGACCGCGCGCCACGATCCCCGCCTTACGCGCGTTGGTGCCTGGCTGGTCTGGCTGAAATTCGACGAGCTCCCTCAGTTCATCAACGTCCTGCGCGGCGAGATGAGCCTGATGGGACCCCGCCCCGAGGTGCCGGAATTCGTCGACCTCGAGGACCCCCGCTGGCGTACGGTTCTCTCGGTCCGCCCCGGGATCTTCGGGATGAATCAGATCCTCTGCCGCACCGAATCGGACCTCTACCCGAGCGGACTGGACGGCCTCGAACAGCACTACCGGGCGCACATCCTTCCGAGGAAGCTCGAGGTGGACTCCGACTATGTTCGCCGCGCCGGCCCGGTCTACGAGCTCAAGCTTCTGATGCGCGGGACGATGATCGGTTTGTTCGGGTCGCTCTCACGGTTCGAGCATCGCCCCTGGGCACGAAAGAAAGAGTTCACCGAACCCGCCGCCGAATGACGTCTCTCCAGGCGGACGCGAGGGTTCTCGCTTGTCCGCGGACCGGACTTTCGCTTCGCGAGTGCTCGTGGGATGAGGCTGTCGCTCGGGCAGGCAAAGGGTTTCCGCTCGAGGCACGCCAGGCTGGAACGCGGGCGTCGATCGGTCCCACACGAAGCGTGCTGCTGCGCGCCGACGATCGCGCCGCATTTCCCATCGTCGACGGCATCCCCGTGCTGCTGGCGCCCGAGATGCTGCTCCCGTCCGGAGAGGAGCACCCCGATCCTGCGGATGCGAGGTACGCCGAAGCCTACGAGGTCATGGCCTACTACGGCGCCGTGGCCGAGCGGGCGATCGTCGATGCCCGCCTTCCCGCCGTTCCGTCACGCGACGAAGAGCGCGCTACCTTTCCGGAGCCTCGGGAGATCTGGATCGACTCCGTCTACGACGCGATCTCTCAATCCGAGGCGTACGGCTATCTCGCCCCGCTCTCCGGCAAGCGCGTCCTGCAGATCGGCGGGATGGGAACGCATGCGGTGAAATTCCTCCTCGCTGGCGCCGAAGAAGCGTGGGTCGTCAGCCCGGTGATGAGCGAGCTGGCCTACGCGCTGGCGCTTGCTCGCTCCCACGGCGTGGCCGATCGGCTCCGCTGTGTCGCCGGAGTCGCCGAAGAGATGCCGTTCTCGGACGGGCTCTTCGACGGCGCCTACTCCGGAAGCTCTCTCCACCTCTCCGTGACTTCGATCTCGTTTCCGGAGGTCTTCCGCATCCTTCGGCCGGGCGGACGCCTCTCGTGCGTCGAGCCGTGGGCTGCACCGCTCTACGCTCTCGGAACGAGGCTCCTGGGGAAGCGAGAAGCGGTGAACGCGCATCCGATGACGAAGAGCCGGGCGGCGCCGATGTTCGACACGTTCCGGGACGCCTCGATCGTCCATCACGGCGCCATCAGCCGCTACCCGCTCGTCGGCCTTCTCAAGCTCGGCATCGGGATGACGCAGAGGGCGGTGTGGGCGATCACGCGCGCCGACGACGCAATCTGCTCTCTCGTCCCGCCGCTCCGCCGGATGGGAAGCTGCGCCGTTCTAAGGGTCTCCCGCGACTGAGCGCCGTGGGCGTCAACGCAGCCCGGGCGACGGGGTTTGCTCTTTCCGCTAACACCCTTGCCGGCAATCGCTTAAAGTGAATCGTCGACTCTGGACCCGGGCAAGACCGCACGCGCACCACCTTGGAGTGGGCGAGATGACAACGCGAACCTCGGCGGAGCGCCGCCTGGCCACCCAATACGCCACCGCTCTCGCGTTGGCCGAATCCGCGTCTCTTGCCGACGCGACGCCGCGCATCCTTCGGGCGATCTGTCAGAGCCTCGGCTGGGCCCACGGCGCGCTCTGGCAGGTGGCGGACGACGGCATCCGGTGCGTGGAGACCTGGCACGAACCGAGCCTGACGCTCGAGAAATTCGAGGCGGCGAGCAAGGCTTCGAGATTCGCTCCGGGAATCGGGCTTCCGGGGCGCGTTTGGGAGAGCCGGCGCCCTGCGTGGATTCCCGACGTCGTCCAGGATGCGAATTTCCCTCGTTCGTCGATCGCCGACGCCGAGGGCCTTCACGGCGCCCTCGGCTTCCCGATCGTGCTCGGAGAGCAGGTGCTCGGGGTGATGGAGTTCTTCAGCCAGGAGATCGTCGAGCCCGACGAGCCCCTGCTCGAGCTCCTGGGAACGGTGGGAAGCCAGATCGGCCAGTTCATCCAGCGGAGGCGCGCGCAGGAGGAGCTGGACAAGTTCTTCGCCATGTCGCTCGACATGCTGTGCATCGCCGGTGTCGACGGGTACTTCAAGCGCGTGAACGCGGCGTGGGAGAAGACGCTCGGCTGGACGAGCGCCGAGCTGCTCGAGCGCTCGTACCTCCACTTCGTGCACCCCGACGATCGCGCGGCCACGATCGAGCGGGCGAGGAGCCACATCGCGACGGGCGAGGACCTCGTCTCGTTCGAGAACCGGTACGCGTGCAAGGACGGCTCCTATCGCTGGCTGTTCTGGAAGGCCGCGCTCGACGCCGAGGAGCAGCGGATCTACGCGATCGCGCGGGACGTGACGGAGCAGCGCCGGGCTCGGGAGGCGCAGGAGGAGAACGCCGCGCGATTGGTCCAGCTCGTCAAGGAGCTGGAGCTGGCGCGGCACCGCGCGGAGGACGCGGTGCGCGTCAAGTCGGACTTCTTGGCCAACATGAGCCACGAGATCCGGACGCCGATGAACGCGGTGATGGGGATGACGGATCTCGCTCTGGCCACGGAGCTGAGCGCCGAGCAGCGGAGCTACCTGGCGACGGTCAAGGTCTCCGCGCGGGCGCTGCTCGATCTGGTCGACGACATCCTCGACCTTTCCAAGATCGAGGCGGGGAAGCTCGAGCTGGACCGCGTCGAGCTGGACGTTCGCGAGACCGTCGGGGATGCGATCAAGGTGCTCGCGGTGCGCGCGAGCCAGAAAGGACTCGAGCTAGCCTGCCGCATCTCCCCCGCGGTACCCCAGATCGTCCGCGGGGATCCTGGGCGGCTCCGCCAGGTCGTCGTCAATCTGGTCGGGAACGCGATCAAGTTCACCGAGCACGGCGAGGTCGTGCTCGACGCCGACGTGGAGCTCGTGGACGATGATGACGTCTGGATTCATTTCTCGGTCAGGGACACGGGAATCGGCGTCCCCCTGGAAAAGCGCGAGCAGATCTTCGCCCCGTTCACGCAGGCCGACACGTCGACGACGCGGCGATTCGGCGGAAGCGGACTCGGCCTCGCTATCGCGACCCAGCTCGTCGAGATGATGGGAGGACGACTCGCCGTCGAGAGCGAGGTCGGACGCGGCAGCACGTTCTCGTTCACCGCGCGGTTCGAGCGCGAGCGGCACGAGCCCGCCCGGGCGGCGCCTCCCGCTGGGCGGGTCGACCTCGCCGGCCTCTCGGTCCTCGTGGTCGACGACAACACGACCAACCGCCGGATCCTCACCGAGATGCTCACGAACTGGAGAATGCGGCCGGTCGCGACCTCGGGTGGCGCGGAGGCGCTGCAGAAGATGAAGGAGGCGCACGCCGCCGGGCAGCCCTTCGGGCTGCTGCTTTCGGACGGACAGATGCCGGAGATGGACGGATTCATGCTCGCCGAAGCCGTCAAGCGCGATCCCGCGCTGCGAGCGGTGCCGATGATCATCCTGACTTCGGCCGGGCGCCCCGAGGACGGTGCGAGGTCCCGGCGCCTCGGCATCGCCGCGTTCCTCACCAAGCCGGTGAAGCAGTCGGAGCTGCTCGACGCCATGGCGATCGCGATCGCGGGGATACCGTCCGACGCAGGCACGGCCGGTGCCACCGGCGCGGCGGCGCACAGGCCGGCGCGCTCGCTCAGGATCCTGCTCGCGGAGGACAACCCGGTGAACCAGCACGTGGCCAAGCGCATCCTGGAGAAGCGCGGCCATCGGGTGACCGTCGTCGGGAACGGCCGCGAGGCGGTCGCAGCGCTCGCGCCGGAAGCGGCGGGCCGGTTCGACGTCGTTCTGATGGACGTGCAGATGCCGGAGATGGACGGCTTGGATGCGACCGTCGCCATCCGCGCGCGCGAAAAGGGCACGGCCACGCGCGTGCCGATCGTGGCGATGACCGCTCACGCCATGGAGGGGGACCGCGAACGCTGCCTCCAGGCGGGTATGGACGGGTACGTCACCAAACCCGTCGAGGCCGACCGGCTCTTCGAGGCCGTCGAATCCTCCGCCGGCCGATTCGACCCCACCGTCGCCGCGGCGCGGCTCGGCGGCGACCGCCGTCTTCTCCGGGAGATGCTCGACCTCTTTCTCGCCGAGTGCCCCGGCATGATGTCGGAGATTCGCCGGGCGATCGAGGCACGGGATGCCGAGGCGCTCCGCCGCGCGGCCCACGCGCTCAAGGGGTCGGTCGCAAACTTCGGAGCGTCCCGGCCGGTCGAGGCGGCGAGAACGCTCGAGAAGCTCGGCATCGACCGCGACTTGGCGGGCGCTGCCGCCGCACTCAACGCGCTGCAGATCGCTCTCGACGAGTTCCGGCGGGAGGCGTCGGCGGAGGGGCCACCATGAAAAGGAAGGAGCTCGTCCTCGTCGTCGACGACGTTCGCGTCACGAGGCATCTGCTGCAGTCGGTGATCGAGAAGGCCGGATACGCGGTGACGACGGCGAGCGACGGACAGGAGGCCCTCGACCAAGCGCGGCGAACCGACCTGCGCGCTCCGGATCTGATCCTGCTCGACGTGTGGATGCCGGGAATGTCGGGGCTCGACGTTTTGGCGCGCCTGAGGGCCGACGGGGTCGATTCGAAGGTCATCGTCATGACCGGGGACGACACGCCGGAGACGCTGCTCCAGGCGCTCCGATCCCAGGCTCTGCATTTCGTGGCGAAGCCGATCGACGCCGCGGCGCTCGTCGAGCTCGTCGAGAGCGCGTTGGCCGCCGACGCCGGTCCCGATATCGAGGTCGTCTCGGCCCGCCCCGAGTGGGTCGAGCTGATCGTCCCGTGCACGCGCGAGGCGGCGTCGCGCATCGAGGGGTTCCTCACCCACCTCGACGCGGACCTCACGCCGGAGGTGCGCGAGTCGGTCGGCTACGCGTTCCGCGAGCTCCTGCTCAATGCCGTCGAGTGGGGCGGCCGACTCGACCCGAACCGAAAGGTGCGGATCGCCTGCCTTCGCGCCCGGCGCATGCTGCTCTACCGCATCGCCGATCCCGGGCCGGGGTTCCGGCTGGAGGACCTGACGCACGCCGCCATCTCCTACGAAGGCGATCCGATGGAGCACATGAAGGCCCGCGAGGAGAAAGGCCTCCGCCCCGGCGGCTTCGGCCTGCTCCTGGTCAAGGCGCAGGTGGACGAGCTGCTCTACAACGAGGCACGGAACGAAGTGGTGTTCGTCAAGTATCTCGATTCCCCGGGAGGTGGGTCGTGAGGAAGCCGCCCGAGGCGCTGCCTTGTTACAAAAAGAAGTAGACTCCCGCCGTCGGCGCACCTGACCCCTTGGAGGGCCCGAATGAGAAGGTTCCCCCTCGCCCTCGTTCTGATCGTCGCCGCCCTGCCGGCGCTGGCGCAAACCCCGGAACCGTCGCCTCCTCCGACCGACGACGAGAAACCAGCGGCGTTCAACCAGCGAGTGTTCTTCGGCGGCGCGGTCGGTGCGGCGTTCGGAACCGTCGATTACGTCGAGCTGGCGCCGATGGTCGGATTCCGAATCGCGCCCCGATTCGAGATGGGCGTTCAACCTTTCTACCGTTGGACGGACGACCACCGCTACTCCCCGAGCTTCTCGACGACGGACTACGGCGCGACCATCTTTGGGAGGGTCCGCATCTGGCAGGGGTTGTTCGGCGAGGGGGATTACCAGTACACGAGCTACGAGTATCAGAACGCCGGGGGCGGCAGCACTCGGGACACCAACAATGCGTTCCTCGCGGGAGCCGGGTACGCGTTTCCCGTCGCGCAGCACGTGGCGTTCTACGCTTCCGCGCTCTACGACTTCACCTACAGTAGCAGCGATCTGCACTACCCGTACGACTCCCCCGTGCGCTATTCGGTCGGAGTGTCGGTCGGCTTCTGACGTCACAGAACCGTCACCGGCCTGTTGCGTGTCCGGCGAGCCTCCGCATCTCCCTGATCCTATTCTCCGTATTCAGGCAAGGTCGCGGAGGAGGCGGACATGAAAGCGCTGCGAGACGTGGCATCGACCGACCTTCGGTGGTCCAAGCCCGACTTGTTTCGAAGACTCTACGAGCTCCGCTCCGAAACGGACCTCGTGGTGGTTCTCCGATGGGAAAAGGCGTTGTGCTCGAGCGCCCTGGCGGAGAGCGTGGACGGCCGTTGGATCCTGAGGCGGAACGGGGTGTTCACGCGGAGAGTCACCCTCGTCCGCGAGGGGTCGACGAGCGAGCTGGCGTCGATGACCTCGCGCTGGGGAGGGGGCGGCATTGTCCACGGTCCCGCTTCGAGACGCTACGAATGGCTCAAGCCGAGCTTCTGGCGCTCCCCGTGGATCTTCGCGGACGAATCGGGCCGTCCCGTCGTCCGTTTCGAGCCCGAGTGCTTCGGACAAGGTGCGCGCGTGCAGGTGTCCCCCGAGCTGCGGAACCACTCGGATCTCCCCTTCCTCGTCACCCTGGGCTGGTACCTGCTCGTGCTGATGGCGGACGACGGAGCGGTCGCCGCGGTGGCGGCCGCGAGCTAACGCCCCCAATCGGCCTGACCGGGCACGCACTCCCCTTTCGAGAGACGGGCGGCTATCATCTGGGAGACGCCGCAGGGAGGGGGCGTGCATGACCGAGTTCGAGCTGATCAAGGCCACCGACGCGTACACGCTCGTTGCGGTGCGCGGACGGCTCGACCCTGCCGGAGTCGGTCTGATCGAGCTGAGGCTGACGAGCGAGACGGTCGCGCGCCGGAAGCCCGCGATCGTCGACGTCACGGCGGTCAACCTGATCGGGTCGATCGGGATCGGGATGCTGGTCGGGATCGGTCACGCCATGAAGGGCCACGACCTCGGATTCGCGGTCGTGGCGTCCGGGCTCGTCAAGGAGATCCTGGACAAGGTCTCTTTGAACGCTCTCTTCCCGGTGGTCGAGACGGTCGACGAAGCGAAGGGCGCGCTCGGAGTGAGCTGAATCGCGGCTCCGCTGCGGCCCACGGCCCACCGGCGCCTCCCACCATTTCTCGCGCGACAACGTGGTAGCATCCGGGCATTTTCTGGTCGCCCGCTGGGCCGCTTTCAGTCGGACCAGAGCAAGCCACCGGAGGGACCTCGTTGCTCGAGGAGCGCTGGTTTGTGCTCGCCGACCAGCTTGCGGCCACCGAGTGCCGCCGCCGTGCTCTTCGACCGGAGGACGCCGAGGAATTTCGCTCCTTCATCCGGCTGCGCTTCGCCGAGCGCGGCGAGCGGATCGTGGCTGCGTACGACGGGCGAAGCAGCATCGAGACGTACTTGCTCGTCGTCATCGCGCGGGCGTTCGGCGACTGGCGACGTTCGGTCTGGGGACATTGGCGGCCGAGCACCGCGGCGCTGCGGCTGGGCACCGTCGCGATCGAGCTCGAGTGGCGAATCGGTCACCGCGGTGAATCGTTCGAGAGCGCAGCGGCCGAGTTGGGCTCCCGCTTCGGCCCGCGCGCCGGCCGTGAGGAGCTCGAGACGATCCGGCGGCACCTGCCCGAGCGGGTCCGGTGGCGGCAAGTCCCCGCCGAGGAGCTGGAAACCCGGGCGACCACGACGACGTCCCCGAACGAGGCCCTCGACGCCCGCGAGCGAGCCGATGCCGTGCGTCGGCTGGCGCCGCTCCTCCAAGAGACCCTGCGCGAGCTCCCGCCCTTGGATCGCCTCATCCTCCTCCTCGTTTTTCGAGAGGGACTCAGCGTCCGCGCCGTAGCCCGCTCCGTCGGGATGGATCACCAGCGCGTCGGGCGCCGCCTCGATCGAACGCTCGTCAGGCTGCGGGCCGCCATGGAGACCGCCGGCGTGGACCGGCACGCCGCGCTGCTGCTTTTGGAGAAGTCCGGGGACGACGAACAGGGTTGGCTGGAAGCGATCGCGGAGCCCGAATGGGACAACCCGCCGCGGCGTCCGTCTACTGGAGAGGCAGAATCGTGAGCGAGCGATCACCCAGCCGGTTCGGCCCCGCGGGGAGGGACCCCTTCGACCCGTGCCCCACGGACGCCGAGTTGGCCGCTTTCTCGGAGGGCAAGCTCGGTCCGCCTCGCCCGGAAGAGGTCGCTCGCCACGTTCTGCACTGCGCGGAGTGCCAGGACGTGATCGGCTCGCTGGCCTATCGACACGCCGAGTCTCTTGCGGCCTCGTCTCGGGCCGCTTTCCCGCGGCGCGCCGCGATCGCGGCGGGGCTCCTGCTCGCGGTCCTCGCCGCTTCCGGGGGCGTGTGGCGGCTGTCGCGCGGCCGCACCTCGACGGGCATCGCCGACCTCGTGCGGGCGGTCGGACAGCGACGTCTGGTCGAGGCGCGCCTATCGGGCGGGTTCGCGTGGGCGCCCGTGACCGAAGTTCGAGGCGAGGGCGGCCCCGCCGGCACAGGGGCTCTGGATCCGGCGCGATCGGAGATCGCGGGGGCGGCCGCCCGGATCCGCGGCGGCAAGATGTGGAACGACCCGACAGGAGACATGCACTCGCTGGGCGTCGCTTACCTCGTGCTCGGAAACGTGGACGAGGCGGTCACGGCGCTCGATGCGGCGGCGAAGGCGTCACCGGACGATGCCGCTGTGCTCTCGGACTTGGCAGCCGCGTGCATCGAGAAGGGAAAGGCTCCCGATCAGGCCCAGCAGCTCGTTCGCGCGCTCGACCTCTCGGAGAAGGCGATCGCGCGCGCGCCCGCCTTCGTCGAGGCGCGGTTCAACAAGGCGCTGGCCCTCGAAGCGCTCGGCCTCCGGGACGCGGCGATCGAGGCCTGGGAGAGCTACGTCAAGGCGGACCCGTCATCGCCCTGGTCGAACGAGGCGCGGAGCCGATTGGCGAAATTGCGGAGCGCATCGCGGCTCGAGAGGTGGGAGGACAGCGCCCAGGCCTTCCAATCCGCCTGCTCGGCGGGTGATGCGCGGCGCATCGAGGAGATCGTGCGGGCGCACCCGCAGCAATCCTCCGAAGCGCTGATGACGGATTTGGGGCGCTGGGCCGATCTCGCGCTGACGGGCCAGCCCAGCGCGGGGGCTACCCTCCGTGCCGTCGAGAGCGGCTCGGCGGTCATGGCCCGGGTCGTCGGAGATCCGATCGTCAAGGACGCGGTCGCCGAGATCCGGAGATCGGCCGCCGACCGCGAGCGGTTGAGCCTGCTCGCGGCGGCGCACCGCCAGCTCCGCCTCGGCCGCGCCGCCGAGGACGCGATGCAGGCGAACGACGGGAAGCGCCTGCTGACGGACGCGTCCGACCGATTCGCGAAGCTGAAGAGCTCGTATCGCGACCTCGCTTTGCTCTACGAGCTGTCGAGCGAGTACTACATCGATCCGGCGGGAGCTTTCACCCCCCGGCTCGAGGCGCTGATCGAGCGCTATCCCGCCGGCGAGAAGCGGATCGTGGGAGCGAGGGCGAGGTGGTTGATGGGGCTCGCGCTCGGCGTATCCGGCCGGACGTCCCAGGCGTTGACATCGCTCGCGGAAGCCGGCGAGGGGCTGCGCGCGCTGGGCTTCACGGCCGACGCCGTTTTTGTGCGCTCAATCGAGGCGAACACCTGGTGGATGCTCGGTCGGTCGGGTCGCGCGTGGACGCTGCATCGCGATGTCTTCCGGCAGCTCGACGCTGTGACCGACGCGCGTCTCGTCCAGGCGCTCATCGGGGCGACCGCCAAAGAAGCGGAGCTGGACGGCCAGCAGCTCGCAGCGCTGTCGATCGGGCAAGCCGCACTAGCGATGTCCAAACGCCACAATTCCGCTTTCGACCGATGCGATGGCCTCGCGTGGTTTGCGAGTGCCGCCGCGCGGGCGGGCCGAACCGCCGCAGCGGGGGACGCGGTGCATGAAGCTCGTGGCCTGCTTCCCCAGGTTTCCGATCCAAGCACTCACGCACGGCTCGATGGCCTGCTCGGCCTTGCCGAGGCTCGCCTGAGCCTCGACGTGAATCCTGACGACGCGCTCCGAGCAGCGGATCGCTCGGTGGCGTGGCTCGAATCCGTCGACAAGGAGAATCTGCTCGCGGAAGCCTACGAGCTCCGGGCAAAGGCGAAGGAGAAGTCGGGGGACCTCGACAGCGCCGCGAAGGACTACCTCTCGGCGCTTCAGACGGTGGAGCACCAGCGCGATCGTCTCAGAGACGTTTCGCTGCGCACCTCGTTCGTCGACACGGCGTGGGAGCTTGGACGCGATGTCGTTCGGTTCGAGATCGATCGCGGCGACCCTCGTGGTGCGCTCGCAATGGCCGACCGACTTCGGGCGACCTCGGTTGCACCGCCGATGAAGCTGTCGCCCGAAGAAGCGCGCGACCCGGTCGATGCTTTGGTCCACCAATTGGGCCCCGATGATGCGGTCATTTTCTATGAGATCTTGGAGCACCGGACGATCGCGTGGGTCCTGCGCGCGGGCAGAGTTCAGTCGGCCGTTCTTCCCATCGAGGAGCGCGCGATCGATCTTTTCGTCGACGCGATCCGTCGCGAAATGACGCCCGGCGACTCCGGAGCGGACGAGGGCGGGGGTCGGAAGCTGTTCGAGCAGGTCGTCGGCCCGCTGCGTGGCCGCCTCGAAGGTGCACAGCGGATCATCATCGTCCCGGACGGACGTCTTCACTCGATCCCGTGGGGAGCGCTTCAGCAGGCGCCAAGCGGCCGCAGATGGATCGAGGACGCGTCGGTGGCGGTGGCTCCGTCACTTCGGTGTCTCATCGGGCGTCGCGTCGGAGCCGGCGAGCCGGCCGATTTCCGCGTCGTTGCCGTCGGCAACCCGGCCTTCGACCGCCTGGCCTTCCCCGGCCTGCCCGATCTTCCGGCGGCGGCGAACGAGGCTCGGGAGATCGGCGCGCTCTATGCGAGATCGTCTGTGCTCGTCGGCTCCGACGCGATACCCGATCGCTTCCTCGCCGAGATTGCCAGCGCGGAAGTCCTCCACGTAGCCGCCCACGCGATACCCAGCGGCGTTGACCCCGACCGATCGACGGTCGTCCTCGCTCCCGGCGGCACGATCGCGTCGGACGGGGGGCTGACTGCGGGTGAGATTCGCGGCCACGATCTGCGTAGAGTGCGACTGGCCGTGCTCGCGGCCTGTCGCTCGGGAGATGGTCCACTCTCTCGCATCGAGGGACCGCTTAGCCTCGCGCGACCGCTCCTGGAAGACGGCGCTCGCAACGTCGTGGTCTCACTTTGGGATTTGCCCGACGAGGCGGGTGCGTCGGTCATGGTGGCGTTGCACCGCGCCCTGCGTGATGGCGCCGATCCGATTGATGCTCTGCGCCGAGCTCAGCTCGAGTGTTGGTCAGCTCCGAATCCAGATCCACGCGCCTGCGGCGGGTTGCAATTGATCGTGAACGAACCGGGGGGAGGTCGAAGATGAGATATCGATGGTTGTCGTTGACGGTTCTCTTGGTACTGATTCTGCCGGGATGCGTGCACAACGCTCCCGTGACGACCGTCAGCACCGCGGCATCGCAGGCGGACGCGCCGGCGCGGGACCAGGCGGACATACTTTTCCACGGGCTGATAGCGTTCGTCTTCAAGAAGGACGATACCGTCGAGAGCGTCTTCTTGAGCCCGGACGCCGAACCCCACATACCTCTGATAGCGGTCAATACCACGGATATCGACAAGCTGAATGCGAGTGATCCCGATCTCATCGCGTCGGGAGACGGGGACGCAGGCTTCGCGGTCTGGAAATTCACCGAGGCGACGATCGACCAAGCCGATTTCTCAGACAAATCTCTGAGAAAAGACATGACCGCACTGGACTTGAACAACCCGGACTACACGCTGCTCCGTTGGGTGCCCAGCATGGACGACATATTCGGTTCGCTCCAAAAAGTGGATCAGAAGGAGATCGACTCGGCGCCAGCGCGGGGAAAGTGGCCCAAGGGCTGGATGACCCCCGTATTTGACGAGCTCACGCACCGGACCGATCCGTGGACCATCGGCAATCGCCGCAACACACCGGTCGCCGACGGCGTCCGCCTACGTCTTCAGCTCAGCGATCCGGGAAGACCGTTCGGAATCCTGATCACGCGGATAGACCCAAAGGATCCAACGAAGAAAGTTGACGAAACGATTGTAGTGAAAGGCGGCGCGACGATTTTCATCAGCGACTACCCGACGAAGATACCGAAACCCGGCAACGATTTGACTCACTTTCGTCACTATTACACGCTTCGTTATCCCGATAAATCGGGCTACGACCCCGTCCACGGCGGTCCGCCGACGCCGTATCCATCGCGTTGCGCTCCAGGCGTGTTTTACCCGCCGGACCCGGACCTCCCATGATTAGGGGGGCGGCGAGGACTGTCGCGGCGATCGTGTTTTCCGCCTGGGCGACGACCGAAATCGCGATGGCCGATCGCGTTCCCAAGGGGGTGTGCTTCAAGAACGTCGACGACCGACTGGAAATCCTGTTGGCCGTCGATCTCAAACCCTCCCAGGCCCCGATGAAGCAATTGAAGGATGTCCAAGCACTTGGCCCGCTGTTCCAGTTTCTCGTGCAACATGCCGCGTGGATCGAGCCGAGCATCGCGCCCGAACGAGCGGTCAAACTTCATCTGCTTCGTAGTTACACCGTCAGATTCAAGCCCGGCGTCCACAAGACGCCTCAGGAATTGCTCGATCTGACACAGGGATTGATTCAACTCGGTCCAAC
>JACXTT010008672.1_pt1 | contig 14061 bp, 11 predicted proteins | sample 9270951 | NCBI WGS metagenome assembly JACXTT01 (sample SAMN15532306, study PRJNA645909) | rock metagenome | isolation source: weathered quartz diorite | place: Puerto Rico | collected 2017-06-21 | reverse complement strand
TGGCGGGGTGGCTAGGTTGATGCACGCTTGCGTGTAGAAAGTCAAACTGTGCAAAGCAGCTGAGGAGATTTTTAAAAAATAGATTGCTTGGGCTGTATTTATTTCCAGTACGATAGTGCTCCGTTTTCTGGATCCATGGGCCTTCGATCTTGTCTGATTCTGCAACCGCCTCTGCCGGCATCACCCTGGGCCGCGTCCACGCGCGCCGCCTGCGCGACATCTATCGCTCGGCCGGCTGGCCTTGCCTGGACAGTGTAGAGGTGGAACTGCTGGCTGCGGGCATGCTGCTGCGGGTGACCGAGCCTAGCGGGCATGACAAGGTGCGTTTGACGGACGCCGGCATTGCGTTCTTGGCGCAGGCCTTTCATACCACCCGCCAGGCCCGCTCCAAGCACGAGTCCTTGGTGGACCGTGTGGCGCAGACCATGCTGCGCGATGGACGCATAGTCTGGACTAATCTGAGCATACGTGCACGTCTGCCAAGTGAGCCTGAAGCGCCGAATCGCTGGAAGATGTGCATGCCCGACGTCTTTTCCATTCGCAACACCACGGTGGCGGCCTACCTGGAGCCAGTGGTGCACGAGATTAAGGTCAGCCGCGCGGACCTGCTGGGTGACCTCAAATCCAAGGACAAGCGCGATGCCTATCTGGATACTGGCGGTCAATGCTGGTATGTGCTGGGCTGCGATACCAAGGGCCGTCCGATTGCACAGCCGGAAGAAGTGCCGCTGGAATGCGGTGTGTTGCAACTGGAGGGCGAGCGCCTGGTGGTCGCACGCAACGCACCCAAGCGCGCCATGGCGGACCTGCCATTTGCACTGTGGATGGTGTTGGCCAAGGCCACGCCGCTGCCGCCCCATGCCGACCCGACCGGGGAGGGGCCGGAGCAGTCCATGTTGCTGGAGCAGGCCCCACCCGGCAATACGCCATAAGAACCTCACGATGCGTGCTGTGCCATGACCGGTCTGTCTGTGGTCCAGAGCTACAACGTGGCAGTGCGCAACCTGTGTGAGTTTGCGGCCAAGGCGGGCGATCTGGATCTGCGCTTTACGCCATCACCCACCGCACAGCAGGGCCGGGAAGGCCATCAGCTGGTAGCCAGCCGCCGTGGGCCAGGTCAAGAGGCGGAAGTGCGGCTGAGTGGGACTTTTGTGTCAGGCGACACCACATTGGTCGTATCGGGCCGGGCGGATGGTTTTGATGCCGAGCGCAATGTGCTGGAAGAGGTCAAGACCTTTCGTGGCGCGGTCGAGGCCATTGCGCCCAACCACAGCGCCTTGCACTGGGCGCAACTGAAAGTCTATGGCTGCTTGATGTGCCAGACCCGGAGCTTGGAGCGCATCCACCTGCACCTGGTGTACTTTGATGTACAGCAACAAACCGAGCACCTGCAACAACAGGAATGCACGGCAGCGGAATTGCAAAGCTTTTTCAATGCGCTGTGCACACGCTTTCTGGCGTGGGCGCAGATGGAGATGGCCCACCGCAGGCGGCGTGATGTGGCATTGCAGGCCATGGCGTTTCCGCAGGCGCCATTTCGGCCGGGCCAGCATGATCTGGCCAGTGGTGTCTACCGCGCCTGCGTACAGTCCCGCCCGCTGTTGGTGCAGGCCCCAACCGGCATTGGCAAGACCATTGGCACGGTATTTCCGGCTTTGCGCGCCATGCCCGAGCGCGGCGTGGACAAGGTTTTCTTTTTGACGGCCAAGACCCCTGGGCGCCAGGTGGCTTTGGATGCGCTACACATGGTGGTTGCCCGTCAGGAGCAGACGCTTGGCGTTGCGACGGACAGTACGCATGCGGGCCAGGCACAGCGGTGCGCAAAGGCATTGCGCGTGCTGGAGCTGGTGGCCCGTGAAAAAGCCTGCGAGCACCCAGACAAGGCCTGTCACGGCCAGTCCTGCCCACTGGCGCAGGGTTTTTACGATCGGCTGGAATCTGCCAGGCTGGCGGCGGCTGAGCGTGGCTGGCTGGACCAGGGCAGCCTGCGGGCCGTAGCGCTGACCCACAGCGTGTGTCCCTATTATTTGGGCCACGAGATGGTGCGCTGGGCCGACGTGGTAGTGGGTGATTACAACTACTACTTCGACCGCAGCGCCATGCTGTACGCCTTGACCGCAAGCAACAACTGGCGCGTCAGCGTGCTGGTGGACGAGGCCCACAACCTGTACAGCCGCGCCTGCAGCATGTACAGCGCCGAACTGGCGCAAGTCGAGGCATTGGCACTGCGCGGCAGCTTGCCGGGCTTGTTGCGCAGCCGTCTGGATGAGTGGCTGAACCAGTGGCAACTGCTGGTGTTGGCCACCCAGAGCAAAAAGCCGGATGCGCATTGGTGCCTGCTGGAAGAATTGCCGGAGGCCTGGCTGCGTAGCTTGCAGCGCTTCAACAGCGCCGTGAGCGAACATGTGAACGAGCACCCCATAGACGCGCATGGTGCCCTGTTGCCGTTCTATTTCAAGTCCCTGGCGTTTGCCGCCCTGGCCGAAGCGTTTGGCGAGCATTCCTTGTGCGAGTTGGAGTTGAACGGGGCGGCAGAGCAGGGTGCCGATACTGAGCAGGTGCTGCTGCGCCTGCGCAATATCGTGCCCACCCCATTCATCAAACCCCGCATGGATGCGGCCGATTCACTGGTGCTGTTCTCGGCCACGCTGAACCCGCCCGATTACTACATCAACCTGCTGGCCCTGCCAGACGGTACGCAGCTCTTGGACTTACCCGGCCCCTTTGCACCCGAGCAATTGGCAGTGTCCATCATGCGCATATCAACCCGCAAGGACGACCGTCTGGCCTCACTGGACGCACTGGTAGGCGCCATGGCGGAACAGTTTACGCGGCAAGCTGGCAATTACCTGGCGTTTTTTAGCAGTTTTGATTACCTGGAGCTGGCGCTGGCGCGGCTGCAGCAGTTGTATCCGGCGCTACCGGTGTGGGCGCAGCAGCGCCAGATGCAAGAGTCCAGCCGGCAAGTCTTTTTGCGCCAGTTCGACGCTGACGGGCAGGGCATTGGCTTTGCGGTGTTGGGTGGCGTGTTTGGCGAGGGCGTGGACCTGCCGGGCAGGCGCCTGGTGGGGGCCTTTATTGCGACCTTGGGCTTGCCTCAGTTTGACGATGTGAACCAGGCCATTTGTGAGCGCATGCAGGCGCGTTTCGGCCGGGGCCATGACTACACCTATCTGTTTCCGGGTATGCAAAAGGTGGTGCAGGCGGCTGGGCGTGTGATCCGCACACCTACCGACACTGGTGTGGTGTTGCTGATGGACGAACGGTATCGGGAGTGGCGTTATCGGCGGTTGTTGCCTTCTTGGTGGCGGGTTTCTCTTGATAAAGGTGCGCCCGGATAGTTTGCAAGCTTTCGCGCCGCCGTGTTTGGTGCGCGCAAAGCCACGGGCAGGCAGTCGCTGCCGCTTCATTGTGCCGGCCCTTACGCTGCGCTACAGGGCTGCCTTGTGGTGCTCGCCGGTCAGGGCAGTCCCGCAAACTCGCTGCGCTCAAACACGCGGGACCGGCGCGCCACAGCGCGCAACCTTGACCGCCTGCGCTCCTCAGCGGCGCAAAGGCGCGGCAGCGACTGCCTGCCCGTGGCTTTGAGGGGCGTTTTCGCAGCGAGGCGCGCGGATTACCGAGGTATGTAGGCGACATAGCTGAACAAAGACCCAGCGATACCAGCAACAAGCACAATAAAGACTACGCAGCTTCGAATTGAGTGAGTCGTGGTTTAGGCCTAGGCAGAAATGAGTCGGCCATCCATTCCCCATGTATGGCCGTGACCGCCATCATGTTTGGATTGTGGGAGTTGCTACGTGTGTTCCCACTATGCGGCCATCCAACCCCATCGCTAGCCCGCCAAGCCCAGGGCACTGAGCTATCAGCGCGCCTTTGCGCCGCTGAGGAGCGCAGCCGGGCAGGGTTGCGCGTTTACGCGCCAGCGCCGCGTGTTTGAGCGCAGCGAGTTTGCGGCGCTGCCCTGGCTGGCGAGCACCACAAGGCAGCCCCGAAGCTTTGCTTCGGGGCCGGCGCAATGAAGCGCTGAGGGCTCAGTGCCCTGGGCTTGGCGGGCCCGCGAGGTGCAGCGTAAAAAAGAGGCTATTTCTTCTTCACAGGCGCGTAAGTCAACCCAGCCGGCAAGACGACACCATTGGCCGCCTGTGCCAGCTTGAAAAACACGTCGGTGTTGTCTTGCAGCCCAGTGAAGACCCATGCCCCCGGCCCAAATGCCGACAGCGGAATGTCGGTAGCAGTGTGCGCAGCAGCGTCGCCGGGCACCTGGCCAGTGATCAGCAGCTTGCCATCGACGTCGCGTGCCATGGGGCCAGCCGGGTAGGCGGACAACGGAGCAGTCTTCACAAACGGTTGCTGGCTGTCTTGCAAAGGCTTTTCATTGGTGCGGTAATCTTCATAGCGGTCGACGTTGGCACCATAACCCACCAGCAGGCGGTTGTCGATGTCCGTGGTCTCGGGGTAACCATCGGCGGCAATGCGGTACTTGGGGAAGCCGGCCTGCTCATAAATACCGACGACCTGGTCGCGCAGCTTGGTGCCGCCGCCTTCACGCACCAGCTCCTGCAAACGCGCATCACTGACACGCGAGCCGCCAATCAACGCTGCGCCAGAACACTCATGGTCCGCAGTGACGATGACCAGCGTGTCACCATGCTGAGCCGCAAACGCCTGTGCCAGCTTGATGGCGCGGTCGAATTCAATGGTGTCCAGCATCCAGCGCTCGGTGTCCATCGCGTGGGCCTGCTTGTCGATGGAGGCACCCTCAACCATCAGCACAAAGCCCTTCTTCTGGCGCTCCAGCACAGTCAATGCCTTGCTGGTCATCTCATCCAGCATGGGCTGGTCGGGGAAACCATAGTCGTCCACCACGCGGCCACCAACTACGCCGCGTTGCTTGGAGCGGCGGCCATCAATCTTGTCCAATGCCACATTCATGTTGGAGTGTGCAAACAGGCCCAGCAGGCGATCTGTCTTGCTGGCGTCAATAGCGTCCAGCGCGGTCTTGTCGGCTGCGTAGCGAAAGCCTGCAGCTTGAAAGTCGGCCAGCAGATCGCGGTCCTTGTCCAATTGGCCGGCTGATGCACCCCAGCGCTTGACGATTTCGGATGTGTGGGCATCGGTAGCAGAGAACGCATAGTCGGTCTTGTCGCCACGGGCCGAGCCTGGCGTAGTGGATGGTACAAACCACTTGCGGCCGCCGCCCATCAACACGGTCAAGCCAGTCAGGCCTCGGTCGTCCAAGAATTGGTCCACGATGCCGGTGCCCGCGCCACGGCTGCTGGTGTGCACGGCGTTGCCAGCGGGGGTGGCGTCAAACACATCGGCCGTGGTGACCAAGCCCAGCGCCTTGCCCTGCGTTCGGTGCAGGTATTCGCTGAGGTATTCAATACGTGGGTTGTCAAATGGGTCCGTCGTGTCGTCGGGGAACACGCCTTCTTCATTGTTGTTGTTTTTGTTGCCCGACACATAGCTGGTCATGCCCGGTGCTGAGTCGGTCACGACCGAGTTCAGCGATGCGGTCTTGACCATGCCGGTCACCGGGAAGGTATCCATGGCCAAAGGCGCAACCACCTTGCCTTGCGCATAGCCACCCGCCACAATGCGCGCGGCTGTGCGTTGGGCGGCACCCATGCCGTCGCCCAGCATGATGATGATGTTCTTGACCTTCTGGCCGCCGGCCAACAAGGGAATCACTTCGAAGTTGCCGCTGGCGCTAACGGTTTGGCCATCGCTCTGGCTGGCTTGTACTTCAAACGTATGCACGCCAGCTTGGGCTGCGCTGACCGCGCGGATGGTGGCAATGCTGGCGTTGGTGGGCACACCGCTGACGCAACCGCTGGCGCAACTACGCAAGGCCACCGCTGCGGCCACGGGTTTGCCGTCGATGCTAAAGCGAGCCTGGGTGATTGTCTTGGCGGCATCGTCGGGGCGCAGTGTGGCCTGCAGGTCAAAGCGCTGGCCGGGCAGGAAGCGGGCAATGACCGGAGCCGCGTGGCCGCTGCTGAAGAGTTCGCTGGGTGGTGTCAGGCGGCTAACGGTAGGGGCTGCTTGGGCCACGCCTGCGCCGAGTGCGCAGAGTGTGGCAAGAACCAAGGGCAATTGAAGCGGGCTGCGTTTCGGACGGACAGAAATAGCAACTGACGGAGAGCGATGAAAGCGCATGGAGATCATGTGGGTAGGTAGCGAAAAAAATCAATGTTGGTGTTCGGCTGAAGCGGTGCGCGAGAGGCGGGCCAGTTCTTGGGCATCCATGCTACGGGCGGCGTCGGGTGCCAACTGCAGGCGCACCCAGGCAATGCGGCCATCGGGGGACTCGTGACGGCCGACCAGCAGTTGGCCGCTGACTTCGATCAGGCCGTGCACATGGGGCACGGCCCAGTCTTGCTGAGAGGGGTCCAGGTACACGGTAACCGTGGCGGCCGGCAGGTCATCGGCCTCGCCATCGGCCTGTTCGGCCATCTGCACGGGGCGGGGCGTCAGCAAAAAGCGACCCGGCGTGGCTTGCTCTTGCTGCACCATATAGCCTGTCAGGCGCACCTGTGTGCCATGGGCTTTTTTCAGGGTGTCGCTAAACTCAACGCCTTGTGGGCCAATGGGCGTGCGAAAAAAATCACGAAAGCGCAATTCGGTGCTGGCGCGTGTGGGGGCCATGCTGGATATTTGCGGGTGGGCTGCACCCATCCACAAAGCGGCCGTGGTGGCCAGGATGATGCGCAGCGGGGTTGTAAATCCGGCAGGCAGATGCTCAGCAAAGATGCTGCGAAACCGGGTGCCCATGGCACCCAGCGCGGTGTGTAGGAAATTGGGGAGAGAAGTAGTCACAGCCCACGAGCGTAGCCTGTGCCCGTTACGAAGCTGTGACAGCGTGGAAGTGCCTGCAGGCGTCCGTAGGAATGTGTTTCGTATTTCGGGTGCTGCACCTCGCTTCGCAAAGGCATAGGCCCCCAGCGGCCATCGCTTCATTGCGTCGGCCCCTACGCTTCGCTGCGGGGCTGCCTTGGGGTGCTTGCCAGCCAGGGCAGTCCCGCAAACTCGCTGCGCTCAAACACGCGGGACTGACGCGCAAGCGCGCAACCCTGACTGGCCGCGCTCCTCAGCGACGCAAAGGCGCGCTGGCGGCTGTGTGCCTATGCCTTTGCGAGGGGAGCGGGCGTTTCTCGACTGAGAAGCACTCTAATCCCGATGCTGCTATTTCTTATCTGACGAGGTGCTCGGCAAACGGCTTATGTCTGTTAAGAACTGCTCAAATTTCAAGTTGTCCTCTGCCGTTTTCAAAAATCCACTGACAATCATCATCGAAAATTCTCCAGCAATACTTGCTGCCACAAAAGTTAGCTGTTGGCCGTCGATAACTACTTTGCCAGTGGCCTTTGTCCAGCTTCCTCGTGTGTCGTTGCTGGTCGACGAGTGAATGTCCGATGCTCGCTGGCCAGTTAACACTGAGCGCACTAGTTCCAGACGATTTTCGACATCTGGTGGAGGGGAGCGGTCTCTACCAGTCGTGCACTGCGCAACTATCCATGGAAAGGCGTCCCCAGGAGTTTGTGCCTGTAGTGCATGATCGCCAGTTGAGGGATTGGCGTGGTCTTTGACAACCGGAGTCGTTGGGAAGGTTGCAGAGAATTCGCAATCAGCTGGTGCGAATATTCGCGCATCGGAAGTTGCACCAAAGCAGGCCATCGGGACAAACAACAAAGTAGCGAAAATATTTGAGTATGAGATTGCTTTCATTTACGGGGGTGTTTTATACAGTTGATGTGCAGTGATAAAAAATTGCGGTTGCAAAAAATGGGGTCCGGTGCGACCGCTATCGCTGCACATATTCCCCACATTGTGCCCCCTGACTGGCCACACGAACTTTTTACTGTACGACGACCGCCACCGGCTCTGGACGCAAAGCCGACGCTCAAGGTTTCCAGGTAGCCGTCATTCGAATCGCCAGAGTCTTCGATGTCACAGCAAGTCAGTCAATGCAGAGCAATGGACCGATCGAATGCACCTTACCATCGTGAATTTCCACACGGCATCGGCACAGATAGTGGAATCCAGTTGCTCCTAGTGAACCTGTGCCGGGGCGATACCAGCCGCCATTGTCCGTAGCGATTGCCACTACCTGTGATTCAGGCATGTCGAGGTGAATGCGGCTGCACATGGTCTGTGACCGTGACGACATAGCGTGATCGAGTATTGCTCCAACGAAGAAATACACGAGGCCAATTGCACCAAGTGCCAGTCCAATACGAACAATTGCCCTTTTCATGAAAATCTGTACTTCAATGTGTGCACTGTGACCGGAGCAACGAGACTACTTACCCCATTCGAACGACAGTCTTCATGCAACGTTTCTGTTGCACGGCCGCCTTTCATTTCGCCCCATACCGGCCAGACCGAATTGTCCACGGGGAATCGTCCGCGACTAGTCGTCAGAGTTCTTGGAGTCTATGCCCTTGGCTCCCGTTGTCTGTGATTTGGCCGCTTGCCAAAGTTGGAACCAAAAAGCAGCGGACATTAACGCAAAGACTGCTGATCGCCAAAACATCCCAAGCGCAAGAAACACGACGGCCACCACAGTCGACACGGCAGCGACTGCCACTAAATCTTTGCGTCGAATTCGTTCGGAAAAAGGTCTCATACTTACTCCGTAATGCTTGGGAGTAGCTTATTCTGGGTGGTATCCAACCAAATTGGAAGTTCAATCCGGGTGACCGGTCCCGCTGCAACTCAGCCAGTCATTGTGTCCGAAAGCGGCCATGCGCTCTAGATCCATTCACACGCAGCCCATAAAGAATGAAGCAATGAATCTGTCATTCAAAAGGTAATTGGGACTGATGTTTCGCCATTGAATCGCACCCACGGAGATCCAACCCCGCCACCATTTCGCAAAGGCATAGGCACACAGCCGCCATCGCGCCTTTGCGTCGCTGAGGAGCGCAGCCAGTCAGGGTTGCGCGATTGCGCGTCAGTCCCGCGTGTTTGAGCGCAGCGAGTTTGCGGGACTGCCCTGGCTGGCGAGCACCACAAGGCAGCCCCGCAGCGAAGCGCAGGGGCCAACGCAATGAAGCGATGGCGGCTGTGGGCCTATGCCTTTGCGAAGCGAGGTGCTGCGCTTTACAGTGCCTGCAATCGCTCCAACGCAGCATGTAACGTAGCGTCTTGCTTCGCAAAGCAAAACCGCACCACGCGCTGGTCAAAGCCATTGCCGTAAAACGCAGACAGCGGAATAGCCGCAACGCCGATCTCAGATGTCAACCATTTGCAGAAATCCGCCTCACCCAAATCGCTGACCTGCGAAATGTCGACACACTGAAAATAGCTGCCCTCACTGGGCAACAGGCGCAGTCGGGTTTTGCTAAGACCTGCGCGAAACAGGTCGCGCTTGCGCTGGTAGAAGGCGCTCAGATCACGATACGGCGCCGGGTCTGCCATATAGGCCGTCAACGCATACTGCACCGGCGTGTTGACGGTAAACACGTTGTACTGATGCACCTTGCGGAACTCAGCCATCAGCGCAGCAGGGGCTGCGACAAAGCCCACCTTCCAACCAGTCACATGGTAGGTCTTGCCAAAGCTGGAGACGATGAAGCTGCGTTCCGCCAAACCCGCATAGCGGGCCACACTCTCGTGCTGCGCGCCATCAAACACCATGTGTTCATACACCTCGTCGCTGATCAACAGTATGTTGGTGGGGGCCAGCAGATCTTGCAGGCGCAACATGTCTTGGCTGCTCCACACAGTGGCGCTGGGGTTGTGCGGGGTATTGATGATGATGGCCCGGGTCTTGGTACCGATGGCCGCTGCAATGGCGTCAAAGTCTGGGCGAAATGTTCCAGGTGTCAGTGGCACGCGTACGGCGGTGCCGCCAGCCAGTTCAATATTGGGTACATAGCTGTCGTAGCAGGGCTCCAGCACAATCACTTCGTCGCCGGGGTGAACGGTAGCCAGTATCGCGGTGATGATGGCCTGAGTGGCCCCTGCCGTAATGGTGATCTCGTCGGCGGCGCTGTATGTGCGTCCGTACAACGCTTGCATTTTTTCAGCAATGGCCTGGCGGAACTGCGGCACGCCCGGCATCGGCGGGTACTGGTTGTGGCCGGCCTGCATAGCCTGTGTCACATGGTCTACCAGTGCCGGATCGCAGGCAAAGTCCGGAAAACCCTGGCCCAGGTTGACGGCTTTGTGCTGGAAGGCCAACGCCGACATGACGCTGAAAATAGTGGTGCCTACGTTTGGCAGGCGTGATTGAAGTACTGGGGTCATCTTCTTTCAGTAGTCGTAATTCTCAACATGGCCATCCATGGCCCGGGCGATCAGCTTGCGGTCCAGCCTGTCGCTGAGCAGTTCGGCAAAGGTGAACACAAAGTTGCGCAGATAGGCGCTGCGCTTAAAGGCCACGCGGGCTACGTTCTGACCGAACAGCTGCCCAGCTGGGCGCACCACCAGGCCGCTCTTGCCGCCATCTTCCACCACGTCGCGCACCGCCATTTCGGCTGCAATGCCCACGCCCAGGCCCAGGCGTACATAGGTCTTGATAACGTCCGAGTCAATGGCTTCCAGCGCAATGCGGGGCGTCAGCTTGCGGGTCTCAAAGGCCACATCAATCTTGGTGCGGCCGGTAAACGATGGGTGGTAGGTGATCAAGGGCTCCTGCGCCACGTCTTCCAACGTGATGCGGTCTTTGCGCGCCAGCGGGTGGTCGGTTGGCAGCACCAGCATATGCTGCCACTCATAGCAGGGCAGAGTCACCAGTTCGGTGTATTCGGCCAGCGATTCGGTGGCAATGCCGATCTCGGCCACTTCGTCAATCAGCATGCGGGCCACCTGGTCGGGCGAGCCCTGGTGCAGGCTGATATTGACCTTGGGGTAGGCGCTGCGCAGGGCGGCCACTTTTTCAGGCAGCACGTAGCGGGCCTGGGTGTGGGTGGTGGCAATCGACAGCGTGCCGCTGTCTTCGGCGCTGTATTGCTCGCCGATGCGTTTCAGGTTGCCGACCTCGCGCAAAATCAGGTCTATGCTTTTGAGCACATGCTGGCCGGGTTCGGTCACACGCTTCAAGCGTTTGCCGTGGCGGGCAAAGATTTCTATGCCCAACTCTTCTTCCAGCTCGATGATGGCTTTGGAGACCCCCGGCTGCGATGTGTGCAGGGCCTTGGCCGCCTCGGTCAGGTTGAGGTTGCGGCGTACGGCTTCCTGTACAAAACGGAACTGGTGCAGGTTCATATCAAATCTCTACTAAAGAAGAGATTCATTATGCCTTGTTAACGGGTGTTTCATCCTTGTCTAGTGCAATTTCTGCCAAAAGTCGCACCAATCGGGGGTCTTCTCCGGCCGCTGGCTTCAGCGTGAGCAGCATGTCGGGGTGGCGCGCTCGCTCTTGGGCCACCAGGCGCGGCAAGTCTTCGCGGGCATGTTTGCCCACCCCCAGAAACACCGGCAGTATGCTGACTGCTTGCACGCCATGCTGGCGCAGCATGTCTACCGCGGTGGCCAGGTCGGGTGTGCTGAGTTCCAGGTAGGCGCACACCACCGGGGTTTGTGGTTCCAGTGCGGCCATTTGCGCGGCGATGGCGGCAATGGGTTGGTGCCACAACGGGTCGCGCGAGCCGTGGGCCAGCAACACGACGCCTGGCGTGAGCGGTGGCTTGGTCATCTTCGGATGACCAACCAGCTAAAGGCCGTCAACGATGCAATGGAATAGATGATGCCGGGTAGCGCCGCCGTAATCCACGGCTGCCAGCCCCGCAGCGCCCCCAGGTCGCCCAGCACGTTGTTCAGCAGCACAAAGCTGATGCCGGCCATGACGCCGCCAAACACATAGGTAGCCACCGTGCCAGAGCGGAAGTGCAAATAGGCGAATGGCAAGGCCAGCACCACCATCACCAGGCAGCTCAAGGGGTAAAACACTTTTTTCCAGAACTGGATTTCGTACTTTTGCGAGGTTTGGCCGTTGGCCGTCAAATGGCGCATGTACTGGAACAGGTCGATGGTGCCCATACGTTCCGGGCGCAGCACGGCGGTGGCCACCATTTCGGCGGTGATCTGTGTGGGCCAGCGAAAGTCTCCAATATGCGTGCGGTCGACGCGCGAGGCATTGACATCGGTGCTGGTGAACTCCGTGTGCTCTGCCTGCTGAATCTGCCAGGCGTCGGTGGCGAACTTTGCCGTTTGGCCGTCGGTCATCGACACCAGAATGCCGCGGTTGTCGAATTCGAAGATATGCACGTTTTTCATGCTGCCATCGGGCGCCAACGCGCCTATGTTGACGGCATAGTGGCTGTAAGCCTGTTTCTCTTTCAGCCAGGCACCGGTCTTGCCAACCGTAACGCGACCTTGGTAGCGGGATTTGAGCAGTTGCGCAGATTTGTCGGCTACAGGCGCCAGGTAGTCACCCACCGCAAATGTGACCACCACAAAGCCCACGCCCAGCACCAGCAGTGTGCGCATGGCCCGCCACGGGCCCAGGCCGCTGGTGCGCAATATGGTGAACTCTGAGCTCTGCGCCAGGCGCGCCATCACAAAAATAGTGCCTATCAGCACGGTGATGGGCAACAACTCGTACAAATGGCTGGGCAGCGACAACCCCACATACATCAAGGCCTGGGCCACGGTGTAGCCGTTTTCGCGGTATTTGCCAACCGCTTGCAGTTCGTCGACAAAGTCGAAGAAATAGAACAGCGTAACAAAGCCTAGCGTGACCAGCACCACGGCCAGAACCACTTCACCATAGAGCAGGCGGCGTATGGTTTTCATGCGACGCCTTTCGGTGGGCACTTGGCTGCTCTGCGCTGTTTGCTGGGCAATCGCAAGGTCCAATTGTTGTTGCGTTTGACCAGCCACAGCAGCGCCAGCGCCAACGCGCCGCCATGCAGGACCAATAGGTAGGCAGCAAACTGCGCCTGGCCGGTTTCGACCCAGCTTTTGCCCAGTATCAGCAAATTGAGGTAGACAATAAAGGCGCCAAACGCAAAGGCCAGGTTGGCGGTGCGCCCCACGCGGGGGTTCACGCCTGCCGCCGCAATGCCAATGACAATCAGGTTGATGGCCGCCAGCGCCAGGCCGATACGCCACGACAATTCAGCCAAATGTGCCTTGTTGGGGTTGGCCAGCAGCTCCAGCGTGGGCTTGGCGCCAGACGGCACAAAGCTGCGTGCCGACTGGTCTTCTGCATCCAGTTGTGCGCCATAGGTGCTGTAGACGGCCACTGTCAAGTCAGGCTTGCCAATGGTTTTCTCCAGGCGCTGGCCGTTTTGCAGCACCAGGAATTTGTCGCCATGGATGATCTCCGGCTTGCCGCTGAGTGCGGACGTGACGGTTTCTTTGTCCTGCTTGTGGGTGGCAATGAACACGTTGTTACCCGCCTGGGTGGTGGCGTTCTTTTCTACAAAGAAAACGCGGTCACCGCTGGCCGACTCTTGGAACTGGCCTGGTTCGATGCGCGCGAAGTCGCTGCGCTTTTCGTAGCGGTCGCGCATGTCCTCGATGCGGCTCTGGGCCCAGGGAAGTATCAGCAGCGCCAAGGCCGTAATCACCAGCAAAATGGGCCAGGCAAAGCGGTACAGCGGGTTGATCAGAGAGGTCAGCCCCCGCCCGCTGCCAAACCAGATCACCATCTCGCTGTCGCGAAACATGCGGGTCAGCACGCTCAGTACGGCCATGAACAGGCAAAAGGCCAGAATGATGGGCATCTGGGACAGCACGGTGTAGCCCATGATGATCATCACATCCGAGGGATTGAACACGCCACGACCCGCCTCGCCCAGCGTGCGGATCAACGTCATGGTCATCACCACCGTGATCAGCACGACCAGCGTTGCACCAAAACTGCGTGCGAGTTCTTTACGGATGGAGGAATGGAATAACATTACGGCAAAGGAAAACCACAATTATGAACTTTGAACTCAAGCCCCTCGGCCTGGTTGGCGTGTCGACTGAAAAATGTGACGCTCTGATCGTATTGGTAACCCAGGATTTCAAGACCGGCAAGGCAGACTTGTCGGTTTTGGTTGCCTCAGCCTTCAAACCAGAGGATTTGGAAACCAAACCCCGCCACATTCTTGACCCTTT
>JACXTT010008671.1_pt1 | contig 14061 bp, 14 predicted proteins | sample 9270951 | NCBI WGS metagenome assembly JACXTT01 (sample SAMN15532306, study PRJNA645909) | rock metagenome | isolation source: weathered quartz diorite | place: Puerto Rico | collected 2017-06-21 | reverse complement strand
AAACAATTGACCGAAGCGGTGCGAACTGTTGCGCCGGTTTCTGCTGGCCAGCCGGCGCAACCGCCTGCAGATCGTTGCGCCCGGGGCGCGGGCGATCGACAGCAATTGCCCGCGCATCCTGAATCTGTTGCGCCTGCACAGCCACTCCATCAGCATCCATGAAACCCACTCGAGCGCAAAGTCGGTCTACGACCCCTTTACCGTGGTGGACGATCACAGCTTCGTACACCGCTTCCACTTCGACGAGATGCGCGGCCTGCTCGCGCTGGATGATCCGATCGGCACCCACGCGCTTGCCGAGCGCTTCGACGAAATATGGGAAGCCTCCTCCCCCGCCGTTTCCGCCACCACGATCGGTTTGTAAGCCCCCCGCTCGCGTCCTGGTTACATTTCGTAGCAATCGGGCGTGCCTTTATATGCAATCGCGCCCGAATTTCGAGCGCGGCTTGGCCGCTTTCGAGATTTATCCTGAGCAGAAGAGGTAGTCGCAGCGCCACGGCGGGAAAAAGGCCGCTCTCCGACCGGCTTTTTTCATTTCGGCGGCAGATTCGCGACAGCGGCGTCAACTGATCGACCGCCACCCCAACCCGTTGTCCTGATCCGCAATTTCGACCCATCCAGGATCGCAGCCAATTGCGCCTGCGAGTGCGGCGCGGGCCAGTTCAGGCCGGTTATTTTCCTGGCTCAGGTGGGCGGCCACCAGATGCTTCAGGCGACCCGTGTCCAGGCGCGCCAGCAGCTCCGCCGCCGTCCCGTTGTCGAGATGGCCGTAACGCCCGGCGATGCGTTCGCGTAGGCTCTGCGGATAGCTGCTCGCCAGCAACATCCCGGGATCGTGATTGCATTCCAGCACCAGTGCGTCGCAGCCCGACAGCATGGCCTCGATGTGCCGCGTCGAACAACCGGTATCGGTGAGCACCCCGAGCCGGCGCGAGCCGTCGCCGAATACGTACTGCGCAGGCTCACGCGCATCGTGCGGCACCGGAAACGGTTCGACCTGAAGTTCGCCGACCGCAAAGCTGCCGTAATTGTCGATTACGTTCACGTTGCCGATGCCGGTGAACAACGCTTCGAATCCGGTCAGGGTTCCGTGGGTGAGCCATACCGGAATCGAATGCCGGCGCGCCAGCCGTGCGACACCGCCGATATGGTCGTCGTGCTCGTGGGTGACGACGACAGCCGACAGATCTTCGGGGGTAAGGCCAAGGCGGCCGAGACGGGCGGTCGTCTCGCCGAGCCCGAATCCACAGTCGAGCAGAATCCGGGTGGAACCAGCCTCGACGACCAGGGCATTGCCCCGACTGCCGCTGCCCAGCGATGCGAAGCGCATCGTGCCGCTCACCTCGGCGTCGCCGGCGTCATCGCGTCGGCTTTATTTCAACTCTTCCTGCAGCAGCGCAAGGATGCGCCCTGCGGTTGGGGATTTCTCACTCGCGCCCTCGGCGTTCTGCACCCTGATCTCGCTGCCTTTCTCCGCATCGGCAACGCTGATCCGGAACTGCTCATCCTTCTTGCCGGTATCGCTGCGCCAGAATGCCAGCCGCGACCAGCCGCTGCGGGACTTGCCCTTGCCGTCGATGTCCGGATCAAGGTAGCGCACGTAGTAGAGGCCTTTCGACCGGTCGCGATCCTCCACGGTGAATCCAACTCGATCAAGCGCCAGGCCGACCCGCCGCCAGGCACGATCAAAGCTGTCGGCCAGCACCAGTGCTTCCGGATTGTCACCATTCTTCGCCAGTTGCACCCGCGGAGCCGCCGGTGGCGCTTGTGCATGGACCTGCTCTTCCTTCGCTCCCAGCCTGCGCATCAGTCGCGACAACATTTCCGCCTCGAGCTCCGGGTCAGTGGGCCGCATCTGCCACTTCACCTGCTCGCTCTGGCGTTCGCCAACCACGACCTGGTACGCACCGCGATGGCTGACGTAGATCTCGGTGGTGCCGGGTTCTTCGCCACGCTCCAGACGAGTGCGGAACTTGTCCCGCTCGGGGTAGGAATAAGCCTGGTCGAGCACCTTGCCGATCAATTTGCGCAGCGCGCTCTCGGGAATTTTGGCGCGGTTCTCCGCCCAGTCCGTCTCCATGATCCCGATGTCGGGCTGCTCCCTGTCGATCAGGAATCCGGAGTCCTGCCAGAACTCCCTGATCGCCGGCCACAACGTCTCCGCATCCGCTTCCACCACCAGCCAGCGCTGGTTGCCGCCGCGTTCAATACGCACTTTTTCCGATGCAGGCAAGACCGCGGTCGCGGCCGGACCGGTATGGCGGGTGCCCTGTCCTTCGGAATACTCCGAGTAAGTCGCCGAACTGGCCGCGGTCTCGGGAATGGTGTAACGATCGCTGGTAGGCGGCGCACTCAGATCGGGCGGCACCGCGAGCGGGTTTACCTTGGTCGCCGACTTGTAGTCGATCTTCTTGCCTTCGATGAGCTTGCCGGAACAACCGGAAAGTGCGACCAGCACCGTGACGGCAGCAGCAATGAACTGCGTTGAATTCATAGGTAAGGATTCACCGATTAGCAACTATGACCATTGCCGGCTCGATGGCTTCATTTAGCCATCGAAGCCTGGGCAACCTCGGCGCCGGCGATCTCGGCCTGCTCCATGGCGCCGCGCAACAGGTCGTGAAAGGACGACGACAGCGGCGTCAGCGGCAGCCGGATGCCGCCGTCGATCAGCCCCATCTGCTGCAGCACCCACTTCACCGGAATCGGGTTGGCCTCCACGAACAGATGCCGGTGCAGGCCGAGCAGCTTGTTGTTGTGGGTGCGGGCCCTGGAAAGATCGCCGGCGAACACTGCCGCACACATCTCCTGCATCAGCCGCGGCGCTGCATTCGCGGTCACCGAGATCACGCCGTGCGCGCCCAGCATAATCAGCGGCAATGCGGTGCCGTCGTCTCCGCTGTAGATCGCAAAATTTCGCGATGCGCGCCGCAATATCTCCGCACCGCGCTCCATGTTGCCGGTCGCATCCTTCAGCCCGACAATATTCGGAACCTGCGCCAGGCGCAGCACTGTGTCGTTCTGCAGATCCGCGACCGTGCGGCCCGGCACGTTATAGAGAATCTGGGGAAGGTCCACCGCCTCGGCAATGGCGCGGAAGTGGCGGTAAAGCCCTTCCTGGGTGGGTTTGTTGTAATAGGGCACCACCGACAAGCTCAGGTCCGCACCGGCGGCCTTGGCGTACGTCGCAAGCTCGATGGCTTCGCGCGTGGAATTGGCACCGGTACCGGCGACCACTGGGATACGGCCGGCCGCGTGCTCGATGGCGGTCCGGATCAAGAGGCAATGCTCTTGGAAATCCACTGTCGGGGACTCGCCGGTGGTGCCGACGACGACGATGCCGTTGCTGCCTTCGCGGATGTGGAAATCGATCAGATGGCGCAGCCGTTCGAGGTCGAGGCTGCCGTCCTCGAGCATCGGCGTGACGATGGCGACCAGGCTTCCCTTCAACATGGCAGCCCCCATTCAATTGAAAGCGCGATTTTAACCGATTCTCTCCGCAGCCGGAGCGCTAAGGAAGCCGGCGTGGCCCTACGGCACAGATCCGCTGCACCATCGCCGGTTTGGGCAGGCTAACCTGCAGGTCTTCATAGGCGAGTACGCGCAATTTCCCGCGCACCAGTTCGAGCAGTTCGCCGGGTCGGAGCAGGAAATCCGGATTGGACGGCTTGCCGAAGCGTTCGTTGCCGAGCGCGAACGTTTCATATATGAGCGCGCCGTCTTCTGCCAAAGCCTCTAGGAGACGCGGAAACAGCGGCCGATACAGGTAGTTGGCAACGATAATGCCGGCGAAGCGACGGCCCTCGAGCGGCCAGGGTGCGCGTTCCAGGTCCGCGACCTGCACGCTGACGCCGGCCACACCGGTCAACGCTGCAAGCGCCTGGGCATCGCGATCGATCGCGCAGACGCGATAGCCGGCGGTAGCGAGATAGCGGCTGTGCCGCCCGCTACCACAGGCAAGGTCGAGCGCTTCGCCGCCGGCGGCAATGAAGCCGGTCCAGCGCGTCACCCATTCAGAGGGGGATTGCAGTGCGTGCGCGTTATCCAAGACGTCAATGTAATCGGGACGCGGGGACATACTCAATGCTACAACTTTCCCGCGCGCCGGCCGCCTTGGAATCGCGCAAATTCTGTTTGCGCTACGCAAGCGCGCAAGCTGATTTGACACCTCCTGGGGCCGGTGCTAAAAACCTCCGTTGCAGTTGCCGTTTAACCGGAAAGACGACGTTCTCGGAGAACACAATGAAAACTACCAAGTGGGCATTGGTCGGCGTGTGCGTGCTGCTAACGGCCTGCAGCACCGTTAGCAACCTGTTCACCAGGAATCCCTCCGCCACCGCAGTACTCGCGCCTACCAAGGGCAATTCGGTCAGCGGCACCGTCAACTTCACCCAGAAAGGCGCGGTCGTGCTGGTCGAAGCTAAGATCACAGGGCTCCCGGCCAACGGCACGCACGGCTTCCATATCCACGAGAAGGGCAACTGCAGCGCCGCCGATGCTTCCAGCGCCGGTGGGCATTTCAATCCATCGGGCGACAAACACGGCGGCCCGGTCGGCGCGGTTCGTCACGGCGGCGACCTCGGCAACCTGCGAGCCGACGCGAATGGCTACGCGCAGGCGTCGATCCAGGTCACGGGGATCACGTTGGGCACTGAGGCCAATAGCATCATCGGCCGTGCCGTGATAGTGCATGGCGGTCCTGATGATCTGAAGTCACAGCCGGCCGGCAACTCAGGCCCGCGCGTGGCCTGCGGACTCATCAGCAAGAACCCCGACAAATTTTTTTGAGCGTGCGCTTGTCGCGCCTTGATTCCCTGGCTGGGCTCCGGCGATCCTTTTCCCGAGGTTGAGCGCGCGCTCGCGGAACCGAACGGGCTGCTTGCCGCCGGTGCGGACCTGTCCTTGCCCAGGCTGCTGGCAGCCTACCGCAGCGGCATCTTCCCCTGGTTCGCCAACGACCAGCCGATACTGTGGTGGAGCCCCGATCCGCGCACGGTCCTGTTTCCCTCCGAGATGAAGGTCTCGCGCTCGCTGGCGCGCACGATGCGCAACACGCGCTTCGAAGTGCGCGCCGATACGGCTTTTGACGAGGTGATTGAGGGTTGCCGCCGGCCGCGGCGAGGGGAGTCCGGCACCTGGATCAGCGCAGAGATGGCCGCAGCCTACGGTGCGTTGCATCGCGCCGGATTCGCACACTCGGTGGAAGCCTGGCTCGACGGCGATCTGGTCGGTGGCCTGTACGGCGTCGCGCTCGGCCGCGCATTCTTCGGTGAGTCCATGTTCACCCGCGTCAGCAATGCCTCCAAGGTAACGCTTGTGGCGCTGGCGCGGCAACTGGAGCAGTGGGGATTCGGCGTAATCGACTGTCAGATGAATACCGCCCACCTCGCCTCCTTCGGCGCCCGCGAAATCCCGCGCGCCGAATTCACGCGCAGGCTGCGGGAATTGGTACACTATGCCCCGGTTCCGGTGCCGTGGCGTCTGGAGTCTACGATAGCGCGATGACACAGCTCAACGACCTGCCTTTTTCGGTACTGCAGTTCTACGCGACTGCCCCGTACCCGTGCAGCTACCTGCCCGACAAGCTGGCCCGCTCGCAGGTGGCGACTCCAAGCCATGCGATCGATAGCCAGGTTTACAGCGAGCTGGTGAAGGTCGGCTTCCGCCGCAGCGGCGCGTTCACCTATCGGCCCTACTGCGATCACTGCCGCGCGTGCGTGCCGGTGCGCATTGTCACCGCCAGCTTCGAGCCCAGCCGCTCGCAGCGTCGTGCCCGCGCACATCACAATGCGCTGGAAGCGCGCATGCTGGAACTCAAGTATCACCCCGAGCACTACGCGCTGTACCTGCGCTACCAATCGCATCGCCACAGCGGCGGCGGCATGGATCACGACAGCCGCGAGCAATATCGGCACTTCCTTTTGCAAAGTAACGTGCGCTCCAGCCTGGTGGAGTTCCGCGAGGAAGGGCGGCTGCGCATGGTCAGTATTGTCGACCGGCTCGACGACGGCCTGTCGTCGGTGTACACATTTTTTGAACCCGAAGTCGCCGGCGCCAGCCTGGGAACTTACAACGTGGTATGGCAGGTGGAGCTGTGCCGGCGCCTTCGGCTTCCCTATCTCTATCTGGGCTACTGGATCGCGCAAAGCCGCAAGATGGCCTACAAGACCAACTTCCAGGCGCTGGAGGGATTGATCGACGGCCAATGGCGGCGACTGCCGCGCGACGCGTCCTCCCCCGAGGCCGCGTGATCTGCGCACGCCGGGTTCCGGATGGTGGCACCGTTGCCGCCGCCTTCTGACATGCTCTATCGGCTGGCCCGGCCGCTGCTGTTCCAGCTCGATCCCGAGCGTGCGCACCGTGGCGCGCTGCAATTGCTGGATGTCGCCGGCCAGGTTGGGTTCACCGGCGCAATCGCCGGCGCGCCCGTCCACTCTCCGCGCCGCGTGATGGGACTGGAGTTTCCCAATCCGGTGGGGTTAGCGGCGGGACTGGACAAGAACGGCGAACATATAGACTCGCTGGCAGCGCTGGGTTTCGGCTTCATCGAGGTCGGAACGGTGACACCGCGCCCGCAACCCGGCAATCCGCCTCCGCGCCTGTTCCGCATCCCCGAAGCGCGCGCTATCGTCAACCGCATGGGTTTCAACAACGACGGCGTGGAGCGACTGCTCGACAATGTCGCGCGGGCGCGTTATCGCGGCATCCTCGGCATCAACATCGGCAAGAACTTTGACACCCCGATCGAGCGCGCCGCCGAGGATTACCTGTACTGCCTGCGCAAAGCGCATGCGGCCGCGAGCTACATCGCGGTAAACATCTCCTCGCCCAACACCGCCAAGCTGCGACAGCTACAAAAGTCCGACCAGCTCGACCGGTTGCTGGGCGCGCTCGCCGAGGAGAACCGCAAACTCGCGGCGCGGCACGGCAGGACGGTGCCGCTGGCCATCAAGATCGCGCCCGACCTGAATGCCGAGGAAATCGGCCAGATGGCGGCCTCATTCGTCAGGCACGGTGTGAACGCGGTGATCGCCACCAACACCACCCTTTCCCGCGATGGCGTCGATGGGCTGGAGAACAGCGAGCAAGCGGGCGGGTTGAGCGGCGCGCCGCTGAAGATTCGCTCGACCGCAGTCTTGCGCGAGCTGGCAAGATCGTTGGCCGGCCGCATGCCGATCATCGGTGTGGGCGGTATTTTCTCCGCGGCCGACGCGCAAGAAAAATTCAACGCCGGCGCCAGCCTGGTTCAGCTCTACAGCGGGCTGATCTACGAAGGTCCAGGACTGGCGCGCCGGATCGCCGCAGACCTCACGGCGAGCTTTAAGAGCCTGAATCCGTTATAACTTTAGCGTCAGCTCGAATAAGATTTCGACCTGCCGGCGTTATAATGCGCCCTTTTATCGGCGCCCCGCCCCTGTCCCTGAAGCCCCTGAATGAACATCAGCGTAGACGCAATCCTTACCCAGCCAGAACTGAAGCTCGGCTTCGGCAGCCGCTTCGAAGATCTCTACCACCGCACCGGATTGCAGCGGCTCGATGCCGCTTTCCTCGAATTCCTTGGCAGTGCCGACGTAGTGTTGCGAGCGCGTCTGGAATCTGCCCGCGTCGAACCGGAGGCGCTGGCGCGCAAGGAAGAATCGCAATTGCTGATCGCCGTGGCGGAACATCTCGACGATTTCATCGCGCACCTGTTCGGCATCGAGACCGAGGTGCAGGCGCTGTCCGCGCGCCACCGCGAACTTGCGCCGCTGTTCTCCTGCAAACGTCTGTTCGTCCAGCGCAAGGCGATGAACACCTACAAGCCAGAGCTTGCCGCTACTTTCGACGGCGAGGAACTTGGGCAGAAGCTCGTGGAGTGGTTTGGCGAAAAATTCAGCGAACTGGCGTTCGCCCGGCACGTGGCCGAGTGGCAGAAGGACGAAGCCGCCAGCGCCGAGAAACTCGACGCCGCACTGCGCTACGCGGCATGGGCGGCGCACACCCAGGCGGGACAAAAGAGGCACCAGACCGGCGTGCTATTCAAGGCGCCGAAAAAACTCGATTTCCAGAAACTGGTGCCACTCGATACGCGTGAAGAAAACGGCGTCAGGGTTCACGCGCTTTCGCACCTGCGCCGCCGCCACGGCTTCGCGCTCACCGATTCGGGCACCGACCTGGTCGGCGCGCTCGACCAGACCAACTACTGCATCTGGTGCCACGAACAGGGCCGCGATTCCTGTTCGCACGGGCTGAAGGAGAAGGCCTCGGCTGACGGCGGTGTTGCGCCGTTCAAGAAAACCGTTTTCGGCGTGCCGCTGGCGGGCTGTCCGCTGGAAGAGCGCATCTCCGAATTCCAGAAGCTCAAGAGCGATGGCATGGCGATCGGCGCGCTGGCGATGATCGCGGTGGACAATCCCATGGTCGCCGCCACGGGTCACCGTATCTGCAACGACTGCATGAAATCCTGCATCTACCAGAGGCAGGAGCCGGTCAACATTCCGCAGGCGGAGACCCGCAGCCTCAAGGACGTTCTGGAACTGCCCTGGGGATTCGAAATCTACAGCTTGCTCACGCGCTGGAACCCGCTCGATCTGCGCCGGCCGTTGCCCCGGCCCGCCAGCGGCCGCCGCGTGCTGGTCGCCGGCATGGGACCGGCCGGATTCACCGTGGCGCATCATCTGATGAACGACGGTCACAGCGTGGTCGGCATTGACGGCCTGAAGATCGAGCCGCTGCCTGCGCACCAGTCCGGAGTGGATCGCGCCGGCGCGCGGGTCGCGTTCGAGCCGATCTTCGATTCCGAATCGCTGTTCGAGTCGCTGGACGATCGCATCATGGCCGGCTTCGGCGGCGTTGCCGAGTACGGGATCACGGTGCGCTGGGACAAGAATTTCCTGAAGCTCGTCCGGCTGCTGCTGCAACGGCGGCGGGAATTCGCGTTATTCGGCGGGGTACGCTTCGGCGGCACGCTTTCGGTAGACGACGCCTTCGATCTCGGGTTCGATCACGTGGTGCTGGCCGCGGGAGCGGGGCGCCCGACGGTTCTCGACATTCCGAACGGCCTGGCGCCGGGCGTACGCACCGCTTCCGACTTTCTGATGGCGCTGCAACTCACCGGCGCGGCGAAGCAGAATTCGATCGCTAACATGCAGCTGCGCCTGCCGGTGGTGGTTATTGGCGGCGGCCTCACCGCGATCGACACGGCAACCGAATCGGCTGCCTACTACCCGCTGCAGGTGGAAAAATTCCTGCGCCGCTTCGAGACGCTGTGCGCGGAGCGCGGCGAGGAAAAAATTCGCGGTTCTTGGAATGCCGAAGAAAGGAGCATTGCCGAAGAGTTTCTGGCCCACGCGCGCGCCATTCGCGCCGAGCGCAACAAGGCCGCGGCAGAAGGCCGCGAGCCGCAAATCCTCGAGTTGCTGCAATCCTGGGGCGGGGTCACCATCGCCTATCGCAAACGACTGATCGACAGCCCTTCGTACACCCTCAATCATGAGGAAGTCGAAAAAGCGCTGGAAGAGGGCATCCGCTTCGCCGAGAACCTCACGCCGGTTGCGGTCGAAGTGGACGAACTCGGCTACGCCAAGGGGCTCACCGTCACCAGCAAGCGCACGCTCGCAGACGGCAGCAGCGAGACAGCGACAGTCACGCTTCCGGCACGCACGGTACTGGTCGCTGCGGGCACCCAGCCGAACACGGTGCTGGCACGCGAGGACGCAGACAACTTCCATCTCGACGGCCGTTACTTCCAGGCCTGCGACGAGAACGGCGTGCCGGTGAAGCCCGAGAAGAGTGCCAAGCCTGCTTCTCCGCAAGTGCTGCTGTCGAAGCGCCCCGACGGCCGATTCGTCAGCTTCTTCGGCGACCTGCATCCCTCCTTCTTCGGCAACGTGGTCAAAGCCATGGGCGGCGCCAAGCAGGGCTATCCCGTGGTCAGCCGCGTTCTGGAGAAAGTGCGTCCGGCTTTTTCCGGAACCGATGCCGATTTCGTCGCCGCGCTCAACAGCGAATTGCGCGCCACCGTGCACGAGGTGATCCGGCTCACGCCCACTATCGTCGAAGTCGTGGTGCGCGCGCCTCTGGCCGCGAAGAAATTCCGGCCTGGACAGTTCTACCGGCTGCAGAATTTCGAGACCCTGGCGCAGCATGTCGATGGCACTCGCCTGGCGATGGAAGGCCTAGCCCTCACCGGCGCCTGGGTGGATCGCGCCAAGGGGCTGGTGTCCACCATCGTGCTGGAGATGGGAGGGTCGTCCGATCTGTGCGCGTTGCTCAAGCCCGGCGAACCGGTGATCCTGATGGGCCCGACCGGTTCGCCCACCGAAATTCATCCCGGCGAAACCGTGGTGCTGGTCGGCGGCGGCCTCGGCAATGCCGTGCTGTTCTCGATCGGCCAGGCGCTGCGCGCAGCCGGTTCGAAGGTTCTGTACTTCGCCGGTTATAAGAAATTGATCGACCGCTACAAAGTTGCGGACATCGAAGCCGCCTCTGATGCGGTGGTGTGGTGCTGCGACGAAGCACCGGGATTCCGACCGGATCGCCCGGGCGATCGCGCCTTTGTGGGCAACATCGTGCAGGCAATGGCCGCGTACGCGCAAGGCAAACTCGGCCCTCAGGCAATCTCCTTTAAGACGGCAGACCGCGTTATCGCCATCGGTTCCGACCGGATGATGGGAGCAGTGGCTGCGGCGCGCCACGGCGTGCTGGCGGCGCATCTGGATCCGGATCACTTCGCAATCGGCTCGATCAACTCACCGATGCAATGCATGATGAAGGAGATCTGCGCCCAGTGCCTGCAGCCGCACGTGGACGCTTCCGGCGGTGAACGCACCTACGTGTTTTCCTGCTTCAACCAGGATCAGCCGCTCGACAAGGTGGATTTCCCGGGACTGGCGGCGCGGCTCGTTCAGAACTCGGCGCAGGAAAAACTCACCGCCCACTGGATCGACCGCTGCCTGAAGCACATCGGCCATCGGCCGACGTCCTGAGTTGAATCGAAGCCTTTTTGCCACAGAGAACACAGAGGAATGGCAAGAACCAGGAATGCAGGTGTGGGTTAAAAGGGTTGACTGTTCGCAAACCTGTACCGCCAGCATTCACTGCGACGGATCATCGGCCAATGAACGGACTTAACTCGAGCTTCTTTTCTCCTTGCTTTTCCTCTGTGCCCTCTGTGTCCTATGCGGCTCAGAGGTTTAGCATTGGGCACCATGATCAATCTCGCTGACGCGATCGACGCGTTGTTGCCGCAGACCCAATGCACCAAGTGCGGCTACCACGGTTGCCGGCCTTACGCCGAGGCCATCGCGCGAGGCGACGCCGATATCAACCAATGCTCCCCGGGCGGGGCGGCCGGCATCCGCAAACTCGCGCAATTGCTCGGACGCAGCCAAAAGGCGCTCAATCCCGCCTATGGAGCCGAGAAACCGCGTACCGCGGCGCTGATCGACGAATCGCGCTGCATCGGTTGCATGCTGTGCATCCATGCCTGTCCGGTAGATGCGATCGTCGGCAGCCCCAAGCAGATGCACACCGTGCTGACCGAGTTCTGCACTGGCTGCGATCTGTGCGTCCCACCCTGCCCGGTCGACTGCATCGAGATGGTCGAGGTGGGAGCGCTCGCCGGACGCGGCAATCGGCACGCAACCGCGCTGGCCGGGCAGAGCGCCGAAGGCATGGCGGCCATCGCCAGGAGCCGCTACCAATTCCACCAGCTTCGACTCGAACACGAAAAGATCGAGCGCGAGCAGCGACTGACAGAGAAAGCCGAAGCCAAGCTTGCGCACCTGAATTCGCTGACGATCGGTCACAATCTCGACCGTAAGAGGGCTGCGGTGCGCGCCGCCATCGAACGTGCCCGCGCCCGCCGTCTCGGTCAAGGCTAAATAAATGAACCCGACGAAAAGAACAGAAATCTTCCGCCGGCTGCGGGAGGCGAATCCGGCGCCGGCCACCGAGCTCGCGTATCAAACACCGTTCGAGTTGTTGGTTTCGGTCGTGCTCTCCGCCCAGGCCACCGACAAAAGCGTGAACCTCGCCACTTCCAGACTTTTCCCTGTCGCCAGTACGCCTAAGGCGATTCTCGCGCTCGGCGAATCCGGATTCACACCCTTCATCCGCAGCATCGGCTTGTACCGGACCAAGGCGAAGAATATTCTCGCCGCCTGCAGGATTCTGCTGGAAAAATTCGGCGGGGAGGTGCCGCGCCGACGCGAAGACCTGGAGAGCCTGCCGGGAGTGGGCCGGAAAACGGCGAACGTGATCCTCAATACCGCATTCGGCGAACCGACCATCGCGGTGGACACCCATATTTTCAGGGTCGCCAACCGGACCGGCATCGCCCCCGGGAGGAACGTCGTCGAAGTGGAGAACAAGCTGATGAAGTTCGTCCCGGAGGAGTTCCGCCAGGACGCCCACCACTGGCTGATCCTGCACGGGCGTTACGTGTGTACCGCACGCAAGCCGGCGTGTCCGGCCTGCCTGATCCGTGATCTTTGCGAATTCAGGGGAAAGAGCAAGGATGAAGGATGAAGGATTGGACCTCCCGCCTGGAGAGATGCGTTGCTCCTGTCCAACCCAGAGGCCGGCTCCGCGGTCAGTTGATCCCCACAATTGATCTTGAGAGGGCGGCTATGCTACACCCCCGCCTTGAGTCGTCGATCATCCTGCCGGGCACACTCGCTTCCGCCTTCATCCTTCAGCCTTCATACTTGCGCTCATGTTCAATCCGTCGCGCGAAGACGCGCGCCGTTTCTTCTTCGAAACCTGGCGCAAGTACCGCAGGCAGGCGCCTTTGGAAGGATTGGAGAAAACCGCGCTCGAAGTGGTACTGCTGCACCCGGAATATCACGCGCTGCTGGATAGCGAGGACCGCAGCATCGACCGCAATTACCTTCCCGAAGGTGGCGATCTCAATCCCTTCCTGCACCTCTCGCTGCATCTTGCTCTGGCCGAGCAGATCTCGATCGATCAGCCGCGCGGTATCCGCGGGCTGCACGCGCAGTTTCTCAGGCGCGCACAGTCGGATCACGGTGCGCTGCACCTGCTGCTGGAATGCCTTGGGGAAACGGTATGGCGGGCGCAGCGCGATCATGCCGCGCCGGACGAAGAGGCGTACCTCGACTGTATTCGCCGCAAGCTGGGATAGCGTTCAGACAAGAAAAAAAGAAGCGCAAATGGCTCCTCTTTTCTCTTCACGCCTGCCGCATCTACCTCAGTACTTGACCGTGAGATCGCCCTTCAGGCTGGAGTAGTAGGCGGCCAGATCCTTGATGTCCTGTTTGGAAAGGCCCTGCGCCATCGGCATCATCATGGGGTTCTTGCGCGCGCCCTTCTTGTAATCACGCAACGCCTTCTCCAGGTAATCGGCCGGTTGTCCGGCCAGCTTCGGGAACTCTGGTGACATAGGAGTATTGCCGTCCGGGCCATGGCAGGCCGCGCACATCTGGGACTTTTCCTTGCCTGCCGCCGCATCCGCGGCAATGACACCACCGGTCACGGTCAAACCCGTTCCGACGATGATCGCGATCAGCAGTTTGTTCATGTCTTCCTTTTCGCGTCGTCGGCCGGGTTACTTCTTGCCTGGTTCGGCGTAGTACGCAGCCAGATCGGCCATGTCCTGCTCGGTGAGGCTGGAAGCGATTGCCTTCATGGTCGGATGGTTGCGCTCGCCCGCTTTGTAGGCCTTCAGCGCGGCCACGATGTAACCGGGATTCTGTCCGCCAAGCTTGGGAACCTGGTAGGTCTCGGGATAGGCAGCGCGAAACCCAGGAATACCGTGGCAACCGGCGCACATCGCGGTTTTGTTCATGCCTGCCGCGGGATCCCCTTCGGCGAGCAGCGGTGCGGCCACAGACACCAACGCGACGAACAGACCGGCAATAACGAGGCTGCGGAATTTCATGACTCGGGGCTTTCCCGGTTTTGGCAATGAAAAAACCGCGCAACTGTAGCCGAAGCGGATACCCCGGTCAACGCTCGGACAGAGTGGATGACTTTGCCACGACCCACCGGCAGAACGCGCCGCATCGCTACCTGCAACTGGAGACCGAGCAACTCGGTGGCGATTCCCGCTCGACTGCG
>JACXTT010008670.1_pt1 | contig 14062 bp, 12 predicted proteins | sample 9270951 | NCBI WGS metagenome assembly JACXTT01 (sample SAMN15532306, study PRJNA645909) | rock metagenome | isolation source: weathered quartz diorite | place: Puerto Rico | collected 2017-06-21 | reverse complement strand
TTTCGGGTTTGATGTCGCGATGCACCACGCCGGCGCGGTGCGCGTAGTCCAGGGCGTCCGCGATCTCGCGCGCGATCTCCAGCGCTTCGACGAGCGGCAGCTGCCCCTGGTGTTCCAGCCGGTCACGCAGCGATTCGCCGGGAACGTACGGCATGACGTAGTACAGGCAGCCGTCGGCTTCGCCCGAATCGTGCAGCGGCAGGATGTGCGGATGCGAAAGCCCGGCCGCGAGCCGGATCTCTTGGAGGAACCGGTCCGGCCCAAGCGTCGCCGCCAGCTCGGGACGCAGCACCTTCAGCGCGACGTCGCGGTCGTGCCGCAGATCGCGCGCGACGTAGACGATCGCCATCCCGCCGCGACCGATCTCGCGACCGATCGTGTAGCGGCCGGCCAAGGCGCTTTCCAGGCGATTGCGCAGCTCGGTCATGAGCCGACGACGCTCCGCGTAGCGGTGCGAAAACGGGAAAGTTTGAGCGTACTGTGCCACGCGCGCCTCCGCCAGCAGTGCACGACGCTCGGCTCCCCCCCGCCGAACCGCGTAAATCTGCCTCCCTGTAGTCAATTCACCGACAATTCCCAACCCCTTGGCTTGGCGCAGTTTGCCAGCTAGCTTCGGAGGCTCCCGATGGCGGACTTCACGTTTTCCCGGGGACAATTGCTGCTCCTCGCCGGGACGGCCAACCGGCCGCTCGCCGAGGAGATGGCGCAGCAATTGAATCAACCGCTGTGCGCCGTCACGCTGCGCCATTTCGCCGATGGCGAGCTGTTCGTGAAGATCGACGAGAATGTCCGCGGGCGCGACGTGTTCATCATTCAGTCGACGAACCCGCCCGCGGAGAACTATCTCGAGCTGTTGCTGCTGATCGACGCGGCGCGGCGGGCGAGCGCGGCGCGCATTACGGCGGTGCTGCCCTACTTCGGCTACGCGCGCCAGGACCGCAAGGACCAGCCCCGCGTCGCGGTGAGCGCGAAGCTGATGGCGAACCTAATCACCCACGCGGGCGCCGACCGTGTGCTGGGAATGGACTTCCACTCCCATCAGGTGCAGGGCTTCTGGGACATCCCGGTGGACCACCTGTACGCGGCGCCGGTGTTCGTGTCGCACTACCGGCAGAAGCAGCTCAAGGACCCGGTGGTGGTGGCCCCCGACGTGGGATCGGCGAAGATGGCGCGCGGCTTCGCGAAGCGGTTGAACGCGGCGCTCGCGATCATCGACAAGCGCCGCCCGTCGGCGAATATCGCGGAAGTGGTGAACGTCGTCGGCGAGGTCGAGGGCTCGGACTGCCTCATCCCCGACGACATGATCGATACGGCGGGGACGATCACCGAAGCGGCCGCCGCCCTGCGACGGCTCGGCGCGCGCCGCGTGTTCGCCTTCGCGACGCACGCGCTTCTGTCGGGGCCCGCGGTGGAACGGCTCAAGGCGTCACCGATCGAGGAAGTGACGGTGACGAACACGATCCGGATCCCCGACGACCGGAGGTTCGAGAAGTTGAAAGTGTTGTCGATCGCGGCCTTGATGGCCAAGGCGATCGGCTACGAGCATTCGAACCAATCGGTGAGCTCTTTGTTCGATTGATTCGCGACACCTGACGACCGAGGACTGAAGTATGGCACAGCTCATTTCCATCATCGCAGCACCCCGCGTCGCCGCGGGCAAAGGCGCCGCGCGCCAGGCGCGGCTCAAGAAGAAGGTCCCGGCGGTCGTCTACGGCCACGGCCGCGCGAGCCAATCGCTCGAGGTCGACGCGCAGACGCTCGAGCAGATGCTCACCGGCAAAGAGCCGTCGAGCACCGTGGTCGAGCTCACCGTCGACGGCAAGAAGGCGCGCGCGCTGATCCGCGAGATCCAGCGCCATCCGGTGCGGCCCGACATCATCCATATCGACTTCTACGAGATTCACGCCGACGAGAAGGTGAAGCTCAAAGTCCCCGTGCACCTCGTGGGGACGCCCGACGGCGTGCGCAACGCCGGCGGCGTGCTCGATCAGGTGACGCGCGAGCTCGAAATCGAGGTGCTCCCCGAGCACATTCCCGACCGCGTCGAGCTCGACGTCACGGTGCTCACGATCGGGCACTCGGTGCACGTGAGCGATCTCGCGATCCCCAATGCCACGATCCTCACCCACGCCGATCTGACGATCGCCACGGTGGTGCCGCCGCGCGCCGAAGAGGTCGCCGCACCGACGCCCGAGGCCGGTGTCGAAGTCGCCGAGCCCGAGCTGATCCGCAAGGTGCGCGAGGGCGAAGAAGGCGAGGAAGGCGAAGCCGAAGCCGAGGGCAAGGCGCCCGAGGCGAAGCCCAAGGCGGCAGCAGACAAAGCCGAGAAGCCCGAGAAGTCCAAGGGCGGCAAAGAGGGCTGAGCACTGCGCGCCGTCGTCGGGCTGGGTAACCCGGGCCCGGAGTACGCGGCGACGCGCCACAACCTCGGCTTCTGGGTGGCGGACGCGCTCGTCCGGCATTGGGGGCTCTCCCCCTTTCGCCGCGGCGAGCGCGCTCGCGTTGCGGACGGCGCAGTCGGCGGCATGCCAGTCCGCGTGCTCAAGCCCACCACCATGATGAATCGCAGCGGGGCCGCCCTGGCGAGCCTGCGGGCCGATCCGCAGTTCGTCCCCGCCAATGACCTGCTCATCGTCGTGGACGACTTCAACATCCCGCTCGGCACGTGGCGACTACGCCCCTCGGGCTCAGCCGGCGGCCACAACGGATTGAAGAGCATCGAGGCAGCACTGCAGTCGCAGGAGTACGCACGCCTGCGCATCGGGATCGGCCCGTTACCCAGCGGCGAGCCGTGGGAGGAGTTCGTGCTCGCGCCGTTCGAGGACGACGAGCGGGAGCAGGCGGAAGGCCTGATGCCGGATCTGTTGAAGGCGGCTGACGACTGGTTGCAGCGGGGCGCGGGGGACAGTCGCTAGTCGGGTCGAGGCGTGGCAGTTCGCGGCCCAGGTCGTTATGTTCCCGGCTCCCAAATCCCCTACTCGGCGCCACACCAGCGCCGGGTCGTTCACGACCAAAGGGAGGTGTCATGGCTCGTCGCTACGAGACGGTTTACATCTTCGATACTGCGCTGGAAGAGCCGGCCATCAACGAAAAGCTGGAGCGGTTCCACGCCCTCCTCACCAAGGACGGCAAAGGCTCCGTCTCGACCAGCAGCCACTGGGGCAAGCGCTCCCTCGCCTACCCCATCAAAAAGAAGGAAACCGGCTACTACGTCGTCACCCAGTTCGAGACGGCTGGAGAGCTGCTGCCCGAATACGAGCGCGCCGTGAAGCTCGACGAATCGGTGCTGCGCTACCTCGTCGTGCTCAACGAAGGCGAGCCGGCGAAGCCGATGCCGCAGACGCCAGCAGTCGCCGCCGATGAAATCGAGATCGACGAGGAGGAAGCGTGAGACGTCCCGCCAAGACTTGTCCCGTGTGTGAATCCGGCGTGCGCGTGCTCGACTACAAGGACGACCGCACCCTGGGCCGCTTCCTGACCGAGCGCGGCAAGATCCTGCCGTCCCGGTTGTCGGGAATGTGCGCGCGCCACCAGCGCCAGCTCGCTACCGCGATCAAGCGCGCCCGGCAGCTCGCCCTGATTCCCTACATCAAGAGCGGATCCGCCGCCTGACGATGCGCATGCTGGGCCCGTGGTGGCGCCTGGCCCTCGGGACGCTGGCATTTCTGGCGCTGGCGTTCTACACGCGGGGGCTTCTCGCCCTGGCCCTCGCCGCCCTCCTGTGGGCGGCGGGACCGACGCGCTGGTGGGAGCGCTCCCTCATCGCGCTCCTGATCCTCCTGGGAGCCGCGTTCGTGATCCCTCCGACGCTCGTCCCGCTCGATGCGGCGATCGGGACGTACACGGTGTTTGCCACCGCGGCATTCGCCGGCGGCGCGCTCGTGGCTCCAGGGAGCACCCTGCGTCAGGCGTTGCGCTCTGCGCTGTGGGGCGTCGCGGCGACGAGTGCCCTTGGCCTCGTGCTGCGCGGCCGCGGTTTCTGGAGCGAGCTGCGCTGGAGCACAGTGCGGGAGATGACGACGCTCGTCAGTTACATGGTGGAGCAGCGTCCTGGGCTTGCTCAGTTCTCGGCCGGTATCGTGCAATTCCTGGCCGGCGCATTCCCGGCGCTGCTGCTGCTGAGCACCCTCGCCGCGCTGCTGCTCGCGTGGCAGTGGCACGCGCGCATCGCACGCCACCCGCTCGGCCCCCCGCTCGGTCCCTTCCACGAGTTCCGCTTCGCCGATCAGTGGGTGTGGGGACTCGTGCTGGCGCTGGTCGTCTGGGCGGTGCCGAAATTGGCGGTGCTCAAATGGGCCGCTGTGAACGTCGGCATCGTGCTCGCTGCGTTGTATGTCCTGCGCGGCACTGCCGTCGTAGTCGCCGTCGCCGCCGCCGTCGGCGTGCCGGGGTGGATGCTCGGCGCCGGCGCGGTCGTCTCCGGTGTGCTGGTTGTGCCGGTCTTTGTCCTCGTCCCCGGCCTCTGGACGCTCGGGGTGTTCGATACATGGCTGGCGTTCCGCCAGCGCCGGTTCTCCCGGTCTCCCGCACCGTAAAGGGTCCGCCGATGGAAATCATTCTGCGCGAAGCCGTCCCGCATCTCGGGGCCGCCGGCGACGTCGTCAAGGTCAAGGATGGCTACGCCCGCAACTACCTCCTCCCCAAGGGACTGGCGTATCCGGCCACCGCGGGAAACAAGAAACGCATTGCCTTCGAGTCGGAGCGCATCGCCAAAGTGCGGGCATCCGAGAAGCAGGCGGCGGAAGCAGAGGCCACGCGCCTCGCTGGAGTCTCGCTCTCGTTCCCGATGAAGGTCGGGGAAGAAGAGAAGTTGTACGGCTCGGTGACGGCGGGCGACATCCAGCGTCGCCTCGAGGAACAGGGGATCCACGTCGACAAGCGCAAAGTCGATCTCCCCGAACCGATTCGCTCGCTCGGCGAGTTCACCGTCGGCATCAAACTCCATCCCGAGGTGCGGCCCGAGATCACGGACGTGGTGGGCAAGGAGTGACGGACCGGCCGTGACGGTCGGCATCGCGTACGTCGACGGTCCCCGGCTCCGCCGCTCGCTGCTCGCGGCGGCCGACTGGGTGGCCGCGGGACGCGACGAGCTGAACCGCATCAATGTGTTCCCGGTGCCTGACGGCGATACGGGCACCAACATGTGCCTCACGCTGCGCGCCGTGGCGCACGCGTTGCGCGACCTCGGCGACGCCCCGCTCGCCACCGTCACCTCCGCGATGGCGCAGGCGAGTGTGCGGGGAGCGCGCGGCAACTCCGGGCTGATGCTGTCGCAGTTCCTGCTCGGCTTGCAGGAAGGGCTCGGGCCCGCGCAGCACGCGACCAGCGCCGATCTCGCCCGTGCGATCCGCTCGGGGTTCGACCACATCCTCTCCTCACTCGATCAGCCCGTCGAAGGCACCATCCTCACCGTTGCCCGCGAAGTCGCCGATGAAGCCGAACGGGCCGCCGCCGAGCCGGACGTCGGCGTGTTCGTGCGGCGACTCGTGGCGCGCGCCGAGACGTCGCTCTCCCGTACCCCCGACCTGCTCGAATCGCTGAAACGGGCCGGCGTCGTCGACGCCGGGGCCAAGGGGTTCGTCCGCTTCCTCGACGGCGTCAAGCGTCTTATAGAAGAAGGCACCCTGGCCCAGGGCGCCGTCGATCGGCTCGACATCACGGACGCCGCGGCGCGCACCGAAGTAGCCGCCGATCGCGACTTCCGCTTCTGTACCGAAGTGCTGGTGCGGGGCAGCGGGCTGCCGGCCGTGGCGGACGTGCGTCACGCGCTGCGCCAGCTGGGCGGCTCCATCGTCGTGCCCGTCTCGGGCGACCTCCTCAAAGCGCACGTGCACACCGACACGCCGGAGCAGGTGTTCACGCTGGGAGCCTCCTGGGGCACCGTCGAACAACAGAAGGCCGAGGACATGCGGGCGCAGCACCGAGCGCTCCAGGCGAAGCGAGCGGTCGCGTTCGTGACGGACACGGCGTGCGATCTTCCCGATTCCGTAATCTTCGAGCACGGCGTGGGGCTCGTCCCCACGCAGCTCATCATCGGCGACCGCCCCTACCGGGACCGCCTGGAGATGACAGCGGCGGAATTCTTCGCCCGCCTGCGCGCCGGGGACGACGCCACGACGTCGCAGCCCACGCCCGAGGCATTTCGAGAAGCGTTCACCGACGCGCTGCGCACAGCGGAGCGCGTCGTGGCGGTGGTGCTCTCCAAGGCGCTCTCGGGGACGTACGTCAGCGCCGAGCGGGAAAGCCGAACCGTCGGCGAGGGCCGGGTGGTGCTGGTCGACAGCCGCGGCGCGTCGCTCACCGAGGGGATGCTGGTGCTGCGTGGCCTCGATCTTGCCCGCGACGGATGGGGGCCCGAGGCGATCGCGCAGGAGCTGGTGCGGGTGCGGGATCAGTCAGGGGGATTCTTCACGGCCGACAATCTCGAGCGCCTGATCCGTTCGGGGCGGGTCGGCCGACTGGCGGGCTGGCTGGGGACGAAGCTGAACGTGAAGCCGATCATCGCGCTGACGAAAGACGGCCGGGCCGAGCCGGTCTCGCGGGCGCGGGGGCGCGAGGCGGCTCGCACCCGGATCCTGCAGCTGCTCGACCGGGTCCTGACGCCGCGCCCTGCCCTGCTGCGGCTCGGGGTCGCACACGGCGACATTCCGGAGTTCGCCGCGGAGCTACGCGATGAGCTGCAACAGCGCTATGCTCCTAAGGAGTCGTTCGTCAGTCCCATTACGCCGGTGATCGCGGCCCATGCGGGAATCGGGGCATGGGGCGTATTCTATCAAGTGGAGGACGGAACAAAGCGGTGAGGCGCGCGCTATGAATAGAGGCCGGAGCCGGTCCCCGCGCGGCGGCCCGCGGCACCATCCCGAGGGTTTGCGACGCATTTCGAGCGTGTTGGCCGACCGGAAGGCCGTGGATCCGGTGATACTCGACTTGCGCGGGTTGTCCGAAGCAACCGACTATTTCGTCATCGCCTCCGGCACCTCCGACACGCACGTCCGGGGCATGGCCGAACACTTGATGGAGCGGGTGCACCCCCATCACGTGGAAGGCCTGCCGCAGGGGCGCTGGGTATTGCTCGATTACGTCGACGTCGTCGTGCATCTTTTTCATCCGGAGCTGCGGGAGTTTTACCAGCTCGAGCGGCTGTGGGGAGATGCCCCACCCGTGGCGCTGGGAGAAGTCGAAACCTTCGGGGTTTAGCAGGGAGAAAGGATGGAGCGGGCAATGCGGCAATTCAGAGTGCTCGGGGCGGCGATCGTCGGTGCGGTGGCGCTCCTCGTGGCGCGCCCGGCGGCGGGTCAGTACTTCGGGCAGAACAAGGTGCAGTACCGCTCTTTCCCCTTCAAGGTCATCCAGACCGAGCATTTCGAAGTCTACTTCTACGATGAAGAGCGGGAGGCGGCACTGGATGCCGCACGCATGGCCGAGCGGGCCTATGCGCGGCTGTCGCGCGTGCTGCACCACAAGTTCCAGGCGCGCAAACCGATCATCCTCTACGCCTCCCATACCGATTTCGAGCAGACCAACGCCATCGAAGGCGAGCTCGGCGAAGGGACGGGCGGCGTCACCGAATTCTTCAAGCACCGCATGGTGCTGCCGTTCACCGGTTCCTACGCCGACCTCGAGCATGTGCTGCAGCACGAAATGGTGCACCAGTTCCAGTACGACGTGTTCTCGCGCGGGCGCATCGGCGGCGGCGTGCAGACGCTGATCAACGTGAACCCGCCGCTGTGGTTCATGGAGGGCATGGCGGAGTACCTGTCGCTCGGGCCGATCGATCCGCACACCGCGATGTGGCTGCGCGACGCCTCACTCGAGGGCAACCTCCCCACCATCGAACAGCTGACCTACGACCCGCGCGTCTTCCCCTATCACTACGGCCACGCGCTGTGGTCGTACATCGGCGAAAAGTGGGGCGACGAAGTGATCGGCGAGATCCTGCAGTCGACCACGACGTCCGGGGTCGAGGGTGCGTTCAAGCGCGCGCTGGGCCTGTCGCTTGACGACCTCTCCAATGAATGGCGCGACGCCGTGCAGACGACGTTCCTGCCGCAGCTGGGCGATCACTACCGCGCACGGCGTATCTCCCAACCGTTGCTCACTGAGAAACGCACCGGCGGCGGCTATCATCTCGCCCCTGCCTTCACCCCCGACGGCCGCGAAGTCGCGTTCTTCGGCGAGCGCAATTCATTCTTCATCGACCTCTATCTCGCCGACGCCGAATCCGGGCGCACGCTGCGCCGCATGGTGAAGTCCACCATCAACTCGAACTACGAAAGCCTGCGGTTCGTCAATTCGTCCGGATCGTTCTCCCCTGACGGCCGCTATTTCGCGATCGCCGTCAAGCGCAAGCAGCACGAAGATCTGGTAATTCTCGACGTCCGACGCGGCCGGGAGGAACGGCGCATCCAGGTACCGCTCAACGGCGTCGAGACGCCGGCCTGGTCTCCCGACGGCCAGCAGATCGTGTTTGTGGGATTCGACGGCGGCCTGTCGGACTTGTTCGTGATCAACCGCGACGGCACCGGGATGCGGCGGCTCACCCACGACAAGTACGCCGACCTGCTCCCCGCCTGGTCTCCCGACGGCAAGACGATCGCCTTCACGACCGACCGCGGCGGAACGACCAATTTCGACCAGCTGCGCTTCGGCAACCTGCGCCTCGCCCTCTGCCACCTCGACGGCGGCACGATCGAGCTCCTGCCGCACATGGACGAGGGCAAGAACGTCAACCCCGTCTGGGCGCCGGACGGCCGATCGATCGCGTTCGTCTCCGACCGGACCGGGATCAGCAATCTGTACCTGTACGATCTCAACGAGAACGCCGTCTACCAGCTGACCGACGTCTTCACCGGCGTGTCGGGAATCACGCCGATCTCTCCCGCCCTCTCGTGGGCCCGCCAGGCCGACCGCCTCGCGTTCGCGTACTACGAGAACGGCGAGTACAACGTCTACTCCATCGACAATCCTCGCTCGCTGCGCCACCAGCCGTATCAGGATCGGCCGGCCCCGGGCCCGGTCATGCTGCTCGCCGCCGGCGCGGTGAAGCGCGATACGACCGCGATGGCCGCGCAGCATCGCGATTCCACGCCGTCGACCGCCACGACCGCCGCCTCCCAGGTGCAGGCCGGCTCAGGAAGCGCCGTGTCGGTGTATCGCCCGCCATCGGGGGGGTTCCGCCCTTCGAGTGGAGCGCCCGAGCCGGCGGATTCGTCCGCGATGGGACCCGCGCCGGTGTCGGTCCGGACGCTGCTCGATTCGGCGACGCTGTCGCTCCCCGATACCACGGAATTCTCCGTGCGGCCCTATAGCGTCCGTTTCACGCCGGACTACACGGCGCGCCCCACGATCGGCTACGCGCGCGACAACTTCGGACGCGGTTTCTTCGGCGGTGCCGCGGTGTCGCTCTCCGACATCCTGGGCGACCACACGCTGCAGTTCGCCGGCGCGGTCAACGGCCGGATCAGTGAGGCACAGATCTTCGCGGCGTACATCAATCAGCGCAGCCGCCTGAACTGGGGTGTGGGCGGCTCGCAGACGCCCTACTATTTCTTCCAGCCGAGTTCGGTCACAACCCAGAGCGATTCCGCTGGGAACACCGTGATCGTGTCGAGCCTCAACCTGCAACGCTATGTCGTCCGCGACCTCTTTGCCGAATCCTACTACCCGTTCAGCCGGTTCAGTCGCGTGGAACTCGGCGTGCACGGCGTGAACCTCGATGTCGCCACGCTCTCCTTCAACGACTACTACGACGGCAACCCAAACAGCCCGGCCTACCGCACCTACCTGTTTTCGACGGAGACGACTGCCAACCACCGCTCGCTCGCCTACGTCCAGCCCAGCATCGCCCTGGTGCACGACAACGCGCTGTTTGGCTACGTCGGACCGTTTGCGGGCTCCCGTTCGCGCTTCGGAGTCTCTCCCGCGTTCGGGAGCAAGCAGTTCACCACCTACACCGGGGATTACCGCCGCTATCTGTTCGCGCGCCCCTTCACCCTCGCCATCCGCGGGCTGATCTACGGCAACACCGGACGGGACGCGAACCTGTTCCCGATCTACCTCGGCAGCACCGAGCTGATCCGCGGCTACACCTCCGGGTCGATCGTCAATCACGAGTGTATCACGGCGCCGTCGGTCGATCCGCAGAGTCGCACCGGCTGCGCTGAGCTCGACCGGCTGATCGGCACGCGCATTGCCGTCGCGAACGTCGAGCTGCGCTTCCCGCTCACCCGCAGCCTGGTGCTCGGCTTTCTCCCCGTCGGCCTGCCGCCGATCGAGGGAGCGATTTTCTACGACGCGGGGGTTGCCTGGAATTCGGGGGATGTGCTGCACTGGCATCTCGATCAGTCCGCCGGGGCCACCGACAAGGCTCCGCTGCGCAGCTACGGCGGTGCGATCCGCATGAACTTGCTCGGCTTCGTCATCCTGCGGTTCGATGTGACCAAGCCCTTGGACCGTGTGTATAACAAAGCGTACTGGACCGTCAGCCTCGGTCCAACGTTCTAACTCCGCATCATTGCACCACTTGCATTGGCCTCGCCCCATTTTTATCTTGCGGGCGAGGCCATTTGGTAGCTATTCGGTCCTTCCTGCCCCTCGCTGGTTTGGTGCTCTGGGGTTGTCACTCCGGAGCGCCGGGTGCGGCGTCTTCGCAATCCGTTGTAAATCCGGCAGTTAAGGGCCAGATCGGCCCAACCGGCCGGGGGGCGGCGTTTGCCATTCGCGTCCCGACGGGTGGCGGGACGCCGCTGCTCTATCGACTCCCGGCCCTGACCCCGCTCTCCACCGCGTTGCGGGGGAAACTGCCCCCCATCGAGCGAGTGATCGGGGTCGATCCGGAAGCGGCGCAGTTGTTCGTGCGCACCGCCAAGCGAGTGATTCTCGCCTACGATCTCGAGAGCGGCCGCGTCGATTCCGTCGTCGCCGACGTCCAGCTGTCGACCCTCGGCCCCGACGGCACGCTCTACGCGGTCGACTCGAAGCGCCGCGTGACGACGTTGTCGCGCCGGGTGCGGCTCACGTGGCCACACCCCCTGGACGGCGACCCCGGGGATCTGTTCGGCGCGACGAATGAGCGTCTCGTGGCGACCGTCGGTGGCGGGAAGCCGGCGCTGATCGTCGCCGCGGCGGATCAGCCACAGGCTTCGCGGCCGCTGCCTGCCGAAGGCGACGTGGCGGCGAGCCGCTGGGGCGACCTGGTGGCGGTGGCGAGCGATTCCGGTGTCACGCTGCTCGATCCCCTGGGTCGGCGTGACGCCGCCTTCGTTTCGATCTCGGACCATCCGCGCGCATTGCTGTTTTCGCCGTCCGGGCATCGCGTGTACGTCGGCAGCCGCTCGGGGCTCGGGCTCCGCGTTATCGACCGCTACTCGCTGCGCGAGATCGACGGCGTCGCGCTCCCGACTCCCGCCGCCGCGCTGCGGCTCGATCCGCTGGGACAGTGGTTGCTGGCGCGGCCGACGATGGGCGACACCGTGTGGGTCGTGAACCTTCCCATCAAGCAGCTGGTGGGCGGTCTCCCCACGCCCTGGCTCGGCGACCTGCCGACGATCGCGCCCGACGGGTCGCTGCTGCTGCGCCGCGGCGACGACGTCGCCACCGTGCGCCCCGACTCGCTCAAGGAAGTGGGCCGTATCACGAACGCGGCGAGCGATCTGTGGGTGGCGACGAGCTGGGCGCCGCGCGGCGCCACGACGCCGAGCGCCGCCGCCGTGGCGGCGAGCGACTCGAGCGCCGGGGAAGGCCCGCTCTACGTTCAGGTTTCGGTGTCGCGCAACGCCACCTGGTCGCAGCAGATGGCCGACGAGCTGACGCGCGCCGGATTGGCGGCGAAGGTGCTCCCGCCGGCGACGGTGGATGAAGGCTTCCGCGTAGTGCTCGGTCCCTACAACACGCGCGAGCAGGCCGAGGGAATCGGCAAGAAACTCGGGCGCCCCTACTGGATCTACCACCCCGGTCAGTGACGCTGCGCCCGCTGCCCCGTTCCCGGCTCGACCGGGTTGCGCCGCCGTTGTTGAACGGATCGGCGCTCATCGCCCTCGTTCCTGCGACTGCTGACATCGCGTGGGCCGCGGAAGCGGCGTGGGGGGTGGCGCGAGCGGCGGCCAGCGGAGGGAGCGGCAGGCGGCGCGAGGTGGCGCTGGTCGATCTGTGCCTCGAGACGCCGCTACTGCACGCGGTCAAGCATGTCGCCGCCGCCCCCGGCATCACCGAAGCGTTCACGCACGAGACCCCGCTCAACGACATCGCCCAGGACATCGACGGCGTCCACTTCCTGCCGGCCGGCGCGCCCGAATCGGACGCGGTCACGGTGCGGTCGGCCCCACGGTGGCGCCGCCTGCACGCCGGCTTCCGCAACGAAGGCGCGCTACTCCTCGTGTGCCTTCCGGCCGATCACCTGGACGAGCTCGGCGCCGATCCGGAAGGGGTCATCGCCCTGGCTCCGGGAGGGGTGGATCTGGGATCCAGCACCGGGCGTGCCTTGCTCGCCGCCCGGGACCGCGGCGTCGAGCTGCTGGGCGTCGTTCGCGAGCGCTGGAGCGCTGCCACGCCCGGCATACCAGCGAGCGGTCGGCCGCGGGTGCGCCACGGGGTGCTCGCGTTTGGACTGGCTGCCGGCGTCGTCGCCGCCCTGATCGTCGCGACTAACAACCGCGGCACCCCGGTGCGCACGCCGGCCGCTCCAGGCGCGGCGCCGGTGGCACGAGAAAGGTTCGGAACGGCACAGTCACCGGCGAACGCCGAGCCGACGATCCCGCTGCCAGTGCTGTCGGCGGCCGACTCAAGCGGATGGATGCTGCAGCTCGCCGCCTACGGCGCTCCGGCCCGCGCCCTCAGTCACGTGGACCGTCTCGTCGCCGCCGATCTGCCGGCGGTCATCAGCCCCCTGACTCCGGACGTATCGGGGGCGGTTTGGTATCGGGTGCTGGCGGGGACGTATCGGACGCGCGAAGATGCGACGGCGGCGCGGCGCACGCTGTGGCGCCGTGGTCTCGCGGCCCGCGGCGAGGGAACGCCGGTCTTCGCCCCCTACTCCGTGGCGCTCGCGAAACCGGGCGACGCCGACAAGTTGCGTGACGCGGGATTCGCAGCGGTACGTTGGGGGGCGCACGGCCCCGTGCTCGTAGGCGCGTTCGAGCATCCGGAAGCGGCGAGCGTCACGTTGACGGCGCTGCAGCACGCTGGCATCGCCGCCACACTCATTCAGCGGACGGATCGGACCCAATGAGATTGAGCCGACTCGAGCTGGTGGGCTTCAAGTCCTTCGCGGGATCGGTGGAGCTCCCCTTCGACCTCGGTGTCACCGCCATCGTCGGGCCGAACGGCTGCGGCAAGTCGAACATCTCCGACGCGGTGCGTTGGGTGCTGGGCGAGCAATCACCGCGTCTGCTGCGCGGCGGCAAGATGGAAGACGTGATTTTCCAGGGCTCGACGGGCCGCCGCCCGGTGAACGTGGCTGAAGTCTCGCTGGCGTTCGACAACTCCGATGGCACGCTCCCGATCGCCTACCAGGAAGTCGTGATCACGCGCCGGCTGTCGCGCTCGGGTCAGAGCGACTATCTGCTCAATCGGTCGCCCGTCCGGTTGCGGGACATCCAGGATCTGCTGCGTGGGACGGGACTCGGAGCAGATGCCGCGGTCGTGATGGAAGCGAAGATGATCGACGCGCTGCTGTCGGAAAAAGCCGAGGAGCGACGCGCGTTGTTCGAGGAAGCGGCCGGCATCGGCCTGTATCGCAACCGCAAGCAGAGCTACGAGCGCCGCCTCGAGGAAACGGCGGCCGATCTCGCACGACTCGAGGACCTGATCTCGGAGGTGCAGACGCAAGTCCGCAGTCTCGCGCGCCAGCGCGGCAAGGCGGAGCGCTACGAGAAGATGGTCGAAGAGCGCTTTGGCGTCGCGATCACGCTGGTGCGGCGTGAGCTCGAGGATCTCGACCTGGCGCTCGGCGCGCTCGGCGTGCGCACGCGCGAGCTCGCGGAGAGCACGCCCAGCGCCCGGACGCGCTTCGAGGAAGCGGAAGGCGGCCGGGAAACGCGCGTCCGCGAGCGCCACACCGCCGAGA
>JACXTT010008669.1_pt1 | contig 14063 bp, 15 predicted proteins | sample 9270951 | NCBI WGS metagenome assembly JACXTT01 (sample SAMN15532306, study PRJNA645909) | rock metagenome | isolation source: weathered quartz diorite | place: Puerto Rico | collected 2017-06-21 | reverse complement strand
CACCCACGGCGCCGGCGCCGAGGAGGCGCCGCGCGGCGACGAAGGCGGGGGCGAAGTGGAAGTTCTCCGCCACCATGAACGGGACGCCGGCGGCCCGCGCCTCGGCCAGCATCTCGTCGGCTTCCGGGAGCGTCCGGGCGATCGGCTTCTCGAGGAGGATCGCCTTCCCGTGCTTGGCCGCGAGGCGAACGTCCCCGACGGTCCGCACGTGCCGGGTGCCGAAAGAGGTCGCGTCCACCCGGGGGTCACCGGCGGCCGCGTCGTAGGAGCCGAAGGCGGCGACGCCGCCGAACCGCCGGCGATACGCCTCGGCGCGCTCCGTCTCTCGACTGGCGAAGCTCAGCGCGACCCGCCCGCCGAGCCGGCGGGCCGCCCGCGCGTGAAAGCCCGCGAAGCGGCCGCAGCCGACGATGCACACACCCAGCGACGCCATCGCGGGCTCATGCTAGCACGCGCCGAGCTCCCCGCGACGCAGCGCGTCAGGTTACAATGGATCTGCGGGTTCATCCCAGGGTGACGAGGAGAGACCGATGCGCCAGGTGGCAGTGATCGGGGTCGGCGTGACGAAGTTCGGCAGGCATGAGCGGAGCTGCGCGGAGCTGTTCGCGGAGGCGTCCCTGGACGCGCTGACGGACGCCGACGTCGGGCCCGGCCTGATCCAGGGCATCTACCTCGGCAACGTCGTCGGCGAGGCCGGCGAGCGCCAGCTCCACATGGGCCCGCAGGTCGCCTCGTCCCTCGGAATTCCTTCCGTGGCGGCCACCCGGTTCGAGACGGCCTGCGCCTCCAGCCACGCCGCGTTCCGGCACGCGCTGTTCGAGATCGCGTCCGGCGCCGCTGACGTCCTGCTGGTCGGGGGCGCCGAGCGCGTCCTCACCATGCCGACCGAGCGCGCCACCGAGGTCTTCGCCTACGCCTCCGACGCCGTCTTCGAGCAGCCGGCGGGCCTCACCTTCCCCGGTGTCTTCGCCCTGATCGCGCGCGCCCACATGGCGAAGTACGGGACGACCGAGGAGCAGATGGCCCACGTGGCGGTGAAGAACCACCGTCACGGCACGCTCAATCCCAAGGCGCAGTTCCGGAAGGAGATCACGCTCGAGCAGGTCCTCGCGAGCGCGAAGGTCGCGGACCCGCTCAAGCTCTACGACTGCTGCCCGTTCTCGGACGGGGCTGCCGCCGTCGTCATCGCGGCCCAGGACGTGGCGCGGCACAGCCGCAAGCCCGTCTGGGTCCTCGGCTCCGCTCAGGCCGGCGACTCGATGTGCCTGCACGACAAGCGCGATCTCGCCCGCGCGCTGGCGACCGAGCGCGCCGCCCAGGCTGCCTACCGCCAGGCCGGTGTCGGCCCCCGGGACGTCGACGTGGTGGAGCTCCACGACTGCTTCACGATCGCCGAGATCCTCGCCACCGAGGGGCTGGGGCTGGTGGAGCCGGGGAGCGGGGGGCTGGCGGCTGAGAAGGGGGAGACCAGCCTCGGCGGCCGCGTCCCGGTCAACACCTCGGGCGGGCTGAAGGCCAAGGGGCATCCGATCGGCGCCACCGGCGCCGCCCAGATCGCGGAGATCGCGACGCAGCTCCGCGGCGAGGCGGGGGCGCGCCAGGTCGAGGGCGCCCGGGTCGGCCTCACCCACACCCTGGGTGGCAACACGGCGACCGTGCTGGTCAGCCTCTTCGGCCGGGAGCCGCGGTGACCGCCCCGACCGCGACGGCCGGCGGCGCCCTCACGCTGAAGGAGTTCTTCGACGGGATCCGCGCCGGCCGGCTCACCGTCCAGCGCTGCGCCGGCTGCGGCGAGCCGGCCATCCCGCCCAAGCTCCTCTGCCCCGGCTGCCGCGGCCGCGAGTGGGAGCGGCTCACCCTCCGGGGCGAGGGCGAGGTGGCCTCGTTCACGGTGATCCGGGTCCCTCCGGGCCGGCTGGCGGCCGAGGCGCCCTACGCGATCGTCGTGGTCCGCTTCCCCGAAGGCGTCTCGCTCCTCGGCCGAACCACGAGGCTCGCCCTCGAGGCGCTCCGCGTGGGCCTGCCGGTCCGCTTCGTCCCGCCGACCGACCCCGCCGCCGACCCGCCCGTCGTCACGTTCGCGCCCCGGCCCTAGCCAGCACGCCGGCTCTCCGGGTACGCTAGGGCCACTTTCCCCTGGAGCTGGCCGCATGTCGGTCTGGCCGAACGACGCGCGCTGCGCCGTGATGCTCACGTTCCGGGGGGTGGCGGGAGGTCACGACTGAGATGGGCACGCCGCTCTTCGAGTGGCTCGACCTGCGGGAGACGGAGGCGATCCGCTTCCTCGAGACCCTGGTCAACCAGGACAGCGGGACCTACGAGCGTGACGACGTGAACCGCGTCGCGGAGATCGTCGCCGGGCCCCTCCGGGAGCTCGGCTTCGCGCCCACGTGCTTCCCCCAGACCGACTACGGCGACCACTGGTTGTGGGAGAAGCCGGGGCGCGGAGGGCAGCGCCTCCTGTGCGTGAGCCACATCGACACGGTCTTCGCCCGCGGGACGGCGAAGGCGCGGCCGTTCGCGGTCGTGGAGCACCAGGGGCGCCGGCGCGCGACCGGCCCGGGCGTCTACGACATGAAGGGCGGGGTCGCCGCGCTCCTCTATGCGTTCCGGGCGCTCCGGGCCACGGACAGCCCGGCCTGGCGAGACGCCGACCTCGCCTGGTTCCTCAACACGGACGAGGAGGTCCTCTCGCCCACCTCACGCCCGCTGATCCAGGCGGAGGCTGCACGGTCGCTGAGCGTCGCGGTGACCGAGCCGGCCCGCGCGGGCGGCGAGTACGTGATCGGACGGAAGGGCGCCGGCAAGTACTTCCTCGAGGTCACCGGCCGGGCTGCTCACGCCGGCAACCAGCCGGAGGTCGGGCGCAGCGCGGTGTGGGCCATGGCCCGGAAGATCGACGCGCTCCACACGCTGACCGACCTCGCCGAGGGGACCACGGTGAACGTCGGCGTCGTGCGCGGCGGCGAGCGCTCGAACGTGGTGGCGGACCGCTGCTACGCGGAGATCGACCTGCGGACCTGGACGCCGGCCGCTGCCGAGAAGGCGGTCGCGCGCTTCCGGGAGATCGCCGAGCACCCGCACGTCGGGGGCACCGCCGCCCGGTTCTGGGGCGACATGAGCTTTCCGCCCTGGGCCCCCGGGGACGCCCGGGTGACCGCGCTGCTGGCGCTGATCCAGAAGGCCGGGCGCGAGCTGGGCCTCGAGCTCCGCGGCATCCCGACCGGCGGCGGGTCCGACGGCAACCACGCGTCCCAGGTCGCGCCGACGATCGACGGCCTCGGACCCCAGGGCAGCTTCGCCCACAGCCCCGACGAGTACATCGAGCTGCCGACGCTGATCGAGCGCGCCAAGGTGAACGCCCGCTTCATCGAGCTGTGGGCGGCCCGAGCAACCCACCAAGTTTGAACTCGTGATCAACATGAAGACCGCGAAGGCCCTCGGCCTGACGATCTCGCAGTCGGTGCTGCTGCGGGCGGATGAAGTAATCCAGTGACAGTCCCGAGACAGGACGCCGCATGCATCTCGCGTTTGAGATCGTCTCATTCCTGGTGGTCCTTGTCGCTGTGCCGACGGTGCCGGTCTATGCGATTGCCGCGCAGCGCCGACGCGGTAGCCCATGAGCTCGGCCGACCCCCTCGCCCAGCGCCGCCACGTCCTCTTCACCATGCCCACGGCGCTCAGCCTTCGCCTATCCATCCGGCCGGGCGATGTCGCCTTCGTTTGATGAGTGAGCCGGTCCTGCCCCGGATGCCATAGCGCGGGTTTGCTGTGTAGGCCAGGTGTTCGTCGGTGAACACTGGGAAATCACGGGTGCTGCTCGTCGAGGACGATCCGGCCGTCCGATCGGCCCTGCTCGGCGCGCTGGAGGACGCCGGATTCGAGGCGTTGGGCGCCGCGGACGCCGCCGAAGCCCTCGGGGTCCTCGGGCAGCGTCGCGTGACGGTGGTGGTCGCGGACTACAATCTGCCAGGGGTCACAGGTCTCGATCTGCTCGCGGCGATTCGAGGGGCGACCCCCGGCACGTCGCTGATCCTCTACTCGGGCGGGATGACCGACATGCTGGCCGAGGAAGCACGGGAGTTCGGGGTGCGCGCGGTGCTGGAGAAGCCCGTGTCAGCAGAGCGGCTGATCGAGGCGATTCGGTCGGTGTGAAGATGCGGGCTCCCGCCCGTGGCCCGGGCAGCCCGGCCCGGCATCGGGCGGATCGTCGCCGGCATGTCGCGCCAGGGCCACGACCTCCAGCTCGCGCGGTACGGCGCCGAGGGCTGGCGGGCGACGCTCTACCCGGCCGGGCTGGCGCATTCCCAGACGGCGGCCGTCGGGTCGGCGTGCGAAGGCATCCTGCGGCATGACTGTGCGTGAGCTTCCCGGTTGGCCGCCGGACTGGACCGGCACGACAGGCGGCCCCGCCCCACGCGGGGTGGCGGGCGTGCTTCGTTCAGTGGACTGGCGGGTCGATCTGACGGGTACACGCGATCTGCTGCTCACCATCGACTATCAAGGCCATGCGTGGACCGCTCTCTACCCCCGTAGTGCAGAGACCCGGGCCCGCTTTGAGCAGCTCGGTGGAGACGTGACGCTGGAACACCTCTACCGGATGCTGGTTCGGTCCACCGGGGAGACCATGACGCGAGTCGGCGATGTCCAGTTGACCCCGCCGGCCGGGCTCGCTCCATGACGTCGCCGCAGCCGTGGATGGCGGTGCAGTGGGCGGCGTGGCAGGGCGCGCGTGCCGGCTTCCGCAGCTGCCGCGGAGCGGTCGCCGAAGCGGGAAAACGTCAAGTTAGCAATCTGGGCCATCGACTTCGACCGCGAAGTCGCGGCCTTCCCATTTTTCGGACCAGCGGAACGTGAACGAGATCCTTGCGCCGGGGGCAAGCTCGGCCGAGGGCAAGTCAGCGAACCAGCAACCGAGGCCGGTGCCGCGGGTTTCGGAATCGTTCTGGGTCGCCCACTGATCGAAACTCCAATGAACCGTTGCGTGGGCCGGGGTGATGATGCGCAGCGTTTTGCCTTTTCGCATGCGTCGCGGCTGTTGGGCGAAGGTCCACATCTCAATCCGGCTTTGGGTTTTGTTCCGAGCATAGCGCTCCTGGACCGGTGGGATGCAATCGAAACCGGCGCCGTCCTTGTAGCTGCGAACGAGGGTCAGATACTCGGCATGCGCCCAGCAGAGGGGCATCGCTGAACCGGTCGGTCCTCCGCGCTTCATCCGGGCTTCCGGCAAATCGTTATCGTCCCACACCTGCTCGGGCAACATGCCCCCCTCGTTGGCAAAGTTTTCCAGCGCACGAATGAACGGCAGCGGATCGCGTCCGGCCGCCAGTTCGTAGTGGCCGCGCTCGCCGGTCAGCAGCGGCCAGGAACGTCCCGTGCCGGTGCCATCGTAGGCGCTGCCGTCATCTTGTTGACCGTAACCATCGTGGTTGTAGCGCCGCCAGCATGGCCCTTGAGGCAGGTCCCGCTTCAGGACTCGATCGATAACAGCTAGAGAATCGACGACGAGCGGATCGTGGGGGTCACGCACGCCGAGCCGGACCAGTTCGAGGAAATCGGCGCTGACAATGTTGCGCGCGGGATGCAGGCCGCCGCCGTTACCAATCTGAATCATGGCCGTGTTGGGATCGCATGCGGCGTCGGGCTGGCTCGGATCAGCCGGGTTTATCCGGATGTAATGGGTCGGTTTGCCAGCCACCAGTTCACCGTGATTCGTCACGGTCCAGTCTTCGACGTGGGAGGAAAGCCAGTCGGCGTAGTCGAGGATGAAGGCGGAGGTCTCAGCGAGGAAGCTTTCATCCGGCTCCCCGGCCCCGAAGACGGAGAGGTTGGCCGCGCCGGCCGCCCGGGCGCGCGCGAAATCGGAAGCGCAGACCAGCGCAGCGATCATCACCGCGAGTGTCGAAGGCGAGTAGCCCGAATTTTCCTCCCACCGTTCCTGTCCCGTGACCGGGCCGTGCAGGATGAGGTAGCCCGCTGCCCGGGACACAAGCGTCCACGGATCAAAAAGGCCGAGCGCGTTGGCCCGTCGCAAACGCCAGGCCAGCGCGATGGGCGCCGCAACTTCATCGAGCTGTTTGCCGCTCCAATACGGTTCGCCGTTAATCCAGGTATTTTGGGGCACCGCCCCGTCGCGGCCCTGGACGCAGGCCAGCCAAACCAGCGAACGCAAGGGGGTGCTGGTTTGTCCGCTGGCGAGCAAGGCGGAGGCGCTCTTGACCAAATCACGCGTCCAGACCAAATGATACCCGCCAAGGTCGGAATCGTCTTTACACTCTCCCCAGGGAATGCTCATCGAAGCGACCAGCGCGCCGGGATAAACTTTATCTTCATGAGCAAGCAGCACGAGCCGGCTAAGCCGATCGCTGTGTCCGCCATCGCCGGTATGTGCGCTCAAATCGGCTTGCGGGGAGGGCAGGGTGCGGTTCCACTGTCGCAAATAATTTGCGAGATGCTGGTCGAAAGGCGTCGCCAGCGATTGCAATAATTTGGTCGAGGCGCTTTGCGAGCTATGCCCGAACGCCACGCCAAACACGCATGTGGATTCCCTGGAAAGATCCAGCTCCGCGGTCAACGCGATGTTGCCATCCTCGGCGCGCTGGAATTCCCAGTCCATCTGAAAATTATCCATCAGATCCTGCCAGCCGTCGCTGTGGCCGACATACCCGACCGAGCGGCGTGTGAAGTGCGGGGATGAGCCGAAAACCATATGACTGCCGTCCCGCTCGACGTGGAAGAGCGGCCGGCCATCCCTTTCATAGCACCAGCCTGAGTTGTGCCGGCCCAGCCCTTTCATGTGTGGCGCGAGCAAGGCATAGGCTCGCAGGCGTCCCCGGAGGCGCTCGTCGAGAATCTCCAGCCGAACCGACATCAAAAATACCGAGGAATGGGGATCGGTAATGACATCCTTGACGATTCGGTACCGGCCGGCCGGTTCGGTATTGGTGAGTCGATAATAGAGAGTGCCCTTTTCCGGATACTCAATCCGATGGTCCAAATCGCGGCGCTCCTCGTGGCAGAAGGCTTCTCCATCCGTAATAAGCAATTGCAGATCGCGCGTATTGGGACAATCGACATTGGGATAGTAAATCTCATTGATGATGCCGTGGCTCAAAGTGAACCAGACACGGCAACCGGTATGGTAAGCGGTTCCGATGCCCTCTTTGGTGCTGCGCGTCCAGCGCGGTTCGGTGCCCGGAGCGCCGAAGGCCAACGAGTTGTCAGAATGATTCATAAGCGGATTGGCATTTGAGCTGATTGGCGGACGGCGAGAATTCGATCTTCCGAAGAGAGTCTTCGGGTTTCTCTGCGCAGAGATATTCAATGGTCTGATAGGTGGTGAGGACAATTCCGGCGAGAGACAGGAACAGGACCCAGGCTCCCTCGACCATACCGGGCTTAGCTGGCCATTCTCAGCGTGGTGATCGTTTCGCTCGTCGGCTGCCCCTCGACCCGGCAGACATAGTCGGCGCGGCTGGAGCGCCGGAGCGCGACGCCCATGATGCCGAGCAGGTTCACGTAGACCGCCGGCGAGTGCGACCAGAAGCCCTGCGCGAGCTCAGGGCACCCGGGCTGGCCGAGGAAGCGCTCTGGCCGACGAGGACGACGTCGAAGGGGCCGAGCGTGGGGGGCAACGTAGACGTCGCCGTAGTGCGGGCTGGGGTCGGCCGGCGTGCCCGCCATCACGCGGGCCACGGGGACGCCCGCCAGTGCGAACACCAGCGGCTGGATCAGGCTGTCGTAATCCGCGCCGTCCTGGATGCCCGGGAGATGGAGCGGCTCGGGCGGGACGGCCCACGCCACGGCGTGCAGCAGCACGAGCAGGACCGTGGCCAGGAGGGCCACAGGGCCCGCGAGGCGTCGGACGCGCGCCGGCTGGAGGCTCATGGCTGGCGCTCCGGGTGTCTCAGCGTGACCGGGACGGGTCCCCGTGTCAACCGGGCATGGGACCGCCGTGCAGCGGGCGGGGAGTGTTACAAATCCTGCTCCCGGGGTGCCGCGTAAGATGCCGTCAGGGTGAGGGGCCGAACGGTGACCGGTGGCCCGAGGATCGGATCGAGGCCCACCCGCCAGCGCGTGCCTGGCACCCGCACCGCCTGGTCCAGGAGGAGGACGAGCCGGACCAGCCACGGCCCGACGGCGCTCGCCACGGGGCGGCGCCGGTCCTCAGTCCAGGTGGAGGATCTCGGCATCGATCCGCCGGCCGCCGAGCCGAAGGATCCCGGCGGTGCGCGGCAGCGAGAACCGCCGCGGCCCGGCGCTCCCGGGATTGAAGAGCAGCACCCGGCCGAGCCGGGCTCGGTAGGGCCGGTGCGAATGGCCGAACACGACGACGTCGGGCCGCAGGCGCTCGACCAGCGCCCGGTCGGGGTCGCGGAGCTGGTGCAGCTCGCCGAAGATGTGACGGACGAGGATCCGGCGGCCGCCGAGCCGCTCGAGCCGCTCCTCGGGGAACTCGCCGAAGTGATCGTTGTTGCCCTCGACCGCGAGGACCGGGGCGATCGCTTCCAGGGCCCGGATCACATCCAGCCGTCCGATGTCGCCGGCGTGGATGATCGCGTCGACGTCGCGGAAGAGCCGGGGCAGAGCCGGGTCGAACCGCCCGTGCGTGTCGGATACGACGCCGATGCGCACGCCCTCAGTGGCGGGCGAGGCGGGTCAGCTCCTCGTCGAAGCCCGGAAGAATCGCCTTGAAGAAGGCGTTCCGGATCAGGTTGACGATCGCCTGCCAGGTGCTCGTCTTCGGGTTGTCGAGGCGGCCTTTGATATCGACCCTGGTGGCGACCTCGTCGCGCGGCTGGTCCTCCAGGATCCTGGACACACCGTCCACCAGCTTCTCGTAGAGCTTCCGGAAGGCGCCCTTGTCCTTGTCCTGCCGCTCGTCGTAGGCCTTGAGGTCACGGAACAGCGGCTTCACGTAGCCCCGGATCTGGCCGTTCTTCACCGACAGCTCGCAGTAGAAAGAGAAGCGGCCCGAGACGACATCGAGCTTGCCGTAGGCACGGAGCAGGTCGTTCATCGTCCGCATGTCGGTGTTCTCGATCCAGATGGCCGCGTGAAGTCGGCGCCGCTCGTCTCCGGCCGGAAGGTGGCGTTCACCGCCGTGGCGCCGCTGCCCATGAATTGCCCGCGCAGAGTGGCGACCGCGGTGCCGTCGGTGAAATGATTGCTCCGGTTCTTCACGTCGGCGTCGGTGTCCGAGATGAGCACCCGATAGCTCGGCCGGACCGCGGCGTTCGCGAATCCGAACGTGCTCTTCCGGATCCGTGCGTGATCGACCCGGAGGAGCATCTCCCGCTTGTTGCTCACCTTCTCGACCGTCTCCTTCGCCTTCTGGGCCGTCTGCTGCTCGGCCGCCTCGGTCTGGGCGGTGTGGATCCAGTCGATGTCCAGGCTGTCGCCGGTCAGCTCGCGGACGACCGCCAGGGTGCCGCCGTCCGAGGCGTACTCGGCCGTGCCGTCCAGCGACAGTGTTCCGTTGCGGACGGCCACATTGTACCGCTCGGTGATCGGCTTGAAGTAGTCGAGCGGGACGCCCTGCACCTTCACGTTGGCCTTCGCCCCGGCGTGGGGCTCGCCCAGGAAGTCGGCGTGTCCGTCGGCGACCAGGGACCCGGTGTCGAAGACGACCGCGTCGAGGTGGATCGGCGAGGGGTACGAGTGCGTTCGCGACCTGATGTTCCGGATGTTGTTCGCCTGGAAGTTGACCCGGGTGACGTGGAGCGGCTTGAACGGGCCACGGTCCTCGTAGGTGACGTCGCCGTTCACGACCCTGAACTCGTTGATCTTGAACGGATAGATCGCCTCCAGCGCCTCCTGCCATCCCTGCTCATTCAGCGGCGTCGGGTCCTTCTGCTCGGTGCGGAAGTGCGCCAGGTTGAAGTAAACGACTGGCCGGACGAGCCGGAAGTCCGCGACGACCTTCGCCCGGATCAGCTCGCGCCACTGGACGCTGGCGCTCAGCTTCGGGATGCGCGCGACCGGCGGATCGGGGTTCGCCTCCTGCACGACCACCAGGTTCAGAAGGTCCAGCGAGAAGCCCCAGACGTGGAAGTCCGCCGCCTGGAGCGTCACCCGGTAGCCCTTGAGCCGCTCGTTCATCCGCCGCTCGACCTGCCGCCGGATCGGCTCGTCCAGGAGGACGTCGGCGGCGACGAGCAGGACGACGGGGAGGGCCGCGACGGCGACGACCCACCGCCAGCGGCGGACGGCGAAGCGGACACTGCGGGTCCCGAGCGAGCGGAACATACCGCCCACGTCGATGGAGCAAACGCGATGCCGGAGGTCAGGACGGCCGCCGGAGGGGCAGCGTGCTGTCGGCGTCCCAGGCGGCGTAGACGGTGAGGCCGACCGGATAAGGAGGGCTGGCGGGGCCCGACGCCTGGTTCTGCTCCATGACGACCAGCCGCGCGTCCCCGGCAATGCGGACGTAGTAGTAGGTCACCGGCCCCAGGTAGAGGAGCTGCTCCACACGCCCGCTCACACAGTTGGCTGCCGGCGTCGCGGTGGCGGCGAGCTGGATCTTCTCGGGCCGGACGGCGAGCTCGACCGTCTCACCGACGGTCAACCCGTCGCACCTTCCGTCACCGGCGGCCACCTGCACGCGGAGGGCGCCGGGCAACTCGACGGTCAGGCCGCCCGCCTGACGAGCGACCACGCGGCCGGTCAGAAAGTTGGAGATGCCGATGAAGTCGGACACGAAGCGGGAGCGCGGCCGCTCGTAGATCTCGGTTGGCGTCCCGATCTGGACGATCTCGCCGCGCTCCATGACGGCGATCCGGTCGGCGAGGGTCAGCGCCTCCTCCTGATCGTGGGTGACGAAGATCGTGGTGATGCCGACCTCTCGCTGGAGCGCCCGGATCTCGACCTGCATCTGCTCCCGGAGCTTCTTGTCGAGCGCCCCCAGCGGCTCGTCCAGGAGGAGGACGGCGGGCCTGGTGACGACGGCCCGGGCGAGGGCCACCCGCTGCTGCTGGCCCCCGGAGAGCTGGGCGGGGTAGCGACCTTCGAGTCCCTCCAGCCGGACCAGCGCCATCGCCCGGGAGACCTGGCGCGCGATCTCCGGCCGCGGCGTGCCGCGCATCTTGAGGCCGAAGGCGACGTTGTCGAAGACCGTCATGTGGGGGAAGAGCGCGTAGTGCTGGAAGACCATCCCGAGGTTGCGGCGATAGGTCGGCAGGTCGTTCACGACGGCGCCCCGGATCCGTACGAAGCCGGCGTCGGGGTCCTCGAAGCCGGCCACGATGCGGAGGGTCGTCGTCTTGCCGCAGCCGCTCGGCCCGAGGAGCGCCAGGACCTCGCCCCGGCGCACCTCGAGCGAGACGGCATCCACGGCGGTCACCGCGCCGAAGCGCTTGGTCACGGCCTCCAGCTGGAGCTCGGGGTCAGGCCCTTTCAATCTTTCAGTTTTCCGGGGGCCTGACCCCTACATCTTCAGGGTCTGGTCGATCATGGCCTTCAGGCGCGGGATCTTCTCCCCGACCTCCTTCACGTCGTAGCGCATCAGCTTCCTGGCGCCGTCGTCGGCGGTCATCATCGCCTCGAGCTTCAAGAGCTCCGGCGGGATCTTGACGCTCCGGTTGACCGGGCCGTAGAAACCCTTGGTGACCCAGGCGAGCTGGCACTCCTCCGAGTTCCAGGTGTCGAGATACCGCTGCGTCAGCTCGGTGATCTTCGGCGGGAAGCCGGCCACGGTCACCATGTGGCCGCCCCACTGGACCGCGCCCTCCTTCGGGATCGTGAAGGCGACCTTCTTCCCCGTGCTCCGGGCCTGCTCGGCCCACGCGCCCCAGTGAGGCGCCAGCCACATCTCGCCGCGGGAGACGTCGTCCTCCGTCTTGGTCGGCGACGTGGTCCAGGCGCCGATGTTCTGCTTGTGCGCTTGCCAGAGCTTGATCCCCTCCTCGACGCTCGGGCCCTTGCCGTTCACGACCGCGGCCGCGATGTAGGCGTCGAAGTAGCTGTCCCACATCTCGACGCGACCCTTGTACCTGGACTCCCACAGGTCGGCCCACGACTTCGGCTTCTCCACGCGGTCGGGGTTGTACATGATCCCGAACGGCGTGAACTGGAAGCTCACCCCGAAGCCCCCGGGGGGCATCAGCTCGGCCGGGATGCTCTTCTTGTTCGGCATGTAGTCGTCGTCGGGCTTGACCCACAGGCCGTCGGCGATCCCCCGCTGGACGAAGATGTCGTTGAACATGCCGCCACTGATCGCGGGGTTGTTCCGGGCCGCCAGCATCCTCGGATACATGACCGCGTTGGTGCTGATGTCGAGCTTCACGTTGACCCTCGGATACTCCTTGTTGAAGGGCGCGACCGAGCGCTCCTTCAGGATGTCGGGCACGAGCCCCGGCCAGGCGAAGATCGTCAGCTCGGCGGCGTCGGTCGAGGCTGCGGAGGCCAGGCGGTCGGCGAACCGGGTCAGGGTGGCCGCCCCGGCCCCGGCCGCCACCAGGCTCTTCAGCACGGCGCGGCGGGAGACGTGGCCGGCGAAGCAGCGGAGCAGGTAGTCCTTCTCGTCGGTCATCGGTTCTCCTCCTTCTGGTTAGAGTTGGAAGTGGCGCTCGAAGCCGAGGAACCGCTCGATCGCCACGATGACGATCACCGAGAGCACGATGAGGAGTGCCGAGATGGCCGCGATGGTGGGGTCGATCGTGTACTCGGTGTAGTTGTAGACCTCCAGCGGCAACGTCATCAATCCGGGCCCGGTGAGGAAGAGCGAGACCGTGAACTCGTCGAACGAGATGATCAGCGAGAACGTCGCGCCGGCGATCAGGCCGGGCCGGATCAAGGGAAAGGTCACGTGCCAGAAGGTCCGCCAGCGATCGGCCCCGAGGATCTGGGCCGACTCCTCCAGGGCACGGTTCACCCCGTGGAGGGTGGCCGACACGGTCCGCAGCACGTACGGCAGCGTGATGACCACGTGGGCGAGGATCAGCCCGGCGAGCGTCCGGGTGAGCCGGAGCGGGGTCAGGATCATCAGCATGGCCACCCCGTAGACGATGGCCGGGAAGACCAGGGGGGCCACGAAGACCAGCTCCAGCGCCGGCCGCCCGGGAAACCGGTGGCGGACGAGCCCGAAGGCGGCCAGCGTGCCGACCGCGAGGGCGACCGCGGTGGCGACGACCGCCACCAGGAGGCTCACCCCGAAGGCCCGGAGAAACTCCGGGTGGTCCACGACGTTCTTGAACCACTTGAGCGAGAACCCGCCCGGCGGGAACGTCAGCGTCACGCCGGGGCTGAAGGCCGCCGGGATCACGACCAGGACCGGGAGCGCGAGGAACAGGAGCAGGGCCGCCACGTACCAGCCGAGCCAGCGCTCGGCTCGCCGGCGCCGGGCGATCGCCCCCGCCATCATGCTCCACGCCCCCCCACCCGGCGAATCGCCGCGAAGTGGAGGAGCAAGATCGTCAGCGTGGCCCCGACCAGGATCATCGCGGCCGCCGCCCCGAACGGCCAGTCGATGATGACGAGGATCTGGTCGTAGATGGTGGTCGAGAACAGCAGCACCTTCCCCCGCCCGAGCCACCACGGGGTGATGTAGGCGCCGATAGTCAGGCAGAAGACGAGGATCGAGCCGGCCGCGATCCCCTGGACGGACAGCGGCAGCGTGATCCGCCAGAAAGTCCGCGCGGGGTTGGCGCCGAGGATCGCCGCAGACTCCTCCAGCGCGCGATCGATCTTCCCCAGCACGCTGGCGATCGAGAGGACCATGAACGGCAGCAGCACGTGGGTCAGCCCGAGCGCCACCGACCAGATGCTGTTCATGAGGGGGAGGGGCTCGCGGATCGCGCCGACGCCGCGCAGGAGACCGTTCACGAGGCCTTCGTTGCCGAGGATGATCGTCCAGCCGATCGTGCGAACCACGATGCTGACCAGCAGCGGCGAGATGACGCCGAGGAAGATCCAGTGCTTGTAGCGCGAGCCCGAGCGGACGAAGTAGTAGGCGACGGGGTAGCCGAGGAGGATCGTGAGCACGGTGACGCCGATGGCGAGGGCGAAGGTGGTCTCCGTCACCCGGAGGAAGTAAGGGTCGGTGGCGAACTTCGCGTAGTGGCCGA
>JACXTT010008668.1_pt1 | contig 14063 bp, 9 predicted proteins | sample 9270951 | NCBI WGS metagenome assembly JACXTT01 (sample SAMN15532306, study PRJNA645909) | rock metagenome | isolation source: weathered quartz diorite | place: Puerto Rico | collected 2017-06-21 | reverse complement strand
GGTACCCGGGCGCAAACGGGTAAGCCTCGAGCGGAACCTGGTCTCTGGCCGCCCCCGCCCGGTTCGATGCCTTTCGCCGCGTGACGGAAGCGGCGCCCGCTTCACCCGATGTGGGACTCGCGGGCCTCGCGCTTTCGAGCCGCAAGCCGGCGTGGACCGTCCGGGTGGGATCCGATCTCGACCAGCCCCGGGCCCGCGCGGCGACGGCCTGCGGGCTGCGCTCGGCGATTGCGTTTCCCATCCTAGCCCGCGCGGAGGTCGCCGGGGTGCTGGAATTCCTTTCTACCGCGGCAGTGAAACCGGACGACCATCTGCTCGCCGTCATGGAGTCGATCGTCGCCGTCCTCGGGGGAGCGCTCGAGCGCGACCGCACCGGAAAGGACCTGTGGCAGTCGGAACACTTTGCCACCACGGTCCTGGCCAGCGTGAGCGAGGGCGTGATCGTCTACGACCGGCAGCTGCGCTACCGGATCTGGAACCGGTTCATGGAGGAGTTGACCGGCATGCCGCCCGAGCGGGTGCTGGGCCGCCGGGCGTTCGACGTCTTTCCGCACCTCGTCGAGCGGGGCGTCGACAAGATCCTCGACCGCGCGCTGGCCGGCGAGACCGTCACCTCCCCGGATACGCCCTATCGGGTGCCGGCCACCGGCAAGACGGGCTGGGTCGTAGGAACCTATGGTCCGCACCTCTCCCCGGACGGGCGGATCATCGGCGTCGTTGGCATCGTGCGCGACATCACCGCGCGCAAGCGGGTGGAAGATCGACTGCAAGAGAGCGAGGAGCGTTTCCGTACGCTCATCGAGCACAGTCCGAACACGATCGCACTGATTGGTGCCGACGGTTCGGTCGTCGAGGCACCCACGACCAGGCCGTCGGCGAACGGCGCCCCGGCAACCCCCCTCGGCCGGCACGTGTTCGAATCGCTGCACCCTGACGACCACGAACCCGTGAAAAGGTTGCTCGACGATTTGGCCGAGCGGCCGGGCGCATCCGCCCCGCTGCTGGTCCGGGTGCGCCACGTGGATGGCTCCTGGCGCTGGCTCGAGGGCTCCGCCACGAACCTGCTGGCCGACCCGTCGGTGAAGGCCGTCTTCCTCAACTATCGCGATGTGACGGAGCGGAAGCGCGCTGCCGACGAGCTTCGCGAACGCGCCACGCTGATGAACCAGTTCATGCGGCTGAGCGAGACCCTGGATGAGACCCTCGCCGAGGACGACGTGGTGCAGGCCGTCGCCCAGGGCGCGCAAATCTTGAGCGGCACCGACCGAGTCTCCGTGTACCTGTGGCGGCCGGACGGAACTGCCACGTGCGCCTGGTCGCACGGCATTTCCGAAGCCCACATCGCCCTCGTCCTGGCCCATCACTCGGAGCTGCCCGGTACCCGCGTTGCGCTGGGCGAGACGGACGCGAAGGAGATCCCATGGAATCGGGCGGCTTCGGAAATCAGGGCGCTCATCGTCTCCGACATGGAGACCGTCCCGCCTCAGAACCTGATCTACCGGCTGGCTCAGGCGAGCGGGCACCGCGCCCTGGCCGCCTGGCCGCTGCCGCACAAGCGCCGCATCACCGGCCTGCTCGTATGCTACTTCGATCGGGAACGCCCGTGGTCCCGGGCTGAGCAGGAAGTGTTCCAGGCATTTTGTTGGGAGGCAGGCACGGCGCTCGAAAACGCCCGGCTCTACGCACGCCAGGCCGAGCGGACTAACGAGCTGGAGGCGTTCTTCAGGCTGAGCAAACAGCTCAGAACCTCGTCCACCGTCGAGGAGATGTACCCCATCATCGTGGAGCGGGCGAAGGAACTGCTGCGCGCCGGCGGGGGAACGCTCTCGCTCCTGGACTCCGCCCGGCAAACGTTCACCCGCGTGTATTGTTCTGGGCTCGAAGGGGAGTTCAAAGGCTCGACGTTCTCATTGGCCGGGAGCCGGTCGGGGCGGGTGATCCAGAGCGGCACCCCCTACGTGACCGAGGATTTCACCAGCGAGCCGCTCTCGCCGGGCCTCGATCCCGCGCCGTACCTCGCGCTGGGCCCAGCCGCGATCGTGCCGGTGCGCTCGGAGCAGGAGACGATCGGCACCCTGGCCATCGGCCGGCTCAAGCAAGACCGGCCTCGGCCGTTCAGCGAGGCGGAGATCCGCCTCCTGGAGGGGGTCGCGGAGATCGGCGGAACGGCGATCCAGCGGGCGCGCCTCCACCACAACCTCGAGGACGCCTACCTCCAGATCGTCGTTGCACTCGCCGGCGCGGTGGACGCGCGGGACACGTACACTTCTGATCACAGCGAGCGCATGGCCCACTGGGCGGAAACCGTGGCGCGGGCACTGGGGTGCGATGGTCACGAGGTACAGGACATCCGCCGAGCCGCGCGGCTCCACGACATCGGCAAGATCGGGATTCCGGACAGCATCTTGCTGAAGCCCATGGCGCTCAGCGAAGCGGAGTGGGCCGTAATGCGGCGGCACCCCTTGATCGGCGCCGACATCCTGATGTGCGTCCAGCGCATGCGCGGGGTGGCCGCGCTCGTCAGGCACCATCAGGAGCGGTGGGACGGGACGGGCTACCCCGATGCGCTGCAGGGGGACAAGATCCCTGTCGGTGCCCGCATCCTGGCGGTGGTGGACGCGTACAGCGCGATCATCGACGAACGTCCTTATAAGCGCGCCCGGACCCACACCGAGGCGATCGCCGAGCTGCGCCGGTGCGCGGGGACCCAGTTCGACCCCACGATAGTGGACGTGTTCTGTCAGGTGGTCGAGGGGGGCCGCCGCGAGGGCCCCGGCGCGCCGCGCGCCGAACAGGGCTGACCTGAGAACATGCCGTCGGGGGGACCGGCGGCCCAAACTCTTCGGACTGAACCTCGGGCAGCAGGGGCGGCCCGCGACCGCGTCGTAGACCACCCTTCGCGACAGCAACTCGCTGAGCGCGGATCACGCGCCGAGACTGGGCTGTCGCCGGAGGCGGTCATGGCGAAGGTAACGCTGGAGCAGATCAGCAAGCAGTTCGGCAACGTCCTCGCAGTGAACAACGTCACGCTCGAGATCCCCGATAAGCAGTTCACGGTGCTCGTTGGGCCCTCAGGATGCGGCAAGACGACCTGCCTGCGCCTGGTGGCGGGGCTCGAGGAGGCGTCGGCCGGCAACATCTATATTGGAGAGCGGCTGGTCAACGACGTCGCCCCGAAGGATCGCGACATCGCGATGGTCTTCCAGAACTACGCGCTCTATCCCCACATGACCGTGTACGACAACATGGCCTTCGGGCTGCGCCTCCGGAAGTATCCCCGCCCCGAGATCGACCGCCGGGTGAAGGAGGCCGCGGAGATGCTCGGGATCCAGGAGCTTCTCTCCCGCAAGCCCAAGCAGCTGTCGGGCGGCCAGCGGCAGCGCGTCGCCCTCGGGCGCGCGATCGTTCGAGAGCCCCAGGTCTTCCTCATGGACGAGCCGCTTTCCAACCTCGACGCCAAGCTGCGCGTTCAGACGCGCGCCGAAATCAAGAAGCTGCACGCGCGGCTCCAGACCACGACGATCTACGTCACGCACGACCAGGTCGAGGCCATGACGATGGGAGACCGCATCGTCGTCATGAAAGACGGCCTGGTGCAGCAGGTCGACAGCCCGCTCAACCTCTACGAGAAGCCCGCCAACCTCTTCGTCGCGGGATTCATCGGGTCTCCGGCGATGAACTTCCTCGAGGCCAAGCTGGCCAAGCAGAACGGCAAGATGGTCGTCGATGGCACGGTGTTCAAGGCGGACGTGCCCCAGGAGTACGTGCCGCAGTTGTCGTCCTGGGATGGCCGGCCGATCATCTTCGGCATCCGCCCGGAGGACATCGCCGACCGCGCGCTGCGTCCCGATATCAAGGACGGCGCCATCCTTCGAGCCGCGGTGGACGTGCACGAGCCGCTCGGCTCCGACATCATTCTGTACCTCACGGCGGGCGAGCACAGCATCGTCGCGCGAGTCGACGCGCACAGCCAGGCGCGGATGGGGCAGAACGCAGAAGTCATCCTGAACATGAAGAAGATGCACGTGTTCAACGCCGAGACGCACGAGGCGATTCTCTAGGGCCCGAGCGTACGGCCGTTATCGCGGCCGCCACGAGAACACGGGGCGCGCGCTCAGATCGCCGTACACGTCGTCGGCCAGTAGCCGCTGGTGGCCCCCATCGGGGTCTGCCACAGTGAGCTTGACCTTGCCTCCGCCCAGAATGAGGAAGGCGATCTGACGGCCGTCCGGCGACCAGGCGGGGCGGACGGTCGTGAGATGCGAGTCCATCAGCGGCACCGAATGGCCTTCCAAGCCGTCGCGCACGTACACCTCTGGTGCCCCCGCATGCGACACCACAAAGGCGAGGCGCCGGCTGTCCGGCGCCCATGCCGGCGAGGCGCCGGTCCCCAAGTACCGGCGTTCCGCGCCACTCACGGTGGTCACGGTGACCCCATCTTGGGCAGGGCCGGAACGGCTGGTGTACGCGATGCGGCCGTCGGGAAGCCACGTGAACTCCTTGACGTCCGGCTCGATGCCGGGCCCGGGGGTCGGGACCGGTCTTAAGTGGCGCCCGTCCGCGCCGATCACGTAGAGGTCGAAGTGTCCGCGGCTCGTCCTGGACAGAAGGTCATATTGTTCGGGGCCCGCCTTGGACAGAAACGCAATGAGCCTGCCGTCTGGGGACCAGGCAGGCGCGCGTTGCTCGCTGCGAGAGGGCGCGAGGTCGCGCCGGCGGCCTCCATCGCGCCGCATCGCCGCCACCTGCGACACTCCCGCTTTCGTTGAAACGAAGACAACCTGCAGGCCGTCCGGGGACCATGCCGGCGAATCAGCGGAGCCCGGGCCCGCCGTTAGGGGCCGCGGCGATCCGCCGTCCGCATTCATGACGTAGATTTGGGTGTCGTCCCCGGCTCGCCGGACAAACGCAATCTTCTGCCCGTCCGGCGACCACACCGGCTTCGTACTCGGCCCCGCGGCGTTCGTCAGACGCCGCCGGCCGCTGCCGTCCGCGCGGACGACGAAGATTTGAGGAACGCCGCGGTCCGCGGCGACGAAGGCCAGTGCCCGGGGGGGAACGGCGCCGCGGGCTCCGGCCTCCATCATGAGGGCGCCGAGCATCAACGCAAGCCCGAGCGCTGTGGTGCGCCGTCGCATCCGTCACCCCCCCCTCGCAACATCGAGCCGCCGTGGCCGGCGGGGCGGCAGCTCTCCCCTCCCCCTCCCGCGGTAACCACCTATATACTATGGTAGGTTATCGGGCTTTTCCTGCCTGCGGGCTTGCCTTGAGGGGAGTCGCTTCAAAAGGCCGCGACAGTGTTACGATAGGCGGGACGGAACGGGAGCGAGTATGGAGCCAGGGGGACGCCGGCCGCCGCCGCGGTCGCTGCGCCTGCTTCAACAATTCATCAATACCTACAACGTCGAGCGGGAGCACATCGGGCTGCGAATCGAGGAGTTCGCCTCGCCGGCCGACCTCCGCCGCTGGTTCGTGCGTCGCGCCTTGCTGCCGCGGAACGCGCGCGTCCGTGCGTTCGAGGTCCGTCGCGCCCAGGAGGTTCGCGAGGCCCTCCGCCGTCTGTTGCTGGCGCACAACGGATCGCCGGTGGATGCGGCCGCCATGGCGGTCGTGAACCGCCTCGCGCAGGATGCGCGCCTGGTGGTCCGCCTCCGGCGAGACGGCCAGATGCGGCTCGAACTGGGCGCCCCCGGCCTCACCGGGGCGCTCGGACGCCTCCTGGCGATGGCGTTCGTCGCGCAGGTCGAGGGGACGTGGCCACGGCTCAAGGCGTGCCGGAGATGCCACTGGGCCTTCTACGACCACTCCAAGAATCGATCCGGACGCTGGTGCGTGATGGCCATCTGCGGGAATCGGATGAAGGCTCGGGCCTACCGGTCGCGCCAACGCCGCCCGCGACCCTGATCGAACTCGTGCGAGGCGTTATCCTTTCACCGCGCCAAGCGTCAAGCCGCGCACGACGTGCCGCTGCAACACGAGCGTCAAGACCACCGTCGGCACCATGACCAGCGTCGCGGCCGCGCTCATGACATTATAGAGCGGTCCGACGTCGGTGTTGAAGCCCGCGATGACGACGGGCAACGTCTTCGCGTGCACACCAGATAAGATCAGCGCAAACAGGAACTCGTTCCACGACAGCAGGAACGCAAAGATGCCCGTCACGACGAGCCCCGGTGCGGCGAGCGGCAGCACCACGTCGCGAAACGCCCGGAGCCGGGAGCAGCCGTCGACGAACGCCGCCTCCTCCACGTCCCGGGGCACCTCGTCAAGGAAGCCGATCATCAGCCACACGGTGAACGGCAACGCAAACGAGATGTAGGCGAGCACCAGGCCCGCGTAGGTGTCCAGCAGCCCCAGGCGCAGCATCATCAGAAAGTATGGCACCACGAGCGCGATGCGCGGGATCATCCGCGTGAGCAGGATCAGAAACTTGATGATGGCGGCCCCCCGAAACACGAAGCGTGAGAAGCCGTACGCCGCCAGACACCCCAGCACCATCGCCCCCACCGTCGTCCCCACGGCGACGACCAGGCTGTTGACGAAGTACGCGCCGAAGGGATTCTGGAAGAGAACCTGCCGGTAGCTATCCAGCACCGGAGGAAAAATCCAGCGTGGCGGCCTCAGGTAGAGGACCAGCTCGGTCTTCAGCGACGCCGAGAGCATCCACACGAGGGGGATGAGCGTCCAGGCCAGGGTGCCCGCGACGAGGATTCCGCTCAGCACCGCGCGGACAGGTCGCATCATGCCGAGGCCGGAGCCTCACGCGCCATGAGGCGGAGCAGCATGAGGGAGATGATGGCCACGAGGACGAGGGTCAAGGTGGACAGGCTGCTGGCGAGGCCCACCCGGCCGTACCCGAAGACCCGATAGTTGAGCATCTGGAGGGTCTCCGTGGCCGTCCCGGGCCCGCCGGCCGTTACGATGTAGAAGATGTCGAACTCGCGAAACGCATCCATGGCGCGGATCAGCACCGCGACCAGGATGATGTAACGGAGGAGCGGCAGGGTCAGGTACCGGAACGTCTGCCAGCGCGTCGCCCCATCGACCAGCGCGGCCTCGAACAGTTCGTGCGGGAGGCTGATGATCCCCGCGTGGAGCACCAGGAACATGAACGGGATCGTCCGCCAGGCGTCTAGGAGGATCAACGCCGTCATCGCCAGCGCCGGTTGGCTGAGCCAGGGGGGGCTCCCGATGCCGAGCTCGCGCAGGTAGTAGTTCACGATGCCCAGGTCCGGATGAAACATCAGCCGCCACATCGTCGCGGACACGACGGGCGTGATGAACAGGGGCAGCAAGAGCACCGGGCGGATGATGTCGAAGACCCGCGTGCGCTGAGCAAAGAAAATGGCCAGCGCGAACCCGACGACGAGTTCGACGCTCACGGCGCCGAGCATGAAGGTGGCCGACACAATCGTGTCGTGGTGGAGCAGCCCGTCGCGGAGCATCCCCGCGTAGTTCTGCAATCCCACGAACCGGATCTCCGACGGGCGCACCAGCCACCAGCTGTAGAGGCTGATGACCAGCGCGTACGCGAGCGGGAAGAGGTCGATCAGGGCGAGGAAAAGGATGCCCGGGGCGAGCCAGAGCAGCCCGCTCCGGGCGAGGGTGCGCATCCGGTCCTTACTTGCTCATGACGTTGTTGATATTCGCCTTCAGTTCATTGAGTGCGTCCGGAATGGGGATGCTCCCCATCGTGATCTTCGCCCCTTCGATCCGCAGCAGCTCCTGGATGTCCGGCCATTGCGGAACGCGCGCACGCTCCTTGGAGATCTGGAGATTCTCGAGCAGGGCCGGCGCGTAGGGGAGCGTCTCAACGACCTTCGGATCCCGCAGCACCGAATAGCGCGGGCTATGGATCGCCGACGAGGTCGCGGGGTACAGTGCCGCCGCCCGCCCGAACTCGCGACCGGTCAACCACTGGACAAACTTCCACGCCGCCTCCTGGTGCTGCGTGCCCTGGGCGATCCCCGCGGCCCAAACTCCCCGCATCGGCGTGCGCGCCGTGCCCTTGGGCATCAGCGCATAGCCGAGCTTCCCGGCGACGAGGGAGTGCGCCTTGTCCTCCATCGGGCGCGCTCCGGACGCCCACTGAATCGCCATCGCCGCCTTGCCCAGCTGGATCGCCTGGTTGACGTCCCCAAATGTGTAGCTTTGCACGCCGAGCGGAGCGTACTTCAAGAGTTGCACGTAGACGCCCGTGCCTTTGCGCGCGGCGGGTGTGTCGACCGTCGCCCGGCCGTCCCGATCCAGGACGTCGCCGCCGTAGGACCAGATCAGGAGGAGCATGTACAGTCCCGTTTGCTGGTCGCTGCCGGCCGTCGTCACGATCCCGGCCATCCCCTTGCCGGTATCGTTCAACAGCTGGGCGTCGCGCAGCACGTCGTCCCAGGTGTCGGGCACGGTGAGGTGGTGTTGCTGGAAAAGATCCTTCCGGTACACAAAGACCTGAACGTTCGGGTCGACCGGCAAGGCATATAGCTTGCCCCGGTACTTGCCGGCCTCGATCGCCGACGGGACGAAGTCTGCGACGTCCAGGCTCTTGGTCAGGTCGGCCAGCGGCAGGAGAAACGTAGCCAGCGCCGGGACCCATGGCTCGTCCATGAACAACACGTCGTACCGGTGCGCGGATGTGGAGAGCGAGAGGAGCGTTTTCTTATAGAGATCGCCATACGGGGAAGCGTCGATCGCGACCTTGATCCCCGTCTGCTGCTCGAAGTTGCCGATGTTCGCCCGCAGGACGTCCTCCTTGTATCCTGCCAGCATCGCGAACGAGATCGTTTCCCCCGGCGCCGCGGCCAGGGGCGCCCCGCTCGGTGCGATGGCGAGCAGGCACCCCAGCGCCAGGAGCAGGACCGGAATCGGCCTCTCCACCTTTCCTCACCCCCTCGAATGTCTCAGAGTCTCCCTGTCAGCCCGAGAACCGGCACCCGGTCGCCCTGATGCGACGGGCACGGGCCTTCACCACGACGATCTCCGGACCATCTACCCATCCTTGAAGCTTCTTCGCGAGCTCGGCCTCGCTGGCCGCACGCGGAATGGGCGATCCGTCCGCCACCGCACCCTCCGCGCCGACGCACCCGTGGAACCGCACGACGTACGTGACGGGCGCGGCGCTGGCCTCGAACTCGAGGTCCGTCCCCGCGCGGCGCACCCTGAGATCGGTGGCCCCCTCGTCCGCGCGGACGGTGAACGCTGCCTGGTCCGTCGCGTACGCCTCTACCGTCAGCGGATCGGCGGGGTGTTCGTCGACATGCTGGATGATCGGTCCGAGCGGAAGCAGGCTGTTCTCGCGCACGAAGATCGGCAGCACGTCCAGCGGGGCCGTGAGGTGGAGCGCCGAGGGCCCCTGATACACCCGGTCGGACCAGAAATCCGTCCAGCGTCCACGAGGAAGGTAGACCGTGGCGCGGCCGTCCGGTGTGAACACGGGCGCAACCAACAGCTCGTCGCCGAGGAGGTACTGCAGATCGATGCCGTATGTGGCCGGGTCCTCCTGATAGCGGAGGGCGAGGGGACGCATCACCGGCAGGCCGGTGTCCGCGGCCTCCCACGCATACGTATACAGGTAAGGAAGAAGCCGGTACCGGAGTTCCGCGTACCGGCGAAAGATCGACAAGGCCTCCTCTCCGAACAGCCACGGATCCCGCAGGGTGGTCCCGTGATACCGCGCGAAGCCCGAGAGCAACCCGAACTGCGTCCAGCGAATGTACAGGTCCGGGGACGGCGTACCCTTGAAGCCGCCCAGGTCGTGGCTCCAGAACGCGAGCCCCGACATCCCAGCGCTCAGGCCGCCGCGTAGCGTCGCCGCCATGTCTTCGTACGTGCACTGCGGATCGCCGGACCAGTGCACCGGGAAGCGCTGGCTCCCCGGGGAGGCGGCGCGTGCCCAGATCACCGCGCGGCCGTCCCGCTTTCGGAGCAGGTCGAAGACCAGTTCCTGATACAGCCGCCCGTACAGGTTGCGCATCTCGGCGCCCGTGCGGCCGTTGTGGAACACGGCATCGGCTGGGATTTCTTCGCCGAAATCGGTCTTCAGGGTGTCTACCCCCATCGCCAGCAGCGGCTCGTGCAGGCCGCGGAACCAATCGGCCGCCGCGGGATTGGTGAGGTCGATGATCGCGCACATGCTGCCGGAATCGCCACCGGCACCCGCCCACAGTTGGGGGGTGTAGACCGACCCGTCGGGCTGCGTCAGAAAGTAACCGCCCGCGACGCCTTCCTGGAAGCGCGGGCTGTGGATGGGCACGTAGGTGTTCTCCCACAGGCACACTTTGTATCCCTGGCGGTGGAGGTCGGCGACCATTTGCTCCGGTTGGGGGAACGCGACACGATCCCAGGTCAAGTCGCACCAGTGCATCGCCGGCTGCCAGAAAGAGTCCAGGTGAATGACATCCGCCGGGATCTTCTCCTCGCGCAGGCGGCGCGCCCGCTCCCGCACCTTCGCGTCATCCGTGGGACGGAAGCAGGTGGACGTCCACAGCCCGAGCGACCATTTCGGAGGCACCGGCGGGAACCCGGTGAGCCCGGCGTATGACGTGAGGATCTCCTCGAGCGTCCCGGCGATGAAGAAGTACTCGAACGCGCCGCCGGGCACGTCGAAGGTCCACGTGCGGTTCGAACGCGATCCCAACCAGAACGTGACTTTTGACGTCGAGTTGACGAACACTCCATACCCGCGGGGGGTCATGACCAGCGGGATGTTCTTGTACGCGGCTTCGGTGCGGGCTCCGGCAGCGTTGTCCTGCCAGATGGTGATGGTGCGCCCGCGTTTGTCGAGCGGCGTAAACTTCTCCCCGAGGCCGTACCAGTGATCGGCCGGGTCGAGCAGCAGCGTCTCGACGCCGCGGATGACGCGGCGCAGGGGGGTGCGCTCGGCCCCCTCGTATTCGAAGCCGGTCGGCCATCCGAGGAATTCGCCCTTCAAGTTGACGTCGTCGCTGACTTCGCGCGTCAGCGGACGCCCGTCCCGCATCCGAAACGCGAGGCTCCAGGGATCGCGGGTGATCTCGACCTCGAGGTCTCCCGCGCTCAGCCACAGCGTGTCGTCTGACTCACGCACATTCGCCTGCGTGCGGGGATCGGGCGAGCCGGTGACATACGACAGCGCCGGGCCGGGGAGCACCGTGCCCGCGGAGAACCGGCAACGGACGGCGTTGGGGGCCCACGGCGTGAGCGTGACCGTGGCTCCCCACCCGTGGCCGGCGACGCAGGAGGCGACCACGTCCGCCCCCGCCCGCTTCCACGAGAGCGCGCGCTGGATGGCCCACGCGGTGACCGTTGTGCGATACCTCCAGTGTCCGGGATTTCGGACACCTTCCGAAATATCAACAGGGCGCACTCCTTAGCCGGTCCGTCGGGAAAGTCCTTCTGCTGGCGCCGCGGGTCCGCCACGTGCGGCGGAAGGATTTCCTCTCCGGGCCGGGCAAACTACTCGAAATACCGTAAACTGTCCGGTATTTCGGACAGGAAGCCCCGCAGTATCGGAGGCGGACGTGGCTCGGATCACACTGGATCCGCACCGGCGGATCGGCACCGTCGACCGCGGCATCTTCGGCGGTTTCATCGAGCACCTTGGGCGGTGCATCTACGGGGGTATTTTCGAGGAAGGATCGCCCCTCAGCGACGAGCGCGGCTTCCGCCGGGACGTGCTCGATGCCCTCCGGCCGTTTCGCATGCCCGTGCTGCGCTGGCCCGGCGGCAATTTCGTCAGCGGCTACCACTGGCTCGACGGCGTAGGCCCCGTTGAGCAGCGACCCCGCCGGATCGAACTCGCCTGGCACGGGGAAGAGCCCAACCGTTTCGGCACCGACGAGTTCATCGAGTATTGCCGGGTCCTCGAGACCGACCCGTTCATCGTGGTCAACATGGGCTCCGGGACGATGGACGAGGCACAGGCCTGGGTGGAGTACTGCAACGGCACGGGCCATACGCACTGGGCCAATCTGCGCCGGAAGCACGGGCACGAGGAGCCGTACGGGGTGAAGTACTGGGGCCTGGGCAACGAGATGTACGGGAAGTGGCAGATCGGCTCCCTCAGCGCCGAGGACTACGTCAAGAAGGCCCGGCAGTTCGCGGCGATGATGAAGTGGACCGACCCCCGCATTCGGCTGGTGAGTTGCGGACAGCAGGGGTGGAACGACTGGGACCGCATCGTCGTGGAAGGGCTCGCCGACCTCGTGGACTATCACTCGATTCATATCTACACGGGGAGCGACCAGTACTACACGAACGTGTTCCATCCGCATCAGGCCGACCGCGCGCTTCGGATCTGCGAGGCGATGATCGAACGCGCCCGCTATGAGAAGCGTATCGACCATCCCATCTCTATCGCCTACGACGAGTGGAACGTGTGGTACCGGGAGCGGAGCCCCGAGGCCCGGCGGGCCGGCCTGGAGGAGCAGTACAGCCTCGCCGACGCCCTGGCGGTGGCGACGTTTCTCAACATCTTCATCCGGCACTGCCGCAGCGTGCGCATGGCCAACCTCGCGCAGATGGTCAACGTCATCGCGCCGATCGTGACGAGCCGGCAGGGGATGTTTCTGCAGACGATCTATCATCCGTTCCGCCTCTACGCCGAGCATACGCGTGAGGTCGCGCTCGATGCGGGTGTCGAGTGCGAAACGTACAGTTTCGCCCCGGCGGAAGAGGATGTCTCCGAACGGCCGCACCGCGTCGCCGACCTGGGGCCGTTTGCGCTCTTGGATGTCGCCGCCACCTGCGACGTGGAAGGGCGGGAGATCTGCCTGGCCGTCGTCAACCGCGACCGGGAGCGCGCCACGGCCACCACGATCCAGGTGCTCGATCGGACGATCGGCTCGCCGGTGCGCACCTACGAGGTAGGCGGCGAGGAGCCGGCAGTCACAAACTCGTTCGAGCGTCCCAGGGCGGTCGACGTGCGCGAGCGGCAGGCGGAGGGCCGTGACGGGGCCCAGCTTCGCCACGCGTTCCCGCCTCACTCCGTGACCGTGATGCGCATACCCGTTGGGTGAGCCGGCGGCCAGCACGCCCGCCGGAAGAGACGAGACACGAGGGGGGCTTGAGATGGCGAGCGCGAGACGAGGAATGACGAGGCGCCAGTTTCTGCGGATCGCCGGCGCATCGACCGCGGCCGCGGCGGGCGGGTTGTGGGGGACCGGGCGGAGAAGCGCGTCGGCCGCCGCGAACGTGACCCTCACGTTCTGGAACGGCCTCACCGGTCCCGACGGCCGGGTGATGGAAGGCATCGTTGCCGATTTCATGTCGCAGAACCGGACGATCAAGATCGAACAGCAACAGCTGCCGTGGGTCGATTTCCACACCAAGATGCTGACGTCGATTCCGGCGGGCCAGGCGCCCGACGTCGCGATCATGCACACGTACGAGAAGCCGCGGTACATCCAGAGCGGCGCGTTGACCGAGTTCTCCGACGCCGATCTGAAGGCGCTGGGGTTCCAGCAGAAGGACTTCGCGCAGCGGCCGTGGGACAGCGGGATCTTTCAGGGCAAGCGGTACTCGGTGCCGCTCGACACTCACGCCATGTGCCTGTACATCAACAATCCTCTCTTCAAGAGCGCGGGCCTGTGGGCCGACGACAAGCCCAAAGCGCCGAAGAATCAGGCGGAGTTCCTCGCCGCCTGCAAGGCGCTCACCCACGGGGACCAGTACGGCGTGGGTTGGCTGCAGCGCGGGGTGGGCTGGGCGTTCCAGATGCTGTTGTGGCAGAACGGGGGCGACATGTTCGACGCCCAGGGGGAGCCGACGCTGGACAGCCCACCGGCCGTCGAGGCGATGCAGTTCATTCAGGACCTCAACAAGAAATACCACTACACGCCGGAAGGGATCACCGGCAACCCCGCGGAGGCCTTCCAGACCGGCAAGATTGGCATGGCGGTCCACGGAGACTGGCTGATTCCGGCGTTCGTCGCGGCGCGCATGGATTTCACGGTGGCACCGGCGCCGACGTTCTTCAAGCAGCGGGCGGTGTGGGCCGGGTCGCACCAGTTCTACCATCCCGTGCAGCGCCGGCCCGTCAGCGCGAAGCGCGAGGCGGCGCTCGTCTTTATCAAGTGGATCAGCGATCACAG
>JACXTT010008667.1_pt1 | contig 14064 bp, 12 predicted proteins | sample 9270951 | NCBI WGS metagenome assembly JACXTT01 (sample SAMN15532306, study PRJNA645909) | rock metagenome | isolation source: weathered quartz diorite | place: Puerto Rico | collected 2017-06-21 | reverse complement strand
AGCACTGCCGCAAGCGCAACGAAGGCGAAGCCCCGGCGAACGCGCGGGTTGCGGTGATCGATATGCATCGCGGTCCTCCATCTCCTCGCGCACGGCCAAGGGAGGGCCTGTGGCGCTGAGCTCTGTCCGCTGTCCTTGCGATTGGTGCGCATCCGATCCGTGGATACGCGGTGGTCTAAGGTGTCCTTCAAAGCCCGTGGGTCCAGCCCGCGCCGACGCTCAACGTCTCCAGATTGAGTGCCGCCACGCGTAACCGCAGTCCTGAGGGTAGCACAACCCCGACTCCCACGTTCCACTTTTCGGAGTCGTACTCCACTCGAGCCGCCACCACCCGCCATGGGGAAACCTCAAAGGCGCCGAATCCGCCGTCGAGGACATAACGGGTTGCTGTGAAGACGCGAGGAGCATAACCGAAACTGAACCTGGTTTGCATCAATTTTATTTTAAGGGGCATGCCGGCGACGGCATAGGTCGAGTGGAAGTACCGAGTACCTCGAATGTCGTCGATTCCGACAGCCAGACCTGGGACACCTTGACGCGGGGTTAGTAACACTAAACGCCCACTGGCCTCGTGGTCCGTGTTGGTGGTGATCACGTTGTCGACATCCTCCAGGAACCCGAAGGCCCCCGGCATCCTCGTGATTCGAACGCTGGCCTCAATCCGCGGGAGCAGGCCGACCGTCATGGTGTAGGTCTGGTTGACGAACTGACCGCGGCCAGCATAGGACCACTTCGCCGGGATGTCGTTGTAATCCAGGGTGATGGTCCGATTCGGCAACACGTCCGCCCACGGGGTGAAGATGAAACCCGTCATGCCGGACTGGTTGACCCACGGAACCAGGCCCGAATCCGGTTCGTTCCAGTGCAGCTTTTGGTCTCGATCGAGGCGGTAGCGGTTCGCGTCGAGGGCCGGCTCCGAAAGCTCGCGCAGGTAGTCCTCACGGGAAGCCACCCCTGAGACAAACGTTCCCAACGGGGTAGCGTTCGTCCGGTAGTTGACCGAGAAGCGCTCGATCGGCTGGACGCGGACGGGCTGCCGGGTGGCGCGTGTGAGCGGGGGCACGGGCACCGTCACCCGCACGCCTTCGACGGTCTGACCCACGGAGCGCAGCACGAACAGAGCGTACTCGAAGTCGCCGAACGAGCGCCGGAACTCGAAATGCGCCCCGCGGTCGCCGTACAGGAACTGCCCGCCTCGCACCCGAGCCACGGCGTCGAATACCGGCAGGTACCACGAGATGCCCGCGAAGCCGCTCCATTGTCGAGGCGAGGAATAGCTGATACCCGACGATTCGAAGGCAATCGAACCGGTCAGGTCGAGCTGGCCGTCGGCGAGGAACCGACCACCCATAAAGGGTCGCGCGGCACCCACCGAGGTCCCGTATCGATTGTCGCCCAGCAGCCCCGCCGTGCCCGAGACCAAGGCGGCGCGCGGGAGCCACGCGAATTGTTCGAGCGTCAGAACGCCCGGGCGCACGTTCTTCACGTCCGGATGAGTCGGGTCGAAGTCGAACTGCGTGTAAACCGGAATCAACATCGAGGCCGTCGCTCGCGCCCCGGGCCAAGGGTTGTAACGGGCCAGCGGTTCGAGCTGGATCCGCACCTGCACGGGAGTGGTGATATGCCCGAACTCGTAGTTGAAGACGGGCCGCAGCAGCAAGTCCAACGAACGCGAGGTGGGTTCGGCGACGGCGCCTCGAGGCTCACCCGGGAAGTCCGGATCCGATGGGTAACGGACGCGGTAAGCAGTCGAGTCACCTTGGCCCTGCACGGTCACGGCCGCGGCGGCGAGCCCGAGCCGCCGCTCGATCGCGACCAACGGCCCCGGGCCGCTCTGCAGCCTCCCAAGCACATCGACCGTGTGGCGGTAGCGGCGATTCTCGAACGCGATCCGTGGCACGCCGTCCAGTGAGTCGGCCGATACGTTCTCGAGTCCGAAATCGACGGCCTGGACCGCCGCCGGTGGGGGAATTGCAGCGTCACTAGCGGTGGCACGCCCGGCCGAGGAGGGGGCCACCAACGCCGCGATCAACGCGGCGGCCAGCGCGGGGCCTGTGGATTTGGGGGAGTGGTCAGGGCTCAAGCGTCGGCTTTCTGGTTCACGGCAAGGGTTTCAAGTGTAGCACAGCGGTACCGGCACGACGGCGCAGCACCCGCGCGTAAGCGATCGGTCGGGCGACATGCCGCATTGCCGCGAGCACCGAATGCGGCTACGATTTTCCCTTCGGTACCGTCTCCTACCCCCCAGCGGTCCGCGTCTCGCTGTCCACCACGCCTTGGTCCAGGAGGTATCGACTCCGTGAAGCGCATGTTCGTCGCGTCATCGACGCTCGTGGCCGCTGCCGTTCTCGCTGCTCTCGCGATCGCTCGCCCGTCACCCATCGTCAAGCTCGACGTGCCCGTCGTGCTGCGGACCGCCGATCGGAGCGGCCCCGCGTCGCTCGCCATGGTGATCGGCTACTACGGCGCCGACAGCTTGGTGCAGCGGCGTACGGACGAGGCGTTCGACGCCAAGGTGGGCGGCGTCGCGATCAAGGATCTGGCGGCGACGGCCGCCCGCCTGGGCTACCACGCTCGCGTCGCGACTCCCGGGATCGACTCCTTGGCCACGTTTCTGCGCCTGGGGGTGCCTCCCATTATCTGCGTGGATCCGAGGCCGGGGGTGACGGCTCCCAGCCGCTATTACGTCATCAGCCGCTGGGACACGCTCGGCAACCGCTACTTCGCCCGCGACGGCGGCGTGCGGATGCGCGAGGTCCCGATTCCCCTGCTCGAGTCGTTGTGGGGATCGGGGGGGCGGGCGCTGATCGTGATGCGGCGCCGGCACTAAGCCGCCGCATCTCGGGGACCCGCTGACGATTGCGTCGGGGCTCGCGTTGGCCCGCTGACGTGTTGGTTGCCGCGTCCCCGGGATTGTGCCAGCGTCCCGCGGTCGCCCCACTCGCACACAACCCTTCGAGGAGAATCCCCAGATGAAGCACACGACACTCCATGCCGGCGCCGCGTTGCTCGCACTCTTGGCGGTAGGTTGCAATCAGGCGTCGACCCAGCAGAGCGGTACCTCGTCGGTCACCGCGTCCTCGAGTGGATCCACCGCCGCGCAGGCGCCGGCGGCCGACAAGCCCGCCGGCGAGGCCACTTCTCAGCCGAGCGCCCAGGAAACGGAGCTCGGGGGCGGCCTCAAGTACGCGGACCTCAAAGTCGGTGACGGTGAGATCGCCCAGCCTGGTTTGCTGGCGACCGTGAACTACACCGGCTGGCTGACCGACGGCACCAAGTTCGACAGCTCCCTGGACCACGGCAAGCCGTTCCAGTTCCGCATCGGGCAGGGCGTCATCACCGGCTGGAGCGAAGGGGTCAAGGGCATGCGGGTCGGCGGCAAGCGCCACCTGACCATCCCGCCCGACATGGGATACGGCGCCAATGGCTCGCCTCCCGTGATCCCGCCGAACGCGACGCTCGTGTTCGACATCGAGCTGCTGGGGCTGGACCACTAGCCGCCGGCGCCGAGCGGCGGGATCGCCGCTCGAGGCGTGGGCAAACGAATCCTTGACGTTCGCCGACCGTCGGCCTCAGACTCCCCGCGTCGATGTCGTCCGTTGCTTCTTCGACGAGGGAACGTCGAGCCGCCGGGAGTCATCCCGGCGGCTCTCACCTTGACGGGTGGGCGGAATCGGCAGGTGGAAGAGTGGCGGCGGCCGCCGCCGCTGAATCGATGTACGGGACGCTCCGTCCCACGCCAAGGAGTCCGCAGTGGCTATCGGCACGGTGAAGTGGTTCAACGAGACCAAGGGGTTCGGCTTCATCTCTCAGGAGGGTGGCGAAGACGTGTTCGTGCACTTCTCCGCCATTCAACAGGAGGGCTTCAAGACGCTCGCCGAAGGTGACCGCGTCGAGTTCGACGTGACCCGGGGCCCGAAGGGGCTCCAGGCCGCGAACGTCCGTCGCACCGCGGGCGCGACGTCCTGAGCGATCTGTAGCGGGCTTAGGGGCGGTCCGGCAGTGCCGGGCCGCCCCGATTCGTCGAGTCGCGTGAGGTTCAAACCCGGCGCGGCGGCCCCACCGCTGGCGCCGAAGCAGCTATCCCACCGCGCCGCGCCCGACCGCAGCCAGCCGCTACTCTCTGCGGCGCCCCGAGTCCAGCTCGACCACCACGGGCGCAATGCGGCGCTCCATGTAGCGCAGCAGGGTGCGCACGAGCAGCACGACGCCGAGCATCTCCATCCCCTCTTCGAGCGCGGTGCCGAGCGCGTAGGTGAACTGGCGCTTGTTCGACTCGTCGAAGAACTGGCTCGAGATCAGCTCGACGCCCGCGGCGCCCATGACGTAGACGAATCCGGAGGCCATGACGCCGATTCGCGTCGCCGGGGGCAGTCGCCACACGAACGGCAGCATCCACAGCCCGACCGCGAGCGCGAGCAGCCCGAACGGGACCGTCCACGAGATCGTGGACAACGAATTGAACGTCTCGTGCAGGCCCGCCACCTCGTCGATGCTCAAGAAGAGCAGGATCCCGGCCATCGCCCGCCACCGCCACGCGTCGGCGCTGCCGTCGCGCCGCGCGGCGCCCGCAATCGCCACAGCCAGGATCGCGGACAGCGCCAGCGCCGCCGACGAATACCAGTTCGGGATCGACTGTTCCTCGTCGAGATCGAACAGCTGCTGGATCTCCCACGGCGTCCGTTGCGCGTGGAAGCGGTCGTACTGCAGCGCGAGGTGGATCGTGAGCAGCGAGAGCACGATGGCGAGCAGGATCCGCGGGAGGACTCGCGACGACAGCACGAGGGTGTAGGAGGTGGGGGTGCGATCGGCGACGCTCATGCCGGACTCCTCCCTTGGGTTGCGCGGCGTGGAATTCACATTCCGCGATGGTGTCACACCGCGACCGGAGACGCACGGCGCGGCGCCGAAGCGGCGGGCGCTAGGCGCGGCGCTGCTCTCGCTGGCGCACCGGAGACGCCGCGAGCGAATCGAGGGTGACCCATCCCCCGCGCGCTTGGTGCCCGAACGCCAGGACTCCCGTCGGGCACTCGTGCACACACGCCGAGCAGCGGACGCATTCGGGGTCGGCCAGGGGCAAGCCGCGGTTCGCGAAGCTCATGACGTCGATCCCCTGGTGACACGCGGCCGTGCACACTCCGCACGAGATGCACTTGGGCTGGTCGGCGAAAATGCGGAAGCGTGACACCCGCGCGTACACGTGCATGAGGGCCGCGAGCGGGCACAGGAACCGGCACCACACCCGGCCCGACAGCCAGAAGTAGGCGCCCGTTCCCAAGACGCCCGCGAGGAACACGTCGACGCTCCACTGATACCCCGGCATGAGCAGCGCTTCGAACGCTCGTTCGGCGCCATTGCCCGCCGGCAGCGCCCAGCCCACGATGCGGACGCCCAGCAACGCGAGCGCGAGCCCCAGGACGACCTGGCCGGCGAGGTTCAGCCGGTTCCACGTCGGCCCGTGCGGCATCTTCTGCCGCTGTGTGTCGCCCAGCGTCTCCGCCAGCGCCCCGCACGAGCAAACCCAGCCGCAGTACGCACCCTTGCCCCAACGCCAGACGGCGAGCGGGATGAGCACGAACGTCTGCACGAAGCCGATCGCGATCCAAGCCCACAGCGGTTGGTGCGTGAACACGTTGTAGACGTCGAGCGGCCACGCCAGGATCAGGCCGTAGGCCCGCCAGAACTCCCGACCATGCCCGTAGCCGCACGCCGGAAACAACGCGTCCTCGAGCGCCGCGGGCAGCAGCCCTCGGTGATGGAGCAAAGGCAGCACCAGCTCGGGGAGGAGGAACAGGGGCAGGACCTGGACCGCCATCAGCGACAACGTTTGCAGCGTCACGTACGGGGTCCGCCGGCGCCGAATCCGTCGCAGCCCGAACACGACCACGACGATCGAGAACGCCAGCGTGTACCAGAACGACGGAGACGTGGCGCTGATCGCCAGCGTGCCGAGCGCCGTCGCTGGCTGCTGCGCCGCCGCGGCCACGGCCCCGCCTGCCGCCGCGAGCGCTTCGGGCAGGTTGCTCGGGAACGCATGATGCGCCGCTCCCAGAGCCGCCAGCCTCCCACCCGACTTCCAGTCGAACAACGCGCCGCAGAACGCCAAGAACATCCCGAGCCCGACCCAGCGGCGTCGTGTCATCTCGCCCCAGATCGGCAGCCCCGATCGACGGAAGAACTCGAGCGGCGGGTCGCGCCCCAGCATCGTGAAGACGGCGTCGTTCGTGAGCGCGGTCTCGCCCTGGGGGCTGCCGAGCACGACGTCGCGCGGGCGGATCTCGCGCACCTGGGTGCCGAGGCGCAGCGAGATGCGCCCGCGAACCGGGGGACCGTCGGGCGGCGCGCTCAGCCCCGCGAGCGACTCGAGCGCCTCGCGTTTGGGACGCGCCAGCGCGTCCCCGCGGTGGGCGAGGGTCACGGCGGCGCCGGCGCGCGCCAGCGCAATCGCGGTCTCGAGCGCCGAATCGCCGCCACCGACGACAAGCACCTCGCGTTCCGCGAACGGCGCGGGGTCGTGGTGGCCATTCGTGACCGTGTCCAGCTGCCCGCCCGGGACCTCGAGGCGGCGGAACTGGCCACCGCGCCCGATCGCGATCACGACGCGCCGGGCGACGAGCGCGGGGGCACCCTCCAGCTCGACGCGTAGCAGCCCGCGCATGCGTGCGATCCGCGTGGCGGCCGCGATGTGCACCGCGATGCCCGCCTGCATCAGTTGGGCACGCAGCTCGGCGACCAGCGCCTCCTTGGTTCCGGCGGTCGCCTGCAGTGCGCCCTCCGGAACGAATCCGCTGGGATAGGTGAAGATGGGCTTCGCTCGTGGCATACGCACCAGCGTCGAGAACGGCTCCGCGGCCTCGACCACGAGGCATGACAAACCGCTCCGGTGCGCCTCGATTGCCGCCGCCATGCCCGCCACGCCGCCGCCGAGGACGACCAGGTCGAGCACGCCCGGCCCGCCCGCCGCGCGCAGCGCGGGGTCGCGAGCGATGCGTCGCGCCACGCGCGTTCCCCCGTCGAGGGCGAACTTGAGCAGTGGGGTCCCGTTGAGATCGCCGGCGACGAACACGCCCGGCAGCGCCGTGCTGCCGTCCGGCCGCACCTCGGGCATCGGCTCGACGCGTCCCGCGGGCCAGGAGAGGTGCAGCCAGTACGCGTACCGCCGCAACCCGTTCAGCATCGACGATCCTCGCCGACCGCGGCGTCGTGAACCCATTCGCCGGTCATGGGCACGACGTTGCCACGGCCATGCCACGGGCGTCGAGCCGGTCGGCGCGGCACCGGTGGCGCCGCAGTCATTCGCGGCGGCCGCGCGTCGGAACGAAACCTGCGAACGATTGGCTCGCGCGTCGGCGCTTCGGGTCGACGCGCGACGAACACGGGACTCGCTACGGTGCGGCCGCCGGCCGCGGTCATGGAGGAACGGACATGATGCGAAACAGCGCCCCCCTTTGCCTACGACGCGCGCGAATCGGATGGATCGTGGTCTTGGGGCTGGCGGCCGTCGGACTCACCCAGTGCCGCGGCGTATCTGATCGGATCGCCGGAGTCCGGCTCGACGCGCCGCACACGCTGAGCCAGCGGAGCCGCTGCACCCGCGACTGCCAGTCGGAGTTCGAGTCGGCTCGGTTCGCCGAGGGGGTCCGGTATCGCGCCGCGATACGGGAGTGCCGCGGCGACGCGGCGTGCGAGGGCGATCAACGGCGGCTCCATCGCCTCAGTATCGAAGGCCGCGAGGACGAACGGCGGAAGTGCAAGCATGGGTGCTACAACGAGGGAGCGGGCCGCTCCGGCGAATGAATCCCGCGTTGCGGCGCTCGAGCCGGCGAACCGGGCGTTGGACGTCAGCGCCGACGGCCCGCTCAGTGTACGGCCGCGCCGCGATCCGCGAGCATCACCAGCAGCACGCCCAGCAGCACGAGCCCCGACCCGAGAGCGCTCAGGGCGGTGACCGGCTCGTGGCGCACCCAGGCACCCAAGGCCGTGGCGATCACTGGAACGACGACCGCGATGAAGCTGACGCGAGTCAACGGCCATTGATGGACGAGCCAGGCAAACAGCACGAATGCGCCGATCGAGCCCGCGCCGATGAGGTAGGCGAGCGGCAGCAGCGCGCCCGCGGTCGTCGGCAGCGGATGCGGCTCGCGCCGCAGGACGCTGGCGGCGAGACACACGACGAAGCCCACCATCGCGCCGACGGCGTTGGCGCCGAGCGGGTCCTGCCGCGGGCCGCGCTTGAGCGCCACGCCCGACAGCATGGCCAGGGTCGCGGCAGCGAGAACGCCGAACAGCGGAAGGGTCGGCACCGACTGCCGCAGCTCGCTCGAGAACAAGGTGACGACACCGACGATGGCGACGCCCGCGGCCAGCAGCCCGACCCGCGTCGCCCGCTCGAGCCCCATCGCCTGCATCGTCATCGCCGTCGACAGCGGAACCGTCGAATACATCACCGCAGTGACGCCGCTGGGCACGTACAGCTCGCCCCAGTAGAGCAGGCAGAAGCTGAGGCCAAAGTTGAGTCCCCCGAACGCGACCGCGGCTCTGAGTGCCGCGCCCGTGGGCAAGGCTCTGCCACGCAACCGGGTGATCACCGTGAGCAGCACCGACGCGACGCCGAGCCTCAAGCAGGCGGCCCACAGCGGGGGCAACGCGTCGTTGCCCAGGCGGATCGCCAGGAACGTGCTACCCCAGATGACCGAGCACGCGAGGAACGCGGCGAGGGGACGCCCGCCCAGGCCGCCCGCCGTGACGGCGGGGGCGCTCAATGTCCGAACACGCCGCGCAGCACGAACAGCACGTTCGCGGGCCGCTCGGCGAGGCGCCGCATGTACCAGGGGAACCAGTACGAGCCGTAGCTCACGAGGACGCGGCAGCGATGGCCCGCTGCGGCGAGTCGCGCTTGCTCCAACCGCTGAATGCCGTACAGCATCGCAAACTCGTAGGCGTCGCGCGGGACGCCCGCGGCATCGGCCGCGGCGGCGATGCGGGCGATGAGCGCCGAGTCGTGGGTGCCGGCCGTCAGCCAGGCGCCGCGCCCGCGGGCGTCCTCCGCGAGCAACCGGACGCACAGCCGGAAGAAGTTGTCGTCGACGTCGGCCTTGCGGGGCATCGCGACGCTCGCCGGCTCGCGATAGGCGCCCTTCACGATCCGCACCGACGTTCCCGAGGCGATCAGCGTCTCGAGGTCGGCGGCGGATCGGTACAGGTACGCCTGCAGCGCCACGCCGAGCCGCGGGTGGCGATCGCGCACGGCGCGCAGCACGCCGAACGTGCGGTCGACATAGGCCGACGATTCCATGTCGATCCACAGCCTGCCCGGCAGCGTGCGTGCGCAGTCGGCCACGCGCGCGAGATTCTCGATCGCGACCACTTCACCGAGGTCGAGGCCGAGCTGCGTGAGCTTGACCGACACCTCGGCGTCGAGAGCGCCATCGCGGATGCGGCGCACGACCTCGAGGTAGTGGTCGGCGACGGCGCGCGCCTCGGCGGCGTCCCGGACGTTCTCGCCGAGGTGAGTCAGGATCGTGCCCAGTCGCTGCGCGGCGAGCGCCTTCGCCGCGGCCAGCGCGTCGTCGAGCGATTCGCCGGGCATGAAACGCGTGACGGCCCGGCGCACCAGGCGGCGGCGTTCGGCCTGGGCCCGCAGCCACGGGCTGTCGGAGGCGGCCAGCAGCATCCCGCGGAGCGGATTCACCGCGCCCCCTCGGCGCGTTCCGTCAGCGGAAGAGGCACGTCGTGGTACTCGAGCGCCCATTCGCGCATGAATCGCACCCGCGTGGGGACGATGCGATAGACGATGAGCTCGGGGTGGTCGGGGCTGCCGAGGTAGTGCCGGAGCAACGGATTGTCGCGCCAGATCTCGTCGAGCAACGCACGGTCGACGACGACTTCGGCGCGTCCCGTGAGCCGCACCTGATCGTGATCGGAACTCACGTAGCACAGCTCGACCTTGGGATGCGCGGCGATCTCGGCGGTCTTGCCGTAGCGGCGGAGGTTGGCGACGTAGATCGTGAAGCCTTCGGTGCGCACCGGCGACACCGGCCGCGCCCGCGCCTGATCGCCGTCCACGGTGGCGAGGATGGGGAAGCGATCGCCGCGAATCACCTCATGCGCCAGCCCGACGACCTCGTCGGGGGCCACCGGCTTGGGCGAAGGCCGAGTCACGCGTTCAGTCTAGTGAGAAACGCGCGCGCCCGGCAACCGACGCGCCGCGTCGCGGGTCACGGCCGAGTCGGCGGCGCATCGGCTTCGATGTGTCGCAGGTATTCGCACAGCGCCGCGTATCCCGAGTCGTAGGCGCGGAGCGACGGCATCCAGTTCGTCGCCGCCTCCCTCGCCCGCGGGTTGGCGTGATGCGCGAGCAGGACGTCGCAGATCGTCCGATTGCCGACCGTGGCCGCGAAGTGCAGCGGGGTCCACGCGCCGTTCAAAGACACGTTCGCCAGCGCGGGCTGCTTCGTCAACAGGCTCTCGACCGCCGCGGAATCCGAGGTCTCGATGGCGCGCAGCAGCGCGGCCACGGGCCGGCCGCGAACGACGCCCAGGGTGCGATACGACTCGAGCATGAGCAGCACCGCGATGCCTCCGTTGCGCGCGTAGTCACATGCCGTCTTTCCCGTGCTCGACTTCGGGCCGAGGATCGCGCCGCGCCGAACGAGCAGGTCGACCATGTCCGAGCGTCCACTGAGGGCGGCGACATGGAGCGGGCGCAGGTTGTCGGCGCCGTCGTCCCCGCCCGGCACTGAGCCGGTGGCGTTGGGATCGGCGCGGTGCGCCAGCAGCGCCTCGGCGACCCGTACGTGGCCCTGCTGCACCGCCAGGAACAACGGCGTCAGGTGCTGCTGACCGCCGCGCGCGTCGACGTAGGCGCCGCGCCGGATCAGCATCTCGACGAGGCTCGGCTCGTCCGTCAGCGCGGCCGCGTGCAGCGCCGTCACGTCGTTCTTGAACTTGAGCGTCGCGAGTCCAGGCGCGTCGAGCAGCATGCTCCGTACGGTCGCGGTGTCGCCTTTCGCGACGGCGGCGTAGAACATGTAGGCGGTCGGGGGCAGCTCGGGTGACGCGGCCGCGGCGGGCGCCGCCCACGCCACGACGGCCGCCAGGAGCGCCCATCGGACCCGGTAAGGCGTACGGCTCACGCGAAGGCTTCCATCAGCCTTGCCATGTGCTTCGCATGTTTCACGAACAGGTCCAGCCGCATGTTCTCGTTCGGGGCGTGCACGCGGCCGTCCGGATATCCGAGCCCGGCTGTGGCGACCGGGAGCCCGAGATCGTGCACGAACGGGTGGTTCGGGCCCGAGCCGCCCACCATCGGCACGATCGACATCGGTACATTGTACACGGGTGCGGCCAGCTCGCTCACCAGCTTGAGGAACGGATGGTCGGGGTCGGTGCGGGCCGGGGGCTCCTTGCCAAGGCACTCGATCTCGACGTCGGCGAAGCCGAGCCCGTCGAGGTGTTTGCGCAGCCGCCGCAGCACGTCCTCGGGAGTTTGGTCCGGCACGAGCCGAAAGTCCACCTTTGCCGATGCGCGGCAGGGGAGAACGGTCTTCGGCCCGGGGCCCTGATAGCCCGAGATGAGGCCGCAGATCGTGCACGTGGGCTCGAACACCTCGGCGATGCGCAGCTCCGGACCGCCGGTGAGGCCGCGAAGGAAGTCGCGGACGCCGAACCGGCGCCGGTAGTCGGCGGACACGTCCGGCAGGGCCGCCATCAGCTCGCGGTCGCGCGCCGAGGGAGGCTTGACGGCGTCGTAGAAACCCGGGATGCGCACGCGCTCGTCCGCACCCTTGAGCGAGGCGAGCGCCCACGTCAGTCGCCATGCGGCATTCGCGAGGATCGAGCCGCCGAGTCCCGAGTGGACGTCGGTCGACGCGGTCCGGACCGAAAGCTCGACGTAGCAGATGCCCCGTAGGCCCGCGTATTGCAGCGGCACGTCGCGATGGTCGACGTAGCCGAACTCCCACACGCACGCGTCGGCGTGCAGGCGCTCGCGATGCGCGAGCAGAAAAGCGTGCAGATGCGCGCTACTCGTCTCTTCCTCGCCCTCGATGACGAACTTGACGGTGCACGGCAGCGTGCCGTGCACGGCCAACAGGGCGTCGATCGCGAACAACCGCGCGACCAGATGCCCCTTGTCGTCGCTCACGCCCCGCCCGTACAGCTTGCCGTCTCGGAGCGCCGGCTCGAACGGCGGGGATTCCCACTCGTCCAGCGGCTCAGGAGGCTGCACGTCATAGTGGTTGTAGAACAGCAGCGTGCGCGCGCTCGTACCGCGCCGCTCGGCGAGCACGACCGGGGCGCCGCCCGACGGCATCACCTCGGCAGCGAACCCGCGGCGCCCGAGCATCTCGCGGACGAGCGCGGCGCATTCGGCGAGCCCGCGGTTCTGCGCGCCGACGCTCGGCACCGCGACCAGCCTGGACAGCTCGGCGATGCTCGCGTCGACGTGGGCGTCCAGCCAGGCGTCGACGTCGCGCGCGCGCGACGCCGCCATCAATAGGCTCCCGCGCCGCGGAGCACGACGCCGAGCGTCTTGAGCAGCACGATCACGTCGAGCCACAACGACCAGTTCCGGACGTAATACTCGTCCAGCCGCAGCCGCTGAGGGAACGGCAGGTCGTTGCGTCCGCTCACCTGCCACAGCCCCGTGATGCCGGGGGGCGCCTTGACGATGGTGTCGCCGAAGGCGCCGATCCGGTCCACCTCCTGCGGCAGATACGGGCGGGGACCCACGAGGCTCATGTCCCCGCGGAGGACGTTGAACAGCTGGGGCAGCTCGTCCAGGCTGGTGTGGCGGAGCCAGCGTCCGACTCGCGTCACGCGCGGGTCGTACGTCTTGAGCTTGGCGAACTCGGCCCACTCGCGACGCGCATCGGCGTCGGCCTCGAGGTGACGCGCGAGGCGCTCGCCGCTGTCGCTGAACATGGTGCGGAACTTGAGGCACATGAACCGCGTCCATCGCCGTCCGACCCGTTCCTGCCGAAACAGCACCGGGCCCGGCGAGTCGAGCTTGATCGCCAGCGCGATCACCGCCAGCAACGGCGACAGCACCACGAACAACAGCGCCGACATCACCAGGTCGAACACCCGCTTCACAGCCAGGTTCCATGGCTGGGCGAGGTTCCAACGCATGTGCAGCAGCAGCAGTCCGTCCAGGTCCTCGGTCTCGACGCCCAGGGTGGCGAACCCGATCATGTCGGGCACGAGTCGAATGCTCGTGACGCGCCCCTCGCACAGCGCGATGACGTCGAGCAATCGGTCTCGAGACAGGTGCGGCATGGCGATGAGCACCTCCGAGGCCTGGTACTCGCGCACCCACCGGGGCACGTCGGCAAGCGGCGCCACGACCGGAAGTCCGTCCAGCTGGGGTCCGAGCCGCGGCGCGTCGTCATCGACGAACGCCACCGGCGCGTAGCCGAGCGCCGGGTGGCGCCGGATTCGATCCAGCACGCTGCGCCCGGTCTCGCCGCCACCCAGGATCAGCACGCGGCGACGCCACAATCCCATCGCGGCCAGCACTCGCTTGGCGTGGTGGCGCACGATCGGAACCAAGAACAACGACGCGATCCAGGTGCCCGCGAGCACGAGGCGCGACAGTCTCGTGCCGCTGTGGGTGGCGAACGACAGCAGCGTCGCGAACACGGCGGCGACGGTGCAGGCGCGAAGCGAGCGGCGCGCCTCTTCCCAGAACAACACGCGACCCGTGTACATGCCGGCTTCGGCGAACGCCAGCATCCAGGGGAGCTGGAAGTAGAGCGTCTGGAGGTAGGCGAACGGCGACAGCAGCGGAGTGCCGAGCGCCGGGAACACGACGCGCAGCACGTGCTCGCGCGCCTGCCACATGATCAGCAGGCTGCCGCCCACGGTGGTCCAGTCGACGGCGGCGAGCAGCACGAGCCCAAGCGCGAATCGGGCCTCGGAGCGGACGGCCACTCCACGCCACGGGAGTCGCACCGACGCGGTGGCCGTGGGGGCGGCGTCCGCCGGTGCGGCGGACTGCGGGCCGCGGTTCGCGGGGGATTCCGGCGACACGCTCACGCCGCGCTCCGGCCGCCCGGGACGCGC
>JACXTT010008666.1_pt1 | contig 14064 bp, 14 predicted proteins | sample 9270951 | NCBI WGS metagenome assembly JACXTT01 (sample SAMN15532306, study PRJNA645909) | rock metagenome | isolation source: weathered quartz diorite | place: Puerto Rico | collected 2017-06-21 | reverse complement strand
TTCGGCGCCCACACGGATGCGCAGTGGAACAAGCTGGCGGCCGACGTGCTGCGCCAGAACGACGACGGCCGCTGGGTGCGCCACTACGACATGGGCCTGGCCGAGCCACTGAAACTGTCGACGCCGGAATCGGCCAGGGCGGGCGAAGCGGCGCTGTGGGCGGCCTACGATGCCATTCATTGCCCGACCCTGCTGGTGCGGGGCGCCAACTCCGATCTGCTGTCGCGCGAGACGGCCGAGCAGATGCTGCAACGGGGACCGAAGCCCCAGTTTGCCGAGATCGCCGACACGGGCCATGCGCCCACGTTCGTCAATCCGGCCCAGATCGCCATTGCGCGGAAATTCTTGCTGGACCAGTAAAATTTTTTAAATCAGAACCACAGGAACAACTATGGAAATCACCCGTCTGCACGTTGGCAAGCGCCTCTCCGAAGTGGCGGTGCACAACGGCACCGTGTATCTGGCCGGCCAGATCGCCGAAGACACGGCAGCCGACATCGGCGGCCAGACCCGCGAAGTGCTGGCCCACGTCGACCGCCTCCTGATGGAAGTGGGCAGCGACAAGACCTGCATCCTGATGTGCCAGATCTTCATCAAGGACATGGCCTTGTTCCCTGAAATGAATGCCGTGTGGGACGAGTGGGTCGCCGCCGGCCACACCCCGCCCCGCGCCACCGTCGAGGCCAAGCTGGCCAATCCCGCCTGCCTGGTCGAGATCTGCGTCACGGCGGCATTGCGCTAAGCGGCCATGGTAGCCATCGCAGCACTGGGCAGCGTCACCGCCGAACTGGTCCAGGGCCTCGGCCCCGAGGACAGCGCGCGCGTGGAGGCGGCGCTGGCCTTTGCCACCGAAGCTTACGGCGACAGCGTCTGCACCTCGGGCCAGAACGCGCTGGAGTTTTCCATGGGCGTGGCCAGCACCCTGGCGTTTTTGCGCAGCGACGCGGAAACCCGCATCGCCGGCCTGATGGTGGAATTGACGGTGCTGGAGCCAGCCGCGGCCGCCGGACTGGAAATCCGCTTCGGCAAGGAAGTGACGGACCTGGTCACGGGCGTGCGTCAGCTGATCCGCCTGCGCGACATGACGGTGGGCCAACGGCTTGGCCAGACCCCGGCGCCGCCCGCCGGACGCGGCAAGGGCGCCGCGCAAGCCGCCGTGGCCCAGGTGGAAACCCTGCGCAAGATGCTGCTGGCCATGGCCACCGACATGCGGGTGGTGCTGGTGCGCCTGGCCTCCTGCGTCACTACGCTGCGCTGGTTTGCCGATCAAAAACTGTTCAACGACATGACCCGCGCCTACGGCCGCGAGACCATGGATTTGTACGCGCCCCTTGCCAACCGCCTGGGCATCTGGCAACTCAAGTGGGAGCTGGAAGATTTATCGTTCCGCTTCCTGGAGCCCGACACCTATAAACGCATCGCCAAGATGCTCGAAGAAAAGCGCATGCTGCGCGAGAGCTTCGTGCAATCGGCGATCAAGCGCCTGGAAGACGAGCTGGCGGCGGCGGGCATCAAGGCCGAGGTGTTCGGCCGGCCCAAGCACATCTACAGCATCTGGAACAAGATGCGCGGCAAGGAGCTGGATTTTTCCGAACTGTACGACGTGCGCGCTTTCCGCGTGATCGTCGAGGACGACCGCACCTGCTACGCCGTGCTGGGCCTGGTCCACAATATCTGGACCCCGATCCCGAAAGAATTCGACGACTATATTTCTCGGCCGAAGCCGAATGGCTACCAGTCCCTGCACACGGTGGTCACCGCCGACGACGGCCGACCGCTGGAAGTGCAGATTCGCACCAAGGAAATGCACAACTTTGCCGAGTACGGCATTGCGGCCCACTGGCGCTACAAGGAAGAGGGCGGTTCCAACTTCAAGGGTCAGAAATACGACGAGAAAATCGCCTGGCTGCGCCAGCTGCTGGCCTGGAAGACGGACGTCGCCGATGCCGTGGTCGGCCAGGAAAGCCAGGAAGAAATCCAGCGCGAGTGGGTCGAAAAGCTCAAATCCACCACCCTGGACGACCGCATCTTCGTGCTGACCCCGCAAGCGCGCGTGCTGGAATTGCCGGTGGGCGCCACGCCCATCGATTTCGCCTACCACCTGCACAGCGAAGTGGGCCACCGTTGCCGCGGCGCCAGGGTCGATGGCGTGATGGTGCCGCTCAATACGCCCCTGCGCAACGGCCAGACCGTCGAGATCATCACGGCCAAGGGCGCGCCCGGCACGGCCGGTCCCTCGCGCGACTGGCTCACGCCCGGCTACACGGCCAGCAACCGTACCCGCACCAAGGTGCGCGCCTGGTTCCACGCCATCGACCTGGAAGAAACCCTGTCGCACGGGCGCAGCATGGTGGAAAAAACCCTGCAGCGCGAAGGCAAGACGGCCGTCAATCTGGAAACCCTGGCCCACAAGCTTGGGTTCAATCGGGTCGACGATTTGTTCGTCGCCGTCGGCAAGGAAGAATTCAGCCTGCGCCACGTCGAGCAAGCCCTGCACGACACGGGCGAAGTGGCCGAGGTGGAAGACGCCGTGGTCGTGCGCAACAGCCGCGCCTCCAGCGTGGAGCAGGGCGCCAAGTCCGGCGTGCTGGTGGTGGGCACGGAAGGTTTGATGACGATGCTGGCCAAGTGCTGCAAGCCGGCGCCGCCGGACGGCATCGTCGGCTTCGTCACGCGGGGAAAAGGCGTGTCGATTCACCGCGCCACCTGCAAAAATTTCGCGGAAATGCGCGCCAAGGCGCCGGAGCGGGTGATCCATACGGATTGGGGCAGGGCGGGGCAGGACACGGTCTATCCCGTCGACGTCTTCATCCTGGCGGGCGACCGCCAGGGCCTGCTGCGCGACATCTCCGAGGTATTCTCTCGCGAAAAAATCAACGTCATCGGCGTCAACACCCAGAGCGCCAAGGGCCAGGCCCGCATGACTTTTACCGCCGAGATCGGATCGACCGCCCAGCTGCAAAAAGCCCTGGCGGCCATCATGGAAGTGTCCGGCGTCCAGGAGGCCCGCCGTCATTGAGCCCACCTCCTTCGACCGCCTGACGGCGCGGCCCCGCCGCCTGCTCAGGACCGGCTTCCTGTACACGGCGCCGCACCGCTGGCTGCCCCTGCTGGGCCACTGGCTGGCCAGCTGGTGGCGCATGTTCCTGCTGGGTGCGGTGGCGCTGGTGCTGGCGTTTTCGCCGTCCACCTACACCCCCGCCCACCGCCACGCCACCGCCCGCCAGATCTATCTCGGCGCCTGGCAGGTGCTGCCCTGGTTCACCGCCCTGGCCACCTTGTTGAGCCTGGCCATCATCCGCATCGTGCTGGTCACGGCCAGCAGTTACGGCCTGTCGAAATTTGCCCTGGAGATGGTGGTGCGGGTGCTGGTGCTGGAATTGATCCCCCTGGCCGCGGCCCTGTTCGTGGCGCTGCGGGCCGGCATGAAGTTTTCCGTGTCTTCGCTGGACCTGCTGGCGGCCGACCGCAGCGACGCGGCCCGCTGGCGCCTGCGCCGCGAGCTGGTGGCCGAAGTGAGCGGCAATGCCGTCGCCGTATTGACCTTGGCGATGGCAAGCAGCATCATCGTGCTGGTGCTGGCGTATTTGAACGTCTACGGCCTCTCGCCCTGGGGCCTGGGCGACTACACGAGAACGGTGGGCCGGGTGTTCGAGCCGGACGTGACAATCGGCTTTGCCTTGAAGACGGTGCTGTTCGGCTTTGCCGTGGCCGTGATTCCCGCGGCGGCGCTGGTGGAAATCCAGCGTTTTGGCAGGCGCAGCCTGTCGACCATGCAGCCGGGCGCGGTGCGCCTGCTGTTCGTGCTGTTCGTCATCGAGGCGGCCTCGCTGGCCGTCAAATACATCTAAAAAAAACGGATCATATGGCCGATCAACAAGAAGCAATCGCACCCCACCCGGACGAGCCGCCCCACGTGGAAGCCAAGGCCGTCATGCTGCTGGTGCTGATGGTGGCCCTGGTGATTGGCTTTCTCGGCTACGTCATGTACGCGCGGGGTGTGTTCGAACCCACCCAGGAACTGGTGCTGATCTCGGACGACTCCGAAGGCGTGCAGCCGGGCATGGACGTCACCTTTGCCGGCTTCGCCATCGGCCGCGTGCGCCAGGTCGACCTGGCGCCGGACGGCAAGGCGCGGATCCGCGTCGACGTGCCGAAGAAAGACGCGCGCTGGCTGCGCGACTCCAGCGTCTTCACCCTGGAACGGGGCCTGGTGGGCGACACCCACATCAAGGCGTTTACGGGCCAATTGAGCGATCCGCCCTTGCAAGATGGGGCGATCCGCAGCGTGCTGCGCGGCGACACGGCCGCGGAAATTCCCCGCCTGGTCGCCACCGCCCGCACGCTGCTGGAAAACCTGGAAGCGATCACCCGCAGCGACTCGGCCCTGGCCAGTACGCTCGACAACGTGAAGACGGCCACCGGCCGCCTGTCCGGTAAATATGGCCTGCTGGGCGGCGCCCTGGGCAGCGACGCCGAGGCGCAAAAACTGATGCTGACCCTGGACCGCGTCAATGCCCTGCTGGCCAAGGCCGACAGCCGCGTGTTCGGCAAGAAGGGCGTGATGGACGAGACGCAGGCCGCGGTAGTGCAACTGCACGTGGTGTTGAGCGACGCCAGCCAGACCCTCAAGAAAGTCGACGCCGTGCTGGTCGAAGCCCAGGCCGTGGGCAAGAACGCCCGCGTCGCCACCGATGATCTGGGCACCTTGCGAATGGAGGTCGATGCCAGCCTGCAAAAAGTGACCCGCCTGGTCGACGAGATCAACCGCAAATGGCCGTTCGCCAAAAAATCGGAGTTGAAACTGCCATGAGTATCGTAATCACGACCGGACGAACGGCGGCGATCGGCCTGGCGCTGCTGTTGTCCGCCTGCGCCAGCAAGAACGTCGAACCGGCCTGGCGCAGCAATGCATCGTCAGCCCTCGACAATTTCACGGCGGCCTATCTGGAAGGCAGCAGCGCCCTGGCCGCCAGCGATTTTACGCGCGCCCGCGACGCCGTGAGCAGCACGGGTCGGCCCGACCTGGTCGCCCACGCCGAACTGGTGCGCTGCGCCGCCATGACCGCCAGCGCTGCCGGCGGCGCATGCGCCGGCTTTGCGCCTCTTGCGGCCGAAGCGACAGCGGCCCAACGCAGCTACGCCGCCTACCTGGCCGGGCGCTGGAACGAGGTCGATGCCGCCTTGCTGCCGCCCCAGCATCAGGCGGTAGTCCGCTCCCCCAGCCCGGCGCTGGCCGCCATCGCCGATCCCTTGTCGCGGCTGGTCGCGGCGGGCTCCTCCTTGCAGGCAGGCCGGCTCGCACCCACCGACATCGGGATCGCCATCGACACCGCTTCACAGCAGGGCTGGCGACGGCCCCTGCTGGCCTGGCTGGGGATTGCCGCCCAGCGGGCGCGGGCGGCGGGAGACAGCGCCGAAGTGGCGCGCATCGAGCGGCGGATTGCGCTCGCGGGTGGCAAGTAACAGCCGGACCTCAGCCTGTGATCACGACAGGCTCAATCCCACCGTCTTGACCAGCACGGTGGTGAAGATTGCCAAGCCGATCAGCGACAGCAGGAAGATCGCAGCCACCTTGCCGCTGGCGCGCAGCACGGCGCGCTTGTCCGTCGCGTGCTCTTTCTGGCCTTTGTCGTAATGCCATTTGATGGCAAAGAACATACCGGTGACGAGCACGATGGCCTTGAAGGTCACCAGGAAGACAGGGATCCATTCCATCATGTTGAGTATTCCAGGCGCTCGGGCGACACGATCTGTCGCAGATGTGAGAGGAGAGAATCGGCAGTACTACACCATTGTACGGGCCGGGGCCCGAAGTGCAATGAGACATAATGTCCCAGTTGCAAGCTAGACAAGCTGCGTTCCAGCTGCGCGGCTGAGCCCGGCGAACGCCCGCAAGGCCGCCGTCAAGGCATCGACCTCACCTGATGCAAGCAGGGTCAGATGCGCTTGCGGCGGCAAGCCGCAGGCCACGGTCGCAATCACGGGTATGCCGCAAGCGCCACTTCCGCAAGGGGCGTAATCAGCGGTGCCAGTCCCTATGCCGCGAAATGTACCGATGGAAAACGGGTACAGCCGCTGCGGCGCCGCATGCGAGTCGGGTCGCGGCATGCGAGCTACGTTGCCCTGGTCGCCTCCACCATTGCATGCCAGGCCTGGAGGCTGGGTCGGGCTTGCATGCGCCGGTGCCAGGCGTGCAGGGCGCTCAGCTTGGTGGGCACGTCCAGTTTGACGATGGCGGCGAAAATGAAGGCGCCGATGACGGTGATGTCGGCCATCGAGAAAACGTCGCCGGCAATAAATTGCTGGCTTTGCAGCAGGGTGTCGAAATAGGCCATGGCCCGCAGCGCCCGCTCGCGCTGGTGCAAGCCCCATTCGCGGTTCTGGTACAGCTCGACGGCCGGTCCCAGTCCCGGCGTCGCGTGGTGGAAATAGACGCTGATGGCGTCGAGCAGTTCCAGTTCGGCCCGCCGGCTCATCATGTGGATCAGGCCTTTTTCGCGCGCCGTGCTGCCGGTCAGGGTGGGTGGGCCGGCCAAATTGTCGAGGTATTCCGTGATCGCCGTGCATTCGGCGATCAGGGTGCCGTCGGCCAGTTCCAGCACGGGCAGGGTGCCTGAATAATTCTTGGCGATGAAGGCCGGCTGCTTGTGCTCGCCGGTCCATAGATTGACGGGAACGAAGCGCAGCCGGGACTGCAGGCCTTTCTCGGCAATGGCAATACGTACGCGGGCAGGGTAGGGGCCGTCGAACCAGTCGTAGACGGTCATGGTGGCGGAGGAGGGCGAGGACACGGAAGGCTTCCTTTCAAGGTGGGGAACCGGCGCCATCGGTTCAGGCAGCGCGGGCGTGCAGGGTCTGCAACAGGGTGGTGGCGGCGGCCGCCGAGGAGGCCGGATTCTGGCCCGTGATCAACAGGCCGTCGGTGACGACGTAAGATGCCCAGTCATCGCCCCGGCTGAAACGGCCCCCTTTTGCCTTGAGTTCGTCCTCGACCAGGAAGGGCACAATGTCGCTCAATTCGACTGCCGCTTCTTCGGTGTTGGTGAAGCCGGTCACCTGCTTCCCGTCCACCAGGGGCGCACCGTCCGCGCTGCGCACATGGCGCAGGACGCCAGGCGCGTGGCAGACCAGGGCTACCGGCTTGCCGGCCCCGATAAACGATTCGATGAGGCTGATCGAGTTGGGGTCCTCGGCCAGATCCCACAGCGGACCGTGGCCGCCCGGATAAAACACGGCATCGAAGTCGCCCTGGGACACGCTGTCGAGACGGACTGTGCTGGCCAGCTGGGTCTGGGCGGCAGGGTCGCCTTCAAAGCGGCGGGTCAGCGCCGTCTGGAAGGCGGCTTCATTACTCTTCGGATCGAGTGGCGGCTGGCCGCCGGCAGGCGAGGCGAGCATGACGGTGGCGCCGGCATCCTTGAAAGCGTAATAGGGTGCGGCCAGTTCTTCCAGCCAGAAGCCGGTCTTGCGGCCGGTGTTGCCCAGGGTGTCATGCGAAGTCAGTACGATGAGGATGTTCATGCGGTGCTCCTTGCAGTATTAGACTAGTCGTCTAGTTGGTGATTCAAAAAAAACGCTTCGGCTGAAGCGTTCGGGTGCCATCAGTGCGGCAGTCGCAGCAATTGTTTGGTGGTGGATATCGCCGCATCGAAAGGCGCGGCATCGCGGCTGATCTTGACCATCACACTGGCGCCCAGCCACAGTTGATACAGTGTTTCAGCGAGAATGGCTGCTGGCGCATCGGCGCCGACCGATCCTTCGGCAACCCCGGCCTCGATGGCGCCGGCCAGGCGCGCGACGATGCCGGCGGTGCCAATCTTCAGCGCGTGACGCATGGGCTCGGACAGGTCAGCCACTTCCGCGCCCAGTTTCACCACCATGCATTTGCCATGGCAATCGTCCGGTAGTTGTTTGCTGCGCCAGCGTTTGAAATAGCGGATCAGGGCATCCGCCTTGTTCAGTTTCGCTTGCGAAAACAGGGCGTCCATCTCGGCGAGGTAGCTGTCAAAATATTCTTCCAGTAATGCCACCCCGAAAGCATCTTTCGAAGCAAAATAATGATAAAAGGAACCCTTGGGGACCTTGGCGGTGGTGAGAATCTCGTTGAGCCCCACGGCCGAAAACCCCTTGCCGGACATGATGCGCTGTCCCTCCGCGATAATGGTGTCGCGGACGGGCGAGGACTGGGTGTGTGTCGATTGATCCATGGCGCCATGATACGATCAATTAGACCAGTCGTCTAGAGTTATTCGAGGGTGCGCGCAATTTTTTTGGAGAAGAGGTGGAGCTGATCATCCGCGATTACGGCGATGCGGACCGCGACGACGTCAACCGCGTGGCCCTGGCCGCATTTGACCAGTACGAGGGACAGTACGAGGATTGGGCCAGTTTCCGGGACGGCATAGGGCGCATGGCTGAGCTGGCAAGCGCCGCCGACCTGATCGTTGCCGACCGTGGCGGCGTGGTCGGCGCCGTGGCGCATGTGGCGCCGGGCGGACCGCGAGCGGCGATGTTTCCTGCGCACTGGTCCATCCTCCGCATGCTGGTGGTGGCGCCGTCCGCGCGCGGGCAGGGCATTGCCAGACATTTGACCGCAGCCGCGCTGGAGCGGGCGCTGCAGGCGGGGGCGCCGGTGGTCGGCTTGCACACCAGTCCCATCATGGAGAAGGCACTGGCCATGTACCTGGGCATCGGTTTCGTGCTCGACTGCGCCTTGCCGCCCATCCGGGGCGTACCGTATGGGCGGTATGTGCTCGAGCGGGAAGCGATCGCGGTGGCGCTGCGGCGCTTGGGGCATGACGGCCATCGACGGCTGAACCATCGGTGATGGTCGCTCTGGTTGAAGCCGCACTTGCTCAGCTCGGAAAAACTTTGTTGCGACATACAAGGATCTGAATGGTACGCCTCGGCCTCTTTAATTTCAGAAATGGCGACGTGCTGCTTTTCACTGGCGGCGTGGCGGCCCTGCGCGCCTTTGGAAAGCGCATTCAAGCGGCCTTCGACTCTGGCATTTCATCTGTCGCCGTCCACGAATTCGCTTCCTATTCGACGGCTGACAACAGGCAGGGCCGGAGAAGCCGGGTTTTACTGCGAGCTCAGCAAAACGCCGCCTTATACGTATATAAGTTTTTCCAAACACTACGACGGAGCCTGGTGGGCGGCCTACGGATGAGCGAGAATGACTTTGGACGATGCTTCCATTCCATTCCATTTCAATTTAAAACGGAGTCCCCATGCAAGACACCTCGCCCCTGACCGTCGTCCAGGCCCAGCTCGATGCCTTCAACGCCAGGGACATCGATGCCCTGATGGCGACCTATGCGCTGGATGCGGAGCAGTTCGTGCTGCATGGCGAACGGCTGGCGCAGGGCCATGCGGAACTGCGGCCCCGTTATCTGGCGCGCTTCCAGGAACCCGACCTGTTTGCGCGGCTGCTCTCGCGCACGGTTTTGGGCAATATCGTCGTTGACCTCGAACTGATCAACCGTAACTTTCCGGAAGGCCGGGGCACTTTGGAAATGCTATGCGTGTACGAAGTGGTCGAGGGACGCATCCGGCGGGCTTCGTTTGCCGCAGGCGCAATGACAGTGCTGGCGCCAGCGCCCCTCTGAGCGGGCCGGGTCGGCGCCGCCCTGCCACAGCCGCTTTTGGTATTTGCGCGGAACCATTCAGGCAAGATGCGATCTAATGCGGTCTAATAGCGTTTGATGGACTGCCATGCGACTCAGCGATTTTCTTCGCGAAAAAATCGAGCTCATAATGGCACACTGGGACGAATTTGCAGGGTAGCGTCTTTCCCCTGGGTCTTCAATCGACTGGGTGTTGCGCGACCCCGCGCGGCATTGTCAAAGCCATTGCCAGCGATCTGGACAATGCGCACACCGAGTTGCAGCGGTTGCGCAAATCGCGTGGCCTGGCGATGCCTATCTGCCGCGCTCCATGCCCCCCCAAAAAGTCCACCGCTATGCTCATACCCGCGCTCGCCCGCGCAGCAGGTAGGGCAGAGCGAGACTGAGGCCGAAGGCGGCATGCACGGCGATCAGGGACGGCGTCGACAGGCGGTGTTCGAAGCCGGGATGCAGGCGCGCGGGGCGCCTGGCAGCCCCGCGTGGCTGGGGTGGACGTGGTCATCAACGCGGTCGGCATTGTCCGCGAACACGGGGCGCAGACCTTCGAGTGCTTGCACGTCAAAGCGCCGCGCGCCCCGTTCGAGGCGTGCGCCCTGATGTGAGTGGGCTACGTGCAGCAGGTAGTTTTGCAACCGCGCGGCAGCGAGCAGCGCCCGGAGCCTTGCCCTGAGCCGACGCCCGGCAATCCGGGCGCGCCCCGTCAGGTGTGCATTGACAGCCACGGCGGCTGCCAGACCATTGATGTCAAAGTCCAGCAAGTCTACCGGGGCCAGGGCGCTCGTCCCGTGCGGCGCTTCGCTTCACGCATCGGCGAGTAGGGGCCCAACTATCCCTTGCGTTCCCGATTCATCGTGATCAGCGAAGACCGCGGCAATGTGTATTGGTCGCCCATTACCGAGCGTGACGGCCGCATTTTGATCGACCCGCAGCGCTTGCGCATCATCGGCGGCGTGCTGATCGCCCAGCCAGGCGACGGCCCTTTGCTGGCGCTGGACGAAGCGCTCGCACGCAGCGCGAAGGGCAGCGCAAGATAAGCATGCGGCGCGACCAGACCCCGGCACGCCACTGACGCTGCCAGCTGCGAACGAGCACTCGGCGAATATTCAGCTGAAACGATCGCGCATCAGCCTCCACACCGCGGCCTGCCTCACTGCGGCTTTTGCGGCTTTTGAATCTGCTTGTGCAGCTCCGTCACCATCATCAAGCCCGCCGAACCAAACAGCTTGTGGTACTCCGCCACCATCTCACCGTTGATGATGACGGGATCGGTGGCGACCAAGCGCTTCGCTTCGTCGAGCTCGCCGGTGGCGAAGACGAAGATGCCGCGCCAGCCGTCGACACCGTCCAGCGGACCCGCAAACACCAGCTTCTGTTCCGCAGCCAGGCGCTGGATGTTGGCGAAATGGCCTTCGAACATGGCCGTGCGGCCGGCCCCTTCCGGCATTTTGCGCGGACCCGTCTTGAGCACCACCAGCACGTAATTGCGCATGCCATTGTCGTTGCCGCCCAGCCTGGCTGCGAGCGCGGCATCGTAGCTGCCGGTCGGGGGCGCGATGCTTTGCGCGCCGGCGGGACCCGCCAGCAAAACACTGGCGCACAGCACGGCAGCCGGCACGGCGCTAAGGCGACACTGTTTCCACATGGTGAAGGGGTACATGGCTAACTCCGCGCGATTGACGATGCGCCAGTATCCCCGCTCCTTGCCCATCTGTAAACTTGCGACGGCCTGCCTCCATCCGCCCAGTTTCAATGCTGGGTAATCTGCCCCCGCCACGCTCCCGTTTCCTTGCCCTGTGCCTCGATTTTTTCTTTAAAACGCTGCAGGTTGCTGCGCGCCTCCATGCGCACGGCGCCCAGGGCGTCTCCCAGTTGTTCGGCGGGCCCTTCAGGGTCGTAGGACATTTTCAGAGTGATGCGGGTGTGGTCGTTGGACAGTTTTTGAAAGCTCACGACGCCGTCGTTGTGCACCCCGCCCACGCTGCGCCAGGCAATGCGGCGGTCGGGCACCTGGTCGATGATTTCGGCGTCCCATTCCTTTGCCTTGCCGGCGATGCTGGTCCGCCAGTGCAGGTGGCGGTCGTCCATCTGGCGCACTTCCTTGACGCTTTCCATGAAGCTGGGGAAGTCCTCGAACTGGGTCCATTGATTGTAGGCGGCGCGCAAAGGGACGTTGACTTCGATGGTCTCTTCGACCGAAGCGCTGTCGTCCATGCGGTCCTTCTTACCCATTTGCTTGCTGAGGAAATAACCACCGACGGCCAGGGCGGTGGCTGTGACAACTCGGTTGAGCATCATCGCGAACTCCTTGAAGGGGCTGTGAACACCATGTCAGACCGGTGCGTTCGCGATTCGTTCACGGTCCAGCCTGCAAAAATGCTTATGCCGGCAGGAGCGCTTGCGCTGCCTCAAGCGATACCGTTGTCGCCGTGGCGGGAGAAGGCGGGTCGGGTGTCGAGTGCCTCGCACGTCCACAAGACCGTGCGCATATTGATGGAAGCGAGGCGGCCGAGGATTTTCAGCATTCAGGGCGCCGGCGCGGGCCGCAGCGTCCACGGCAGGGTATTGTGGATGCGGGTGGCCGCAATCGCCGCCTGGCCGGCGGCCACGCTGATCTGGTTCAGGCCCCGCACCACGTCGCCCACCGCGTACAGGCCGGGCACGGTGGTGGCCTGGGCGTCGTCGACCACCAGTTCGCCGCAATCGGCCGTCTCGGCGCCCAGGCTGGCGGCCAGGTCCGAATGGGCGATTTCGCCCAGCATGGGGTACATGACGTCGAATTGCCTGGCCTTGCCATCGACCGTGTGCAGCACGGGTTTCAGGTCGGCCGTCAGCGATACTTCGCGCACGGCCGCGTGGACATAGTCGACCCCGGCCGCCTGCAACTGCCGTTCTTCATCAGCGGACAGGATCACGCCGGCGCTGCGGTCGAACAGGGTGACGTGGGCGCTGAAACTGCGCATGAACATGGCGTGGCCGATCGGATTGGTTTCCGAGGAAATCACGGCGATGCGCTGGTCGGTCACGTCGTAGCCGTCGCAGACGGGGCAGAGCCGGATGGCGCCGCTGAAGACAGCGTCCCGCCAGCGGTCCACCGGCAGGCTCTTGTCGACGATGCCGGTTGCCAGCAGCACGGTCAGGGCGCGCACTTCGCCCCCTTCCCAGGTCGCGACGAAATGGCCGTCCTCGATGCGCAGGGCGGTGATTTCGCCCTGGGTGATGTTGCCCCCGTAGCGGTGCAGTTGCGCGCGCAGGTTTTCCAGCAGCGCCTTGCCGCCCACGCCTTCCGGAAAGCCGGGGTAGTTGTGGGAGACGGGAATCCAGCTGGCGCGGCTGTTGCCCTTGTCGAACACTGCCACCTTGCGCATGAAGCGGCGCAAATAAATGGCGGCGGTCAGGCCGCCGGGGCCGCCGCCGATGATGAGGGTGTCGTAGATCTCAGATGCTGGCATCGTGTTTGTCATTAAGTAAGACCCATGCTAAGCCGATTGGCGCCGCGGCGTCGCGCGCACGTGGGGCGCCGCGCCTACCGGTTCGGGCTGCAGGGTGACGTGGTCGATGCCGTGCCTGGCCAGCAGCATCTCTTGCACGGCGTGCAGGATGGCGGGCCAGTTGTCCAGCTGCACGATCTCGAGGTGGCCGATCAGGGCCGGTTCGCCCGGCGCCATGTCCCAGATGTGCAGATCGTGCACGGCGCGTATGCCCTCGATGGCTTCCAGGTCGGCACCCACCTGCACGTAGTCGATCTGCTCGGGCACGCCTTTCATGAGGAAATGGTAGGACTCGCGCAGCACGCCCCAGGTGGATTTGAGGATCAGCAGCGAGACCAGGATGGAGAGCAGGGGATCGATGCGCACCCAGCCCGTGAAATAAATGACGGCGCCGGCGACGACGGCCGCAATCGAACCCAGCAAGTCGCCCATCACGTTGACCAGGGCGGCGCGCGCATTCATGCTCTTGCTGTCGCGCGACAAAATCCAGGCCACGGCCAGGTTGATGATGATGCCGACCGCGGCCACGCCCAGCACCACATTGCCTTGCACGGCGTGGGGATTGTTGAACCGGTGGACGGCCTCGTAGATGATCCAGCCGACCAGGGCCAGCATGGCGATGCAGTTGACGAAGGCGGCCAGGGCCTCGGCGCGGCCGAAGCCGAAGGAGTGGCGGGCCGAAGGCGGGCGGCGCGCGACGTGCTGGGCAAACAGGGCCAGGCCCAGCGCGGCGGCGTCCGTGACCATGTGGCCGGCGTCGGAAATCAGGGCCAGCGAGCCGGCCAGCACCCCGGTGACGGCTTCGATGGCGGCGAACAGCAAGGTCAGCAGCAGGGCGATGGTCAGAGCGGTCTGGCTGCGGCCTTCCACCACGTGGACGTTACGGGCGTCGCCGTCCAGGTGGGCGTGCAGGTGGGCGGTGTCGGGGAGCGCGGTCGTTTCGG
>JACXTT010008665.1_pt1 | contig 14065 bp, 10 predicted proteins | sample 9270951 | NCBI WGS metagenome assembly JACXTT01 (sample SAMN15532306, study PRJNA645909) | rock metagenome | isolation source: weathered quartz diorite | place: Puerto Rico | collected 2017-06-21 | reverse complement strand
AAATCTGCCATAATCCCTGGAAAAATGCCACATCCTGAGGGTCAGCAGATCTTGACCTTTAGCTCTCCTGAGAGGGTCGTCACCGGCCGGATACCACGAAAAACGCCGGACGGCAAGTAAACACCCATTCCCCGGATGAGCCACGAATTCAGGCCGCGCACCTCTGGGCGCGGCCGGCGGACAGGGGTAAGATCAATACGAGAATTCGCGCGCCGGGTCCGAGATGCACTCCCCATGACGACCAGCTTTCGACTGCCGTTGACATTCTTACCGGCTTCCCTGCAGCACGATCTCGCGCTGATTCGCGCCGAGGAATGGGTCCCACACTACAACCGCGGCGATTACGAGGGGGAATGGACCGGAGTGGCCCTGCGCTCGGCAGGCGGCGCGGCGAGCAATCTGTACGCCGACCCGTCGCCGCAAGCCATCTTTACCGGCACGCCGGTGCTGGCTCGGTGCCCGTATTTTCAGGAGGTGCTGACGCAGTTTCAGTGTCCGCTGCGGGCGGTGCGGCTCTTGCGTCTGGCGCCGGGCGCGTTGATTCGCGAGCATCGCGATCCCGGCCTGGGCCGCCACGACAGCGAAGTGCGCATCCACGTTCCGGTGGCGACGAATCCCGACGTGGACTTCGTGGTGGCCGGCCGCCTGGTGGTGATGAATGTCGGCGAAACCTGGCACATCGATTTCACGCAGCCGCACCGCGTGGCCAACCGCGGCGCGACCGACCGCACCCATCTGGTTCTCGATTGCGTCGTGAACGACTGGCTGCGGTCGCTGCTGCCGCCGGTTGAGCCGCGGGCAGCAGCGATTGCCTGCGCGGCCCCGACACCAAATTCCGGGCCGGCCAACTTCGACCAATTTCGCACGCTAGTGCTGCACGACCTGGCCCTTCAGGAGGAACTCCGCGCGATTGCCGACGCCGCCTGCTTCATCGAGCGCGCCGTTCAGCTTGGCACGGAACGCGGCTGCTTTTTCGGCGCTGCCGATGTCGAGGAAGCGCTGCGGACCGCGTGCCGGGCCTGGCTCGAAAGGTGGATCGCATGATCAGTCAAGTCGAGTCCGCCCTGGCTGGCTGGGCGCCGATCCGGTTCTACTGGGACGCGATGCGACCGATGCTCGATTGGTGTTACCTGGGCCGACGCCGCTTCACCGAGCCGTTCTTCAACGACACCATCGAATCGGCCTTGCAGCTTCCGTTCAATCACGTCTTTCGCCGGCAGACGTTTGTCGAAACGCTCCTCGATTGGCATCGACACCAACCCGGAATCGCGCCGACCGGGTTCATCTTTCATATGTCGCGCTGCGGCTCGACGCTGCTGGCGCAGCTGCTCGCTGCCTTGCCGCGGAACATCGTCCTCTCGGAGGCGAGCCCGATTGACGAGGTGTTGCGCGCTCACGTCCGCAATCCGGCGGTCACCGATGCCGAGCGCTGCGCCTGGCTACGCGCCCTGGTGAGCGCCCTGGGCCAGTCGCGCAACGGCGAGACGCGCTTTTTCATCAAGTTCGACAGCTGGCAGACCCTGGATTTGCCTTTGATCCGCCAGGCTTTTCCTGAGGTCCCCTGGATCTTTCTGTACCGCGATCCTGTCGAGGTGCTGGCCTCCCAAATCAAACAACGCGGCGCTCAGACCGTACCCGGGACGATTGACCCTGGATTGTTGGAACTCGACCTCCTCACAGCCATACAGATGCCCCCAGAGGAATTCTGTGCCCGCATGTTGGCGCGGGTCTGCCAGGCGGCGCTCGATCAGTGCGGCAGCGGCGGGCGGCTCGTCCATTACCGCGACCTGCCCGGCGCGGCCTGGACCGAGATCGCCCGTTACTTCGGCGCCCCGTGCAGCCCCGCCGAGATCGAGACCATGCAGGCCAAGGCTCGCTTCGACGCCAAGACTCCTTCCATGTTCTTCACGGACGACCGCTCGGCCAAGCAACGTGACGCCACCGACGCGATACGCCGCATGGCCGAAATCTGGATCGACCCGATTTACCGTCGGCTGGAGACGGCGCGGCTGGCGCAAGCCTGATTCGGTTTTGCCGCTGCCGGCTTAGCGATCGCCAGCCGCCCGGTGAATGTTAACGAATCACGCTGAAGTGCGGCACCAGATCGGGATAACGCGCCGGGTTGAAGGACGCGCGCGGCCTTGGATTCCCATAGGCCGTGATCGACGTCAATCCTTGCGGATAGGCCCGGCTGAACCGCGCGGCAAAGCTGGTGGGATCGATCGCGCTCACCACGACATCCTCACTCGCCGCCGTCCCGGATGCATCGACACCCGACACGCGCAGAATCATGCCTGGTTGAATGCTCCAAGCGTTGCTGCCTTCGCTTGGTTGCGGATCGCGCATCTGTGTGGGGGTGATTGCCGCCCAGCCCGGCGCGCCGGCCAGCTTCGCCCACGGGAACGGCGTGCTGTAATCGTCGTCATCAACGTAATCGACGATGTTGACGGCCCATTGCGCCAGCCAGCGCAGCGTTTGCAGGTCTTTATAAGAGGGCGCGTCGAATGCCTGCGCCTGGTAACGGGTCGGATCGTAGGCCCCCGTCGCCCGAATGAGACGCAACAAAATATCGCGGGCCAGGTTCTGGCGCGCCTGCTGGGCCTCACGCCGGAGTCTTTCGACCTCCGGGGGGTCCCGCCGACCGTGACAGTCGAAGCTGGATATTCAAAACGCAAACGAAAAGACGTGCTGCCGCTTCATCCAGAACTAGCGACGATCATCGAAGGATACCTGAAATCGAAGCCGGCTGGGAAGAGGGTCTGGCCGGGAACATGGTCTATGAAAGCTTCAGCCAAAATGCTGAGAGCCGACCTTGCAGAAGGCCGGAAAGCGTGGATCGCCAAGGCGGGCGACGACGTGCAAGAACGAAATGAGAGAGAGGGGTCGAGCTTCCTCTCGTACCGTACCTCGAACGGGAAAGTATTCGACTTCCACGCCCTTCGGGGTCAGTTCATATCCGAATTGGCCAGGCGGGGAGCATATCCGCAGACTGCTCAGAAACTAGCTCGTCACAGCAGCATCAACCTGACGATGAACGTCTACACGCACCTCGGGCTGAAAGACCTGAAAGCGGCCGTTGACAGCCTGCCGCCGCCACCGAACGGAAATGGAAAGCAGAAGGACCAAAAGGCCCCACCGCCAGGAGAAGAAGAAGCCCAAAAGTAGGCATTCCGGTTTGCACCCGGCTTGCACTAACTCCTGTCATCTCGGGGCATCTCCAGGCATCAACTGAATCCCGCCGGGTCACCGAAGGTGCTGCCAAAAACATCCGGTGGCCAACAAAAAACCCCTTGGCGACAAGGGGTTGGGATGCGTCAGGCATCTCCAGGCGTAAACGAGGACGACGGGACTCGAACCCGCAACCACCGGATCGACAGTCCGGTACTCTAACCAATTGAGCTACGTCCCCAAGTCTCTCTTACCATAAAGTTATATCGCTTTTGCACTTCCTTGCTTTTCTTCTTGACACCCCGTTTTGACACCCGATACAACATTCTCCGGAAAAAGTGGCCGATCCATTCACAGCGGATCGGCCATGCAACACGATGACCCACTACTTAAGGAGCGTCACCATATCCGCAGTCCATTCTAATGCGCCTGCGCCCGCTGGCAAGTCCGCAAAACCCTATGCCTACTTTCCCCTCTTCCCCGTGCGACGCGTCGATGGGCAAAGAAGATCAGCGGCGAACCGACATCGTTGAGCGCATTCAAGGTGACGTGAGCCGCCGGGATCCAGGCGCCGTCTGCGCCGCTGACCTGTGCTTGCACGATCACCGAGTAGTTGGCGGAACCGGGTCCGAAATAGGTCTGGCCCGCAATGGCCTGTCGCTGCGTGCGACCAATGCACGCAGTCTCCGGATGAGCCTTTTTTGTCCGCGAGCGCAGACGCCACGGATTGCGAGACCGAGGGGCCCACCAAGCATGGGCCCCTTGAGCATTGATCTCACCACCAGATTTCCGTGCGGAAGTAGCGCAGCATACGATGGCCGACATAACCGGCGAGCGACGAACGCTCGCAATAGATTCGGGCATAACCGGTCATGTTGGCGACCAACTCCGGCGAAGTGCTCTCCGGCTGACAGCAAACGTTGATGGTGCTCTGCACCTTGCCGACCGTTGCTTGCGGGGCAATGCGCGTCACCTTGGCGTTGACCGTCTGGAACGGCATCGAGCGCGGCTTGAGATCGACGCGCATTCCCGCCGCGACGCGCTCGATCTCCTGCTCTTCAAGCGGTATCTCGATTTCCATGCTGGCCGGCTCTTCGATCTCACAGATCAAATCGCCTTCCTTGAAATACTGACCGACTTTTTCCATCAAGTGCGGCGTGATGATGACGCCGCTGACGGGGCTGGTCAGTCTGAGCTTCTCTTGCTGCTTCTCGAGAAAGATACGCTCTTCCTTGACCCGTGCGAGCCGGGATTTCTCGGCCTGAATCTCTTCCGGACGCGAGCCGGCTTCGAGCAGCTTCAGGACGGCGAACGCGTCGGCATGCTCCTTGTCACGCTTGGCCAGTTCGCTTTCCGGCTCCAGAGTGCCAAGTGCCTCGCGCTCGCGTTTTTGCGCTTGGACTTGCAACAGCTGCGCCTGGGAGAGCACTACTTGCTTCTGGGCGTCATCGAATTGATCGCGCGGCAAAGCTCCTCGGTCCACCAGTCGCTTGGCCTTGATGGACAGGCCCGTATTGAATTCAAACTGGGTGTGCGCGGCTGCAATCGTTTCGTCAAGCCGGCTCAACTCCTCCTTGAACGCGGTTTTCTTTCGCTGGAGGTCCTTTTCGGCGAGGTCACGCCATTCTTTGGCGCGCTGGAGTCTTTGCTTCTGCTCCGCGACCTCTTCCGGCCGGGCGCCGACTTCGAGCAGGCGCAGCTTGGCTTCCACCTCGCGTTCTTCGGCCTGCTTCTGCGTGAGCTTGCTTGTCAGGTCCGGAATTTCCATGATTGCCAGATGCACCCCGGCCGCGATGCGCTGGCCTTCGTCGCCATAGGCGATGCGCAGGAAGCCGTTGACCGGAGCACGAATCTCGGCACGCACGGTCGCGCGCGTCTTGAACGTGCCGCTGACCCAGTCGTCGATGTGAATGAAACAAAGCAAGCCCGCGACGCCCACGATGCCGCCGATCCATATGGCCGTTCGTTTCCAGCGCTGCTGCAACATTTTGATTACCTCGCCTTCAAAAAGTCCAGATATCAATGCGGGCAAGATCATCCACGCCAATCCTGCCACAAGAAGTATTCCAAAAACTCCCAGCGATTTCAGGAAAAGCTGGTGCATGCCGAAGAGCATCAAGCCGACATAGAAAAGCGTGAAGCTCCAACTTGCGGCGCCGAAGACGAACAGCAACGTTCCACGCGGCAACGATTCGGGCCGCGGCGCTCCCCACAGAACCCAGCGCAAATGAGCGCTGACTTGGTCCATGGCCCGCTGGCGCAGATTCGGAATCTCCAGCCAATCGCTCGCCAGATAGTAGCCATCGAGCTTGACGAGCGGGTTTACGTTGATGAAGACGCGTCCGCCGCAGATCGACATCACCACCCACGCCACATGATACGGCAGAGTAGACGGTAGTGTCACGCGCCAGACGACGACCGCCAGCGCCCACAGGCACAGATCGAAGTAGGAGCCGGCCAGGGTGACCCACAAACGCCGCGACTTTTCCTTGATGAGCCAGGCATCGCTGACGTTGCAGTAAAAACATGGCATGAAGAGCATCATCATGAAGCCGACTTCATGCACCTCGCCGCCGTAGTGCTTGCACGTCAGGCCGTGAGCGAACTCGTGCCCGGTAGTGACCACGCACAGGATCACCCATGCCAGGAGAATCGTTTCCCAGGACAACGTTTCCGGCAGATACTCGGCGTATTCGTTCCAGTTGGTCCACAGCAACAGACCGGCCACGGTGATGACCGCGAGCGAAACCCAGAAGAAAAGCGCCGACCAAGCCACGGCAATCTTCGGCGCTAGCCAGGTAAACAGGCGGTCGGGATCGAAGACGCTGCGCCGGAAGAACAGAACCTTTTTCGCTACGCGAAGAGGCGTCAGCGGCTTGGCGGGAGGCGGCTCGGCCGGCTGAGTTGACGCCGCCGCCGAACGTTCGACAAACCCCTGGCTCTTCGCCAGTTCAACGAACTGCTCGACGTCATCGGGAGCAATGAGCTCGGCAAAGCGCGTTTCGAATGCGGAGCAAATATCACCGGCCGACTGCTTGCCGTCCAGTTGCAGCAGCAAGAACGCTTCCTGAGCTGCAAGATTGAAGTAGCCGCCGGTGCGCGGATCCTTTACCACGTGCTGCCCATCCTCGCCGATTGGCTTGATGAGCAGCTCGGTTCGTCGCACCGGCGGAATCCAGGCAGCATCGACGGGCATTTTGACTCAAATCTCCGAATGCCGAACCTAACGCTGGAAGCCATCAACTTCGCGAAGTCGATGAAATACGCGATCAAACGCTACGAGGGTTTCGTCAATGATCGCGTCGTCGTGGACGGCGGACACCCAGCCGTGCAATGGGTGCGTGTCAACACCTTCGACCAGCAAGGCACGCCGCAGCAGTGCGAAATGCCGTTGACGGGCCCGGAAGAGAGCGGTCACCTCCACCGATGGACCGAGCGTAACGCCCTCCTTGCGAGCGCCGATCAGCAAATGATAGATCGACGTTCCATTGGTGTAGGCGAACACATCGACTCGGTATTCATGCGCCAGGTCGTTGATGCCTGCAATGAGCCGTTCGGCAGCCAGCTGGGCTTTTTCCTGGGCGACGCCGTCTTGAATATTCTCCAGCATCGCGATGCCGGCCGCCGCGGACAGCGGATTGGCGTTGAAGGTTCCGGTGTGCGGCGTTTGCACGAAGCGATCGCCGCGTTGGATGCCGTCACCAAAGACGGCCATGACGTCGGCCCGACCCACAACGGCGCCACCGGGAAGGCCGCCGCACAGGACCTTCGCCAGCGTGGTAACGTCGGGAATAATTCCGGTTGCTTGCTGGACACCGCCCGGAGTATGGCGAAAGCCGCTGATGACTTCATCGAAGATTAGCACCGTTCCATGATCGCGGGTGGCCTGGCGCAACGATGCCAGAAACTGCGGCTTCCACGGCAAGCCGCCCGACCCGCCGCCGCCCGGTTCCAGGATGACGCCTGCGACATCCCCCGCTGCGATTCGATCAAGCACCTGCGCCACTGCAACATCGGACGCGACATGCACATTCTCGACCGCACCGGGATTGAAGCCGGCTCTGTCTTGCGGAAAGAAGTGGGACATCGCCTCGTCGTGCCAACCGTGGAAATGTCCTTCGAACTTGACGATGATTTTTCGTCCCGTGTAGGCGCGGGCGATGCGCAACGCCAGCTGCGTCGCTTCCGTCCCCGATGCTGTGAAACGTACGCGCTCGGCAGACGGGACGATCTGGCTCACCAGCTCGGACCAGTGTACTTCCATGGGATGGCAAGCGCCGAAGTGGGTGCCGCGCATGGCCTGGCTTGTGATGGCATCGACAACAGGGCGAAATCCATGTCCGCACAGCAAGGCGCCATGTCCCATCCAGTAGTCGATCATGGCATTGCCGGCGACATCCCATTTGCGCGCCCCATCGGCATGATCGATGTAGACCCCGAATGGGCCAAAACCGCGTCGGTCATGCGTGGTTGCGCCGGCGAGAATCTGTCGAGCGCGCAGCGAGTACGGCAACGAAGCGGCGAATTTCCCCTGGTAGGCGCGCGTCGTCTCCTCGTGCAAATCCGCATCCGATTCGTTCGGCAGAGGCCTGGGTGATCCGAGCAAACTGCGACCTGGCTTGTCCGGGCTGCGGACCAGGATGGCTTTACTCTCTTCTTCGGTCAATAGGCGAGCGAAGAACGGCAGCCCGTCGCGCGCGCAGCGCGCGGCCCGATGATGGCCGTCGATTAACATCTGTGCCGTTATCAACTCGCCTTCTGCGGTGCGATGGAACACGTAGGAGATGATACCGGGCTTGGTCGGATCGACGTGACCGACATGCTCTTCGAAGATTTCGCTCCGCTCGATGGCTTCTTGCACGCTTTCGTCGTCAACCTCGACTGGTTCGCGGCCATCACTCGTAATCTCGCGGGCGTGGTCCACGTCGAATTCGTACTGATTATGGAGATAGAGATAGACCTCGCGGCCCCCGCGGCAGCGGGGACAGGTGGTCGATCGGGTCGTCAACGGCGCAGCAAGCGTGGCCATCGGCCTTCTCCCAGGAAGGTTGACGTGCGCAACACGCTCAAACATAGCTTGAAAAAGGCAGAGGTGTCGGAGCGTGCGAGGGAATTGGGGAGAAGAAGAGACAAGGTGGGAGCAAGTCCCACCTTGGAGGGGCCCTTCAAGAATGTCGCAATTGCGTGATTAGCAGCAGGGTTGGGACTTCGGGTTGCAGACGTTGTGGCTGCCGCCCTTGATCTTGCTGCCGCCGTTGTGGCTGCCGCCCTTGATCTTGCTGCCGCCGTTGTGGCTGCCGCCCTTGCATTTGCTGCCGCCGCCGTGCTTGCTGCCGCCGCCGTGTTTGCTGCCGCCGCCGTGGCTGCCGCCCTTTTTGCTGCCGCCGCTGCCACCGCAGTTCAGCGCGCTCGGAGCGAGGCGTTCCTCAAGACGTTCGATACGGAAGCGGACTTTCTTGGATTCACTCATCGTCGGATCCCTTTTTGAAAGGAGGTACGGGTTGGATAACAATGGTGAGGGTTTGGGAAAGCAAACGCAGTGCCAATAGTTCGGAGGAGCGCGGTTCGTTCCGCGCAGCCGCATTATTTCCAGGAAATTCTCCCCCTTTGAAGCCCGCGACCATTGCCCGGCGGTCCCATTCACGGCGCGGTTGTTGCGTATCCCTTACACCCTTGGCGCTTCCCTGTATTGCTCCGTTTACACGATCTACCGGACTTCAGATAAAAGCGCAATTGACTTTCCGAGTCGTTGACGTTATCTGCTTCCGCGCTCCAAATCCGGTAGATGGTTGACTTTAACGAGGTGATCAGTGCTCTGGCGCTGCGCGATCATGGTGCTTTTGCAACTCGGGACGGTAGCCCCAGTGATGGGCCAGACCAGCAACGAACCGCCGCGCGCGTCGTTTGGACAAGTGATCGTCGTGGTCGAGCCAGAGAGACTTCAGCCGCCGCTGAAGGCGCTGCCGCCGACAAAGCAGCCAACTCCGCCGAGAATGGAAGGCACTCTGTTCTATCCGTTGCAACTAACGCCACCCGATCCTGGACGTCTGTTTGTCCTCGAGGCGGAAGACGTTTTTCGCAATCGGATGCGTCAAGAAGCCCACGATCGCGGCGTGAGACACCCGCTGGAATTCCCGACCAGCACGCTGCTGCCCGCTACTCGGGAAACGCCGCGTTCCTGGAACGCTTACATCAAGATCGTCGAACCGAGCTACGTCATCTCCGGCCGGCTTCTCTGGGAGCAACCGTTGCTCGAAAGACACGGCGTCAGCCTCGGCGTTCTACAGCCTGGCATCTCAACAGGCCTTTTCTTCATCGACACGGTCAACTGGCCCATTCATCGCTTGGCACGGCCATTCATCTGGAACCAGTTAAATGTGGATCGCTATTCGCCTTCGTCCTATCTGATCGGCGCGCAGGAGCGTAGCTGGGGCATTGAATCCTTGCGGGAACCGAAATGAAGGCATGGAGCCAACTGCTGCCGATCGGGATCCTCTTGAGCGCCTTGACGCTCGTGGAGGGCTGCGCGGATCCATCGCTCTTCCAGGAACCTGCTTGGCAACACGTCTATGAGCAAGCCTCCGTACCGCCCACGCTGGAGACCAAGCCCGAAGCTTTTCTCAAGCCGACGCGGCCGTTCGAACCTTCGCCGCCAACGGTACTCGATCCCGAACGTACCCCCCATCATCTGAGCCTGAACGAAGCGGTGGCATTGGCCCTAGAACATGGGACGGTCGGCGTCCAGTCCGTGCGCGTGCCTGGAGTCGCCATCGAGGATCTGGGCAGCTTCTACGGCCTGGGAATCTCCGGCGCCGATAGCATTCGGGTCCTGTCGTATCAACCCGCCCGCGTCGGCGCCGCGATCGAAGCGGGCCTGAGCCGATTCGATCCCTTCTTCAGCGGCGGCATTTCCTGGCAAGCAACCGATGAACCCACTCAGGGACTTGCCTCCCTGAGCAACGGCAACGGGGCGAGCGCTTACTCGTCGCTCATCAAGCCGCTTGCAACGGGCGGGGCGGTAGGCGTCACCTTCAGTACCGACTACCTGCAATTGACCAATCCCCCTACCGGCGATTTTTCTGTCCTCAATCCATCTTATGTCACCCGTTTGAAATTCGGCTTCGAGCAACCGCTCCTTCGCGACTTCGGCGCCGAAATCAATCAGCTCCGAAGCAGCTTTCCGGGCAGCAACCTGTACTCAGCCGTCAACGGGCGCTCTTCCTCTTATGCGTCGGAAGGCATCCTGATTACCCGGATTCGACACGATCAGGCGCGAGCGGAACTGGAACGCAATGTCAACTTTTTGCTCCTGAATGTTCAGGCAGCTTACTGGAACCTATACGGCGCCTATGTCAATCTTTACGTCAACAATCAGGGCCTGAAGCAAGCTCATATGTCATGGTCCATAAGCAAGGAACTGTTCAAGGAAGGACGCATCGACAAGGCCCAGCTAGCGCAGATCGTGGCCCAGTATGAACAATTTCGCGGCGACCGGATGCGTGCCCTCGGCGCCGTGCTCGATGCCGAGCGCAATCTGCGCGTTCTCTGCGGCTTGCCCGTCGAGGATGGCCAGCGTCTCGTGCCGGTCGATACTCCTGTGGCCTTGTCCATGAAACCCGATTGGCATTCCGCAGTGCATGATACCCTTAACCAGCGGCCCGAACTGGTGATAGCGAGGCAGGACATCTTGGCCAAGCAGATGAATTTGACCTTGCAGAAAAACGCGCTGTTGCCTGACTTGCGCTTGCAGGCGACACATACTACGATCGGCCTGGGATCGCGTCTCGACGGTAACGGAACTTTTCTTGATGCCAACGGCGACGCGGTCACCAGCAATGCCTTGCGCTCGCTTGCCTCGCACCAGTTCAATAACTGGCAGGTGGGGCTGAATTTGAACGTGCCGCTCGGATTCCGCTACGAACGCGCTCAAATTCGGGATGCGCGCCTCGCGCTGACGCAAAGCTACCTCTTGCTCAAGAACGAGGAGCAGAAAGCCGGCAACTTCCTCGCCAAGCAGTACGGCCGGGTCATCGAGACCGCCGAATCCATCGATATTCGCCGCCGACAACGGGTTGCTCAGGCGGAACAGGTTGAAGCACGCTTCCGCAGGTTCATCGAATGGGACATCAAGGACCGGTATCCCCATCTGGAATTCCTGCTCGACGCCCAGAGGCAATGGGCATCCGCGCTCAATCAGGAATACCAGGCCATCATCGATTACAACATCGCGCTCGCCACCTGGGAGTTCGCCAAGGGCACGATCATGCAGTCGTGCAAGGTCCGGATATCCGAAGGGCCTCTGCCCGGTAGCATCACGACGCGAGCTGTCGAATTCGAACGCGAAGCCACCAACGCGAAGGTGGCTGTAGAACAAAATCGAGCGGCGAGGCCCAACGCACCTGCACAACTGCCTCTGAGTGTCGTTGCGCCTGATTACTCGGCTCCCTCGCTCGCTGTTCTCAATCTGGCTCCCCCTAGCGGCGAACCACTTGCGACAAATGGAAGTGGCAACGAAAGATATGAGAACGGCCCACGACTGCCGTCCGTGTCGGGCAGGGCTGAAATGCCAATTGCTCAAGCCACCGCGGTTTCTGCGCCTGCCGCCCAGACGACCCAACAGCCATCTCTCGGGGCTCCTCTGCCTCAGATTCGTTTTGGCGTTCCAGTGCTGCCAAATTCAGTAGTTACAAGATCCGGTCCGTCTGTTGATTGACCCTAACTCTAAATTTGGCGGGGCGTTCGGTACCCATTTCGTCCGCGACGTATGTACCTTTCTCAACTCCACCAACGGTCAAACTCGGACAATCCGGACAAACTCGTTGATGTCCCAACCCGGCGATGCTATCATCTTCGAGCCCTTCCATTCCTAACCATTGGGTCCACCGAGGCTAAACCATGTCGGGAACCTTCAAGCGTCTATTACTGAGCAAGTTCGCCGTGAGCCCCGCGTCATTTCGCCGGGCCGTCGGTGCAGCGCTGCTGGCTGCCGTCATCGTGCTGGCAACGACGGTGAACGAGTCGATGCCGAGCTGCGCCAGCGAGAAAACGCCATCGTCCCAGTTCGTCGATCTTTCGTTGCTGGTCGCGCCGGACTACCCATGCACCTGGCCGACCTTTCCGCCCTTTCAGATCAATCATTACCGCAAGATCGGCAAGCTTAGCGCCTACAACAGCGACATTCTGACCATGGACGGCAACACGGGGACCCAACTCGACGTGCCGACCCATTCGGTGACGCCGCCCAATTCGGGGTTGGCCAATGCCGGCGCGTTCGGCTGGGCCAACACCGACAAGATTCCCGCCTGGCAGTTTGTCGGCGAGGCGTGCGTCATCGACTGCAAGGCGTATCTCGATTCGGCGCCCAAGGGCCGCAGCGAGTTGATCAAGAAGGAATTGATCAAGGTGTGGGAGAAGAAGCACCGACCGCTCGGCCCGGGGGACGTGGTGCTGTTCCACAGCGGCTTCAGCGACAAGTATTACAAGCGCTTGCCCGAAGGCCGACGATTCGCCGCCGACCCGGTGGCGGGCAAGGCGCCGGCGTGGCCTGGCCCCGACCCGGAATGCATGACCTACCTGGCGAGCCGCAAGGTGATGACGCTGGGGATCGACAGCACCAGCATGGGCCCGCTCCCGGATCTGGCGGAGCCGACGCACTTCGCCGGCCTCAAACACGGCATGATCTGGACCGAAAGCGCCACGAACCTCGGCGCCTTGCCGACGACGGGATCGTTTTACTGCATGATGGGCCCCAAACATGCCGGCGATCCCTATTCCGAAGGCCGAGCCTTCGCGCTAGTCGGCGGACCGGTAGCCAAGCGGCTCATCGACTCGGCGCGCAAGCAGAATGTCGTGGACCTGTCGGTCACTCTTGCCGACGACCTGCCGACCACCTGGCCGGGCCAAGGCGTGGGCAACCATCGGCAACCGTACATGACCATCTACTTCGGCACGAACCCGAACACCAGGACCGCCTTCGTCATGCACATGTCGGACAGTCACGCCGGCACGCACCTGGTACCCCCCGCTTACGCGCTGCCTCTCCCTGGCTTTGACAATGCGACCTACGCCACGGAGGTCCAGGAATGGCTGAGCGAGTACGAAAAGAAGTACGGCCCGCGCGGCGTCAGCGATGTCACCACCGAGAAAGTTCCCATCGGCCAGACGTGCGGGCCGGCGCGCGTTATCGATGTGAAACATCTCATGGGCCGGGCCGTTCCCAAGCAGAACTTGGCAACGAGGGAGCCCGCGTCGCCGGAGATCACCACGGCCGACCTGCAAAACCACGAGAAGAAACAGGGAGCGTTCAAGCCCGGCGACATCGTGATCTTTCATAGCGGCTGGAGCGACGAGCATTATCGCCCCGGCCCGAAGGGGAGTGCCTGCATGGAAGACCCACTCAACGGCAAGCGCGAAGGCTGGCCCGTGCCCGGACCCGACGCGATTCACTATCTCGCCGGCAAGGGCATCCGCTGCGTCGCCACCGACGCACCGAACCTGGGAGGCGTCGAGCCCAAACGGGCGCTCATGACCTACTGGGCCCTCGGCGGCAAGGGCATGGTCGGCGTCGAGTTCCTGACCAACCTCGGCGCCTTGCCGAAGGACGCCTACTTCCTGTTCGCGGCGGTCAAGATCCGCGACTGCCACGGCGGCCCGGGGCGGGCGATTGCGCTGCATTAGATTGGTCGTCGCCTGGCAGCCGGACGCGCAAGCGGCGAAACCAAAAATTCGGCCGGATACATTCTACGACGGTCGCTGCCTGGCCTCTTCCTCCCAAAAAAGGCTCTTCCGGTGAATGCGTGTTTTGCTGTCAAGGTCGGTTGAGCTGGAAACGATTTTTTCCTTTGCTTGTCCCCCCCGGACGTGAACTTCAGGGGCAAAATCTGCCATAATCCCTGGA
>JACXTT010008664.1_pt1 | contig 14066 bp, 8 predicted proteins | sample 9270951 | NCBI WGS metagenome assembly JACXTT01 (sample SAMN15532306, study PRJNA645909) | rock metagenome | isolation source: weathered quartz diorite | place: Puerto Rico | collected 2017-06-21 | reverse complement strand
CTGGCATTGATGCCGGAAGTCAATCCGTTGGATAGATCGGCCACATGGCCGTATCACGCCCTGCTCGCGGATGTGACATAGGCCTCGGCCCGCTCTTAAGACGTTGGCCGGTGCGATGCCCAGCGCCTACTTCCCTGACCGGCGTTTACCAGGACTGATCCGGATTGCTGGACGGAAAGGCAGTTGCCGCCAGCTATCGAGAGAATCCCTTGACCGGCAGCTTGAATGCGCCGATCGGGGGGCTGTATCCTTAAGCGGCACTCGACAATTTCCATGCCGATCTCCAATGGAACCCGTCTCGGGCCCTACGAGATCCTCTCGCAGATAGGAGCCGGTGGCATGGGCGAAGTGTACAAGGCCCGCGACACGCGCCTGGACCGCATCGTCGCGATCAAGGTCTGCGCCGAGCGATTCAGCGAGCGGTTCGAGAGCGAAGCCCACACGATCGCTGCGCTCAACCATCCTCACATCTGCGCGCTGCACGACGTCGGCCCCAACTATCTGGTGATGGAGTACATCGAGGGCGAGACACTCGCGGCCCGCATCAAGAAAGGCCCACTCCCGCTCAACGAGGCGCTCAAGATCGCCATCGAAGTTGCGGGCGCGCTCAGCGCGGCGCACCGCAAGGGGATCGTCCATCGCGACCTCAAGCCCGGCAACATAATGATCACCGAGACGGGGGCAAAGCTTCTCGACTTCGGTCTCGCTACGTACCAGCGACCCGTGGCAGCTGATGAGGAGACTCTGACCATCGCCTTCACCGGCGACGCACAGATTGTTGGCACGCTGCCTTATATGTCTCCGGAACAGTTGGAAGGTAAAGAAGTGGACGCCCGCAGTGACATCTTCGCTTTCGGTGCCGTTCTCTACGAGATGCTCACGGGCCAAAGAACCTTCCAGCGCCAATCTGCCATCGACACAATTGCCGCGGTGGGCCGTGAGGAGCCCAAGCCTCTCCACGAATTCGTCAAAGACGTGCCGGATGACCTCGAGCGCATCATCCGGCGCTGTCTGCGAAAGCGCCGCGAAGAACGATATGCATCCACGTCAGAGATCGAGCGAGAACTCGAGGATTGCCGCGCACTCAAGTCCGAACCCATTAGCGGTATCAACCTGAGGGTCCTCTTCCGGCAAAGCAAACGACCGAGGGTGGCTATCCCTGTCCTGCTCGTCCTGCTGGCCTTGGGGAGCCTCTTCGCCTGGTGGCTCCAGCGCAGTTCCAAAGCCCGGTGGGCCAGGACTCAAGCCCTGCCGCAGATCGCGCAGCTCATCGAGCAGACAAAGGTGAGCGAAGCCTATGCTCTTGCAGTTCAGGCCGAGCGGTATATCCCCGATGATCCGATGCTGCGTAAAATGTGGCCTGCAATCTCCAGGTCGGCTTCTATCAGGACTACTCCGCCAGGAGCGTCCGTCTACCGCAGGAACTACAACTCTCCGGATGAGGCATGGGAGTTGGTGGGCCGCTCGCCTATCGAGGCGCGGAGAATCCCTCGCGTGGATTCCCGGTGGAAGTTCGAGCTCAAGGGCTTTGCCACCGTGGAGCGCGCCGGCATTCCACTCCCACCCGACTCTCTGACGGTGACGATGGTTGACGAAACCAAGGCTCCTGCTAGAATGATTCGCGTCGAGTTCTCCACCTCGGCATCTCTTCAGAGCACGCCCGTCACGCTCGAAGGACTCGCTGGTTTCGAAGATCTGCCGGCCATTTCGCTGGGAGACTACTGGATCGACCGGTACGAGGTCACGAACGCCCAGTTCAAGCAGTTTCTCGACCAAGAGGGTTACCGGAAACAGGAGTACTGGAAGCACGAGTTTCGCAAGGATGGCCGCGCACTTTCCTGGGCGGAGGCGATGGGCTTATTCCGGGACACGACGGGCAGGCCAGGGCCCGCCACATGGGTGCAGGGCGAGTACCCACGCGGCCAGGAGGACTTTCCCGTGACGGGCGTGAGCTGGTACGAAGCAGCCGCCTATGCGGAGTTCGCGGGCAAATTGCTGCCCACTATCTATCATTGGAACACCGCCGCCTCGACCTGGGCTAGCGCCGGCATGGTGCCTGCCAGTAATTTTGGTGGGCAAGGACCGGCTCGCGTGGGAACGTACCGCGGCATAAGCTTCTCTGGCGTTTACGATATGGGCGGCAACGTCAAGGAGTGGTGCTGGAACGAGGCGACTGCCGGCAAACGTTACCTTTTGGGTGGCGCCTGGGACGAGCCTACCTATATGTTCAACGGTGCCGATGCCCGTTCGCCGTTCGAGCGCTCTGCCAATTTTGGATTCCGCTGCGCCAGGTATGTTTCCACCGGCGGAGCAGCCAAGGCCGGCGATCCTGTCGCCCGTGAAGCACGGGATTTCAGACGGGAGAATCCCGTTTCCGACCCACTGTTCCACGTGTACAAAAGCCTCTATTCATACGACAAGACGCCGCTCGATGCAGTCGTCGAATCCACGGAACAGACCGCCGACTGGAAACGGGAGAAGATCACATTTGCCGCGGCCTATGGCAACGAGCGGGTCATAGCGTATCTCTTCCTGCCGATGAAGGCGCCCCCACCATTCCAAACCGTGGTGTACTTTCCCGGCGCTGGCGCCAGGCGCCTCAACTCCAGTGCGAACGTACCGCAACGGGAACTGTTCGAGTTTCTTATCAAAGGCGGACGGGCCATAATGGTTCCCATATACAAGTCAACCTATGAGCGCTCGGACGATCTCAAGAGCGGTTACCCCCGCACCACCATTTTCTACCGCGATCATGTCATCGCCTGGTCTAAGGATCTGGGCCGGTCGATCGACTACCTCGAAACCCGTCCCGAAATCGATCGCAGCAAGCTGGCTTACGAAGGCTTCAGTTGGGGAGCAGCCATGGGATCTGTGATGGCAGCAGTGGAGGATCGCATCAAAGTTTGCGTGCTCATTCTACCCGGGTTCTATCGTCAGCAGTGTTTACCGGAAGTGGACCAACTCAACTTCGCATCGCGGGTGAAGGTTCCAGTCCTGATGTTGAATGGCCGTTTCGATTTCATCTTCCCGGTAGAGACCTCGCAGGAACCGATGTTCCGCGTGCTGGGTACTCCGAAGCAGCATAAGCGACGCGTGGTCTACGAAACCGGCCACAACATCCCACGGAATGAAATGATCAAAGAGACACTTGATTGGCTGGACCGCTATTTGGGGGCGGTGAAATAGAGAAGCGCCGGCCTTTACCACAAAGCCCACATCAAGGAATAGCTGGTGAGAAATCCCCATGCCATTCAGGATCAAATCGCAGGTGGGCGCCTAGCCGCGTGTTTCGGTGGCAAGTGCCTGTGAGCGAAGTACAACATACTCCTGATATGTAGCGGTCACGGAAATATACGTCACTGAGAAACGTCCCGGCAGCCATCTATGGCGTTACGAACGTAACGTCGCCTCGACATAGATCCGAAAAGGTCTCCGCGATATGCCGATCGCGGGCTCGTAAGTACCGTCGCGGAGAACGCGACTCACCGGGGAATTCGGAGTGGCGACTTTGACCCTGACCGTTTGCGCGTGCCAGCGCGTGCCAGCGCATTGCCTGTAAGTCTATGGAAACTTGGTAGCGCTAACGGGAATCGAAACCGTTTCGCCTTGTCCGAAGCACTCCGAACCAGCCGCAACTGGTTGATTCTAGGTAGATCGGAGGCAACCTTTTCCGCCCTCCGACCCCCACGGATTCAAATGGTGTGAGCAATGTGTGAGCATAAATGCGGTAACGGGTTGCTTTCCCGTATGCGTTTCACAAGCTTTCATCACCTGGGGAGTATCGCGCCAAAAGTATTTCCGTAACCCAAACTTCAGGGTATACCTTTGGTAAAGCCGCTACGATGAACGGTATAGATTCGCCAAAAGCAATCTTGGTCAAGGGGGCCATTTGGGGCCGATCAACTTACGTGTCAGGTACCGCCCAATCAGAATCGGTTGGTGCATCAAGCAAGGCGATTTCGATGAACTTCGAAAGGCGCTCCGGCTAACGCACGCATTTTGGGGCGGTCGTTTCAACCCGATTATTCCGCTGGGCGACCCGGAGCTCGCCCGGTACCTCGTCAAAGTGTTTCGAGTAGACTGCCTATACTCCCTTTCCGAGTCTCAGCAGGGTACTGACCTGCAGGCTGAGTTTGACTATCTTCTTTGGCCTGATTTCAATAAGGCCCTGTTTGAAGATGCAGCAAACGGGCAGCGACAAGCCGCGTTTCTGGACATCTATCACCCAGTCCGCCACATTTATGAAGACGAGATCGAAGGCCGCGAAAAGCCGGACGTCAGAGGAACGATTTACAGATGGGACGATGCAGATCCTCTGGCCGACGTGTTCCTCGCCACATTCGGTGCATATCCACGCCAGGACGAAATTGGCAAGGACTACGACAAGCTCTTTACAAAATACCTTGCGGCCAAGGAAGTCCAGGTAGCGAACGGCGAGCCCGTGCCCATTACGGCGTTCAAAGAATTGACGCCTTCGGTGCTCACGACCATTGACCTTGACCCTATTGACTACGATTTCGGATGGGACGAGCCGGGCCTGTACCACGGCGATGTCACCAACTTTGGCGACCTGGTCAACTTTTGGAATCTGCGCGCATGCGGGACCGAGCTGTTCTTCTACGATCCAAGCCTGATACCCCGCCTAGGCCCCATGGCCGAGCAGTATCTGACGGACCTGAGAGCGCGGCCCAAAAGTGGGCAGGCATGGCGAGACCGCATCGCCATCTGGAAGAGATCTCATGACACCGAGATCGACCTTACTCCCTTTGGTCAAGACCTGGTAGTCCCGTCTATTTCGCTGGAGTCGTGGAATGGCCTGAATATCAAACCCCGCGTCATGGGCTTCGAAGAAAAGCCCGTTCTGGGGAGCAGCACGGAAGGCGAGCGGCTTTCCGTGACGTTCGAGCTCCCCCCGAAACCATTTTTCGACGACATCGCGCCACACAACCAGCAACTTGTCGTGTCTGTTCACCCGCTCGTGAAGACCCAGAACGTCGTGCTGAAGCCGCCGTATTTCCCGCCCCTGAATGAATACTACGGTCGCCAAGCCTACTTCCTGTACCACTCCGTGCGGTCGGAGCGCGAGGGAATCGGTATCATCACCGGGGTTACGACGTCCGACCTGACGATCCATGCCCTGGATGTGCGCACTCTCGTGAAAAAGATCTTTGAGGCATTTGGCATTTCGGCCAAGCCGAGCGCCGCGGGCCTCGTCGGGCTCCGCCTGATAGAGCAGTTGGGCGGGTTGCAGGGATGCCGGGTTTTGAAAATCGCTGGCGTCAGGGAACTGATCCGGGCATATCAGCCGAGCCAATCCTTTACCCGCAGCGGTGCGATAACCACGATCGGTCCGATTGATCCAGTCACGCACAAGCCCAAATTCGAAGACTATGAGTCCCTCTACATTGAGGCGCGCGAACATCGAGGGCCTCTGAAGCCGCAGGATGCGTTCAACTATCTGCTGAAGAAGGGTGTTTTTCGTGCCGGCCTCAAACTTGTCTGCCCAAGTTGCGAATTGGACAGCTGGGTTCACCTCGACGATGTCCGCACCGTGAACAATTGCGAATACTGCGGCAAGGATTTTAATATCACGCCGCAACTCAAGGATCGCGATTGGGCTTACCGTCGTTCCGGCCTGTTCGGCAGAGACGACCATCAGCGGGGCGGCATTCCGGTGGCCCTGACGTTGCAGCAGCTTGAGACCGCGATGCACGACAGCATTTTGGCCTACACGACTGGCACTGACCTGGATTCAATCACCGCCGATATACAGCAGTGTGAAACCGATTTCGTTTTGATCGCCGAAGCGCCACGAACGAAAACTCTTCATGTTGGGATCGGGGAGTGCAAGAGCGATGGCGGCGAAATCACATCGGATGATGTAACCAAGCTGACGCGCGTCGCTGATGCTCTAACCACAAAGAGCTGCGAGGCATTCATCATCTTCTCGAAGACCAGCCGTTTTACGCCGGAAGAAGTTGAACGCTGCAAGGCCGCACAGGCAAAGTACCGGAGACGCGTGATATTGCTTTCCGAGCGCGAGCTGAAACCCTATTATTTGTACGAGCAGACTGCAAAGGAATTCGAGATCAACCAGCACGCGAGCTCGTTCGAGCAAATGGCGCAGGCGACTCATAACATCTACTTCGAGCCAAGACCAAGGACAGTGCCCGCGCCACCGGCAACCGGACCTGCGCTTGCTCATCCCCCCATTCCAGAACCGCCTGCTCCCGCCGAATAAATTTCGCTTTCACGTTTTCGCTTTGGTCTTACTCACGCCTTCGGGGGGCGCAGTGCCTGTTTTCTTATGGTGACTGCGCTTCGCCTTGCTGTTTGCGTGGTACCCGAGCTTCAGCAGCTTATCGTCGAAGTCTCTGATCGTGGCCTCCTTCTGCTTCAGCAGATCGGCGATGAGAGCCTGCTTGCGGTCCTCCAGTGATTTCTCTTCGGACAGGAGCTTTTCGACGTCGTCGGTCTTTTTGTCGTCCGGCATAAGCGAACGATCTATTCTACCCGACTTCGGATACCCAGGACAGGCGCTCGAAGTCGCCGCATCGCCGCATAGTTGCCGCCTCAAAGCCTCCCGCGTTTGGTGAAGCCTAGCTTAATCTCTCCATCGTCACCGCCGATGAGCGGCGTCACGCAAAGAAGGGGCTGCTGACCGATCGTGAGATTGGTCTGTGCAGGCAGCTGCTGCTCAAGCGCAACGAATGCCTCTTCAAACAAAACCTGAGGCCCTCCGAGCATTTCGATATCCGACAGGTGCACTACCGGGACCTTCTCTTGTATACCCCCATCTCGAACCAGCGTTGTGTGGAAGCGCTTCGGAACGGGAAAAGGCTGAGCAATGAGGTAATCCGTCGTGGCGAATTGACGCAGTAATTCAAGCTTCTCCTCATCACTGCCCGAACGAACATAGCAACGCGCGCGCAAAGAATATATAAATCCGGAGTCGTCGTAAATGTACCAGACGTTCAGAATGATCTCTGTTTTCTCCACACGCCCCTTCTTCGAGTCCTAGATTTCAAGCCAATTCTCCGCTGGAATCGAACGCATAGTGCTTGCCATCCACCACGACAACAAGAAAATGTCTATCAGGTTCCACTTCCCGCGCATGGCCTGTCGTTTATCGAAACCGGCGCGTAGCACGGCAATACGGATACTTGCTGCAGCCATAGAATTTGCCGTAGCGTCCTGATCGCAGTAGCATCCGCGACCCGCACGTCGGACAAGGATTCGGCACAGTGGATGTTTCGCTGCCCGCTGGCGGTAAATTGTTCACCGTGCCGCCCGCCGCTGTACGAGATCTTGCCGCCCCTCGTGTCGCCGACCCCATCGCCGCATGTGGCGTAGTTCCCGCCGAGCGCATGCGTTTGACACTCTTGCAAGACCTGCAGAACCGGCCCACCCCAGAAGCCAATGCAGGATCATTGAACTCATCAAGGCCGCGCAGTTCTTTGCATTTCGGACACTCTTTTAATCCTCCGTCCTGGAGCTTTCTGATGTCGCTATGGATCGCTTCAAGAACATCATTCCGCGCGCCATCTCCTTTCTTGTCGGTCATTCGCCGCAGCCGCGCATCAAGAGTGGCGATTGGGTCTTCTCCGAGGTTGAAGCGGTTTATACGAAGGAACTTGTAGCCATAGCTTTCAAGAACTTTCTGACGGTATACATCCTCTTCGGAGTAATATTCGGAATAATTCGAGACATTGATCCCAAGCCCTTCTCCGAAGTGCTCCTTGAAACCGTCGTACTCGATAATAATCTTCCTCTCTGACATGTCTTCTGGGCGAAACAGAAGCAGGAAGTCCACGCGGTATTCCGGGTGCTCGTAGTACAGATCTAGCTGCTTCAAGTACTTTCCGAGTTCGAATTGCGGGGTGAATTCACACCGGTCCTTTTCCTCGCTCCAGAACTTCGTTTGGTAGAACCAATTCAACACTTCGGCTTCACGGACTGAACGGGGATCGACCTCAGTCGCCAAATGCTCCTTCTTCGCGTCTTCACACACGCTCCAAAAATGCCGCAGCGCTTCCCCAATTGCCCCGCTATAGCCCTCAAGCGGCTTGCTCAAAACGAAATGTACACTTTCTTTCGCACGGCTAAAGCCGACGTTTAGGCGCTGGGCCTTCAGTTTCCCATCTTCCTCAAGGTCCACGGTCGCAAGATCCTTGATGAAAACGCCCCACAGCTTGTCCGAATCGCTATTCGCTACCATCGAGTAAAAAACAAGATCGCGTTCCTCGCCCTGGCAGGTGTCGAAGGTCATTATCTTCAGTCGGAGTTCGTTATATAGATATTCGCGTTCTGGCAGTTTCCCAATCGTATCCACCAAGAGTTTCTGTTGGTCCGTGTGCGGCGTGATAATCCCTACGCTAATCCCGCCGCCCTCCTTCTTTAGTTTTAGAAGTTCCGAAACGATGAACTGCGCTTCTTGTTGGTTAACGTTCCGGTTCTTCCGGGCTGGCTCCTCTGGAGACGGCGGCAGGATCGTAAATCGGAATACCTCGTTGATCTGTTTCCCACGGATTTTCATCACCTGTAGCTTGCCGCGGTAGAAGTTCTCGTTTGAGTACGAGATAAGCTCCTTATAACCCCTAAAATGCTTCAATAACTGCGTGTGGTAATTGCTGATGAACTCAAAAAACTCAAGGATTGACGTACGAATGTTAAACCGATCCAACTTGACCAGCTTCGCTGGATCGCGGGAGACGTGTTGGCGAAAGCTGGATTCGAGGCGGTTAAGATACTCCCTGTTGGTATCCGAACGAGCTTGGATCGCCTTCACATTGCTAAACTGCTTCTTGTCACCAAGGATCAGGATTTTCTTCGCCCTGAGAAGGGCAGGAAAGGCTTGGGCAATGCTCACCTGCGACGCTTCATCGATCACGAGAAGGTCAAATATTTCAGGCTCCAACGGGATATATTCGGCGTAGTCCCTCACGCCGGCCAGAATGCACGGGAATGCATCCTTCAACTTCAGAAACTCTGCCTGGGGGAACCGCTGCTTGCTCCGAATGATGTCCCGCAAGGATTTCGCGGTGCTGCGCTGATTCTCGTAAAACTCGATGACGCGTCCGTCCATCAGGAACGTCATATATAATGTCACGAGATCGTGTACGCGGTTTTGTTCACCGGCATAGTTAACCTCGGGTATGTCCCGGAACCCTTGCCGAAGCTGTTGGGCAAGCGTGATGTACCGCAACAGCACCACAAAGTCATCAGCCGTTTTTGTCGTTAGCCGATTGTCACCGAAGCTTTTGAAATTCGCAGGCTTTATGCCGAGCCGCTTAAGCGTAGCTGGATACCGCGAGAGAATGAAGCCGAGACGCTCCGCCGCAGGCGATAAGCCGGCCAGCCTTCCGAGGAACGACCTCAACTCTGAGTTTGTGAGCAGCGTTTGGCAGAGTGAGAGGCCATCTCCCTGGAACAATATTTGAAGGCGCCCTATCTCACCGCGCAGGACCTGCGCGATATTGCAAATCCTCTCGATAACTCCCAGGTTTGTGTGCGGTGCCTCTGATGATGCGAAGCCAAACTTGCCCCTGAATTCGTGATCGAGAGCATCGACCGCCCGCCGCGAAAACAGATACCCGATGACCGGCTTCCGCAGACGGATGTAATGCTGGATAACTGCAGCAAGGGCATCGACGTCGCCACCCGACAGGTTCCCGATAAGGGCCAAGTCGGTGCTCGCGGTGGGATATGCGGTTTCCACCTTCTGCAGCATTTCCTTCAAGATGACTACCGTCTTAAAGAACCTAGCCAGAGCATCGACGCTATCGACGCTTTCGAAACCGAGCGCCTTAACAACGGACAATTCCGAAGATTGGAGCGCTCCAAATTCATGAGCCGCTTTGACTACTGAGTAGAGATCCTCCAAGTCACTCGCGGCGTCGTCATGCGCGAGAACCTCCCGCAGATCAACCGGACAGCTCGTCTCAAAAGTCTTTTCGAGGGCGGCCCACTCTGCCACGTTTTCGATGGCAATGTCTCCGTAGCCGATTGCCTCGGCTTCAATATCCTCTTTGAGGCCCGCGCATCCGCTCGCGATGGTCTGCTGAACCGTCTCGTGTTGCTTCTTCACGGCGCGGTAGTGGGCTTTTATGTCCTCCATTACCCCGGCCGAGAGGATTTGTGCGTAAGTGCTGCCTGTGCTACCGAGACGAAGTATAGGATTCTGAAACTTTTTGTCCTTCCGAACTCGATTCAGCGTGGACTTAATCTTTTCCTCGACGACATCCAGGGCTTCCTTCTTATCCGACAGCACCAGGACGGACTGGTTGTTCAATATACTGTTGCAAACGATTGCCGTGATCGTGTGGCTCTTTCCGGTTCCAGGCGGTCCTTCGACAGTTACATACTTGCAACGCTCCTTTTGTAAGGCGAAAAGGATCTGCCGCTGCTCACTGTTTAAGGGAACCGGGCTTTCATAGACGAGCCGATCCGGCACGCCAAGCGCGTCCCATTCGTCCTGCACTTCACCTGCAACGGAATCCGGGTTGCGATGCACAAAGTTATCAATCAACCCCTTGAAGGCTTCGCCGATCACCGACTCACCGCCGGAACGGAGAAACTGGAGAATCTGCTCGTAGTCGTTGAGGAGGGCCTCGTCTGCATTATCAAACAGCGCGATATAGCACGAATTGGTCACGCGCACCGACCCGCTCTTCGAAACCTGTGGCGTCGAGTCCTGAAGGTCAATTGACCTGTCGAGCTGAAAGAAATTCCCTAGCTCTGCAATGACGCCCGAAATGAAATGAGAGAACCTAGCTTCCTGTTGGGCAAGGTAGATAATACGGTCGCCTGTGCAACTCAGAGTTCCCTTTTTGCCTGAGCGCTCATTCTCTTTCTCGACGACATACTCAAGGGCGCGCTTGTTAAGAAAGACTTGGGCATCGAACTCTACAAGGAGGCTGTCATCCTTTACCGAGGTGTGGAACGGAATGTAAAAGATGGGGTATTTCGCGCCATCGTAGGATATGTCGCAGAAATATAAATAAAACTCATGCTTGTCGAGAATGCTCTTGTTTCGTTCCAGTTCGTAAAGTTCAAGAAAGAGGTCGCCGACGCCGAAATTAGAGAAGAACTCCAATACTAGCGGCCGTATCGTCTCAGGGCGGAACAGTGTTTGGAGTTCCTCTCCGAGCTCGATTGGGGTTTCCGTGATGAGCTTACTAATGATCTCAGAAACCTTGTTTCTCACCGGTTCCTGGATCAGCTCGCAAAGTTCCTCCTCGATAGCCTTGACCGCGTCGTCATCACTGATGCTGATACGTTCAAGTGGCTTTTTAATGTGGGCTATAAACGGTGAAAGTAAACCAGTCCGGATGCGCGCGCCGACGGCCTCCATGCTGACAGTCAGCGCCCTGTCGTAATCCTTCCGGTGCGTTTTTGCGAGCCTGACAATATCGGAGCCAATCGTGGCGCGCAGTTCCTCCACCTGGGCGTTTGAGATTTTGTCACTTTCCAGTTTGATGAGTTCAAGGAGTGTTGCGGGAAACGCAGTGCGGAAAGCTCCCTTCCGGATTTCCGCGAGTGAGTCCTTGGCAAATCCAGAGAGGATAACCTTCCATGCCGTCTGCACAAACGTGGCGTACCGGGCGAGGTTGACACCCACCAAAAGATTGTCCGGGCTCCGAAGGCGGACGCTACGTTTTGGGTTCTTGTGCCGGTGGAAATCCGTTTCGAGGAAGTCCATGTAGTACATGGCTAGATCTTTGACGAAGGTGAGCGGATTACCCTGTTCGGTCAAAGGCGATGTTCCAGTGGCGGCAAGCGTAGGGTTTCCCTCTACGTCCGTGGACTGCGCGACTTTTTTCCTCCACTCCACTAGCGTTATCTACTTTCTGGCAGAAGCATTGCCGGATACCCTAAACTGTACGGGTTCGGCTGAAAACCGGCCTTCGCACCGGCCCGGGATTCGATTGCTAAACCACCATCAAACCACGATTTTGAACGCTTCAGTATCGCTGTCAAGCGGCCCGTTTCCTCCGCAACCGAACCTTCATCTCGATTCGCGCTCCAAGGCGATTCAAAATTCCCATAAGGATGTCGATGATGAACCGTCCGAGATGCGCATTCCCGATGCGAGAGAAGTCCGCCGCCGCAATGCCGGTGCGACTGTGGGCGATCCTGACTGTCAGCCGTTCCCTGTCGAGCGCCTTGATGATCTCGGCGGGCCAGGACGCTCTTAAGCTCCTCGGCATCCGCCCTCTTGCGCCCCACAACCCGCAACACCTTCCCGCTCCCGCGCACCACCTCCGGCATCTTCCGTTTCATTTAAGAGCGCTCCGACCCCCATTTGGTCATATCTGACAACAGGTTCAGCTTTCAGTCATCATAAACATTTTGTCTGGGCGAATGCCGCTGACGCGTCACCGCGCTCTACTCGGCCTTTGGCCTCACCGAGCCCCGCTTAACTAGGGTTCGCCGCATACGCGGCGGCGCGGGTCTCGGCCCATGCGGGTAACGATCCCTTTCGCAAATGCGGAATTGAAAACCGTTGCTCAGGGGCGCTGCCCCTCGCGCGCGCAAGGGTTCGGACCGGGTTTCCCCAACCTTCCGCGCCCGGCTTGTCTTTTGATGAAGCATTTTTTTGCCGGGCTTGTGCAGGCCGGGTGATCCCCCTCCCGGTTCCTTCACCCTTGCACTTGCTACCCCCGTTCTCGCCGAAGGGCAGGGTTGCATGTGCGCCATGCAACCCATTTCCAAAGGAGGAAAACCAATGGCACCCAAAGACGACAACGGCGAGAGCCGCTTTAACCGCAAAGACGTTTACACCCGAGTAACAGACCGCATTGTGGCCGACCTTGAAAAAGGCATCCGGACATGGATGAAACCGTGGAGCGCCGAACATGCGGCGGGAAAGATTTCGCGGCCCCTGCGACACAACGGGATGCCCTATCGCGGCATGAACGTTCTTTTGCTCTGGGGCGAGGCGATGGAAAAAGGCTACGCGGCGCCAATCTGGATGACGTTCAAGCAGGCGCTTGAGTTTAACGCCCATGTGCGCAAAGGCGAGCATGGCTCTCTCGTCGTTTACGCGAACAGCATCACCAAGACCGAGACGAATGACAAAGGCGAGGACGTTGACCGCGCAATCCCGTTCATGAAGGGCTACACCGTTTTCAACGTGGAGCAGATTGAAGGCCTTCCCGCGCACTATTACGCCAAGCCGGAAAACCCGCTTCCCCTGTCCGAGCGCATCGAGAGCGCCGACCACTTCTTGACCGCTACGCAGGCGACCATTCACCACGGCGGGAACCAAGCGTTTTATGCGCCGGGACGGGACATCGTGCAAATGCCGCCCTTCGAGGCGTTCCGCGACAAGGAAAGCTATTACGCGACCGCGCTGCATGAACTGACCCACTGGACGAACCACAAGAGCCGCCTTGACCGGAGCTTTGACGCGAAGCGCTTTGGCGACCACGGTTACGCCCGCGAGGAACTGGTTGCCGAATTGGGAGCCGCTTTCCTTTGCGCCGACCTCGGCATTACGCCGGAAATCCGCGACGACCACGCCGCCTATCTCGGCCATTGGCTGACCGTCCTGAAAGAGGACAAACGCGCCATTTTCTCGGCAGCCGCCCACGCGCAACGCGCAGCGGATTTTCTCCATGGCTTGCAGCCGCAGCAAGTGACGGAAGCCACGCCCGAAGCAGTTGCAGCGTAACGGAGGGACGCCATGAACCAGACACAACGCTATCAGCCGCGCTTCGAGCTTGGCCTGATTGTTGCCACCCCCGGCGCTATGGAAGCCTGTTCCAACGTCTACATGCAGCGCTGTCTCGCCCGTCACCTGACGGGCGATTGGGGCTGTATTTGCGCGGAGGATAAAGAGGCGAACGAGGACGCGCTTTCCAGCGGAGAGCGCGTCCTTTCCGCGTATCCCATCGACCCCGCCGAACCCTCGGAAGGCTTCGGCGTGAACACGCTCTGGATAATCACCGAGGCAGACAGGAGCGCGACCACGTTCCTGTTACCCCACGAATACTAACCACCCGCCCGGACGCGCTGTGCATGGCGCGTCCGGCGCTTTTCTTAAAACCCAAAAACCAAAAGGA
>JACXTT010008663.1_pt1 | contig 14066 bp, 14 predicted proteins | sample 9270951 | NCBI WGS metagenome assembly JACXTT01 (sample SAMN15532306, study PRJNA645909) | rock metagenome | isolation source: weathered quartz diorite | place: Puerto Rico | collected 2017-06-21 | reverse complement strand
CTGCTCGCGCGCTTTAATCGCTTCTTCGCGTTTCATCTAGACACATGAAACAACAACAGATAGCCTGTTGTCAAGACCTCGCTCAGAAAAAACAGACCTAAAACTGGGGGAGGGCAAGGACTAGCTGAGACTAGCTGGAGCGCGCAAGAAAAAGGGGGCTCAGCGGACCGCATCCCTCATTCACGAGCCACCCACACCGCGAACCCCTCCACGGGGACGGGGTCGATTCTGGCGTCGCGCAGGGTGTCGCGCACAAAGCAATGGCGCTCATTCTTGGGCAGCAGCGGAACGTCGGTTACCACCGCAAACTCGGAGGCGTCCGAGCGGCGGCGTACGCGTAAAGCTTGCAATCCGCGGGGACGCGTGAAACGCTGAGCGATTGCACATAGCCTAGCGTGCCGTTTCAGCGGTAACAATAGTCAATCCGCATAGGGTCCACTGGAAAAGTAAAACTCCGTCAGGCGCACCGACTTTTCGCAACCTGCCCGATTATGCTATAGGCACTTAGTCTTTCCGGCGGAAGGCGGCATGACGCCAGCCCCCTCCCTTCCCCTTTCGAACTTTCCTTCGCGCGAAACGGGAAAATCCTCGCGGTGCGGATTTCCAATTTGAACCTCCTCGTGCAAAAACAGAAAGGGGCCCGGAGTACACTCCGAACCCTTTCCTTGCTCAAGACAAATACCGACGGGAGATCTCTTACCTTCTCTTCTTCTTCTTGCCCGCTTTCTTCTTAGCTGCTTTTTTCACCGGTTTTTTCTTTCCGGCCTTCTTGGCCTTCTTTGCCGGTTTTTTCTTGGCTTTCTTTTTGGGCGCTGGTCGCGCAGCCGCTGGCCTGGGAGCCGCCGGCCGGGGCGCCGATTCCTCCGGCTCTTCGCTGACAATTACGACCTCTTCTTCTTCCGTCTCTACGAGGTCATCACCGCCGAGCTCTTCGTCCGCTTCCAGCCGGGACAGCTCGTTATCATCTTCAAAATTGTCCTTTTCTAATTCCATTCCATCCTCCCGCAGGGGAATTTCCCCGAACTCGTCGGGGCGGGACGCTGCGCCGGCCACTGCATTCTGCCCTTCGTCCGTCCGCCGTTGTTATCGTACTCGCGTGGAGTTGTCAAGCCTTCTGCGCAAATCTGGCGGAAATCCAATCTCGAGTCCCTAGCCAGCGGTCCGAGATGCAGCCCTGGGAGGTAATCGGAGCAGTTCGCACCGATGGTAATCTATTGTAAATAAATGAGTTACGGCCCAGCAGGTTTGATGGGATGATTCCCACTAGTAGCTGTGGCTGACTTGGGGCTCTTTTTCTTGGACCTCGTCCGGTGGCGCACCGGCACTGCTTCGGGAGCTCCTCCCAAAGAGTAGATCCGCAATACCATGCCCCGGCTCACACGGTTGCTTCTTAGACGGTTCCACTTCCGCACGTCTTCGGCTTCCACGCTGAAGCGGTCGGCAATCCCGCCGAGCGTATCCCCGCGGCGCACCCGGTAACTCACCACGCGCCGCTTGGTTTCCGATTGCGGCTGCGTCGCTGGAATGATCAGCTTCTCTCCCGGATCAAGCTGTGCGCCCCTTTCCAGATTATTCGCCTCCGCGATGGCCACCGGCGTCACGCGGTATTTCTTCGCGATGGCCGTCAGCGTGTCTCCAGCCTCTACGCGATGCCTCCGCCAGCTTACCCACTTGTCCGGAGGGATATCCGCGATCTCCGCGGAAAACCGCTCTGCCGTTCCCGCCGGCAAGTGCAACTCGAAGGAGGGATCGTTGGGCGTCGCCAGCCGCAGAAGCGAAGGATTCATCCCGCGCAGGGTCTCCACGTCCACGTCGATCGTTTCCGCCACCAAGCGCAGGTCGATCGCACGTCCCGGTTTCACCACGTCGGTCGGTACCGGGGCCTCCGGGTCCGCCTGGATTCCGTAATGCGCCGCGTCCTTGGCGATCAGCGTTAGCGCCACGATGATGGGCACGTAATTTTTCGTTTCCCTCGGCAGTACGTTGCGCTTGTACAACTCCCAAAAATCCGCGTATCCGGTACGCTCGATGCCCTTCTGCACGTTTCCCGGCCCGCAGTTGTACGCCGCCATTGCCAGATACCAGTCCCCAAACAACTTGTAAAGATCCCGCAGGTGTTGCGCCGCCGCCCTGGTCGCTTTCTCCGGATCCTGCCGCTCATCCAGCCACCAGGTGTGCCGCAGTCCATACTCCTGTCCGCGGTATGCCACGAATTGCCAGATCCCCCGCGCCCCGGCTCGCGACAGCGCCAGCGGCTGAAACGCGCTTTCTGCCTGCGCCAGGTAGATCAAGTCCTGCGGCACTCCTTCCTCGTGCAGCACGCGCGCAATCATTTCCCGGTAGCGGCCCGCGCGCCGCAGCCCGGTCTCGACGATTGCCCGCCCGCGCGGTGTCTGAAAAAAATTCAGGAAGGACAGTACTTCGTCGTTCACCGTCAACGGCAAGTCGTGCGAAATATTCTTGGCCGCCTCTTCGGCGCGGTCCTTTAGTCGCGGGTCCACCGGAAAGGTCATCTCCGCCACTTCATCGATAGGCGCCGGCACCGCCGGGGCTTCCTGAAAGCCGTCACCGGCGCGGAAAGCCTGCAGCTCGTAGGTATAAACCGTATCTACCACGCGGTGAAACAGCTCGCTCAGCTTGGGATCGCTGTTCGGGTCGTAGCCGCTCTCGAGCATCCAGTCCACGGCATCGTCAAAATCCTTGCGCGCCGCTTCCAGGTGCCCCGCCTTGTAGTTCTGCTCGCCAGCGGCGAATTTTTCCTCCACCTGTGCGATCAAATATTCTTTCCCGCCGGGCGCCGGCGCCAGCAGGGACTTGACGGGCTTCGCCGCGGGATTCCCCAGCGGAAGCTTCGGCAGCGCCGTTTCTGTTTGTGCCGCGCCCGCCGTTTTCGAAGGGGCCAGCGCGGGAACGTGCGCCTGCACCGGTTTCTTCCCGCCGTCCTCGCAGCCGCATGTCCCCACGGCGAGCAGGACCGCGCTTCCGATAATCCAGAGCTTGCGCATCACATCCATGGTAAAGAGCCCCTTGCGCATCGGTCAACGCTTTCCGCCATCTAGGCGTTGCCTGAATGGCTACACGCCCTGACCCCTTTGCCCCGCTCCGGCCTCTCCAAAAATCACTTGACACTTGGCCCCACCCGCACAATAGTAAACCGTATGGTTAACTATTCTACTGCCCGCCTGGACGCCACCTTTGGCGCCCTCGCCGACCCCACGCGCCGCGCCATCCTGGCCCGCCTCGCGCAAGGGGAAACCTCCGTAAAAAACCTTGCCGCGCCTTTCTCCATGTCCCTTCCCGCCGTTTCCAAGCATCTGCGCGTCCTCGAATCCGCCGGCCTGCTTCACCGCGAAATCGACGGCCGCGTTCACCGCTGCCGCCTCGCCGCCAAGCCCATGCAAACGGCTGCAGCCTGGATCGCGCAGTACCGCGCTTTCTGGGAATCCCAGTTCGATGCTCTCGCGGACTATCTCGAAACTTCCGCCAAGAAAAAGGAGAACTCTCCATGGCCACGCCCCAAGCAGACCCGGAATTCACCCTCCAGATCCGCCGCACTTTCGCGGCGCCGCGCGAAAAAGTCTTCGCCGCGTGGGCCCAGCGCGAGCAACTAGAACAGTGGATGTGCAAGGACGCCTCCTCGCACACCGTCATTCACCACGAACAGGACATTCGCACCGGCGGCCGCTATCTGTTGGAAGTCCGTGATCCCGCCGAGAACGAAGTCTATTGGGGCCAAGGCATCTACGTCGAAGTAAAGCCTCCTGAAAAAATCGTTTTCACCTGGTCCTGGACCAAGGACAAACCCGACGGCGCGCAGCTGCATCCCGACAGCACCCAAACGCAGGTCACTGTCGAATTCTTCGCCCGTGGCAACTCCACTGAACTCGTCCTCACGCACGCCGCCTTCGGCTCCGCAAAAGACCGCGACGAGCACCACCAGGGCTGGAACGGCTGCTTCGATGTGCTCGCAACTGTCCTTGCAACGTCTCGGACAAAGTAAATCCTGGGAAGAGTATGATGCACAGTAACCCGGTTGACTGTATCTGAGCCGCGCCCGGGGTCATCGGAATTAGGAATGGACCAACAGGGAATTCCCGCCCCACAACCCTAAGGCCAATCCGCGTAGATGGTGTCAATCGGCCCGCCGAGCCAGTGCTCGTAGAAGGCTTCGTCGCACGGTTTCATGCAGTCGCCATACTTTTGGACAAAGTGTTTGCCCCAGTGCGGACGGCGCCCGTCCGCATCGCAAAAACCGTATTCGTCGGAGAGATTCCACGAGCTGAACACGCGCCCGGATTTTTTCATCAGGTTCGCGTCCCCGGCGAGCGCGGCAATCGCGCGCCCCGCAAAGAGCGGTGTCTCTGAAGTCCCGTAGTCTGGATTTTTCTTAGCCGCCTCTTGCCAAGTCGTCTCGGTGACGCCGAAATATTCCAGCATCGCTTCCGAGCGCAGAAATCCGGGCGTCAGCGCTGCGGTCGCGACGTTCTTCCGCCGTAGCTCGCGTGCCATCGCAAATGCCAAGCGAATCACCGTCGTCTTAACAAGGTCGTAGAAAAGATGTCCTCGATACGTGTACGAATCTCCGTCGCCGATTCCAATGATTAGACCCGGAAACGCTGAGTCCTTGGCCGTCTCAATCAGCAGTGGCGCCGCGAAGTAGTTCGTGATGATGTGTGAGTGCACCGCGTTGTGAAAATTCGCGAAGCTGTTTTCCAGATTCAGCTGCCAGAAGGTCTTCCCGAAGTCCGCTGGAGTGAGTTCGGAAATATCGTTCACCACAATATGCAGCTTGCCCTGTTCCGTGCGAATCCGGTCGACCAGCTCTTCCACCTGCTTCGCATCGGCATGATCGACCACCGCGGCAATACCTTGTCCGCCGCGCGCGGTCACCATTTCCGCGGTCTCTTCGATCGTCTCCGGCCGCCGCGCATGGTCGAACGGCGAAACCTTCTTCGCCCCGTTCCTGGGCAGGCGATTCGCTCGCGTGCTTCGCCCGGAGCAATACACCGTGGCGCCCGCTTGGCCGAGCGCCAGCGCCGTGCCCCGGCCCACCCCGCTCGTCGCACCCGCCACCAGCGCAACCTTGCCGTGCAGATCCGGGGTTCGGTAGGGAGTGGAAGAGGTCATGAATTCACCTCGAGGTAAGAACGCAAGGATTATAAACAGCCATTCAGTAAAGTCAAGTGGAAAATAAACGGCTATTCAGGTATTCTTCCCGAATGCCGCCACGCTTCGTGGCTCCGTAAACATGTCGCCACGCCCACGCCAAACTTCCAATGAAGAGATCCTCGCCGCCACCGCGCGCGTCATGCAGCGCCGCGGACCCACCCAGCTCACCCTCGCCGATGTCGCCAGGGAAGCCGGCGTTGTTCCCGCCACGCTCATCCAAAGATTCCGCACCAAGCGCGGGCTGCTGCTGGCCGTGTGCAGCACCGCTCCTGGCGGTGTGGCGCAACAGTTTGCCGTCGCGCGCGCCAAGCACAAATCGCCGCTCAAAGCGCTGATAGAGCTGTACGCTGATTGCACATCTTTTGCGCCAACCCCGGAGGCTATGGCCAACGGCCTCGCCTACCTCCAGATCGACTTGACCGATCCGGATTTTCACGCCATCACTCTCGCTCAATTCCGCGCCCTCCGCGAGCAGACGCGAATTCTCCTTGACCAGGCTGTTGCGGTCCGCGAGCTTAGAAAATGTGATACCGCAAAGCTCGCCCGGTTGATCCAGCACCTCAACGGCGGTGCCATGCTTTCCTGGGCCGTGTATCGCGAAGGTTCCGTCGCCTCCTGGGTCCGCTCCGATCTCGAAGCGCTGTTAAAGCCGTTCCGCAGAGGGCAGCACCGCGTTGACTGACAGCGACACGAAACACCAGCCCCCCTCGCCTGGTATCATGCTCAATACAACACAAGAAACCATTAGGTGATCCACCCAGTCCGTGGTACACTGTTTTTGCGTTTGTTGCTCTTGTATCGCCTTTGGATTTGTAAGCGGTCGCAAGGTCACACTTGCGACCCTTTTTTGTTTTAGGGACCGCTTTGCGGCTCCTGAAACGAGGCCGAAGACGGCCGAGGCTCTCTAGAGGGGCTCGGGACTTGCAGCATCAGATAGCTCAATTTAGATATGCGCAGCCGTAAAACGGCTGACGGAAAAGAGTAAAGCAGTGAGTAAAGAACAAGGAACAGTGAAGTGGTTCAATGCCAGCAAGGGCTTCGGCTTCATTCAGCGCCAGAGCGGTGAGGACGTTTTCGTCCATTTCTCCGCGATCGTGGCTGATGGCTACAAGACTCTCAATGATGGCCAGGCTGTCGAATTCGAAGTCTCCAAGGGACCCAAGGGCCTCCAGGCCTCGAACGTCCAGCCCCTCTAACCCGCTTCACCGGACTCCAAAACGGGCGGCGCGCTTCGGCGTTCCGCTCGTTTTTGTTTTTGTTCACAGTATTTTTGCCGGTCCCCCCTCGGTCGATCCCCAAGTTTCAACGCAATGACGCACGGTAATCGTTGCGCCACAGCAGGTTCTGGACTGTATTGCCCACGGCGCTTACTCGGTTCACCATGGTTAGTACCCGGCCAGCGCTACGCTGACTGGCTGCGGCCCGTAGTCAGGCCGAGAAAACGTCGGGTGCGTCAATGAGTTCTCTGCTTTTCGCCGCACTTCCGCTTGGAATAGGTTCCTGAATCATGGCAACTCTGAATCGCACCGAACTCGATAAACTCGAACGCCGCGAACTGAACATCACGATTCTCGCTGCCGTCTTCGTCCTCGTGCTGGCCGCCGGGCTGGCCCTGATGATGTACCCGCTTGTTTTCGTCCACCCCGATGAATCCAGAAAGTGGATGTTGCGCGTCGCCTTTTTCGGTTTCTGCGCTCTGACTGTTCTTTTCGTCGGCTATCTTTTTGATCATCAGCGCACGGTGAGCAAACTAAAGCAGCAGCTCCTCTCCGAGCTCGCGCACAACGTCGAGTTGCGCCATCAGGCCGGCGTGGACCTCCTGCAATCCATGCCCGACATCAATCATTTCTGGGATCGCCTGACCATGGAATATCGCCGCGCCATGACCATGCAGAAGACGCTTTCCCTGCTTCTTGTGAAAACCAAGATCGGTGCGGGTTCCTCCAAGCCGGATGGCAATACCGCTGGCTGGAGCGACGCCGCCAAAGCCATCTCCCGCAAGCTACGCCCGACGGATTCGATCTACCGCCTCGCTCCCGGTCTTCTCGGCATCGTCCTGCCCGAAACCGACACTGCCAACGCCAAGCGCGTCGCTGTTCGCCTCCAGGAAGAGCTGCAGGCGGTTCGCGCGAATCACGGACTGGCTTTTGATATCACCGCGCACAACTATCCCGAGCACGTGAAAAGCGCTCACGAGCTCGAAGACATCGTGAAATCCCTTCTCCCGGAAAGGGAGGAGTGGTCCTCCGCCGTCCCCACAACCTGACCGGCTTCCCCAAATACCTAGTGTTGGTTTATTCCCATCCCTACGCCTTTGCCGCCGCCACCCGCTCATCCAGCAGCTCCTGCACCAGCCGCCCGAGCGCCGTCGGACTGTACGGCTCTTGCAAAAAGCGCGCATGTCCGTTTGCGTTCGAGGCGTCGCCCGAATCCTGCGAAAAGCCGCTGGTGAAGACCACGCAAATCCCCGCGGAACGCTCCTCAAGTCTCGCCGCCGCTGCCGGGCCCCTGAGCTTCGGCATGACCACATCGAGGATAGCCACCGCGGGCTTCTCCTTTTCGCAAAGTTTCAAGGCTTCTTCTCCATCACCCGCGGACAGCACGCGATACCCCAGACCCATGAGCGTCTGTCTCGCCATCGAATAGCGCGGAGTTGCCAAGCTAGCTCAGCGAGCAGGGGCTGACGCCGCGAATTTGCGCAGCAGGAATGCCACGGCGCCCGCGATCAATCCACCGGCGATAATCACGGCTTCCCAAACCAGGCCGGCAGCCAGAACGACCGGCCCGGCCGCTCCAAAGGGAGCGAGCAGCGCCACCAGCGCGGCTTCCCGAACTCCGATTCCACCTTGTGTGAGCGGCAGCACGGCGGCGAGTTTCGCCAGCGGCCACGCAAAGAGCCACACGCGCAGCGGCAGTACCAGGCCGCAGGAAATCGCTAGCAGTGCCGTTAAAACCAAAAACGAAGTCTGAATGAGAACTCCCAATACCCAGCCCAAAATCAGAATGTGCGGGCGCCGCGAAACAGCGCGGAACGCGTGGCGCAAGTGCACCAGGCGCCGCCGAAAATGGAACGAGCGTCCTCCGAGAAGCCTGCGCTGTGAAACGATGGCGATCGCGAGCAGCAGAATAATTACACCGGCCCCAATCAGGAGAATTCTGGATTGCGGAATCTGCAATCGCGCCGGAAGCGAACCTGGCAGCAAAAGCAATCCCGCCAGAACCAGCGCCGCCTGTGCGCCAACATCGATAAAGCGGTCGGCAACGTTTCCCGTCAAAACAGCTGCAGGCCGCGGGCTTCGCCGCAATCCCACCGCGAGCCGCACGACGTCGCCGCCGATAATCGATGGCAGAAACAGCGTGCCGAAGAGTCCGCCCGCATAGCACTGCGCGCTGGTGGTCAGATCCAACTCGGCGCCCGCGGAATTCACCACCATACGCCATTTCGCAACACCGATGCTGTGCGCGAACAGATAGCCGATCAGAATTACGACGAAGCGCGTCAGCGGAACGCGTGCCAGCGCCGCGCACAACGGCGTGAGTGGCAGAAAATGCAGCAACAATCCCAGCACGAGCAGCCCGGCCAGCCAGCGCAGCGCAATCACGAGCCGCCCGCGCGAGGCCGCTGGAGTGTGGTGAGCGCCGATCATTTACGATCTGTCGCGAAACGAGTCACGCAAGCTCAATCGCGGAACACCGCGTTGATTTTTTCCGCCAGCGCGAAATCGTAGTCGCTGATGCCGCTTACGCTGTGCGTTGTAAGATCAATCACCACTTTATTCCACACATTGAACCATTCCGGATGATGGTTCATCGCTTCGGCGATCAGCGCGACGCGCGTCATGTTACCAAAAGCGGCGACAAAATCCTTGCACTCGAAGGCGCGATGCAGCTTGCCGTTCACCACGCTCCAACCTTTCGCCTTGACCATCAGGGCTTGGATTTCGTCGCTGTTCAGTTTTTTTGCGGGCATCGCTCGGCCTCCTGCGGCTCCCTATCTCGGCTCGACACATTATGCGGCGCAACCCCCGCCCCAGCAACAATCCTTCCCGTTGCGCAGCCGACGCCTTCGTCGTGCTTCTGCCGCCCCGCGCGTCGACCTGTCTTCCCACTTTCCTTCTTCGTTGAATGCCCTCGCGAATTCCTCTATCCTAGACGTTTCCTCTTACTGGAAATTACGCACTGAACCACCTGCGGTACGGAGAAGCCACGGAGATCGTCGTGAAAAAGAAGATACGCGCCATCCAGTATGGAGTCGGCCCGATCGGCGCATCCATCGCGCGGCTGATGCGCGAAAAGCAGGCCATCGAAATCATCGGCGCAGTTGACAGCGACCCTGCCAAGGTCGGGCGCGACCTCGGTGAAGTCGTCGGCGCCGCCGATGCGCCCTGGGGTGTGAAGATTTCCGCCGACGCCAAGGAAGTCCTCGAACAAGCCGCCGACGTGGTCATCCATTCCACTTCGTCCTCGCTGTCCAAGGTGGTGGACCAATTGCTCGCCTGCCTCGAAGCGGAATCGTGCATCGTTTCCACGTGCGAAGAGCTTTCGTATCCTTTCCGCACGCATCCCGAGCTCGCCGCGAAGCTCGATTCCGCCGCGAAAGACTGGGGCGTGGCGCTGGTGGGCACAGGTGTGAACCCCGGCTTCGTGATGGACAAACTCGTCGTGACGCTGGCCGCGGTTTCGCAGCGCATCGAGCACGCCAAAGCCCTGCGCATCGTGGACGCCTCGAAGCGGCGGCTGCCCTTGCAGAAAAAAATCGGCGCGGGCATGAGCGTCGAGGAATTTCGCGCCCAGGTGAAGGCCGGCGCCATCAAGCACGTGGGACTCCCGGAATCGGTGGCCATGGTCGCGGACAGCCTGAATCTTCCGGTCGACCAGATCTCCGAAACCATTGAGCCGAAAATCGCCTCCGAGCGCGTGCAGACTGAATATCTCACCGTCGAGCCGGGCCAGGCCGCCGGAGTGCACCAGATCGGCCGCGGCATCTCCAAGGACGGCAAGGAGCTGGTGTACCTCGAGTTGCAAATGTACGTGGGTGCAAAGGACCCCGCCGACACCATTACGCTCATCGGCCACCCGAACATCAGCCTGACCATTCCCGGCGGCTCGCACGGCGACATCGCCACCGCTTCAGTGGTGGTGAATACCATCCCCGTAATCCTGGACGCCGCGGCTGGCCTGCGCACCTCCCGCGACCTCCCTATCGGCTTCTTCTCCCCCAACGCACGACCCTGAGGGGTAAGGCTTCGTCCGCTCTTGAAACAGGCGGTTGGAGTTCTCTTAAAGCGGAGAGGGTGTCGTACCCACACCCCGGTTATGCAAAAGAGTGCGGAACAATATGATTGTAAAGGAGTTGTCGAATGCTCTTGCGCCAAAGAAAGGCCGGCGGGCCGCATGACGGATGAAACGGATTACTTCTGCTTGGCCGACATTCCGAGAGTCATGCCTAGTCGGGACTGACTCACACTGGCCTTCTCACGGAAGGCATAGGCAATTATGGCGGAATCGTTAGACAAGGACCGATTGAGCGTGAGGCCTTGCTTGTCTGTCTTTCTTCAGCGCTTCAGCAACTTGATCCACGAGGCTCTCTCGGGAGAATGGTTTCTGCAGGAAAAAGGCGTCCAGCAAGTAGTCGTTGCTTTCACCATTTTGGGCGAGGTAGCCGGTCATGTAGACGATCTTCGCATGGGGAACCAGAGTCTTGAGGCGCTTCGCAAGCGCTGGTCCCCGCATTTTCGGCATGACTATGTCCGTCAAGACGACATGAATTGACTTGCCCAATCGCTCCGCGGTCTCCACCGCCTCCAGCCCGTCCCCAGCCGTAAGAACACTGTATCCAGCGTCCTTTAGGAATTCTGAGGCGAGTTCTCGCACTTCTCTCTCATCCTCCACCACGAGCACGGTCTTCCGCAGCCCGGAGGACCCATTGCCTTCTGTCACGGCCTGCACGGACTCCACTTGGTCGAACGTTCGTGGCAAGTAGATTTCAAATCTCGATCCGTTCCCTCGACTTGATTCCACCCAGATGAAGCCGCCGCTCTGCTTCACGACACCGTACACGGTCGCCAGGCCCAGCCCGGTTCCTTTTCCGGGCTCCTTTGTCGTGAAGAAGGGCTCGAAGATACGAGCCTTGGTGGTTGCGTCCATTCCATGCCCCGTGTCGGAAACACTGACCAGCACATACTCGCCTGGCTCCACCGATGGGCGCTTTCGCGCATATACCTTGTCTACGACCACGTTTTGCGTCTCGACGGTCAGCTTGCCTCCCAGAGGCATTGCATCACTCGCATTCACCGTCAAATTCAAGAGCACCTGCTCGAGTTGTCCCGGATCCGCTTTCACGCGTGCCAGGGAGTTACCTAGCCGGAGGCTGAACTCGATATCCTCGCGAATTAGCCGGCGCAGTAACTTTCCCATCTCGGCAATCAGTTCATTCATGTCGAGGACTTTAGGTTGCAGCACCTGCATCCTGCTGAAGGCAAGCATCTGCCGTGTCAAAGAGGCCGCCCGGTCGGCAGTTTTCCGAATCTGTTCCGCGTTGCTGGAGAGCGCGTCTCCGGGCTGCAACCGGTCGAGAAGCAACTCACTGTGACCCCTAATTACCGTCAGCAAGTTATTAAAGTCGTGAGCTACGCCGCCTGCTAATCGTCCCAGGGCCTCCATCTTCTGTGCCTGCCGGAGCTGGCCTTCGAGCTGTTCCCGTTGCGTTTCATTCCTCTGCAAGGTGGTGCGCATGCCATCAAACGCCCGCGTCAGATCCGACAATTCATCGTGGCCACTGGCCTCCAGGAGATACGTAAAGTCACCGCGTTCGACTGCGTGAACTCCTTCCATTAGAAGGGCCAGGGGGCGCGTGACGGTGTCCGAAATAAGGAAGATCAGCGATCCTCCGGCAAAAATCGCGACGAATCCCAGTCCGAGAAGAAGACGGTTGAGCCGTCGAAGAAAGGTCTCAGCCTCGCTATATGACTTCAGAACGATAAGGTCTTCGGCTGGCTGCAAACCAGGAGTGAGCTCGAGAGAACTTGCGTAATAGCGCTCGTTTTCGAGGTATACCTGCGTTGTTGTGAAGCGGTCATGGATTTGACGTTGTAATTCCATTTCCTTGAGAGCAGATAGGGTGCTGGCGACGACCCTGCCGCCATGACGGAAGACTGCTTCGCTCGAGGCAAGCCGCCCAAGATCAGCAGCGACCTTTTCATCAATCAACCGGCCCACGACGACAATGCCCAGTAGATTCTTTTTCCTCGGTCCGCCGTCGTAAAAAGGTTGAAGGACTACTTGGTACAAACTTCTGTCACTAAACCACCACCCTGAAGTTTCACCGCGATCGAGCGAGCGAGAAACCATCTCTTGCGCGGCCGCAAGGGGAAATGACGGGCTCGTCGAGTGCAGAGCGATGATCTTGCCACTCTGGTCGGCAAGCACGAACAGATTGCAATCATCAGATCGCCAGGGGTCTTCGCTGGCGTCCTTGATTGCGGTGGCGTCTCCGTTCCTCATATACGCCAGCCAGGCCAGCAAATCTGCCTTGCGGCTCAGCGCCGCTTGCTGCTGATGCTGCACTACTTGGAAGGTGAGTGCGGCGCTTCGGGCGTCCTGCTCGATCTGGTGCTGCGCCTGCGCCTGAGCGTTCCAGCGCACCACAAGAAGAGTGGCGATGGTAAGCGCCGCGGTGAGGAAAACGAATGAAAACAGGAGCTTTGTGCGCAAGCGTAGGTTCTCCTGCCCGCGCCGCAGAAGATTCGAGACAGCGCGGCCAGGGAAGCACCGGATCCATCTCCAGATGAAAGTCACGAGGGACAAAGGATAGGTATAGGGTCTACGGACTAGAATGGGCCTACAGTACCGGTGCTCTGGTACCTAAGGTTGCCAAGTGAAGCAGAGGCCCCGCAGACGCAGGATCAGCCCAGCATGTCTTAGGAACTTGCACCTGAGAGGCAAATCGTTCGCGGGGCTGGGATCATATCGGCAACTGTAATCCTTTTATGGAGGAGCCCTTCTGACGATACAAGGCACGGTCGGCCGCGGAGAGCAGCTCATCAATGGTTCTTCCATCCTGCGGATAAACGGCAACGCCAATGCTGGCTGACACGGGTGGTTCGTCACCGTCGTTTCTCAAACGATCGGAAATTCGACCAGCAACCCGCCGGGCCGCCGCAGTCTCCGTTTCCGGAAGAACGAGGACGAATTCGTCCCCTCCGTAGCGCCCCGCGGTATCCACTTCGCGGCAATGAATCCGAAGAATGTTTGCAAGCCGGCAGAGCGCCTGGCTGCCGACGAGGTGACCGTAGGTGTCGTTTATCTTTTTCAGCCCATCGAGATCGAGCACCAAGACAGCAAAGGAACGACCGGTGCGCCCGTAGCGTTTGATTTCGGAGTCCAGGGAGTCGAGAAGCCGCCGGTAGTTGGCAACTCCGGTGAGCGGATCCGTGACAGCCAATTGCCTGACGTATTCTTCCGCGCGCCTGTGTTCGGTAACTTCGGAAGCAAAAACCAGACTCAACACAGCCATGATGCCAACAAACGATTGCAACAGCAGCATAGAGGTGTTTTGAGACTCTCTCGAAAACGGCCCAAACCCGTTCAGAGTGCCCCAGGCGGCAATCACCGCCAACACACAAATTGCGGTCGCCGCCTTTCGGCGGCCAAACCGGTACGCAGCCCAGATCAGAAATGGAATGCAAAGGTATTCCAACGGATAATTGTTCAATACGGAGTGGAAAAGGCCGCCGAATACAACCCAGCCGGTAAGAAGGAGCCCCAGAAACAAGAATGCGAGTTCAATGATCTGCTTGTTGGTCCAGTCCAGGCGGGGATTTTCCCTCCAGAGGAGCAAGAAGGGAGTGACGACTACCGCGCCGACGGCGTCGCCCAGCCACCACGTGGACCAGATG